>Ga0209268_1001709_pt1 | contig 10706 bp, 7 predicted proteins | sample GraSoiAngelo_143_FD_185900 | JGI IMG/M metagenome (GOLD analysis project Ga0209268, IMG submission 185900) | Grasslands soil microbial communities from the Angelo Coastal Reserve, California, USA - 14_1009_02_30cm (SPAdes) (version 2) | ecosystem: Environmental > Terrestrial > Soil > Grasslands ... | reverse complement strand
CGCAGGATGAGATCGGAGATGTGCAGCTCGATCCGGTCTCCGCTTTCACTCAACAGGCTTCCGTTTCAGCTTCGCCCCGGCGATACCGGCTCAAGCTGAATCTCTGGTATACGCCGGAAGAAACGGATTGCGGAATCCACACCGGGCACCAGTTTCTCGAAGTGCACACACAAGTCCTGGGTACAGGTCACATGCAGAAATTTCGGGAGAACAATGCGGAAACACTTTACGAAGACGTCCTGATGCCGCCGGGATTCACACACGATCCGTTTTTCATGGTTGGAAGTGACCGCAGCTTCAGTTATCCCTGGCACCGTTATTACGCCGACACGGATTGCATCTGGATGGCGGTCGAACTGCACCCGTTGTAACTCCATCAAGGTTTGCTGCAATGCCTTCCTCGCCTGACGTAGTTATCATCGGCAGCGGTATTGGCGGCGGCACGTTAGCCTATCGCCTGGTGCAGCACGGTCTGACCGTGACGATTTTAGAACGCGGCGGCTTCTTGCCCCAGGAGCCGGAAAATTGGGATGTGAACGCCGTCTTCTTTGACCAGAAGTACGTGCCCGAGGAGACCTGGCTAGACAAAGAGGGCACGCCATTCCGTCCTGGAACTTATTACTACGTTGGAGGCAGCAGTAAATTGTATGGTGGCGCGATGCTGCGCCTCCGCGAGCGGGACTTCGAAAACCTGGAACACGCGGACGGTATCTCACCCGCCTGGCCGATCAGTTATCGTCAACTCGCGCCTTACTACGATCTGGCGGAAAAACTCTATCTTGTGCATGGCCAAGCGGGCGTCGATCCAACGGAACCGCCGGACATTCCGCCGTATCCGTATCCCGCCCTCGATCATGAGCCCGTGATTGAAAGAGTGGCGCGCGCGCTCAAGCAACAGGGGATCAATGCCTTCCCGCTTCCGCTCGCGGTGCAGCGGCATGAAGGGGGACCGTGCGTGCGTTGTAAGACCTGTGATGGTTTCCCTTGCAAGGTCCACGCGAAAACTGACGCTGAGGTTGCAGCGATCAAGCCTGCCTTGGCGACGGGCAGGCTCACCCTCAAGACCAACTCCAAGGCAACGCTGCTGATCCTCACCAGCGATGGCAAGCGCGTGAACGCGGTGGAATACGAACGCGAAGGCCTGATCGAACGAATCACAGCGCCCGTCATCGTACTGTCGGCCAGCGCGGTTAACTCTGCGGTGTTGCTGCTTCGGTCAGCATGCGACGAGGCGCGTCATGGGATAGCGAATTCCTCTGGCGTGGTTGGCCGCAACTACATGGCGCACAACAACACGGCGCTCATGAGTATCGGCTGGAAGATCAACGATACGAACTTTCAGAAAACAATTTGCATTAACGATTTTTACTTCGGGGACGATGCCTTCAACTACCCGATGGGCAATATTCAAGGCCTTGGCAAACTCCAAGCCGGGATGCTCACGGCCAAGCAGAAATTTCTGCCCAATTTCGCAGGGAACTTGATGGCTGAGCGAAGCGTGGATTGGTGGATTATGTCCGAGGATTTGCCCGATCCGGAAAACCGCGTGATTCTGCAAGGCGACAAGATTCGGCTTCACTACACGGCCAACAATATGGCGGGGCATAAGCGCTTAACCGACAAGGCCGTCTCGCTGATGAAGAAGATCGGTTTCAAGCTCAATATCGCGAAGCACATGGGAGGCCTCTCCGTCTCTCACCAGTGCGGTACGGTGCGCTTTGGAAGCGATCCGAGCAAGGCGGCGCTGAACGAATTCTGCCGATCTTTCGATCATGACAATTTGTTTGTAGTGGACGCCTCGTTCTTCCCCTCTTCTGCGGCGGTAAACCCGGCATTGACCATTGCGGCGCAAGCGATCCGCGTCGCGGACCACATGGCGAAAGTTGATTTTGGCGGGACCGGTATCGGAGGCGCTCAGTAACGACGACGCGCACAGCGGCCTTGAGACCTTACCCACATGCTGAAACCGATTGTGTCCGCGATGGAGTAGTAGGCCAAACTGGAGTCTAATTTTTATTTTCTTGCGGACGCGCGATCAGTTCGACACCCAAGGCTGCCAGCGCGGTATCCTCATCTGCCGACAATCCGCTGACGCCGATTGCGCCGACTACTTCACCATCCTTACAGATCGGAAGTCCTCCGCCCCATCCGACGAATCTGGCATCGCCATAGTAGGCAATATCGTGGCCTTTTTCCGGGTGCCGGACTTTGTCCCCAATGTCCTTGGTCGGCTTGCGTTCGCGGGCGGCGGTCCAGGCTTTGTTGGCCGCGATGCGGATTGACGAGACCGGAGCTCCATCCATGCGCGCGAAGGCCATGAGCTCACCATGCGAGTCCGCAACCGCGATAACCGCAGCTTTCTGCATTTGCAGCGCCTTGTTCACGATCAGATCGATGATGCGTTGCGCGTCAGAGTAGTCGATGGTGTGGAGCGTCTTCATTGGTGGTCGGGAGGAGCGGAGAGTGGCTAGAGAAAAATCCGGGCCAGGCAGAAGCCTGGCCCGGGATAGTAGATCGGTGTGTCAGAACGCAAACTTCAAGCCGAACTGAATGAGACGCGACTGCGCGTTGCCGATGGTGTTAGTCACAACGCCGAAATTGGCATTGTTTGCAGTGCAGCATGTCCCATTTGGTGGCCCGAACTGCGGGTGGTTAAAGATGTTAAAAAACTCGGTGCGGAATTCAATGTTTGCTCGTTCGCCGATTGTTGTCTTCTTAAACACAGCAAAGTCGAAGTTATTGATGCCCTGCTGGCGGAGGGTAGGATCAACTCGCGGCTCATTGCCGAAAGCCCATCCGTTGGCGATGCCCGGTATAGAAACTCCATTGAGGCCAGGAGTGTTCAGGCCTGGCTGCTGGAAGCAAGATGTATTAAACCAGCCACCCAGCCTCGATACGGGGCTTCCGGAGACGTTCTTATCGCACCCGGGGACCACATCCGGCCTGAGCGTCGATTGACCAAGGAACCCTGAGCCGGAAAGGGCTGTACCAGCGCCATAGCTGATCTTCACCGGGAAGCCCCGCTGGAAGGTGGTGATGCCGTCAACACCCCATCCTGATACCAGCTTGCCGGTTGCTCCGCTGACACCTCCCAGGAACCTCTTGCCGCGGCCAAAAGGCAGATCAAGGACGTAGCTGAAGACTAGACGTTGCGAGACATCCTGTGAGGAGAGCGAACGCTCCTTTTTCAGGTTGTTCCAGTCCTGGATGGCCCCAACACCACCAGTGACCCCGCCCTCCAGCCAGGAAGTGAGAGTATCAGTGGTGGAAAGAAGCTTGGCGTTGGTGTAAGCGACAAGCATGGTACCGCCCCCCACGAACCTTCTCGTGACTGTTGCCTGCAGCGAGTTATAGGTACTGCCGCAGCAGCCCTGACCGTTCAGGTTCAGTCCCGCATACTGTGGGAATGGCCGATCAAGCTGGCCCACCTTCAGACTTCCAGGCCCCAAGGCTCCTGGGAGGGGTTGGCTAAACGGATATGCTGACACGACTTGGGCGATCGCGACTGCGTGGTTGGGATCGCAAGAAGGAGGGGTGGTGATCAAACAGCTCTCGTCGTATTGGGACGCAGCCTGAGCAACGAACTTGTCCGGAATCTGGTTGATGTTGGGATTAAAACTCGGCAGATGCACGCCGTGCGATCCGGCGTAAGCTACGTCAACAAAGAAGCCGGCGGGCAGTTCGCGCTGAATGCCGAAATTCCATTGTTGGACGTAGCCGTACTTCTGGACCGTGTAACCGGTGGCCGAAAAATTCGACTGGTTGAGGATATACTGGGAGACAGGACACGGAGCCAAGCTCGCACCGCTCAAACACTGCGGGTTGCGGCCCGCAACCGGAATGAGGACCGGTCCCGGAAAGAAGGGGCCCGTTCCGGGAGCGCAGTTAAACGTGCCCGGCACAAACACGCAGCTTAGGCTGCTGGCAGGAGTATTCCCACCGTCATTGCTAGCGAAGAAATTAGAAGTAGCGCTACTGACCGGGTCGACATAAGGGTTGGTTCCGAACGAAACGTAATTCGGAATGAAGAAAATGCCGTAGCCGCCGCGGATCACCGTCTTCTGGTCCAGCGCATATGCAAATCCCAGGCGCGGCAAGAACTGCTTCTTGTCAAGCGGCAAGTTGTTCCTGCCGTGGTTCACCCCGGTCTTGACCAGGAAGAGATCGCCGGGACATGGGCTCCCAGCTACGCCGCTGCAACCAGTGACGGTCGAGTTGGCTACGCCGGGGTTGAAGTAAGTCATCTTGTCGAAGCGTTCTGACCAAGGTCCCTGAAGCTCATAACGCACTCCAAGATTCAGAGTCAGTTTGCTGGTCGCGTGCCAGTTGTCGCCGAAATACACAGCCCGATAGGTTTGCTTCCCTGAGATAGGACCGGAGATGACCAGCGACCCGTTCGTCTGATTGCCAAATGCCGAACCCTGTCCTTGTCCATACCCGAGGAGGAAGTCAGCGAAGTCCTTGCCGGTTCCGGGCGTTGGGCTGGCAGAGCCTGGCCGATCTGTCGTCCACGACCCCACAAAGGAGATCAAGCCTCCTCCAGTGTTGGTCTGGAGGTAGTTGTCGTAACCCATCTCAAGCTGACCGCCCCAAACAAAAGTATGCCGGCCGCGAATCATGGTGATCTGCGGAGAAAGGTTCCACTGGGTGTTGAGATCGTGAATGGCGCTCTGACCCTGGCTGCAGGTAACAAGCGTGTCACTTACTCCGAAGCATGGCGTGAGCGGTGTCCGTTCGATACTAGGAACGGGGCTATTGTAGGCCGCCGGCCAGCCTTCCTTGGTCATATCGAACCCTGCATTAATGGGCAAGCGCAGATAATTGAATCGGCTGGCGCTGATATTGACATCCATGATGGTGGTAGGACTGAAAGTGTGGTTGAAGCCTACCGCAACACTCTTGCTTTTCGTGGTCTCAGCACAGCGATCTTTGCAAAGACCGGTACCGAAGGGATCTTGAGCAAGGCTTAGCAACTTCCAGTAGCTAAAGCGGCCAAATATACGGTTCGTGGCGTTGATGTTCTGGTCCGCGCGGGCCACGTATTCATCTACGTTTCCACCAGTGCTGGAGGCTTTGAAGAAATTGTTGACCGTTCCGCTGCCTGTAGCGTTGGGAATGTAGTTACTGAGCAGAAACGCGGCAGTGGGGTTGATGAGATCCGTGGAGTTCCCACAGGAAATCGAGATGCAGTTGTTCAAAAATGGCTGGCGGGGGGTGGTTAGTGGATCGTAAATCTGGTGGATGCCATCATTGCAAAGTCCGGCAGTGAAGCCTGTTGGGCATAGATCGGAGAAGTCCCCCGTGCGTTCAAGCGCCGTCGGAACTGTCGTCAGGAATGGCGTGCCGGTCCGCAAACGGTATCCTTCATAACTGAAGAAGGCGAACGTCTTGTCTTTGATCACCGGGCCCCCGATCGTGGCTCCAAACTGGTTCTGAGTCCACGGCGGAGGTTCGTTCTTCTCGCCCTTCTCAATCTCTGTCTTCTTATTAAAAAACTCGTTCGAGTTGAGAACCTTGTTACGCAAATATTCGTATCCCGAGCCATGCCAAGTATTGGTACCGGATTTCGTACTCAGGTTTATTACGCCACCGGCGAACTTACCCCACTCGGGGCCCAGGTTGTTGTACTGAACTTTAAATTCTGAGACGGAGTCCTGGGTCGGAACCAGAAGGGGCAGGTTGATGTAGCCGATGTTGAGCGGCTGGCCATCCAGGTACTCGGCGCTTTCGTTCGCGAAAGAGCCGCCAATCTGGTAATTCGCGAAATCGAACGGGTTCTTGCCGACGGGGCTGCCGGTTGTGTTTCCTTGCGGAATTACAGACGGTGCGATGGCCGCGAGGGTGTAGATGTTCCGCCCGTTCAACGGTAGCTCGTTGGCCTTGCGTTGCTCCACGACCTGGCCGAGGGATGAAGTCTCGGACTGCAGTAGCGGCGTCTCGCTGGTTACCTCAACGGTCTCGTTTGCTTGACCGACCGGCAAAGTGACGTCGATTTTGGCGCTTTGCTGCACTTCCACCACGATGGGCGTACGGGTGATGTGCTTGAAGCCGGGCTTCTCAATGTCGATCTTGTAGTTTCCGGGGATCAAGTTAACGAATGAGTAAAGCCCATCGGCATTTGTCGGCTGCGTGCGGGTTTCCGCCGTGCCTAGGTTTGTCAGCGTGACCTTAGCATCGGTGATCGCGGCGCCAGAGGGATCGGTGACCGATCCTGTAACCGCACCGTATGTGGACTGCCCTTGCAGGAACGAGCAGGTTGAGAGGACGAAAGCGACAGACAGAGCAACCGTCAAAGATCTGCGAGACATAATGCAGTACCCCCACGTTTTTATGGCAGAAACTTAGTTCACCGGGGCAATCGGCTACGTGCGTGGCCGACTACCAGAATTTGGAGTGCTGAAGGTTTTTTCACAGAGTGAATAGGCTTGTCAAGAAAAAAGCGATTGGCTGCATCAGGTTTAACGATTACCTTGCCTTTTTCGTGGTATCTTGCCGCCCATGCCCGTGACCATGATGGATATCGCCAGAGACCTGAATGTCTCTGTGGTGACCGTATCCAAGGTGTTGCGCAATCAAGGCAAGATCAGTGACAGCACTCGAAAGCGCGTGCTGCGACGGGCTAAACAACTGAATTATCAGATGAACTGGGTCGCCCGCAGCCTGGTGACGCGGCGAACATTCACCATCGGATTACTGCTACCGGATTTCACGCATCCCTTCTTTGCGGAGATCGCCAAAGCCGTGGCCAGCACGGTTCGGCCGCACGGCTATCACGTGCTCGTTTCATATTTCGAAGAAAACCCAGCGCTGGAGGTGAGCGAGGCCGATTCTCTCCTGGCCAGACAGGTCGATGGCTTGATTATCGCGTCGGTTCAACCCCTCAGCCGTGTCGAGTTGTTCGAGAGAATTCGAACCAGAAAGGTGCCGTTTATATTAATTGACCGGCCAATTGAGGGAGTGAATGCCTCTTTCGTCGGGGCCGACAATCGTTCTATCGGAAAGCTGGCGACAGAACACCTTATCGAACAAGGGTGCCGCTGTGTTGCGCACCTGCGTGGTCCAGAGATCGGCATCGCCGCGGAGCGCCTGCAAGGATACCGCCTTGCGTTGGAGAAACGTCGTTTGCCGATACAGCCTCGCTACGTGGTTACGGGAGGGTACACAGATGACAGCGGCTATGAAGGAACGCGCCGGCTCCTGGAATTGCGTCCAATTCCGGATGGAATATTTTGTTACAACGATCCGGTGGCGATTGGCGCCATGAAGGCGATTTTCGAAGCCGGGCTTAAGGTGCCCGATGACATCTCGGTGGTCGGGGCGGGAAATGTTCATTACTCGGATGTGTTGCGAGTGCCGCTGACTACCGTTGATCAAGGTACCTCGGAAATGGGGACACGAGCTGCAGAACTCGTGCTGGAACGAATCGCAGCCAAGCGCATGCTCCGTCCAAAGAGAGTGTTAATTCCGCCTAGGCTCGTGGTTCGCAAATCAACTCAGCGGCAAGCGGAGAGCCCCATAATTTCTTTGTCTGGAGCCGCATTCCGAGAATCCACTTTGGAAGAAAAGGAAACGTAAGCTGCTCTTTGTACTTTTGTGCGATGTGCAATACGAGCGCACGGCGCGATATGCTAAAGGGCCAAGGATCCTAAGTTGCGAACTGCCCTCCTGCTCCTCGTTTCGGTTTCTGCCCTGATCCTGTGCATTGGCGCTAGCCCACTAGGGCTGTTCGAAGTGACACAGCCGCGTGGATTAGATTTTATCCTGCAGAATTCGCCCACGCCGCAGAAATACCTGATCGAGACCATGCCCGGGGGAGTGGCTTTGCTCGATTACAACAATGATGGATTGCTGGATATTTTTCTGGTCAACGGGGGGCGGGTTACCAGCCCGATGCAGTCACCAGAAAATTTCGACCGCAAAGACCCGCGGTACTGGAACCGGCTGTACTGGCAGAACAAAGACGGAAGCTTTATCGATGTCACCGAGCAAGCTGGCCTGGCGAATGCTGGAGACGGGAATTACGGCATGGGCGTTGCGGTCGGCGATTACGACAATGACGGATATCCTGATCTGTACGTCACGAGCTATGGAAAGAATATTCTCTATCACAACAATGGCGATGGTACCTTCACCGACGTGACGGCGAAGGCCGGAGTGGCGGGCGGGGGCTGGTCAGTTTCAGCCGGATTTTTCGATTACGACAACGACGGTAAGCTTGATCTGTTCGTCACACGGTACATGGAATGGGACACCAAACACAGTAAGAGCTGCGGCGGCGAGTGGCATACGTATTGTCCACCGGAAGAGTTTCCGGCCACGACCAACGTTCTTTATCACAACAATGGCGATGGCACGTTTACGGATGTTAGCCAGAAATCTGGCATCGCCGCCAAGAAGGGCCGCGCGCTGGGAGTGGCGTTCGCAGATTACGATGACGACGGGTTTGCAGACATATTCGTCGCCAACGATGGCATGCAGCAATATCTCTTTCATAACAATGGCAATGGAACTTTCGCAGAACGGGCTCTCGAAGCCGGTGCTGGATTGTCCGAAGATGGCAGGCGTTTATCCGGCATGGGCGTAGTTTTTCAAGATTACGATAATGATGGCAGGCCGGACATTGTTGTCACCGAATTGCCCAGAGAGATTTACGGCGTCTATCACAACGAAGGCAATGGAACTTTCAGCTATGGCAGCCTGGTCACCGGGCTCGGGGTGCTTTCAAGCGGAAGCTCGGGCTGGGGAGTTGGGCTCGAAGATTTCGATAACGACGGTTGGAAGGATCTATTCGTGGCGCAGGGTCATGTGCTGGACAACGTGGAGAAGATCGACCCGTCGCTTCACTATCTGGAACTGCCAATGCTGGCGATCAACCACAATGGGCGGTTTGAACGTGCTGACTCCGGGGTCACGGTTCCCGTTGCCGGCCGTGGAGCGGCGTTCGGCGATTTAAATAACGATGGGTGGGAAGACGCAGTGATGACCTCTCTTGGTGGGCATCCTCTGGTACTGATCAATCGTGGCGGCAAGCAGCATTGGCTGGTAATTTCGCTGCGTGGCACGCGCAGCAATCGCGACGGCCTTGGTGCGCGAGTGCGAGTCAATGGACAAACCCGGTTCGCGACGGCAGCTGGAAGTTATCTTTCCGAAAGCGACAAGCGGTTGCATTTCGGGCTTGGGCCAGCAACCACTGCGAAAATCGAAATTGCCTGGCCCTCCGGTATTCATCAAACATTGAACGATGTCCCCGCCGACCAATTTCTGGACGTTCGCGAACCGGAGAAGCCGTGATTTGGGCACTCTTTGTTCTTTTATTGGCATGGCAGACCGTCTCTCCTGAAGCGCAGCAGCATCTGCAAGCGGCCGCAGAGGCCGAAAGGCAAAAGCAGTTTGACCGGGCGGTTTCGGAATTTCAGAAAGTCACTGAGCTGGAACCAAGATCGCCCGATGGCTTTGTCCGGCTGGGACAAGCCTACATGGAGAAGCATGACTACGGAGCCGCGATCCAGCCGCTGAAGCACGCGCTAGAACTTGCACCGGATCTGGCGGCCGCGCACCAGTTGCTCGGCTATGCACTGCTTGCACAAGGTTACGCGGCGGAAGCGATTCCGCACCTGGAGCGGATTCAGGAGCAAACTGCTCTAGGCATTGCGCAAATAGAGACAGGTCAATTGCCACAGGCTGTCACCAATCTGCAGGCAGCGCTAGCCAAGCACCCAAACGATCCGGACTTGCTCTATTACCTGGGCCGCGCAAGTGGTTTGCTATCGAAGCAGTCAATCGACACATTGCTCGCCACGTATCCTGATTCCGCTCGAGCACACCAGGCGCTTGCCGAAAACTATTTCGTATTGCGGCAAATGCCTCAAGCGGAGAAGGAATTCCAGGAGGCGCTGCGACTCCGGCCGGATATCCCGAAACTCCACCTTGAACTCGGTGAGGTGTACGCGGGCTCTTCGCAATGGGCGAAGGCGGAGGAAGAATTTCGTGCTGAGACAAAACTGCAACCGGGGAATGCAGAGGCTAGTTACCGGCTGGGAACGGCGCTGCTGCAACAAGGAAAAGCGCGCGAAGCCAGAACGGAGCTTCAACGTGCCGATCGACTGCAACCCGATATGCCCGAAACGCTTTATTCATTAGGAAAAGCAGCTTCGCTCGAAGGTGATGCTGTAGCGGCTGAAAAGGCGTGGGCCAAGCTGCTTAGTATCGAGAAGGCGAGTTCCTTAGCCGCGCAGACGCACTTTGCGCTGGCGGGTCTCTATCGCAAACAAGGAAAGACGGCGGACGCGGAGCGCGAGATGCAAGAGTTTCAGAAATTACAGAATCCTGGCGCTCACCCTGAAGCTGTGCAGAAATAACCCTTCTAGGCAGCGTAACGGGAGAACCCAAAAACCATACATGTGATTGGTATCGATCTTGGCGGCAAGATCATGTTGATCACCGGAGGCCTAGGTGCGATTGCTGAACATATTGTTCGCAAGATCGTGGCCGCCGACGCCACAGTGATTCTCGTCGATATCAAGTCCTCAGAGCAGGCATAGAAAACACTTTCTGATGGCGGATTCCGGAGTCGTCATATGTCTATTTCCCGGCAGACGTCACGGATTCTGGCGTGTTGAATCGGGTGATTGAAGAGTCCTTCGAACGCTTTCCTGCATTGCATACTGTTCTCGGTCACGCTGCCGGGAGCATCAAAATGCGACCAC
>Ga0209268_1001701_pt1 | contig 10718 bp, 9 predicted proteins | sample GraSoiAngelo_143_FD_185900 | JGI IMG/M metagenome (GOLD analysis project Ga0209268, IMG submission 185900) | Grasslands soil microbial communities from the Angelo Coastal Reserve, California, USA - 14_1009_02_30cm (SPAdes) (version 2) | ecosystem: Environmental > Terrestrial > Soil > Grasslands ... | reverse complement strand
CCTGCTCGTCGTCGTGCTGCTGCCGTTCACCCACCGCATCGCGCCCACGATCAACGGCGGGCGGCGCTGGGTGAATCTGGGCATCGTCACCCTGCAGCCGTCGGAGCTCGCCAAGTTCGCGGTCGTAGTCTGGACGGCGATGCTCGCGGCGAAGAAGGGCGAGCGCATCCGCACGTTCCAACGGGGCCTGTTGCCGTTCCTCGTGATCATCGCGCCGGTGGTCGGGTTGATCTTCCTCGAGCCGAACCTGTCGATGGCGTTGCTCGTCGCGATCCTTGCCGGCGTCGTGCTGTTTACGGCGGGAGCCCGGATCGGACACTTCCTCGTACTCGGCGTTGTGGGCACGCCGCTCGCCTTCGGGGCGGTGGCGAGCGCGCAGTACCGGATCGCCCGGGTGCTCACCTTCCTGGCTCCGGGCAGCGCGCCCGCAGAGGCGACCTGGCAGGTGCACCAGTCGCTCGTGGGGATCGGCGCAGGCCGGCTGTTCGGCGTGGGGCTGGGGCAGGGGCAACAGAAGCTGGGCTACCTGCCGTACGCCTACTCCGATTTCATCTTCTCGACGATCGGCGAGGAGTGGGGGTTCATCGGGGTGGTGGTCATCCTCGTCCTGTTCGGCACCTTTGTGTGGCTCGGCTTCCGGATCGCGCGGTCTGCAGGCGATCTGTTCGGGCAGCTGGTCGCGGTCGGGCTCACGGCCCTGATCGGGGTGAGCGCCGCGCTACACATCGGCGTGAGCTTGGCGCTGCTGCCGGCGACCGGGGTCACGCTGCCATTCATCTCCTACGGCCGCTCGAGCCTGCTCGTGGCGCTCGTCGCGACCGGGGTGCTGATCAGCGTGGGACGCGGGCGGCGGCGGACGGACGGGGTGGTGTGAACGCAGAACGCGGAACGTGGAACGTGGAATGATTAACGCGGAACGCGGAACTCGGAACGCGGAACAAATCGCGCGGGCGTCGAGGCGCCACGCTCGCATCGGCGCACGGAATCTCCACGTCTGTTCCGCGTTCCGCGTTCCGAGTTCCGCGTTTCTAGTGCGATGAAAGTCCTGCTCGCCGGAGGCGGGACGGGAGGGCATCTCATGCCCGCCCTCGCGCTGGCTCAGGCGCTACACGAGGCGGACGCGGGGGTCGAGCCGGTGCTGATCGGCGCCGAGCGCGGCATCGAGGCCGAGCTGCTGCCGCGCCAGCCGTTCCCCCACCGCCTGCTCCCGATCGAGCCAATCTACCGGCGCACGTGGTGGCGCAACGCGCGCTGGCTGTTCCTCGCGCCCCGCGTGTGGCGCGAGGTGGGGCAGCTGTTACGCCGGGAGCAGCCCGTGATCGTCATTGGCACCGGCGGCTATGTGGCGGGGCCGGTCGTGTGGCGGGCGCAGCGCGCGCGCCTCCCGACGGCGCTGGTTGAGGAAAACGCATTCCCGGGACTCACCACGCGGTGGCTGGCGCGCGCCGCCCGCCAGGTGCATCTCGGGTTCCCCGAGGCGCGCGAGCAGCTTTCGCCTGGCAAGCGAGCCCGGAGATCGGAGCACCGCCCTCGTCAGCCTCGGGCTCGAACCGGGGCGCCCCAGCGTACTGGTGTTCGGCGGCAGCCAGGGGGCCCGCTCGCTTAACTACGCAGTCGCCGCGGCGCTGGAGCGCCGCCTGCTGGGCGATGCGAACATCCTGTGGGGCACGGGCGCCGCGCACGCGGCCGCGCTCGCGCGCTACGCCGTGCCGGGGCGCGTGGTGGTGCGCGGCTTTTTTGATCCGATGACGGAGCCGTATCGCGCGGCCGATCTCGTCGTGTCGCGCGCCGGCGCCATGACCGTGGCGGAGCTGTGCGCGTGGGGCAAACCGAGCATCCTGGTGCCGCTCCCGACGGCGGCAGCGGATCACCAGACCCACAACGCCCGTGCGCTCGCAGCTGCCGGCGCCGCCATTCATCTCGCCGAGCGGGAGCTCTCGGCGCACTCGCTCGCCCAGTCGATCACCGAGCTACTCGACGCCCCCGCCCGGCTTGCGTCCCTCGCCGCCCATGCCCGGGGCCGGGGGCACCCGGATGCGTCCCGCGAGATCGTGTCGAGGATTTTGACACTGGTCCGCTGAATGGGGATGCTCTCTTTCGCAAGTTTCGTAGATTCGATATATTAGCCCCTCACTAATGAACCTGTTTGCAATGGCGGATCCCCGCCCGATCCACTTCATGGGGATCGCCGGAGCAGGGATGAGCGGCTTGGCGCTCCTCGCCAGGCAGCAAGGCGTCGCAGTAACTGGTTGTGATACCGACCCCTCTGGAGCGGCCGATTTGGCAGCCTTGGGGGTGGAAATATGGCGGGGGCACGACCCCGAGCACGTGGCTGGCGCTCGAGCGCTCGTGGTCACCGCAGCGGTAGCAGGGGATCACCCGGAGCTGGAGCGAGCACGGGCTTTGGGGGTTCCGGTGGTACGGCGGGCCGACGCCCTAGGTCAGGCCGTCGCCGGTGGGTTGGTGGTGGCGGTCGCCGGCACGCACGGCAAGACCACCACGACGGTGATGGTCACGGAGGCGCTGGCGGCCGCCGGGCGAGATCCTACGGGACTCGCCGGCGGCCGCGTCGCTCGGTGGGGTGGGAACGCGCGGCTCGGCGGGAGCGCGCTGTACGTGGTCGAGGCGGACGAGTACGACCGCGCCTTCCTCTCGCTCGCGCCGACGGTCGCGGTGGTGAACAACGTCGAGGCCGACCACCTCGAGTGTTACGGCGGCAGCGTCGCGGCGCTGGAGCAGGCCTTCGCGGAATTCGCGGGGCGCGCGCGCCGCGTGATCGCGGGGGCGGACGACGCCGGTGCGATGCGGGTCGCCGCGGCGCTCGAGACGCCGGTGTGGCGCGTGGGTCTCGCGGCGGACGCGGACGTGCGGATCGTGACTCCCGAGCTGGCCGAGCGGGGCTCGGCCGCGCGGATCGAGTTGCCGAATGGCGGGGCGGTGCGCCTCGCGCTGCAGGTGCCGGGGCTGCACAACCTGCGAAACGCGACGGCGGCGCTGGCCGCGGCACTGGAGCTGGGAGTCGATCTCGAGCGCTGCGTCACGGCGCTCGAACGCTTTAGCGGTGTGGCGCGACGGTTCGAGCGGGTGGGCGAGGCGCGCGGGGTGATGATCGTGGACGACTACGCGCATCACCCCACGGAGGTGCTGGCGACGCTGGCGGCGGCGCGCCAGACGTTTCCGCGGCGCCGCGTGGTGGCGGTGTTCCAACCGCACCTGTTCTCCCGCACCGCGCTGCACGGCGAAGCGCTCGGCCGGGCGCTGGCGAGCGCCGACGTCGTGGTGGTGGCGCCGATCTACGGGGCGCGCGAGCAGCCGCTCCCGGGTGTCACCGCGGATCTGGTGGCGCAGGGGGCGGCGCGCGCCGGAGCGGCGACGGTGGCCGTGCGGGACCGCGCGGCGCTGGTGGACTCGGTGGCGGAGCGGGTGCGGCCGGGGGACGTGGTGTTTACCCTCGGGGCGGGGGACGTCACCCGTGTGGGACCCGAGTTGCTGCGGCAGCTGGGGGGCGCGGAGCAGCCGTGAGCCGGCGGCGGACGCTCGCGCGCCGCAGCGCGCCCTTGGTCATGGGCATGGCGGTCGGCGTCGCCGTCTGGTTCGGCGCCCCCGCGCTGCTGGCGCGCCTCGCGGTGTTCCGCGTGCGGCAGATCGAGCTGGTGGGCGTGAAGAACCTGGCGCCCGACGTGGTGATCGCCGCGCTGCGGCTGCCGTCCGATGCGAGCGTGTTCACCGACACGCGGCTGCTCGACGACCGGCTGCGCGGGCTCGCCGGCGTGGCGGAGGCGCGGGTGGTGCGCCAGCTGCCGGCGGCGCTGCGGATCGAGCTGCGCGAGGTGGAGCCCGCGGCGCTCGCGCCCAACGGCCGGCGTCTGGTCGTGGTCGATGCGCAGGGCCGCGCGTTGCCGTTCGACCCCGCGCGCACCGGGCTCGACCTGCCGGTCGCGGCGGCGCCGGACCGTGGCGTCGTGGGCGTGCTAGCGCTGGTGCAGGCGGTCGATCCAGCGCTGTTTCTCACCATCACCAGTGCGCGCGGGTTGGCGCGCGGGGACGTGCTTCTGGAACTGGGGCCTCGTCACGTGCTGTTAGGCCGCGACGCCGGACCGGAGGTGATCCGGGCCGTCGAGCTGGTCGCGCGGGATCTCGCCGCGAAGGGGCGCCCCTACGTGGAGCTCGACGCCCGCTTCGCGCGCCAGGTGATCGTGCGGCGGACGGCGTCCCGCGGATCCCGCGGTACGGGTGGGGCGTGAGCCGAGATCGACAGCTCGTCGCCGGGCTCGACCTCGGCAGCACCAAGACATGTGCGGTGATCGCCGAGGTCGTGGGCGACCTGCCGCGCATGCCGCTCGCCAAGGTGCTGGGCGTCGGCCTCGCGAAGAACGCCGGCGTGCGGCGCGGCATGGTGCGGGACATCGATGAGACGAGCCGCTCGGTCGTGGCCGCGCTGCGCGACGCCGAACGGATGGCGGGAGCGAAGGTCGGCGGTGTGACGTGCGGCATCGCGGGCGAGCACGTCTCGGCGCGCACGTCGCCCGGGGTGGTCGCGGTGAGCCGGGAGGAGATCACCCCGGAGGACGTGGCGCGGGTGAACGAGGTGGCGCGCGCCATCTCGCTCGGCCGCGACCAGGAGCTGCTGCACGACATCCCGCAGGAGTACCGGGTCGACCAGCAGCACGGGATCTCCGACCCGGTGGGGATGACGGGCACGCGGCTCGAGGTGGAGATGTATCTCGTCACCGTGCAGGCCACCGCCGCCCAGAACCTGCGCAAGGCGGTGCAGCGCGCGGGATACCGCGTGCTGGATCTGGTGCTCGAGCCGCTGGCGGCGTCCTACGCGGTGCTGACGGAGGACGAAAAGGAGCTCGGGGTTGCGCTGCTCGAGGTGGGGGGCGGCTCGACCGGGGTGACGATCTTTCACGAAGGGAAGATCCGCCACCTCGCGTCGCTCAAGTACGCGGGCGCCCAGGTGACGACGGACGTCGTCCAGGTGCTGGGTGTGACCCAGGCCGACGCGGAACGATTGAAGGAGCGGCACGGCGTCGCGTACAAACCGCTAGTGGACCCGGCGGAGATGATCACCCTACCCTCCACGCCCGGGCAGGGTGCGCGGCAGGCGGCGCGCGAGATGCTGTCGGACATCATCCACCAGCGGCTGGACGAGATCTTCCACATGGTGGACCGCGAGTTCGAGAAGGCGGGGTACGGGGGCGGGCGGCTGCCCGCCGGCGTGGTGCTGACCGGCGGGACGGCGCATCTGCCGGGCATGGTGGAGCTGGCCCGCGAGGTGTTCGCGATGCCGGTGCGCGCCGGAACGCCGGAGCAGGGGATTTCGGGGCTGGTGGACAGCGTCCAGGCGCCGCGCTACGCGGTGCCGGTGGGGCTGGTGCTGTACGCGGCACGCAAAGTGGCACAGGGCGCCGCGCCCGGCGGCTCGGCGGTACCGAGCCCGGGGGTCGAGCGCTGGTTCGCGCCGCTCAAGCGGTGGTTACAGGACTTCTTCTGATCGGTCACCCGAGGGAGCCATGATCTTCGAGCTCGAAGAAACCGTCTCACAGAACGCCCGGATGAAAGTCGTCGGCGTAGGCGGCGGCGGCGGCAACGCGCTGAACCGCATGGTCGACGAGGGACTGCAAGGCGTCGAATTCATCTCCGTCAACACCGACGCGCAGGCCCTGCTCAACAACAAGGCCGACGTGAAGACGCAGATCGGGAAGAAGTTGACGCGCGGCCTCGGGGCGGGCGCCCGACCCGAGATCGGCCGCCAGGCGATCGAAGAGAACCGCGACGAGGTGCTGCACGCCCTGCAGGGGGCGGATCTCGTGTTCGTGACGTGCGGCATGGGCGGCGGCACCGGTACCGGCGCATCGCCCATTATCGCACAGATGGCGCGCGATCTCGGGGCCCTCACGATCGGCATCGTAACGAAGCCGTTCCTGTTCGAAGGGCGCAAGCGGATGCGCCAAGCCGAGATGGGCATCGCGGAGATGCGCAAGCACGTCGACACGATGGTCACGGTGCCGAACGAGCGCTTGCTCGCCGTGGTGGGGAAGGGGATACCTTTCCAGGACGCCCTCAAGAAGGCCGACGAGGTGCTGCTGCACGCCACCCAGGGAATCTCGGGACTCATCACCGTGACGGGCATCGTGAACGTGGACTTCGCGGACGTGCGCACCGTCATGCAGAACGGCGGCGCGGCGATCATGGGCACCGGGATGGGGCGCGGCGAGAACCGCGCCATGGAAGCGGTGCAGCAGGCGATCTCGAGCCCGCTGCTCGACAACATCTCGATCACCGGCGCGACCGGCGTACTGATCAACATCACGGGCGGTGAGGACCTGACGCTCGGCGAAGTGACCCAGATCTCCGACGTCGTCAAGGACGCGGCGGGCGAGGATGCCGAGATCATCTTCGGGACGGTGAACGATCCGGCGATGCACGGCGAGATCCGGGTGACGGTGATCGCGACGGGCTTCGACCGGGACAAGGCGGCCGAGACGCCGGGCCGCGCGGCGCCGGGGGTGCTGCCGTTCCGGGAGCGAGTGTCGCGTCCCACGCCGGTACCGCCCGCGGGTTACGTGAAGGCGGCGGAGCCGGTCCGGCGCGCGCCGCCCCCGCCACCCCCCGACGTGAACGAGCTCGAGATCCCGACCTTCATCCGGCGGCAGATGGATTGATGACTCTGTTCTCCCATTGGCGGGCGAGCCATTACGTTGCCGCCGGCGTGCTGAGCGCCGGCGGTCTGGTCTGGGCCACGCGCGAGGCGTGGCCGTGGCGCCGGCCGCTCACCGCGCCGCCCATCGTGGTGAGCGAGGCCTATGCCGAGGTCACGGAAACGCGGGGGCGGCGCGAGGTGCTCTCCGACGTGCTGGGCCGGGCCGGCATCACCGGCCGCGATTACGTCGCGTTCCTCGCGGCGGCGCGGCATCTGCCGGCGCGGCGGCTGCGGCCCGGGCTCGCCTTCCAGGTGCGCCGTCTGAAGACCGACAGCCGGGCCGAGCGGGTGACCGTCCGGCTGTCGCCCGAGCAGCGGCTCCAGCTCGACCGCGGCGACTCCGGCTGGATCGAAACGGTCGAGACGGTCCCCTGGACGATCGTGCGCCTGCGGGTCACCGGAGCGATCGAGTCGTCGCTGTACGACGCGCTCGACAAGGCGGTCGCGGACACGTTCCTGCCTGAGGGAGAGCGGCGCACGCTCGCCTGGGCGATCGCCGACGTGTACGACTGGGAAGTCGACTTCACACGGGACGTGCGGCCGGGCGATCGGTTTACGGTGCTGCTCGAGCGGCTCGAGTCGTCGGAAGGCGAGCGCCGCTTCGGTCGGGTCATCGCGGCGCGCGTGGACGTGGCGCGGGCGCCGAGTTACGCCTTCTACTTCGAGGACGACGCCACCGGCATCGCGGGCTTCTACGACGATCAGGGGCGGTCGCTGCGGCGCGCGTTCCTGCGCGCGCCGCTCGCGTTCCGCCGCATCTCGAGCCGGTTCGGCAGCCGGTTCCATCCCATCCTCCATATGTGGCGTCACCACGAGGGTGTGGACTTCGCCGCACCGTACGGCACGCCGGTGCGCGCCACGGCCGATGGCCTGGTCACCCGGGTGGGCCGCGAAGAGGGCGGCTACGGCAACGTGATCGAGGTGCGCCACGCGAACGGCATCCGCACCCGCTACGGTCACCTGTCGGCGTTCGGACGCGGCCTGCACGTGGGCCAGCGCGTGGAACAGGGTGAGACGATCGGCTACGTCGGCTCGACGGGCCTGTCGACCGGCCCGCACCTACACTACGAGTTTCTCGTGAACGGTCGACCGACCAACCCGCAACGCAAGGACATGGGATCGGGCACTCCGGTTCCGCGGACCCTCCGGCCCGCGTACGACTCGGTGCGCCTCCAGCTGCTCACGCAGCTCGAGCCGCACGGGCCCCCGCACGTCGATCCGACCGTCGCCGCGCGCGACGATTAATTTCCGGTACTTCCGTGGAGCTCTACCCCGCCGTTGACGTGCAGGGCGGGCGCGTGGTGCGTTTGCGCCAGGGCGAGGCGTGGCGCGCCACGGCGTACGCCGACGATCCCGTGGCCGTGGCGCGTCAGTTCGCGCGCGACGGCGCGCGCTGGGTGCATTTCGTCGATCTCGACCGCGCCTTCGGGAAAGGCGACAACCGCGAGCTGGCGCGGCGCTTCCTCAGCGCGGCTGGCGTGCCGGTCCAGGTGGGCGGCGGCCTGCGGACCGAGGAGGCGATCGCCGAGATGCTCGGTTGGGGCGCCACCCGGGTGGTGATCGGGACGAAGGCCGCGACCGATCCGGCGTTGGTCGAGCGGCTGCTAGCGCAACACGGGCCGGAGCGGCTCGCCGTGGGGATCGACGCGAAGGACGGCCACGTCGCGGTGCGCGGCTGGACGCAAGTGTTCGACCTCACGCCGCTCGAGCTCGCCCAGCGGGTCCTCGCGCAAGGCGCGCGGACGGTGATCTATACCGATGTCGCCCGCGACGGCATGCTGGCCGGGCCGGATGTGGCGGGCGCGCGCGCCATCGCAGCGCTCGGGCTCGACACGATCGCGTCCGGGGGCGTCGCGTCGCTCGCCGACCTGCAGACGATCCGCGCCGCCGGCTTGGCCGGCGCCATTGTGGGACGGGCGCTGTACGAAGGCCGCTTTACCCTCGTCGAGGCGCTCGAGTGCGCGGCCGCGTGACGGCCGGCCTGGCGCTGCTGCGCACGACCGGACTGGGCGCTCTGGTGTTGCTCCTGTGGAACCCCACGACGTCGAGCTTTGCCCCGGGAGCGAGCGCCGTCCCGCCGCTGGTGCTGCTCGACGCGTCGCTCAGCATGGCGGGGCACGGCGGACGCTGGCACGAAGCGCTCGACACGGCGCGTGCGCTGGCACAGGGCGGCGGTGTCATCTGGCGCTTCGGGTCGCAGGTGCGCGCGTTCGACTCTTTGCCCCCCGGGGACGGCGCGACCCGGCTCGCCCCGGCGCTCGCCGCCGCCGCCGGGCGGGAGGGGCCGGTGGCCGTCGTGACCGACGGCGCGATCGCCGACGTCGCCGACCTCCCCTCCGACTTGCTGGCCCGCGCGCGCGTGATCGTCCTGCCCCGGCCGGCGTTGTTCGATGCGTTCGTTTCCGATATCGCGGGACCGAGGAGAATCGGTCAAGGAGACACCGTCCGGCTCAGGGTCAGTTACGGGACGACCGGGAAAACGGCCGGGGAAGGGGCAAGGGGAAAGGGGACGCTCGTCGTGCGTCTGGGGTCTCGGCGCCTCACCTCGCGAGTCGTTTCGATCCCGGACAGCGGCATTCTTTCCACGGAAGTTACCCTTCCCCCTTCCCCCTTCCCCGGCTCTCTCCCCGCCGGCTGGCAGGCGCTCGAAGTGCGGCTGGAAGGCGTGGCCGGCGATTCCGAGCCGCGCGACGACGCCCGCTGGTTGGTGCTGGAGGTGAGCCCGCCGCCCTCCGTGGTGCTGCTCGCGGCGCCGCCCGATTGGGACAGCCGGTTCCTCGCCCGCACACTGAGCGACGTGGCGCGCGTGCCGGTCCGCACGCTGGTGCAATCGGGGTCCGACGGGTCTGGCTGGCGGGACGCGGCCGGTCTAACACCGGTCTCCGCCGCCGCCGCGGCGCAGGCCGTGGCGGGCGCCCGGCTCGTCGTCCGGATGGGAGATCCGGCGGCGCTCGATCGGTTCCCGACCAAAGGAGCGGTGCTGACGTGGCCCACCCAGCGCGGCCAGGACGGTGACTGGTACGTGCGGGCGCCGGAGCCGTCGCCGCTCGCCGGGGCGCTGGCCGGGGTCGCGTGGGATTCGCTGCCGCCCGCGGCAGCGGTGTCCGACCTCGCTCTCCCTCCCACCGGGGACAGCGCCGCGGTGGTGGTGCTCACCGCGCGCCTCGCGCGGCGCGGCGCGGCACGCCCGGTGATCGTGCTGTCACAACCGGGCGGCGCGCGGCGCGCCGCGGTCGCAGCGTCCGGGCTGTTCCGCTGGGCGTTCCGCGGCGGCGCCAGCGCAGAGGCGTATCGGGCGGTGGTCGCGGCCTTGGCAGATTGGCTGCTGACGGGGGGAGAAGGGAGATGGGAGAAGTTCGTCCCGGTGATGCGCGAGGCTCCCAACGGGATGCCGATCGTGTGGCGCTGGACGGAGTCCGGACCGCCGCAGGACGAGGTCGTCACGCTGACGGCTGGCGGAAGGAGCCGCATCGATACGCTGCGATTCGATGCGACCGGCCGAGCCGAGCTGTCGCTGCCCCCGGGCGTGTACGCGTACGGAGCGCCGCACGGGGCGGAGCGGGGCGTCGTCGTGGTGGAGACGTACTCCGACGAGTGGCGCCCCGCGGCGCCGCTCGTGCAGGCCCAGCGGGGTGGCGCACCGGACCGACTGGCGAGCTCGGCGCTGCGCGATCGCTGGTGGCTGTTCGTGGTCGCGATCGCTGCGTTCGCGACGGAGTGGGCGTGGCGGCGCCGGCAGGCCCTGCCGTGATGACGCCGCTGTGGCAGCGGCTGAGCCGCGTGTTCGGCCGGCGCGACGCGGGCGCGCGCGAGGAGGCCGAGCGCATCCTGCTCGAAGCTGACTTCGGCGTCGCAGCGACGGCGGAGATTCTCGAGCAGGTGGCGCGGACCCCCGACGGGGACGCGCGGCCGGCACTGGAGCAGGCCGTGGTGCGCATCCTGTCGAGGGTGGCCGATCCCGGCGCGCTGGCGCGCGCACCCGAGCCGCCGACCGTGATGGTCGTGTTCGGCG
>Ga0209268_1001693_pt1 | contig 10740 bp, 10 predicted proteins | sample GraSoiAngelo_143_FD_185900 | JGI IMG/M metagenome (GOLD analysis project Ga0209268, IMG submission 185900) | Grasslands soil microbial communities from the Angelo Coastal Reserve, California, USA - 14_1009_02_30cm (SPAdes) (version 2) | ecosystem: Environmental > Terrestrial > Soil > Grasslands ... | reverse complement strand
AATTTACAGTTAGTCGAATTCGAATCGACAAAATTCGCTTGGAAGGCTACAAGTTTACCATTTAAAACAATACAAATATCTTTAAAATTATAAAAATAAAAAGGTAAATATTTAATTAAGCAATAATTATTATAATTAATATCTGTAATATTAATTGTTAATCATATGTTATTATATTATTTATTCAAAATTTTAATAATAAAGAACAAATATTTTTATACGTAAAATTAGTATTAATTTTTATCGCTTTATATTCCATTTTAAATTTATTTTAATTAATGAAAATAAATACATTTTTCTAATAAATTAAGAGTATAAATATTATTTAAGATAATAGGTATCACCAAAAAATTTAAATAAAAAAGAAACCATTTTTCTAAAATAATAATTTAAATTTCGATTAATAAACTTTTTCTCTATATCTATTTAACAGAGGATGTCTACGTCATACTTCTAAAGATTGCAATCTAACAATATTAGGGTCACACTCAGTAATTTATCTAACGTTTATTCAATCTTTTATATAAAATATATAAAGATACTTATTTATATTACGGCCAATCGAATTCGAATCGAGAATTTCCGTGTGGTAGACGGCGGTTTTACCAGTTAAACTAAGGCCATTCTTTTATATTTAAATACATTTATTTACATTTAAGAAAATTTTCTTACTTTTTAAAAAATTAAATTTTTAATTCTTAATTTTTTTTTTCAATATATAGTAAATATCTATCCTTAACTATAATATTAAATGTATTTAAATAAGATATATATTATATAATCAAATTTAAACATTACCATTAAGTAACAAGATATTATAAGATTTATAGGAGATACCTTAAGGGATTTTTGTGAACCTCCTCTACCTATATTGGTGTCAAATACATTAATTTTAATAAATATACATTTAATATCTATATAACTACCTTCTTTTAAAATATAAAAGTATTTTTATTCTATTATAAAAAATTATAAAAAGGATTATTTAAAGAAGTAACAAAATCATCAGCACCTAATCTACTAAATATTTTACAGTAAAAGGTTTATTAATCTTAATATTAATATTAATATTAATAGAATTAATTTTTTCTAATATACTTGTATAATATATAACTATAATATTTAGTATATCAATCCCCATAATATTTAAAGTATTAGTTAAATCAAATGAATCTCTTTATTGATATTATTTTATAATTGCAATATTACCAATTAAATTATTAACATTACCTTTTACTAAATTTTTAGTAAAAGTAAAAGTAAAAGTAAAAGTAAAAGTAAAAGTAAAAGTAAAAGTAAAAGTAAAAGTAAAAGTAAAAGTGAAAATTACATAGGACAAATCAACAAAACTTAAATTTAGTAAAATTAACAGAATTAACTTAATTCAATATGCTCTGTTTTTTCGCTCGTTAGATTGACCTTAATTTTTTTACTAGTGTTTTTTATGTTCATGTTTTCTTGCATTTTATACAATAATTTTTTTTTTCTTTCTTAAAAATAGACAAATTATCTAACATTTAGATTATTATTTATTAACCTTAATAATATAATTATAAGAAAACAAAAAATGTTTTATATAATTAAAAAGGACAAATTTAATATATAACCTACTATATACAAAAGAGATATCGTACCACCTATTTATAACCCATCAATATATAAAAAATATATATATATAATATTATATTATAAATGAGATTTATGAGATTCGAACTCATAAACTATGATTAAAAGTCACGTATTTTACCATTAAATTAAAATCCCTATTTTATAAAACATTTTTTTTTTAATTTAGATAAAGCAAAATTATAAGAAGCACTAAAAAATTTTTTAGTTTTTAAATTTAATTGAGGGTTATAAATTATAGATAAAATTTTATGATGTATATAACAATTATTAATATTAACATAATATTTAATGAAATTTTTATTTTTTTTTATAGGTCTAATTTTACCACACCCTATTCAATATTTAAAAGATTTAAGTAATTTTCTGTGTTTTTTAGAATTAATAAGAATAATAGAAAATTGTAAAAAATTTATTTGATTACTATACATATTTTTACAAGTAAATCCTTGTTTAATATTAGAATGTATAAAAGGTAAAATATTCAATAAATTTAAAAATCTATTAGGTATCTTTTTAGATCCAATTTTACCTCAAAGTAATGATTTTAAAAAATTAATAAATCTTATTAAATATTCTTTTCATTTTGGTTTTTTAGGTCTTTTATTAAAATATTTAGTATTTTTATTCAATAATATACACAATTTATTATATATATTAAGATATAGTATATATATAAATATAACATAATTAATTATGAACCTCAATAATAAATTGAAACAAACAAAAAAAGTCATACTACATCTACAAAATGTCAATACAAAATACCTGATTCTAAACCTAAATGATGATTGTCAGTAAAATGATAAGCTAAAACACGTCATGTACCTACAACTATAAAAGCTGTACCTATAATAACATGAAGACCATGAAAACCTGTACCAAAATAAAAACAAGATCCAAAAGCACCATCAGACAAAGTAAAAGAAGAAACTGTATATTCAATACCTTGTAAAGCTGTAAAAGCAATAGCTAATATAATAGTAAAAAGTAAACCATATAGTGTTCCACTTCTATTACCTTGTAACAAAGAATGATGAGCATAAGTAACTGTAACACCTGAGGATAATAAAAGTATGGTATTTAATAAAGGTAATTCAAAAGGATTGATAGGATCTATACCTTTAGGTGGTCAATGAGCACCTAATTCAATTATAGGTGATAATGCACTATGAAAAAAAGCTCAAAATATAGCTAGAAAAAATAAAGCTTCAGAAACTATAAATAAAGCAACACCCATATTTAAACCTCTTTGTACTGATAGAGTATGATTTCCTAAATAAGTACCCTCTGATATTATATCCCTAAATCATAATGACATAGAATATATTACTGATATTAAACCCAATATTAAAAAATAATGTCCTGCATTAAAACCATGCATAGAAGAAACACCTGATGTAGTTAAAATAAGTAAAGATACACTAGTATATAAAGGTCAAGGAGAAGGAGATACTAAATGATAAGGATGAGCTTGAAATTGACTTCTAGTAGAAATGATCATATATTTATATTATTTATTACTATAGTTTAATATATTTTTTTAAGTATAATTCTCATAACAATAAAAATTGTTATTATAATTTTGTATAATCAGTTTTAATTAAAATATTAAATATTTATTTAATATTTTAACTATAGGAAATAAATGATTTGAACATTTAACTTGCTGTGTGTTAAACAGTCACTCTACCATTGAGTTAATTTCCTTATTAATTATATTAACAAATATTTATATATAAATATTATTTAAATGATCTCAATTATAAAAAATTCTATGATTATTCATAGAATTTTTTATAATTTGAATTACAACAATTTCTTTACTTGTCAAATGCTTTCCTAAATCATCTAGTCTTTGCAAATAACATAAATAATCAAGATATTTACTACTCATTAAGGGAAATTTATCAAAATAAGACTTAACTAAATGATGTTTACTATTTGCTTGAACTACAAAAACTATTTCATTTTTTCCTTTATAATTTATTTTACATTCAAATAAATTAGCCAATTTTGTCATAAAAGGAACACAAGATAAACCAGTTGATTTATCTATCATTCTTTGTTTAAGTGTAAAGCTACATATTATTCTTCCTTTACTAATTGAATTAGTTAATCCATAAGCACCACATAAACATAGTCTGTTTGTACTAATACTATGATAACAAGATTCATGTATAGATTCATTATCATTTGATACACTACCACCTTCACATAAAATAGGTTCACTATATACAAAATATAAACAATAAAATAAAATCATTAATATAAATATTGTTCTATTAAACATACAATATAAAAAATAATTTAACATATATTAAAAATATAACTAATATAAAAAGAGACAATATTCTCTAAACAAAAACAAATTTATTTCCTAAAATTTTTTCTTAAATCATAAAATACAGGAGTAAAATTTTTAGGACGTTTATACTATTTAACTTTATTAAGGTTTCTACGATTTAGTATTCAAGATATTGTATTTTTAAACACTTTAAGATCTCATAAATTTCAAGATAATTTACATTTAAACTTAGAATAGCAATTATTTAAACAGGATGTATCATTTTCAATGATTTTTAGGTGACAAATACTCTTCCGAATAATTATTAGGTTTATACAAGTAATCACTTTGAAATATATCTCCATTATTATATTCTTCACAAAGTAAAGGAGAAGTATCTACTAAATAAAGTAAACATCTATTATCTACACATATATATAATATACATATATAATACAAATAAAAAATATAAGGTAAATAATAAACAATAGTAAAAAATTACAAAAATTTCTCATAAAAACATATATTTTTATACATATAAAAATAGACAAATATTCTCTAAAAAGGCATTTTTTTAATATTACCTCTAATAATATAATTATCATCCATTGATCTAGTTAATTACCTATTTCTCTATAATTATCATATAAAATTTGTTCATAGGGATAATTTAAATTTTAATCATTAAATTCTTTAAGTAGATATGAATTATTATTAACATTGTTAACATTAACAGAATGATCCTCACATAAAAGTACATCATTATTAACAAAGTATAAAGAATAAAATAAATAAAGAACAACACAAATGATACAAACAACTCTATTTTTAGTAAATAGTATAAACAAAAAATTCTATAACTTTTTATATTTTCAAACAACATCTTATTTTTTGACTCTACCATTGAGCTAATTCTTTTTTATTTTTAATCTTTTTGTTTTATTGTTATAACAATAGCTCCTATCATTGCTAATAATAAAATAATAGAAGTTATTATTATTCAAATTGAATAATTAGTATATATTATATTACCTATAGTAGTGATATGTGTAGTCTCAGCTATATTACTATCTCATGACTTCGATGTTACAAAATATATTATATCATCATTAAATTTAAAAGTTTTATTTAAATAATCATTGTAATTATAATAAAAAATATCATAAAATATATTATTTATATTAATAGTATTACTATTAAAAACAGCAATATTATAAGGTAATATTTGATAGATAGAATAATTAAAAGCTATAGTACTTAGAATAGCTAAAGGTATAGTATTACTAGTTTCATTTAACAATTCAGATATTCTAATATTAATTAACATTAAAATAAATAAAAATAATATAGATACAGCACCTATATATACTAATATATAAGATAAACCTATAAAATTTATACCTAATAATATTAAATAACCAGATATACTCAAAAATAATCCTATTAAAAACAACACTGATATAATAGGATTTTTAGTTATTATAACAAATATACCACAAATAATAGCAATTAATGAAATTAAATCCAATATTTCAATTATAAAACCATTAGTATAAGTTTCAGTAAAAATGTATAAATTATTCATATAATTAAAGATTTTTACTTTCTCACTTCAATATTAAATATATTATTATTTAATATGAAATTATATATTACCATTAATTTTTAGAGAATATAATCGTAATAAAATAACAAAGTAGATAGCCTTTAAGATGAATCGAACATCTATAAAAATATTAACAGTATCTCACTCTACCATTGAGTTATAAAGGCTATATAAATATTAAAATATTTAACGTGTACAAGAATCGAACTTGCAGTCTTTGTGTTCGTAGCACAATGCTATACCTCTTTAGCTAACACGTATATGTATATGTATATGTATATGTATATGTATATGTATATATATAATAAAACACAGATAGGAAGAAAAGGAATTGAACCTTTGATAATTATTCATTATTGAGTTTACAGCTCAACCCGATTACCAACACACGGAATCTTCCTTATATATAAATCTTTTTATGGATTTGAACCAAAAAAACTTAAAAATTAAGTTTTAAATACCTATAATAAAAGATTATATAATATATAATATTATATAAAGTATTATATGTTAATTATATAAGATGTATTGTTAATATTAATCAAACCCGTGCAATTTCCACTACACGAACCATATTTCGACTTAACACTAATTAAAATCATGCATACGAAAATTATATAATAATATATATTAACCTAATTATCAATATAAATATTAAATATATAATCAAACTTATTGCACATACTTTTTTCAGCGCCTGACGAGTAGTTAGTACCTAACTGATAGTAAATTCACCGTGACGTGGTGATTCACGATTACTAGTAATTCCTTATTCATGTAGCCGAATTACAGACTACAATTCATGTTATATCCTATTTTAGAGATTTGCAAAAACTTAAGTTTTTGCATCTTTTTGTCTAGGAATATGTGGCACGTCTATAGCCCACAATATTAAGGTCATGATGATTTGTCTTGATCCCTTTTATCATATCCAATATATTGGCGATCTACTTTATAAATATTAAAATAATTAAAGTAAGGGTTTACGTTAATTTATTGGAATTAACCAAAATCTCACGACATTAACTGAAGACAACCGTGCAACACTTGTGATATTAATAAAAATAACATTCAAATTGTGGTAAGGTTTTTCGCGGATCATCGAATTAAATAACATACTTCACTACTGGTTTCAGAAACGGTCTAATGATTTCAGTTCCTGCGTTGCCACATTACTCTTGAGGTGGAATGCTTGCACTTTCATTTATAAACTAAAAATGAAAAATTCATTTAATTTAGTCTATGACATTCATAATTTTCTGCTTGGACTACGAGGGTATCTAATCCTTATTGCTCCCCAAGCCTTCGTTCCTCAACGTCAGTTTTTAGATAGAAAGTTGCTTTTGCCGATATTTGTCCCTATGATATTGAAAAATTTGATCTCTACTTCATAAGTTCTTCCTTTCTCTTATTAAACTCTAGTTAATTTGTACTATTTTAGCTAAATTAACCGTCTAGTTACCCTTTAAACCTAATAAAGATGAATAACACTAGTCTTCCACGTATTACCGCGACTGCTGGCACGTGATTTAGTCAAGACATATATATAAATAATTGTCATTATCAATTATTTATATAGAATTTTATTCGACATAATCGATATTATATTATATTAAACATAATTAGCTAATACTATTCATTCCCCCAAGTTGCTGGTTCAGCCGTTAGGCTATTGACCAATATTCCTCACTGCTGTACTATACGCATTGGGATTTTTTCAGACCCAATGTGGTCGATCGACTTTTCAATCTCGACTACGGACTTTAAGCTAGTTAAGTTATTACCTTAACTACTACTTATCCGAGATATAAATTAACATCTTAAAGCGGAAAAAGTAATTTTTTTTATTTCCTTTATATTTAGATATTACTTATTTATTATTTATAAGGAATTGTTAATTCCTTACTTTAAGGTAGCCATAATATCATATACTCACCTGTACACCACTTCTAATTTAAATTAGACGTTCAATTAGCATGTGTCAAGCATTTGGATAGCGTTCATTCAGAGCCATCATCAAACTCATTAATTGTTAATGATAATTTTTTTATTATCACTAATAATGTATTTATATATAATATATTATATATTATATTTATATACTATTGGATACTAATAAGCCAAACTTTGTAATTTTGTATATTATCTAAATAATAATTTAACATTAGGCTTTTGAGTACGCAACAAAAAAAATTTTTTTTTATAGTTTTTATTTTCTGTATAATACCTAAATTTTTATCTTTACATAAATATATGCATATATTTATTAAATAGAGGACTTTCCTATACTATTTAGTATAGTATTTTATAAGTAACACTTTTTAAATCAATATACGTTTATACTGATATAAAAAAAATGATTTTTATATTTTTTTTTTTATTATTAATTATATATAATATATATATATAACAATATTATTTTTATATTGTTGTAATTTACATAATTAATGTAAATCCAATGCATCTTTTATATAACTACTACTTAATACAACAAAAACTTGTGCTTGTATAAAAGCTATGACCAACTCTAAACCAGAAAATGCAATAATGAACCCTAAAGGTATTATACCTAATAAGAAAAAAAGTATACCTGAAGCCATAATATTGTATGTAAAGCCACTTAATATATTTAAAAGCATATGGCCAGATAAAATATTAGCTGCTAATCTTAAACCTAAAGAAATATTTCTTGCTAGATATGAAATAAATTCTATTAATACTAATAAAGGTAATAAACTTAAGGGACAACCTGCTGGTACAAATAATGAAAAGAATGTTAAACCATGTTGTTGAAATCCTAATATTGTAGCTCCTAAAACAATTGTAAAACTAATTGAAAAAGTTAATAGAAAATGTGAAGTTGATGCAAAACTATATGGAATCATACCTATAAGATTATTTATTAAAATAAAAATAAATAATGTATAAATAAAAGGAAAATATATTTGTCCTTTTAATGCATTTATTTGATTTACTACTATATTATGTATAGTAGCATATATTGATTCTTGATTAATAGATCAAATATTAGATACTACTTTATTATAGTTAGTAGCTATAATATTTAATATTAAAATAATTAAAGCACTTAATGATAAATAAAAACCAATATTAGTTAAAGATAAGTGTATGTTAGCTAAAATGGGTAAATCTAAACATAAAAAATCTCTAATTTCAAATTGTTCTAAAGGACTTGTAATTGTTAAAAATGGTTGATTATATTTAAAATTAATTGTATTATATTTATTTTTTTTGTAATATTTAATTAGGTATAAAATAAATAATATATAAGATATATATTATTTATTATTAATAATTTTTTTTTTATAATTTACTTATAAAGATACGAGTTAAAAATAAACGAACAAATCTAGGTAATATATTTTTTGAAAATATATATATCATTATAATTAATATTACAAAAGTAAATATTACTTGATTTACAAAATAAAAAGGAATTAATTGTGGCATAATATATATATATTATGATAGACGTTATAAACATCATTATCTTATGTAAGATATTAATTTCTTAATTTATAAAGTTATATTATATTATTAATATAATCTAAATTATTTAATATTATCTTTAATATTAAGTATTATATATTAAAGATGAAACAGAATAATGTAAACCATCTAATATATATACTGGATACATACCTAATAAAAGAGTAAAAAATACTAAAATTAATAATATATAAAATTCACGTTTATTTAAATCAGGTACACTAATGCAAATTAATTTAGCCAAACTACCCCCAAAAGCTATACGATTATACATATATATTGTATATGCTGCCGAAAATACAATAGAAGAACTAGCTATTAAACCCAATAGAGGTAAGCGTTCAAAAGCACCGTATAAAGACATGAATTCTCCTATAAAATTTAGAGTTAGAGGTACACCACAATTAGCTAAAGATAATATAAAGAACAATAAAGAAAATAAAGGCATTATTTGAGTAATACCTCTATAATAAGTAATTAATCTAGTAGAAAATCTATCATAAAGTATACCCCCTACACAAATAAATAAACCAGATGATACAAAACCATGAGCTAAACCTAAAATAATTCCACCTTCTATACCTTGTATAGAATTACTAAATACACCTAATATATATACGGCAGCATGAGATACAGAAGAATAAGCAATAAGTTCTTTAATATCTATTGTTCTTAATGTACTAATACTAGCATATATTATAGTAATAACTCCTATTATATAAATTATGTATGTATAATCTATTGCAGCTTTAGGTAATAAAGATAAAATTAATCTAAATATACCATACAAACTTAATTTTAAAACAATAGCAGCTAAAATAATACTACCACCTAAAGGTGATTCAACATGAGCTTTTAAAAGTCAAGAATTTAAAAAAATAGTTGGCGTTTTAACAGCAAAAGCAATAATTATACCATAAAATAAAAATAATTGAGTATAATAGTTAAGGTTATTTTTAAATAATGCATCGAAATCTGTGGTACCCATAATAGAAGAAATAGAAAGAATAGATAATAATAAAAATAATGAACCTAATAATGTATATAAAAATAAAAAAAAACTAGCTCTTACTTTGTTACTTGAACCATATAACCCTATTAATATAAATAGAGGAGGTAATATACTTTCGAAAAAAATATAAAATAATAAAATATCTAATACTAAAAAAACTGCTAATAATAATGTTTCTAATAATAATATTATTATTACATAAGATCTTATATTTTCAGAAATAGATTTTCAATTAGATAATAATGAAATTGGTATTATTAACGTAGTTAATAATATAAAATATATAGATATACCATCTATACCTAAAAAAAAATCATAAGAATTTATTTTATGATGTTCTTGTACAAATTGAAATTGATTAATACTAAAATCATAAGTTATATATATATATATAGATAATACTAAATTTAAGATTGTTATATTTAAAGCAGTAAATTTAATAGATTTTATGTTTTTTTCTGTATTATTGTATGATATTGTCATAGTTATTAATAATATACCTATAATAGGTATAATTAAAAGAGATATTAACACAAATTGTTATAAAAAATATAAATATGTAATATATACTACATATTTATATAATATACATTATTACTATAACTATAATTAAAAATATAAAAATTAAAAGTATATTACACTATATATATCTATATAGTTAAAAAATAAATAAAAAAAAATTTTTTTTATATTTATAAT
>Ga0209268_1001690_pt1 | contig 10749 bp, 9 predicted proteins | sample GraSoiAngelo_143_FD_185900 | JGI IMG/M metagenome (GOLD analysis project Ga0209268, IMG submission 185900) | Grasslands soil microbial communities from the Angelo Coastal Reserve, California, USA - 14_1009_02_30cm (SPAdes) (version 2) | ecosystem: Environmental > Terrestrial > Soil > Grasslands ... | reverse complement strand
GCGCTGGCGATGACGTTAGCCGAGAAACGCGGATTTAAGGAAGAGGACTTCGCCAATTTGCATCCCGGGGGAAAGCTTGGGAAGCGATTGGCCCGAGTAGAAGCTCTCATGCACACGGGCGACGCCGTTCCGCGTGTCACGCCGCAGACCAGGATGCCCGACGTCATCTACGAAATGTCGCGCAAGAAGCTGGGCGTGACAACCGTTGTAGAAGACCAAAAACTGGTCGGCGTTATCAGCGATGGCGATCTGCGGCGGCTACTGGAGAAGCGCGGCAAAGACGTGCTTGATTCAACTGCCGGCGAGTGCATGACGCGAAATCCACGGACGATTTCGCGGCAGGAGTTTGCCGCGGCAGCGCTGGCCATGATGGAAGAGAAGAAAATCACGTCATTGATAGTCGTTGACAGCAGGGGCAAATTGGAAGGCATCGTTCACCTGCATGATTTGTGGGGAACGGAGATGATGTAGCGATTCAACCGAGAGATTTGTGAAACATGGTTCTAGTTACCAAGCGACATGTTCGAACGGACAGGAGTCAACCTGGCCGCGCATGACCACAAGGACAGTCCTGCTGGCAAGAACCAGAACAAACAGTTACCTAAGGTACTTCGGCATTCTTTCTTCGCTCGATTCCAACATTGCTCGGTGCTAGCATCGGCACAATCTCGAGTGGTGCATGCCTGCGGCCGGCGGAGATATCCGGAGCAGGCGAAGCGGAGCGATTTATGGGCAAAATCAAACTCCTGTTCGGATTGGGCGTAATTGTCGCCGTCATATATGGTGGCGCGGAGGTAATTCCTCCGTATTTCTCCAATTACGAGTTCGAAGACTCGATCAAAGAGGAAGCCCTCCACAGCACATACGGCACCAAGACTGAGGATGCGATTCGCGATGCAGTTTTCAAAAAGGCGCAAGATCTCGAGATCCCTTTGACTCGGGAACAGATCAAAGTGCAACGCACAGGCAGCGGACAGGGAAGCGGCACAGTAAGCATCGAGGCTGATTACAGCGTGCACGTGGACTTGCCGGGATATCCGCTGGACCTTCACTTTGCTCCATCCAGCCGCAATAAGGGTGTTTTCTAACAGTCCCTGGCAAGTAACTGGAGGGCTGGCGGAAACGCGAACCTATCAAGTAAATCCAACTTACGTAAGTAACCTTGTTCCCATTACGGTAACCACCTAACATCGGGAAAAACTCAACCTGCACAGGCCGATCGGCAGTTGTTTGCGGCTTGCTGTGGACCCGCATTCTGTCGCGTCAGCAACGAGTGACACCGGTGGAGGATGTACATGAAAGTGCAGCGCAGTGTCTTTTGTTCAATGGTGCTGATCTTCGAGTTCTTGCTGATCCTGATGGGATGCGGCGGTGGAGGCTGTCCCACCTTAAGCCGGACCGGGACCAGTTCGTCCGGTGGGTCGGGCGGCACTAAGACCAGCAGCAATGTCTGTGGCACATCAAACGGAAACGGAAGCGGCAGCGGGATCAACGGACAATGCACTGGAAAGTTGAGCCCAACTGAAGTGCTTTACTCATTCGATATTCCGACTGATACCACCAGCACTGTCGCCAATATCTTGCCGTTCGCGATCGGCAGCAATGGCGCGTTAACTCTCATGTGCGGCAACGCGTCGGCAAACATCGGCCAACTGGCCCTCATCGGCAACAAGTTCTTGTACGCCTTTGATTCGACGTCTGCCACGATTGCGGGCTTCTCCATCGCTCATGGCAACAGCGGAGCCCTGACAGCGATTCCAGGATCACCGTTCACCATCTCGGACACGTTCAGCGGCAGTACGAATTTCCCGCGAATTGAAGCCGATCCGTTGGGTCGTTTCGTGTTCATCACTAACTTCGCCGCCGGTCAGATCGACGTGTTTCAGGTTGATCAGACCACCGGCGCCCTGACAGTCGCTCCGAGTTCGCCGGTTCACGCAAGTTCGCCCATTCATCTCGCAGTCGAACCTTCAGGAAGCTTCGTGTATGTACCAGATTCTCAAAACGCACTTATCAACATCTTCAGCATCGACAGTGCTGGGAATATGACGCTGAAGACCCCGTTCGCTATTCCCACAGGACCGGTCCCCGGTACGGACGCCCCTCTCTTTATCGAAGCGCACCCGAATGGGCAATTTCTGTTTACCGCAAACCGGGGCAGCGTGGCTGCTTATGTCATTGATGCAAGTACTGGAGCTTTGAGCTATGCCCCGGGATCGCCGTTCAACACTTCTTCTTTGCAAGTTGCGCCTTTTATGCTGGCGTTGGATGCGACCGGGACCTTCTTGTATGTTTCCGACACGGGGAACAACGGCATCCCAGGATTCACGGTTGACGGGACGACGGGAGCGTTAACGCTGATAAATGGCTCACCGTTTCCCGGGTCTTCGGCTTCGGATCTGGTACCCAATCCGGCAGGACCGCAGCTCTATGTCCAGATCGGCAACTCGATCAATGTTTATTCAATCGATGCCACGAGTGGCGCCTTGACACCGCCTTCAGTTCAGGCGCAGTTCTTTACCGCCAGTAATTTGGTAATCGCCAACGTGCAATAGTGCGGTTGCAGTCGAAATTTCGGCGACGAGCTGAGGAATCCAGATGTGGACTGCCAGCGCCTGTGCTCGTCTGCCTGTGGTTTAGAATAGATATAGCGGATTAGCGCGCTGCCGAACGCGCGAAAAATGGGTATTGACATATCGGCGGAGAGCTTTGATCCCGAAAAATGCGCCCCATCGTCTGAATGGCCGGCATCTAAATCCATGTAGCTCTATTTCCTGACTGTGGCAATTAAGCTCAGAATACCGAAGAGCAATATGAGAGGTAGAAGTCATTTTTTTGGCCGGGACCCTGTGCTCAGAAGCGCCCTGCTGGTTTTCGTGCTGCTCGCGACGGTCTCCGCGAGCGTCTTCACTTACTACTACATTCAATTTGATCGCATTATTGACCAGCGGTTTAAAGGCCAGGTATTCAGCAATTCTGCGAAGATTTACGCCATTCCACACGCGGTCCATGTGGGCGAAAAGATTGGTCCCAAAGAGGTCGCTGCTGAGCTCCGCCACGCGGGATATACCGACAAAGAGGGTCAGTCGCTCATGGGCAGCTACCGGCTGCTCGAGGGCGGCATCGAGATCAGGCCAGGCCCAGATTCGTATCACAGCCCCGAGCCGGCCACCATCCGCATTCGCGAAGGAAGGGTTGAGGCGATCAGCAGCAAAACGGGCGATCTGGAAGCCTACGAGCTAGAGCCACAGATGATCACGTCATTGTTCGACGCGGAGCAGCGATCAAAACGGCAACTGGTCAAGTACGATGATATTCCCAAAATTCTGGTTAACGCGGTATTGGCGATCGAGGACCGGCGGTTCTTCCAGCATGGCGGGGTGAACTTTATTCGCCTGGCGGAGGCCACGTGGGTTGATCTAACCCATCAGCGCCACGAGCAGGGTGGCTCCACCATCACGATGCAGCTGTCGCGGGCATTTTTCCTGACGCCGCAAAAAACGGTGAAGCGGAAATTGTCGGAAATGCTGATCGCGATGGAGATGGAGCAGAAATTCTCCAAGCAGCAGATCTTCGAGTTTTACGCCAACCGGGTTGATCTGGGACAGCGCGGCTCTTTCACAATCAGCGGGTTTGCTGAGGCTTCGCGAGCGTACTTCAACAAGGACTTGAAAGATATTTCGGTGGCGGAAGCGGCGTTGATCGCTGGGCTGATTCAGGCGCCTAGTTATTTGTCGCCATATCGCCATCCCGAGCGGGCGCTGGAACGGCGCAACCTAGTGCTCGACAGCATGGTCGAGACGCACGCTATCACCAAGGCTGATGCAGAGAAGGCTAAAGCTACCCCTTTGAAGCTGGCGCCGCCGAACGTTGAGGCCAGCGATGCGCCGTACTTCGTTGACCTGGTCCGCGAAACATTAATCAGCAAGCTCGATGAGCGGCAGATGAACGACCAGTCGTACCGGATTTATACGACGCTTGATCCGGAGCTTCAGAGGTCTGCAGCGCAAGCGGTGGAAGCGGGCATGAAGCTGGTTGATGAGCAAGTAAAGAAGCTGCGGACGAAACGCATCAAGATCGGAAAGAACAAATACGAAACCAAAGTTCAAGAAGGACCTGAAGCTCAGGTTGCGCTGGTGGCGATGGATCCGCACACCGGCGAAGTCCTGGCTCTAGTGGGTGGAAGAAACTATGGCTTCAGCCAACTGAACCATGTGCTGGCAAAGCGGCCGACCGGATCGATTTTTAAGCCATTCGTATATGCGGCGGCGGTTAATACCGGACTGGATGGAAGCAATCCGGTTCTGACTCCGGCTTCGATGGTAGAAGATCAGCCGAGCACGTTCGCTTACGGAGATCAGATTTACGAGCCGCGCAATTACAAAGAGGAATACCACGGCGAAGTGACCATGCGCTATGCGCTGGCGATGTCGCTGAATAACGCTACCGTGAAGCTCGCCGAACAAGTGGGCTATGACAAGGTAGCGGACCTCGCCAAAGCGGCCGGTATCACATCAGTGAAAGCAACCCCTGCGATGGCTCTCGGCGCATACGAAGCAACTCCACTGGACATGACGTCGGCGTACACGGTCTTTGCCAATGGTGGCGTGCATCTTTCACCAGTTCTGGTGAATTCGGTGCGCAACACCAGGGGCGATGTGGTCATGGATTTCAACTCGGAGAAGCGGCAGGTGCTCGATCCGCGGGTTGCGTTCGTGACCACCAATCTAATGGAGAGCGTGATTAACAATGGCCTTGCCGTGGGAGCAGTTCGCGGACGAGGCTTTTCGGCTCCTGCCGCCGGCAAAACAGGAAGCTCGCATGATGGTTGGTTCGCAGGCTATACGAGCAATCTGCTATGTATTGTCTGGGTGGGATATGACGACTATAGCGATCTCCGCTTGAGCGGAGCGCAAACTGCGGCGCCAATCTGGACAGAGTTCATGAAGAAGGCGGTCGCGCTTCCGCAGTACTCGGATGTGAAGCCGTTTGCCCAGCCCGCCGGAGTGGTCGATGTTCAGCTAGATAAGCAGACCAATCTGCTGGCAACCCCTTCTTGCCCCGAGACTTATAGCTCGGCATTCATCGCTGGAACGGAGCCAAACCAGACCTGCGATCAGGGGACTGGGGTGCGCGGGTTCTTCTCCCGGATATTTGGTCTGGGCGGGGAGAAGGCGCTTCCACCGCCGCCTCCCGGAGCGCAGCCCGGAACGGTCGTAAACACCTCGGGCGAGGACCCTAAAAAGAAAAAAGGTTTTTTTGGCAAAATTGCGGGTATCTTTAAGGAGGACAAATCGTCTAACAACCCGCCGCCCAAACCAGCCGACAACGGCACCAAACCTCAATAATCAGGCTGGCAAACGACAGCGGAGCCAGACGCCAGGCAGGAGGTTGGCTTATGCGTCGGCAAGCTTTGCTTTGCGCTCTCACAATGCTCGTAGCCGCGAGCGTCACACTGTTAGCCCAGGCTATTCCTTCCGAACAAATTCAAGTCGGTCCGCCGCTGCGGCACGCGCAAGCGCCGCTGGCGGGTGCCACTCCCCAGGAACTGGAGCAACGCGGCGATGAACTCCGTGGGCGAAAGTCGTACCTGGATGCGCTTGATTATTACGGTTCCGCGCTTAAGAAGCAGCCCAGCTCTTCCTTGCTGAACAAGATCGGCATTACACAACTGGAACTACAACGCTTTCACGACGCCAGCAAGAGCTTCGAGCGTGCCATCAAGAGCGACCGCGAGTACGCCGACGCATATAACAACTTGGGCGTAATCTATTACCTCGAGAAGAAGCACGGGAAGGCGATCAAGCAATACGAAAAGGCGATCAAGTTGCGGCAGGACGCAGCTTCGTATTACAGCAATCTGGGAGCGGCCTATTTTTCAAAGAAAGAACTGGAAAAGGCGGTCGCCGCGTATCAGCAGGCGATGCAGTTGGATCCTGATATCTTTGAGCGAACATCCCATACCGGCGTGCAGGCGCAGATGTCGTCTCCGGAGGACCGGGCCCACTTTGACTATGTGATGGCGAAGCTCTTTGCCCAGGCGGGAAACAGCGATCGATCCCTGCAATACCTCCGCAAGGCGCTGGAAGAAGGGTACAAGGGCATTGATGCTGTTTATAAAGATGCCGAGTTTGCAGGCTTGCGCAAGGATCCACGCTTTACCGAATTGATGGCAGCGCGGCCACCGGCTATTCCTGAGTGAGGGCTGTGAAAATCCCCCCGGTTAAATTGCTTCGCAGCCGGTGTTGCAATTACAAAACTTTACGGGGCAAAGCGAAACTTTTCCCGTCAATTGGGTTTAGACTGTGTAAATACTCCTGAAAACAACAGGGTGAGTAAGGAGAAACGGTAGCCCATCGGTCGTCGACCCGAGCACGCCCCAAGCAGACGGCCGGTGGGTTTTTAGTTTGGCTATTAGCTCCTTGCTCTTAGCCTTTAGCTCTTACGCCTTTCGCCAGACCTCTGCGCGAGACGATTCCAAGTCAAACAAAGCGCTCACTGCAACCGTACGAACCCTGTAAACACACGTCCTCCTTTGCGAAAAAACTCACCAAAAGCTATCACCAAGGGGATTTCTGACCCATTCTTGTGCAGCCCCGGCAGAGGAACACCCTCCCAAGAGATGTGGCGCTGGCCCGTGCGCACGTACCGCCTAAGGGCGTGTTCATGAACATGTCGAAGGTACTCGGGCATCACAACAGTCAGCTTGCCGCCAATCAACTCCTCGGGCTTGTATCCAAAGATTCTTTCGACCGCCGAATTGACAAAAAGTATGTTGCTTTGCTCATCGATCGTGAAGACCGCGACAGAGGCGGCTTGGGCGACCAGACGGAATTGCGCATCGGCAGAATCGAGCGCTCGATCGGCTGCCAGTCTTTCGAGAAAGACTCCCATCTGTCCACCCAGGGCCAACAGAAACTCCTTCATCCGCCGCGAAACTGCGGGTGCGTGCTGGCTAAACAATTCGACTACTCCGAGCACAGTCTTGCCGGAGTAGAGCGGGAAACCGATCCCGGTTCGCAGGCCTTCCTGTTTGGCGATTGAAAATCGAGGAAAGTTTTCCGCACAAGTAACGTCAGGGATATGGAGCACTTCGCGCGTGCTCCACACTGTTCCCGGAAGGCCTTCACCGATTGAGAAATGCCTGGACCGCGTGACCGTCTCAAATTGGGGAAATGTCTCTGGGCTCCGGCTAAAGTATTCAGCACAATCCAACGTCATGCGCAGGTCATTGACGACCCAAAAGGCTCCCAGATCATAGTCCAAGCTTGTCGTGATTAGCTGAAGAGCACCGGCAAAAGGTGCTTTGTCTTCCGCGTTGCCAAACATGCGAGTGATGCCATGGCTCACCTGCCAGTATTCCGCTTTTATGGGATTTCGGGGCATGTCGGATGCCGGGCAATCTAATGAGAATTTCCTTTTTGCTTTCGAAGCCGGTGACATTGTACGCGCACTCCATCAGAGTCAGCCGATGTTACCCGGGTCCTGCGACAGTCTCTGGCCGAGGAAGATCACATGGACATACTCACGCAGTTGAGGGCTGAGCGGGGAAAAGTAACGCGGCCTTTCAAGGGATACGGCTGTTCGTGCGTTGAGCGGATTGCATAGAAGCAGCCGCGAAAGCACGCACCGACCACGCTGGAAAATGAGCGTAGCGGCACGTGCTCGCATCGCAGCCGCGCAATGCGCACGCTGGGCCTGTCTTAGTGTAGACAAGGGCGGGCCGGCCCTCGATAAGAGCGAAGGCGTTGTCAAGGACGAAGATCTCCTCTGCAGTGCCGAGCACCGCGTTTTTCGCCAGAGAGGTTGAGGACCAAGACTCTGGAAATCTCACGTTGAATCACATCTCGGTGGAAGATCGTTTCCACCAACCATCGATTCGGCCCAGCACATCGACCATGATTCTTCTATGCGAACATCCCGCCCTATGCGGGATGCGAGAGCGCCCAATCAACAACCTGCGGTCTAGCTTGCGCCGACCAGGGCCAGCCCCGAGCTGCTCTCGACCGCCGCAAGATCAAACCAACCCTCGATGTGAGCTGTTTCCTCCGCCCCTCTCCCCGACGTAGCTCTTCAGTACTCCCTTCCATTTTCCTTGCGCCTTGAGGATGTATTCGATTGCGTCGCGGAGAGCGCCGTCGCCGCCGCAGTGCGGCGTGATGTAGTGAGCATCGCGTTTGACCTCATCGCGGGCGTTGGCCACGGCGATCGCCAAGCCACAGTTCCACATCACCGGAAGATCAATCACGTCATCGCCAACGAATGCGGCTTCCGCGGGCTTGATCCCTTCCTGACTAATTATTTCGCGAAAGACGGTGAGCTTATCCTGGATGCCTTGGTGAACATGTTCCAGCTTCAGATCGCGGGCGCGAAGAGCGACGGTTTCTGAAATGCGCTTGGTGATCAGTCCGGTTTTGATTCCTCCAAGGCGAGCCAATGAGATGGCTGTGCCGTCATGGGCGTGAAATCCTTTGGCTTCGATGTAAGTTTGGCTATGAAGTCCGAATCCGCCTTCACCGCCATGTTGGGCGGCATGCTGCTGAACCGTTTGCTGCGTGCCTGGCGGGACGGGAAAGATAAACAGCTTGCCGTCGGTAAGGACGCCGTCTACGTCGAACAGCAGAAGTTTTATTTTCTTGGCGCGGAGTTTGGACATTGCGGGGATTCTAGCATTTGAGCTGCTAGCTCTTAGCCTTCAGCTGTGAACCGAACGAGTGCTTCGAGCTTGTGCTCGGCTGCGCCCGAGTCGAGTGATTGAGCAGCTAGCGGCAGGGCACCGATAATGTGCTCAGCCCGGCCAGCAGCAACCAGGGCGGCGGCCGCATTCAGCAATACGACATTGCGTCGTGGCGACTTGTCTCCGCCGAGGATTTTGCGAATCAGAATGGCGTTGGCGGCGGAATCTCCTCCGGAGATATCATCGAGCGTGGCGCGAGTAATGCCAAATTCCTCTGGCGTGATCTCGTAACTCCGCACCGTCCCGTCGCGGATTTCGGCGACGCGAGTAGGACCAGTGAGCGTGATTTCATCGAGGCCATCGAGGCCGTGCACGACGAAGCCTCGGTGCAATCCCAACATGCTAAGAGCTTCGGCAACTTTCTCGACCAGATCAAGCGAGTACACTCCGACTACTTGGCCCGACGCCTGCGCCGGATTGGTGAGCGGGCCGAGCAGATTAAAAATCGTCCGGATTTTGAGCTCGCGGCGCGCGGGCTGCACAAATTTCATGGCCGAGTGCATCGCCGGAGCAAAGAGAAACGCGATCCCGACTTCTTCCAGGCAGGCGGCCACGCGCTCCGGCGGAAGCTGAATGTTTACGCCAAGAGTTTCCATCACATCCGCCGAACCTTTTTTCGAGCTGATGCTGCGGTTGCCGTGCTTCGCCACGCGCACGCCGGCGCCCGCGACTACGAACGCTGTTGCAGTAGAGATGTTAAACGTCGCGCTCGCCGAACCGCCGGTACCACAGGTATCGACGAGCGCCTCGCGGCCGGTGCCGCTGACGTCCACTGTCGAATTGCGGTGGAGGTTTAACGGCGTAGCCGCGGCGCGGATGGCTTCTGCAAACCCGACGATCTCTTCCACCGTCTCGCCCTTCATGTGCAGCGCGACTAGCAGAGCGGCGATCTGCGCATCGGTGCATTTGCCGGACAGAATTTCCGCCGTAACCGCGCGCGCCTCCTCGCGCGAGAGCGACTCGCGGCAGTCGGCGATGCGGTGCAGGGCGTCGAGGATCATGGGGGCGGGTATAAGGGTAGCATTGTGGGCGGATTGGGCGATTGGGCATGGAACCGATTTCCGACGTTTAGTGCTGCATCGCCTTCGCGAACGGCAGCATGTCCCAAACGCGCCAGAAGGCTGCCATTTCATCGGGCGTGCCGAAGGAAACGCGAATATAGCTGTCCATCGCGGGAAAACGACGTCCGATCAGCACATTATTTTTGCGGAAGTGCTCAATAACTTGTTCGGCTGGATGATGCGTGTTCATCATGACAAAATTCGTATGCGAGTCGATCGGTTTGAGCATTCGCGCCATCGCTTGATTGAAGAATTCCTGGCGAGCGTCCTCATTGCGTTTGACAAATTCCGCGACGCTGGGCGCATCGTCCAAAGCAGCTAGGCCTGCACGAACCACTACTCCGTTCACATTATCGATGGTGGCGTATGCATTCATCTGCTTCGCTGTTCTTGCGGAGGCAACACCGTATCCAAGCCGCAGGCCGGCCAAGCCATAAATTTTGGAGAAAGTTCGGCTCACGATAACCCGCTCATTTTCGACCGGCCGGTCTAGAAAAGATGCATACATTGCCGACTGGCCCGCGTAGTGGTGATAAGCCTCATCAATGAGCAAATAGCTATTGCCAGGTAACTTGCCGATAAAGCTCTCAATATCGTTGCGTGGTGTCAGAGAGGCGGTGGGATTATTCGGATTGCAGATGTACACCAGCGTACTCGATGTGCCAGTCCGGGCCAGCATGGCATCCAGGTCATGCGCGAAAGTTGCAGTCAGCGGCATGGATATGACCTCCGCTCCTGCCGAGCGCGCGTAATGGTCCATAGACTCAAACGTCGGTGAGGCCTGGATGAGTTGCTTGCCTGGCCCAAGAAATGTAGCCGCAGCCAGGCGCAGAATTTCCGACGATCCGCAGCCCAGCAGTATCTGCTCCGTCTTCACTTTGTGGGCTCGTGCAATCCTGTCGATCAGCCCGTCATATTCGTTGAATGGATAGCGATTTACGGAACCCAAAG
>Ga0209268_1001689_pt1 | contig 10753 bp, 10 predicted proteins | sample GraSoiAngelo_143_FD_185900 | JGI IMG/M metagenome (GOLD analysis project Ga0209268, IMG submission 185900) | Grasslands soil microbial communities from the Angelo Coastal Reserve, California, USA - 14_1009_02_30cm (SPAdes) (version 2) | ecosystem: Environmental > Terrestrial > Soil > Grasslands ... | reverse complement strand
CTTTCAAGGTATGGATGGCGCGGCGAATCCGGCGAATGACTTCCTCATCCGAGGGACGAGCTTCGAGCTCCAGTCCCGCTTCATTGAGGGACTGAAGGATCTCGTTGGCGCTCTCAAAGAAAAGAGCCCGCAGCTCGCCGCCGCGATCGTCGGGGGGACGACTCACGTAGTGACCTCGTTGCGCTGGTAAGCGGTGCCGTTGTTTTCGTGGACCATGCGGAACTTCTGGGACAACCCGAACAGGCTTTCCGCATGCCCAACAAAAAGATATCCAGCCGGATTCAAGCAGTGCCAAAACTTTTCGATCAAACGCTTTTGTTCGGCTTCGTCGAAATAAATCATGACATTGCGGCACAGGATGATGTCGTTACGGCGAGGCAGGAACTCGGTTTTCAGATTGTGAAAATCGAACTGCACGAGTTCTTTGAGCTGCGCCTTGACCTTGTACTTATCGCCGGCTTTTTCAAAATAGCGGAGCCGGCAGGTGTAATCCACGGGCTCCATCTGCTGCTCGGTGTAGAGACCTTCCTGCCCAACGCGAAGACTGGCATAGCTGATGTCCGAAGCGACGATTTCCACCTTCCATGGCGGAGGAATGAGCGGCTTCGGCGATGGCATATCGAAGGGAAGCGGATTCCGCAGGTAGTAGTAGGCGAGCGCATCGCAGATCAAAATGGCGACGGTGTAAGGCTCCTGGCCGGCGGAGCAACCAGCGCTCCAGACGCGGAGGGTGTAATCGCGGCGCTCCTGCTTACGGCGCAGAATATCCTCAAGAACGGATTTTTGAAGGAGATCGAGCTGCGGTCGATTACGGAAGAAACTAGTTTCGTTGACGGTTAGATTTTCGAGAAGGAGAGCAAGCTCAGCGCGTCCTTCCCTGCTCGTAAGAAGGCGGTAATACGCATAGAAAGAATCGAGCTGGCAGGCTTTCAGACGGCGTTGTAGGCGATCTTTGAGGAAGTGAGAGCGACGCTCATCAAAGAACATACCGCATTCCTGGTAGACCAGCGTCTGGAGAAGCTTCAGCTCGGCTTCGGTGAGTTGGACCTGGGCAGTAATCGTTCCCATTGTGTTTTCGTGGAGCGGGCCCGCAGTCCGGCTGTTTTACCAGCAAGCCGGAAAAACACTTTACCTTGCGGTAGCGACGGGTTCCGCGGCCTCCTCGAGTCGTTTGAACTCCGGGCGATGCAACAGTTTGGAAATGTCCAGCAGAATAATGAGGCGTCCCTTCAATTTGCCGACGCCTGTGACGTATCCGGATTCGCCTTCCGCAAAGACGCTGCCCGGGGCTTCGATCTCGGAGGGCGGAATCTTCAGGACCTCCGAAGCCGCGTTGACGATGAGTCCGACCAGCTTGTTGTTCAGCTCGACGACGAGGATACGATTCCTCTTGTCGTTCTGAATCTCGGTCTGGCCGAACCGCTTGCGAAGGTCCATGACGGGAATGATTTTCCCGCGGAGGTTGATGACACCTTCGATCAGATCGGGAGCGCTGGGGACCGAAGTAATCTCCGGTACACGCACAATCTCTCGCACAGCAGCAATGCGAACACCGTACGTTTCATTGCCAATGCGAAAACCGACGACTTGAAGATCTTTTTCCATCGAGAGGTCTCCGGCCCTCTAGGAACGAACCAGTTCGGCGTACTCCGATTCTTGCGAACGGTCCGATTCCGCACCACGACGCTTGCCGCCGTACGATTCGCCGCGGCGCGGGCGCTGCTGGTTGGCCCGGTCGAGGACAAAACGGTCCATGCTGTCGAGTAAATTGCGCGAGAGCTTGAGCATCTGTTCGGCGGCCGCAGAAAGTTCCGTTGAACTGGAAGCCGATTGCTGCACGAGTTCGCGCATTTTGTCCATGGCGCGAACAACAGCCTGCGCCCCGGAAGCCTGTTCTTCCACGGCGGAATTGATTTCCTGAGTAATTTCTGTGAGGCGGCTGGTGGCTTTGGCGATCTGTGAAGAGCCAACCGATTGCTCGTTAGTGGCAGCGCCGATTTCCTGAGAGAACTTGTAGACTTCGGTGACCACGTTGGAAATCTTGTGCAGCGCGGAGCCCAGGTCGTTGCCGAGAGTGAGACCTTCCTCGACGATGCGCGTGCTGCGCTCCATGTTTTCGACGGCCTGCCGAGCTTCGCGCTGGATGCTTTGAATCAGGTCGGCAATTTCCTTGGTGGACTGCGTGGACTTTTCAGCAAGTTTGCGAACCTCGTCGGCGACGACGGCAAAGCCAAGGCCGTGTTCACCGGCGCGGGCCGCCTCGATGGCCGCGTTGAGTGCGAGCAGGTTCGTCTGCTCAGCCAAGTCATCGATGACTTCAATGATCTTTCCGATGTCATCGGCGCGATGACCGAGGATGTTGATGATTTCCGCAGAGGACTGAATGGCCTGGTTGGTGCGGTTTAGGCCATCGGTGGCCTTTTCCATGGTCTGAATGCCAGTGACCACTTCCTCACGCGAGCGGTTGGCGATATCGAGCAAAACCTTTGCGGTATCGGCGACGCGCTGAATGGAAGTGACCATCTGGTCGATAGAAGCGGAGGTCTCCGCTACGCTGGAAGCCTGAACTTGCGTGTTCTTCACGACGTTTTGCACGTTGATGCTCATCTCGTGCATCGTGCTGGTGACTTCTTCAATCGCGGACGAGGCCTGAACACTGACCTTGGCGGATTCGTCGGCTGCGCCAGCAACTTGATTGGAACCGAACAAGTTCCTGCAACCCGTGGGACATGCGCAGAAAAGCGTTGCCCAGGGTGTCGCGTTTCGAACGCGGAACGACTTCCACGGTCAAGTCGCCTTCGGCAACGGCCATGGAAACACTGGCCATTTCTTTCAAATAGGCCACCATATTGTTGAAAGTAGTAGCCAAAGCGCCGATTTCGTCGTTGCGGTGAATATCGATGTTCTGATCGAGGTCGCCCGAATCGCCGATTTCGCGAGCGACGGTGATGAGATGCGTCAAAGGTTCGGTGATGGACTTGGCGGTCCAGACGGCGACAAATCCTCCGGCGACAAGGGCGAGCAAGGTTCCACCGATGGTCACGAAAGCGCTGACAGCACTCGCGGTGTTCGCCGACTTGGTGGTTTGATCGAGAAACTTGGTGATATCGGCATTGCTTTGATCCAGAACGACAGAAGACTTCGTCAGCCAGGACGAAGGATCTTTCTGGAGATAAAAAATCTGGAGGTCGGAGACGGTAGCGTCGCCGGAATCGACCTGATGGCGCTTGGCAATGAGCGGCTTGGCAAAATTGTCCGCCCAACTGGCTTCGGTGCTTTCCACCTGGATGAGTGCGGTGCGGACCACTTCATTGCCTGCTTGCGACTCGCCGCGCTTGACGAGGTCGGAAATGTCCGTAAGCCCTTTGTTCACTTTCTCTTCATCGCGAGGATCGCCGCTGAGCAGGAAGTTGTTCATGTTGAGGCGATTCAGCATGATTTGATAGCGCACGGACTCGACAGTGCGCACGCTCTCAAGGGCCATACTTGCGTCCGTCCGCGCGGATTTCTCCTTGAAACCCGCGAAGATGTTCACGAGGAACAGCAGGACCAGGACGCCAAGAATCAGGCCGAAACCGGCGTAAAGCTTTTTTCCGATCGTCATTGCAAAATGCCTCCGCTCACCTCGGCAGGACAGCATGAAGATGGCCGCTTCTGCCTGAACAACCGTTCTGCAACTGATGCCTTAGTTGGCATGAAATTCGAATTCAACAACCTGCGTGGTCTCTTCCGGCGCAGCCACAAACTTCCATTCCTTCACCGCGTCTTGGCAAGCCTGGACCAGCAACGGATGTCCGCCGACGACGCGCGTGCTCTTAACACGTCCGTCCGGTGTGATGACCACTTCAATCTTGACCTTGCCCGCCACGTTCATTCGCCTGGCAAGTTCCGGATAAACGGGCAAGGTCTTGATCTTGACCTTGCGTTTGGACTCATCCGTCGAACCCGACTGAGCAAATCCGGAAGCGCCCGACAAAATGAGCGCTGCGGCTCCAGCAACGGCCCACTTCCTCCACCCGCTGATTCGCATCGACACTACTCCTAAAAGGATGTGAAGATTCCCCGCTTAGGAGAAGGCACGTGGGATGCCAAGGCAAAGAGGCGCACGTATAATTGTATGAGGTCCTCTCGAACATGGGTAAGTAGTGGAAGAAGAACAAGTTATGCGGAATTCGGAGGGTTAGCGGCAGTCGGGTCGTGGAGTACTATTTGTCTCAGGTAGGCTTGGTGCTGCCGACTATGGTCTCAGCCTGAGACGGGAAGAGATTGGGAAGCACAACAGCTGTAGGCGATTTCGCCACACGACGTGGCCCGGCAATTGACTCACATTGAGACTCCCCGGTAGGGTTGGGGAGGAGCAACGCCTCCCAATTTGAGACGCGCGGCGCTTCCCCTTTGTCAATGCGCAGAATAAAGACAAGAGAATCGCGACATTCCATGCCCCGGCGTGGAGGCGTGGATCCATCACCGACAACATCGAAGCACGCAGTAGAATTGATGGAACTGGCCGTTGAGGCCGCGCAGTCGCGGCATCTGCCTGATTTTCTGGAACAGTTTGCCCTCCGCGCGACGCGAATGCTGGACGCGATGTGGGGCGGCGTGGCAGTTTACCGTGGACGCGAAACGGAACTTCACGCGATGCGTGGCGGAGCTTCAACAGCGGAAGCGGCCGCAAACTGGATCATTTCGCGCGCGCAGGACAGCCAAAACGATGTGGAAACGCGCGCGATCCCCAAGGAAACTTCAGAAGAGTTGGCACTTCCGGAAAAGCCCGGAGCGGTCGTGTTTGTCAGGATCGCGGCGAGCGACAACGAGAGGCTGGGAACGCTGTGCTTGCTCCGGAAACGAAAGACCCTAGGCGAAGGGGAGAAACGCTTGCTGCATGCGCTGGCGAGCCATGCGGCGCTGTCCCTGGAGAATTTCCGGCGATTCTCGCAACTGGAGCGTTCGAAACGGCAATGGGTCGAAGACATCGATGCGATCAGCGACTACATTGTGGTGCACGATCGGGCGTGGAATATCGTTCGAACGAACCGATCGCTTGCCTCGCACCTTGGCGTGCCGCCCGTAGCCTTAGTCGGCGAAGCCATGAGCAGCTTGAGGCAAATTGCGGAAACGGGGAGCGATCTGCCATGCCCGTTCTGCCGGGATACCGATCGCGCGAAGGAAGAGTACGTGGCGGCATCGGCGGAGCGTATTTTTCTTGTTTCGACGTCCCGAACGCCAGGCGCGGCTGACGACGATACACGCACGATCCACGTATTGAAGGACATTACCGACCGGCGAGAAGCGGAACGGCGTTATCGCGAGCTTTTTGACAGCATACAGGAAGGGTTGTTTTTCGCGACGCCGGACGGCAGATTCCTGGACGTGAATGATGCGATGGTGCGCATGTTGGGGTACGCCTCGCGTGAGGAATTGCTGCGCGCGGACGTGAGCCCGCATCTGTATCCTGTGCCGGAGGCGCGTGAAAAATTCCTGCGTGCGCTTTCAGAACGGGGCGTGTTGCGCAATTACGAAGAAACGCTGCGGCGCAAAGACGGAACGCTTCTGCACACGCTGCAAAACATTACGGCAGTGCGCGACGCCCGCGGGCGGATCGCTCAGATTCGCGGACTGATGCTGGACGTTACGGAGCAGAAGACGTTTCAATCACAATTGCAACGGGAACGCGACTTCAATCAGAAGATTCTGAATACAACGCAGAGCATGATTCTGGTGCTCGATACGGCGGGGCTGATCAGTTACGCGAACCGGCGCTGCTATGAAGCAGGCTATCAGGAAGGCGAGTTGATTGGGCACCGGCTGGTGGACTGGGTGGAGGCTTCACATCGGGAAGATTTCGACGCGGCGCTGGAAACGACGGCGCACGGGCATCAGGTGGAGAACCTGGAGCTGCGTGTTCGGCGAAGCGACGGATCGATGGGACATTTTTCGATCAGCTTGAGCCCGATGCGAGATGAGCAGAACGCAGTGAACAGCGTCGTGGTGGTGATGACGGACATTACCGACGCGGCGCTGCTCCAAGCAAAACTGGCTCACAGCGAAAAAATGGCTACCATTGGGCGACTAGTATCCGGCGTGGCGCATGAAGTGAATAACCCGCTGGCGGCGATTCTCGGTTTCACGGATCTGCTACTGGAGAATCCCGAAGTACCTGGATCGGCGCGGGAAGATTTGCAGATTATTTTGCAGGAGACGCAAAGAACGAAAGACATCGTACAGGACTTGCTGAGCTTCGCGCGGCAGAGGCCGGTGCAGCGGGAACTCGTGCAGGTGAACAGCGTTTTGCGCCAAACGATCAAACTGCGGAGTTATGATTTCGCGAGCCATGGCGTTGAAGTGGTGGAGGATTTTGAAGAAGCCCTAGCGGCGGCGTTGGGCGACTCACAGCAACTGCAGCAGGTTTTTCTGAATATCCTCAATAATGCGTACGATGCGGTGCAGGAAGCGGGACAGCGCGGGCGCATCAGGATTCACACCAGGCGGCAAGCGGAGATGATCGAAGTGGCGATCAGCGACAACGGAACCGGCATTACGGATCCCCATCGCATATTTGACCCCTTTTATACGACCAAGCAAGTGGGCAAAGGGACGGGGCTGGGGCTGAGTATTTGCTACGGGATCGTGCGAGCACATGGCGGGGAAATTCAATGCTGGAACAATGAAGCGGGAGCAGGGAGCACTTTTGTGGTGCGGATTCCCGTGGCGACGGAGGCGGCGCTTGCAGCCGCGGCGACGAAAGAAGCTGGGCGATGAAGGCGCAACAGGCATTGTGGACGGGCGGGCCGATCCTGCTCATTGAAGATGAACCCTCCGTCACCGCCTTTCTGCGGGCGGCGTTGGAGCGCAAGGGATACGCAGTGGTGAACGCATCGTCGGGCGCGGAAGGATTGCAGCGGCTTTCGAACGGGCGTTACGCGGGCGTAATCTCCGACATTCGAATGCCCGGAGCGGTAAATGGGGCGGAAGTACACGGATGGATTCAAAAGAACCGCCCCGAATTGAAGGCGCGAATTATCTTAATCAGCGGTGACACGGCAAACAGCGATACGCAGACGTTCCTGGCGCAAAGCGGGACGCCGTGTATCGAAAAGCCCTTTCGGGTGCAGCAATTGATATCAATGGTAGAGAAGACATTCGGGAAGCCATGAGCGACGAGATGAAAACACGACTATTGGTAGTGGACGACGAGCAAAGCATTCGCCGTCTGTGCATGACGATTGGCAACACTTTGGGTTATGTCTGCGCGGAGGCGGAAAGCGCGGAGGCGGCGCTGGCACGGCTGGACACGGATACTCCGGATTTACTGCTCACGGACCTGAAGCTGCCAAATATGTCCGGGGTGGAGTTGCTGAAGCAGACAAAACAACTTTTGCCGCATACCGAAGTCGCGATTATGACCGGCCACGGCTCAATCGAATCCGCGGTTGATGCTATGAAGCTGGGGGCATACGACTACATCGAGAAGCCGTTTCGAGTGGAAAAAATGCGGCTATTGCTGCAGCGCATGGCCGAAAAGGTGCGGCTGGTCACAGAAAACGAGTTTCTGCGCGAGCGGGTTACAACGGAAGAAAATCTCGATGGGATCATCGGCAGTTCCGCGAACATCCAGGACGTTCTCCGAATGATTTCCCGGCTGAAAGATACCCGGACACCGGTGCTGATCTCCGGCGAGAGCGGGACAGGAAAAGAACTTGCGGCCCGCGCGATTCACTTCCGGGGAACCATGGCAAAGACGCCATTCGTGGCCGTGGATTGCGGTTCGTTGGTGCCGACGCTGATGGAGAGCGAACTATTTGGGTATGAAAAGGGGGCTTTTACCGGCGCGACGAAGTCGAAAGCCGGTCTCTTCCAATCAGCGGATGGAGGCACGATTTTCCTTGACGAGATCGGGGAGTTGCCGCTGGAAATGCAAGCGAAATTACTCCGTGTCTTGCAGGAGAAAGAAGTGCGGCCGGTCGGCAGCAACGAGAAGGTCAACGTCGATGTTCGCGTGATCGCGGCCACGAATCGCGATTTGGAAGCGGCTTATCGCTCCGGAACGTTCCGTAAGGACTTGTATTTTCGATTGAATGTGGTGACCGTGCACCTCCCTCCCTTGCGTGAGCGCCGTTCGGACATACCCGTTTTGGTTCATCATTTTCTGGATCGCTACGCGAAAGGTTCGCATATTCAAGTTACGGCGGCGGCGATGAAGAGCCTGCTGCACTATGAATGGCCAGGGAACGTCCGCGAACTGGAAAATTGCATCGCGCGAGCAGTGACGCTGGGAGATGGGAAAGTCATAGACGTTGCCGATCTCCCGCCGGCCATCCGGAGCGAACAGGCAGGTTCTGGGATCGTGCCGTCCCAAGACACCTCCAATTTGTCCACTACGGCGCTGGCAGAGATGGAGCGAATGACGATACTTCGTGTCTTTGAGCAAGCGAACGGAGACAAAGCACTGGCGGGAAAGATGCTCGGAATCAGCCGCGCAACGCTGTATCGAAAACTGAAGCGCTACAACATCGCGTTAAAAGTGGGTTCAGCAAGCGGCAGAGCCGAGCCGGAAGCTGCTCCCCAATAGTCAGTGAAACGTCTCAAACCAGTTCCTCTGGGACTCGCCGCACGTGACGCGGTGAGACGGAAACGTTTCACGCTGAGACGAGTGAGCCAACAAGACGCGTCGCGAAAATCGTAAGGCTTGCTATTTCTGCAAGTTGCAACACTCCCACGTTTTTAGTCCTTTGGCGTTCAGCGTGCATCTCTGTCAGCGGAAGTCTACGTCTCACGCGGCGAGTAGTGTGCCTTGCCACGAGAGATGGAGTGCCATATGACCGGCACGGCGAGGGGAGACGTGCGAGAATCCGGCAACCTGGCGCTTGCGGCGAATGGGCAAGATTGCGCGGAGCAGTTAGCAAGGTTTTTCCCGCATGCACGCCCCGTGCGAATTCCAGTGCAAGTAATCGCACTGCGCGGAGGCAGAAGTAGTCTTCGCGAAGCCGCGGTCGTGGAATATGGGGGCCCAGAGCACGCCATTTTCGTGTCGACCTTGCCGTTGGAGTTCGACGATCGCGTGCAAATCGAGGCAACTGGTGAAGGACGGCCGGCGGAGGCAACCGTTGTCGGCTTGCAATATCACGAAGAACGAAAAGCAGTGGCCGTCCGATTCTTGCAAGGCCCCTGCAACTGGGTGGTGACACAGCCGTGACCAAGACGACTACGCTGAATATCCCGGCTCCGGCTCGATCGGAAAGCCCACGGCAGGCGCAATGGAAAGAAGCCCGGGCGGTATTCCCGATCTATCTGGCGCTCGCGAAGCAGCTCGAAATCGAAATCCCTTTTCCCCAGGCGAAGCGCAACCTCCCCGAGAAACCGGACCTAGAAACCTTCACCCAAGTGCACGAATGGCTGGATTCGATGGACCAGCGTGTGTTGGTACATCAACTTCGCCATCTACTGCAGATGACCACGCTGAACGCCAGCGAAACAGGCCTGCGCGCGCTGATCCAACGGCACCTTCGGAAGACGAAGAAGAGCAGCGTTGACCGGGACAAGATCGACTTTCTGTTGGTGCAGTACTTTGCGCTGTGCGCGCCCGCGAAAATCTACCACAAACAGATTGAGCCAATCGATGTTGCGCACGTCATGGAGCCAGTGCTGGGAGGAGTGGACCCGGCGCCGCTGGCGTGGTGCGCGCCGCTGGAGCAGATGATCGAATCATTGAAGACCCTCCGCAGCCTGCGAGAGATTCTAAAAACAAACTTCATCGAACAAGGCCGCAAGGTGAAAGAAACCGCCGGAGGGATGTTTTACGATCCCGCGGCGCTGGTGGCCTTCATCCGGTTTAACTTTCTCCTCCGCCGAACGCTGATTGAGCTAATGCATGCGGACTTGATCGCCATCCGCGCTGGACTCAGCCAGTTGCAATCCGCCGGTGTACGTACCATCGACTGTCACAATTTCGGCCTTTCGGCGTCGGAAGCGCTGACGAAAATCTCTGCCGTTGCCGAAGAGTGGAAACAGCCTTTCCAGAAAGAGTACACGGAAAGGTCAGTCAGCCAGGCTTTCGACAAGCTGCTTGGGCTGCGCGCGGACGTAGAGCAAGCTTTGGAAAAGGCACTCGGAAAAGCGGGCGAAGCTGCAATCCAACAAGGACCGGCTCAAGCAGCAAAATCCCTGCCGGCTAATAAGAAAGCCCCCTCGGGGCCCGCGGCTTCCAAAGTCAACGCGAAAACAAAGGAGCGTTCAGCGCCTGCTGCCACGGAGCCAGATTCAGTTGTGGCGCTGGATTTCGAAAACTGCATGGAGCAGATCTGGGAACAACTAATCGCGACTCCCCCCACGCGTGGAAGGTCGATGACCACCGTCAAGATCGGCGGAGCGCGCATTCTGTTGTCCTCCTGGGAAGTAACGGCATTCGTAAGCGAAGACGGGCCGTCCGCCGAAGATTTGCGGCGCGCCGTTGTAGCCCGTGTCCTGGTGAGCGCCGCAATGGAATCCGCTAAGGAAACGGGTAACGCCACATCGCTCGATCGAGCGATGAACATGGCGCGAGTAGAAGTCACTCGCCTGCAGGAGCGCGTGGATGTAGCCAAACAAGCGAAGGACACCGAGGCAGCAGTAAACCTAGGAATCAGTACGAAACGTCTGCTCTCAACGCTGGACGAAGCAGAAAAACTGTAGCCGATGACGAACTGCTCCGGCGAGTCCGGAGCAAGACTCCGGGGAGCTATTCTTCATTGCGACACGCCAACGTAGTCATCCTGAC
>Ga0209268_1001687_pt1 | contig 10754 bp, 14 predicted proteins | sample GraSoiAngelo_143_FD_185900 | JGI IMG/M metagenome (GOLD analysis project Ga0209268, IMG submission 185900) | Grasslands soil microbial communities from the Angelo Coastal Reserve, California, USA - 14_1009_02_30cm (SPAdes) (version 2) | ecosystem: Environmental > Terrestrial > Soil > Grasslands ... | reverse complement strand
CTTCCAGCGCCGTGCGATGAGATAATTCAGGCAGTTGTCAGGATCGCCGAAGTATTGAATTGCTTGCTGGAGGGTTTTAGGTTCGCTTGCCATGAACCTACTTTAGCGGAAATCGGTTGCTGAGTCAAGTATATTGTTGCCCTAAAATCTACCGTAGGAGGAACGTCCTCCAATGAGCGATTGGATCGAACGTGTTCAAAACCACCGCGTATGGACACTGATGAAGGATCTCGGGCCGCTCATTGATAACGCAATAAACCTAGAGGACGTGGATGCGGTTACACTCGCAGGTTTAGAGAACGGCTTCGTGCCGTTCTGACATATTGCGGAAAGCGCTTAGGCGGCGGGGACCCATTACTGGTTCTTCCAGCCAGTCTTGAGGCAATGGCCGGATCGTTTGAATCTCAGAAGTCCGCAATTCAGACCTTTATTACTGATAAAAGCACAGATCACATCACAGTTGCGAATACAGCAGCGGACAATGCCTTACTGACAGCATTCCAGTTGCCTGGTTTGCTAACGTCAGAGGAGCAGATCGAATCGGTCAGAAACATAATTTCGTATCGAAATGCAATTGAGGAGTTGGCGCAGAGGAGTTATGAAGCACGAAAGAAGGCAGCCTCCGATATTGAAGACCTGAATCTGGCAATTACCGCATTTAAAGGTCAGATACAAAATAGTCTTGCGGAGCTTACGGCTCTAATAGACGCTAGGCAGAACGAGATAGCTAAGGTATCTCTTGAGCAACAAAAAGTGTTTGCCGAGGCGCAAGAATCCCGTAGCAAAGCTTTCAACGAAACAGTACTGAAACTACAAGATAATTTGTCAAAAACTATCACAGATCAACAGGGGCAATTCTCCACAGCACAAGAGAATCGGAGCCAGAAATTCGGTGACCTCATCGCTGAATATACGAAGCGGCTCACAGATCAGAACGCTGCGTTCACGAAAGAACGAAATGATTTTGTTTCCGCTGCAGAGGATAAGCTCAGTGGTTTGTACGGACGTTACGAATACGAAGCCGACAACATTCTCAAAGGAGTGCAGAAAAACCGTGAGGATGTAGAAAAGCTTGTAGGAGTTATTGGGAGTCTGGGTGTAACACACGGTTACCAGACCACCGCGAATCGGGCTAGGGTTTCTATGTGGATATGGCAAGGAATTACTGTTGCAGCGATGTGCGGGTTAATCGCCTTCGCCTATTATGCTTTCTTGCCCAGCATAAAAGGAGATTTCAGATGGGAGTCGCTCGCTGCCCGCGTTTTCTTAACTGTAAGCGTCGGAGTGCTCGCGGCGTATGCCGGGACCCAAGCCGACAGATTTTTCCATATGGAGAAGAACAACCGGAAGCTGGCATTAGAACTCGCAGCTATCGATCCATTCATTGCTTTATGGCCGCTCGAAGAGCAACATAAATTCAAGCTCGCAGTCGGCCAGCGCACATTTGCTCAAGACGAAACACCCACTTCAAAAATGGACAAGAGCCCCGCCACCACACTCGATCTATTTGCAAAAGAGGGGTACGCCCAGGACATACTAAAAATAGTTATTGAGGCAGCACAAAAAACCGTAAAGGGCTAAAAGCGTCTTTTGGTTCTGGAAAACCTGGGGAAAACCTGGGGAACCTAAAAACCTGGGGACAGACGGGACGTTCCCCAATTTCTGAAACTAGGCAACCATTTTGGTCGCAAAAACTAGGGAACGTCCCGTCTGTCCCCACATTCCCCGCCCTGCAAGTTTTCTGGGGGTTGCTTGTATGGAGGAAAAAACAGGGAACGTCCCGTCTGTCCCCGCATTTTCTCCCGCATTTTCTCGTCCGCCCGTCCATGAGAGCGTTAGCCTCCTTATCATAACGCTAAGGGGCTTTTCCGGGATGCCTTGATCTGTACAAGCGCGGCTTCAATGTCATCCACCATCGCACCAAGCTCGGGCTCGTAGTAGATGCGTGGCACCCGATTGGGCTTCGGCAAGTTCTCAACCCGGCGTTTCCATTGTTTGTCGAGGGGCGGGTGGCCCACCTTTCGTTTTTTGAAAGGTGGGATTCCACGAGTCTATCCCGCTAGGGATTTATGGATTCCGCGAGTGCTAGCCAGGTCTTGAGTTTCAGTGGACGGGTGGCCCACTCAAGCCCGGTGTTGGCTTGAGTGGGGATGTTCCAGAAGAGGCTTCCTCTTGCGGAGGTTGCAGGTTACGCTGAGCGCAGCTAAATTAGGTGCGAGAGTTGGAGCTGTACATGAAAAGGCCCGTCGCGGTGGAATCTGCCTCTGCAATCATCGACGCCAGGATCACGGAACTTGGGGACTGGCGCGGGAAGATGCTCGCGAAGGTGCGCGAAATCATACACGAGGCCGACCCTGAGATCGTCGAAGAGCGGCAGTGGGTCAGGGCGACATCGCCGGGGACGCCCGTCTTTTCCCACGGCGGCATTGTCTGCACGGGAGAGACGTACAAGAACGTCGTCAAGATGACATTTGCCAAGGGAGCTGCGTTGAAGGACCCTTCCGGTCTATTCAACTCCAGCCTCGAGGGGAATGTCAGGCGCGCCATCGACATCCACGAAGGCGACAAGGTCGATGAGGTGGCCTTGAAGGATCTCATCCGCGCGGCAGTGGCGCTCAATCTCAAGGGCAAGAACAAGCCGAAGCCCAAGCCGAAGCCCCGGCGAGCGAGCAGCAAGCGGGCCGACTAGCTTCATCGCAGGTCCCGGCCATATCTATTCCCATAGGGGAAGAGCTTCGGCACCTGCCTCATACGCCAAGCAGTTCGGTATTGAAACGCCCAACTGGCCGCCTAAGGCGGCTCAAAAGTCGTGAATCGGTGGACAATCCGGGGACGGGGACAATCCGGGGACAGACGGGACGTTCCCCAGTTCTCCGAAGATTGCCGACGGCCCGGAAGTATTATAGGTCGAGGAGTAGGGAGCCGTGACGACGCGTCAAGTCATCAATCGTCAACCCAAGGTTCACACTCAACTCGGCCGAGCCGCAGTCCAGAACTTTGCCGCCCGGATCTTTCTCGCCGACGATCGCATCAACCAGATTCTTATCGAACATCTTGACCCTGCCGCCTGGAGTACCAGACCGCCGACAGCCAAACCGCCCGGCAAAAACCCCGGAAAAAACAACGCCCGCACTATTGCAGCGATCTTCACGCACATGCACAATGTCCGCTGCAAGTGGGTCAGGCTTACAGCTCCGCATTTGAAGATTCCAACACAGCTCAACCGCGCGCACTGCACGCCGCAGCAGGCCAGTGCGGGATTGGCCGAGAGCGCCGCTCGCTGCGCGGAGATGCTCGCGGAAGCGCTCGGCGGTGGTGGGGGCCGCGTCGAGAGATTTCGCAGAGACGGCTGGGCTCGGCCTTGGCCGGTTGGCCCGGAAATGCTGTGCTACATGCTTTCGCACGAAGCCCACCATCGCGGGCAGGTGTGTATGCTCGTGCATCAGCTCGGATTCCCGTTGCCGACCGAGGTGGCGTCCGGGATCTGGAATTGGGAAAAGCTGTGGAAAGAGTGCGGGTTCGCCGGTGGCCCTGGCTACGATTCCTAAGAATTGGTCATCTGAAGGAATCGCAAGGGCACAGGCCGCGCGGGTTTCGCGGGTAGACGGATGGGCTGCGATGGTGGAGACATCGCGCCCCAGCCGTTGGGCTTGTTGTAGAAGCTCCGGGCGGCGGCAGCGGTCAGAAGCGGGCGCCTGGATCCCGCGTGTGGGAGGGCGTTGCCGGAAACGTGGCCCGAGCCATCAACACGCCGAACCCCGCTGCATGTCAACGGCCGTGCCAATGGCCTTGATACGTCAGTGTGCGACAACTAAATTTAGATGCCTAGCAGGAAAACTCACTAAAGCCTGCTGCACCGTGGTAGAGCGGCGCTTCAGCGCCGCGTAAGTCGCTAAATTTAGATGCCTAGCAGGTTGCGGAAAAACTAAAGCTTGCTGCACCGTGGTAGAGCGGCGCTTCAGCGCCGCGTAAGTCGCTAAATTTAGATGCCTAGCAGGTTGCGGAAAAACTCACTAAAGCCTGCTGCACCGTGGTAGAGCGGCGCTTCAGCGCCGCGTAAGTCGCGCAAAATCAGTGAGGGCTTTAGCCCCTGTGGCGGCGAATCACCTCAATCCGAACTTTTTCCGCAGCCTGCTAGAGGTAAAGAGAGTCGCTGAGCGCAAGCCACCGATGCGATTTATTCAAAACATTCCCTCAATGCGGACGTTAACCGCCTTGCCGGGTGAGGTTTCGCGTAGAAATGGGATAGAAGTCGCCAGGATTCCGGCTAGTCTCCTCGATCGCCCCTACTGATCGATGTCCCTGCTTTCATCCGCGGTGGATGACTCGGCAGAGTTGGTTTCATCCGAGCCGACGCGGAAAAGCGCTGCCTGTGCTTCGGCGTGCTCGCGCAATTCGCGCATCTCGTCCACGCTGCCTTCGGTTTTCTCCTGCTTCCGCTGGTTCCTGCGCTCGGCTTTATCGCGTTGTTTCTGCTGACGCGCTTGTTCTTTCTGGCGCTTGGTAAATGTCGATCGGCCTCTTGGCATACACAATCCTCCCTGTGTCCTTGTTGATCTCTGGCTGGCCAATATGCAGCGTCCGGCGATTTCCAAGCAGGCGGAGAAAAGCTACCAGCGTGGCTCGCGGGGCTGGCGCGGGTGGCCACGATAGTCATCGCGTCCACGTCCTCCTCCGCCGCCGAACCGCTGTCCACCACCCCTTGGCCGCTCCGGCTTGGGTTTCGCCTCGTTGATCGTCAATGTCCGTCCCCCTAGTTCAGTTCCGTTCAAGGCGGCGATAGCCTTTTCGGCCTCTCCAGGATTCGTCATTTCAACAAACGCAAAGCCTCGCGCGCGGCCAGTTTCTCGGTCGGTCACGATGCTCACTTTTTCCACCTCTCCGTGGGCCTGGAAAAGAGTGCGCAACTCCGACTCGCTTGTGCTGTGGGGTAGATTACCAACATAAAGATTCTTCATTGCATTTCCTCTTTCTGCAATTCAGGCAGAATCTGAGATTCGGCTGGGGCGGGCTTGGAGTACCGTGCTTCAACATCGCGTGGGGGCGACGGTCTGTTCCGCATTGCCATTGAGCGAGCGGCGGATGCCGACCGGACTGCGGAGATTCGCCGGGAGGCTTCCAGGATTCCCCAGCGCAGAGGCGGACCCCCAGAAATATCGGCGCTCGGCGCCGCTCTCATTTCGTCCTGGGGAGGTATGCCACCGTCGTTTTGGACTGACGATGCTCCATTCGTGTTCGGCGAATCAGCCAGGTACTCGGGCTTGCCTACGAGGAACGCAAGTTGTTGCGGTGGGGTAGCGCTGCGCATGTCGTCACAAAACTTGTCCCGGTGGCCCTGTTCATTTTCCATGTTAATAAGCACCAGGTTGTATAGGTCTGCCCGCCACCAGGAACGCGCTTCGCTGATATCGGCCGCGCAATCGACGTCCAGGCCAAGTCTTCTCATAGTCTCGGCGCGCAGTTCGCGCTTGCTCGGCGAAGTGTCCACCAGAAGGACTCGTCTTTTCTTAACTGGGCCACGGATTGGGTTTGAAAGCGGCAACGCGAGCATAAGGGTGGTCATGCAAGCCTCTCATTTAGTTTGGCGTCTAATCGCGGAGCCGCCGTGTTGGTCTGTTTGGCTAGGGCTTTGAGCATTTCTCGCTTTCGCGCGCGGCGAGCAATCTTCTGCTTGCGTATCCGATGAAATCTGGCCTTGTCGCCATTAATTGCGGACATGTGTAGCTCCCTATTCAATTGTTACTGGTCACGCCCGCCTGCGAAATTGGAATCGTGCTCGCCGCGCGGAAATTTTATGCAGCATCTACCCTGCGGTGACGGTTCACCTTCAAGGGACAATCGCGAATTCTGCCGAAACGTCGAAGGCACACTTAAGCGCCGCTTGCTGATTTTCTCAATCGCGAAGGCGCAATCTGCCTTGTTGGTGTGTCTTCGAGGTTAAGAGTTTAGGTGTATGCTGCGAAGCGGAGTTTCTGCTCTTCTCTCTGTCGCCTTGAAGCGTTTTTCTCTGTTTCTTCGAGGTCGCGGTTAAGCTCTTCGATTAGGTCGCCAATCTTCTTCGAATCGTGTTCGTTGCCTAGCCCTGCAGCGAAGTCTTTCCAAGGCTTGAGTGAATCCTGAGGCATTACAGCTCCATTCTTCTTTCAAGTTCTATATTACTCTCGATTTGCAGAAAGCCCTAATTTTCGTGGTGCAGTGTGTGCGAAAAGATGCTCCCATGTACCGCGTTGGGCAGATGCAGGCCGCCCGCCCCACAGCCGCGCTCTTCGCTGATTCTCTCGAAATCCAAGAAGAATGGCTCCTCAGGTAGGACTCGAACCTACAACCCTCCGGTTAACAGCCGGATGCTCTGCCATTGAGCTACTGAGGAGTGTGGCACGGCGCTTCGGGAGAAGCGCCGCTCTCAAGTCATAATATCATCGGCGGGGTTTGCTGAAAACTGAGGGTGTTCTGCTAGGCTAGTCAGTTCGATTGAGGTGGTTATGGTGGGAGGATTGCGCTTGATTTGGGCGTTTGTTTTGGTGATGTTTGCAGCTGCGGTTTTGTGGGGTGAGGATGGTTCCTCTACGACGACCAGTGCGCTGGCGGCGCCTCCTAAGGCGAAGGTGGAGGTTGTTGAAGAGACGATTCATGGGCGCAAGATTGCCGATTCATATAGATGGCTAGAGGATTCAAACAGTGCCGGTACGCAGGAGTACGTGCGCGAGCAGTTGGCGTATACGCGGAGCATTCTCGACCCTTTGCCGGGGCGCGCGCAGATCCATCAGCGGTTGAAAGAATTGCTCTCGATAGGGACGATTGGGACGCCGCAGATCGGCGGCAAGTGTTACTTCTACACTCGGCGAGAAGGCAGCCAGAATCAGCCGCTGTTGCTGGTGCGCGAGGGCGTGCATGGAAAAGATCGCACGCTGGTGGATGTAAACCAGATGGCAGCTGACGGGACGATTGCCCTGGATTGGTGGTTTCCTTCTGAAGATGGAAAGTATGTGGCGTATGGAACTTCGACTAGCGGGTCGGAAGAGAGCACGTTGCGCGTGGTGGAGACGGCGAGCGGAAAGGTGCTGCCGGATACGCTTGAGCGCACGCGCTTCGCCAGCATCGCGTGGAAGAAAGACAATTCCGGTTTCTATTACACCCGCCATCCGAAAAAGGGCGAGGTCCCTCCGGGAGAAGAGGTCTATCACGTCAAGATTTTCTATCACACGCTGGGCAGCGATCCGGCAAAGGATCCTCTGATTTTTGGTGAAGGCCGCAAAATGGAGGATGTCCCGCAGGTGCAGTTGGCGGACGATGACGATCGCTGGCTGCTCATCACTGTGTTTGAGGGCTGGGCGAAGAGCGAAATGTATTTGCAAGACTTGAAGGCGGGAACGGCGCCGGTTGAGATCACTAGCGGAAAGAACTTCCTTTATAACGGCGAAGTATTCAAAGGGAAACTTTACATTCTGACGAATGAAGATGCGCCGAGATTTCGCGAGCTCGTGGTCGACGCCGCCAATCCGAAGCGGGAAAACTGGAAAGAAATTATTCCGCAAACGGATGCGGTGCTAGAGAGCACGGCAATTCTCGACGGCAGGATTTTCGCGCAATACGAGAAGGATGCCAGCTCGCTGCTGAAGCTGTTTGCGCTTGACGGTAAGCCGGTGAGCGATATTCCGCTGCCGACAATTGGCTCAGTAACCGGGATCGGCGGAAAATGGAACCGGCGCGAAGCGTTTTTTGGGTTTCATTCGTTTACCGTGCCGCCGTCCGTTTACCAGGTTGATTTGGCGAATGCAGGCGGCCGGCGAGACGCCGGCGCTAGGGTCGGCGCAACGTTGAAGCCATCGCTGTGGGATAAAGTTGACGCTCCTGGTATCAATCCGGCTGATTATGAAGTGCAGCAGGTTTGGTTCACGTCGAAAGACGGAACCAAAATTCCGATGTTTGTGTTTCACAAAAAAGGATTGGATCTGAATGGGAAAAACCCGACGCTGCTGACCGGGTACGGCGGATTCAACATCAGCGAAACGCCGAGCTTTGTGCCGGGGCGCTATGTTTGGCTGGAACACGGCGGAGTGTTTGCGGTGGCAAACCTGCGCGGCGGCGCGGAGTTTGGCGAGGACTGGCATCGCGCCGGCATGCTGGACAAAAAACAGAATGTCTTTGACGATTTCATCTCTGCCGCCGAATTTCTGATTGCCGACAAGATCACGGACAAAGATCATCTTGCGATTCAGGGCGGGTCAAACGGCGGATTGCTGATGGGCGCGGCGTTTACGCAGCGTCCTGATCTGTTTCGCGCGGTGGTATGCCAGGTGCCGCTGCTGGACATGCTGCGCTATCAGAATTTTCAAATCGCGAAACTTTGGATACCGGAGTACGGCTCAGCCGACGATCCGAAGCAGTTCGACTGGCTGTATGCCTACTCGCCGTATCATCACGTGAAGCCGGGGACGAAATATCCGGCGATCATGTTCATGACCGCGGACACGGATACGCGAGTCGATCCCATGCACGCCAAAAAAATGGCAGCGCTGATGCAGGCCGAGGCGGCGAATGGGCAGAGCCGGGAGCGTCCGATACTGTTGCGGATCGAACCGAAAGCAGGACACGGCGCGGGGAAGCCGATCACAAAACAGATTGAAGAAGGGACGGATATTTATTCGTTTTTGTTTTGGCAGGTGGGGAGGGAGTAGTAGGGGGCGCGTTCCAATTCAGGAACCGAGCACAAGAAAGACAGCTTTTGGGTGGCGCAGCGCTTCAGCGCTGCGGTAGTGTGCTGGAGAGATCGGCTTCAGCCGCTGAGGGATTCATGGCCGCTCCCTATCGAGGTAATACCGGTCACGGGGTTTATTTCATCACTGCTTGCACCTTCCAGAAGAAAAATCTGCTTCAGTCAGACCGAATGGCGGGATTATTGGTGGAAGTCTTGCTCCACTATCGTGCAGAGCGCAAATATCTGCTGCATGAATTTGTAGTCATGCCAGACCATTTTCATCTGCTGCTTACTCCGGTTGTCACTCTGGAGCGAGCGTTGCAGTTCATCAAAGGCGGTTTTTCTTACCGGGCGAAGAAGGAAGGAATCTTTGCTGGTGAGATCTGGGAAAAGAGCTTTTATGACCGGCGGGTCAGGGATTTGGCGGAGTACCGCGCCTTTTGCCTGTACATCCAGCTGAATCCAGTGAAGAGAGGACTGGTTACTTCAGCCGGGGAATATCCCTATAGTTCGGCCAAGTTTGTGTTGGATGAAGTCCCTCAGCGGCTAAAGCCGGTCACTCTGAGTGCCTGAATCGCAGCGCTGGAAGCGCTGCGCCACCCAAAAGCTTCTGGCTCTCACAAAAAAATGTATCGCTTTCTCAAGATGAAGGAGTAGGGGTGGACCAGGGAAGCCTGTCGAGAAAAAGCTGTTGTAGACAGAAGCCCCGAGCGCGTGCTCAGGGCTTCAATAACCGTGGTGTAACCTGTCCAGCTACAAGCTGAGTATAGGAACACCCCTCCCCAGAGTCAAATTACAGAGGATTAGGAGGACAATTCCTGTCCCGGATTGCCCTGCGTGACGGTCCCTTGTATCAGGACGGTGTGGACCCGGCGGGACTCGAACCCGCACCTCTTAACTGGACAGGTTAATGTGCTGCCATACACCACGGGCCCACGCCCTAGCGGGTGCCTTGGCTCAAGGCGTATCGTCGTTCTCGTTTCTGGAATGCGGCCTCTCGGCCCTCAAAAATTCGACATACGTGCTGGCGAATGCCGGGAGCTAATGGCGACGTATTCTCTACACATCCAGCTCCGCTATGCTCTTCAATACAACGGAGTGGAGCTCGAAAAACGGATCTCGATCCGTGGCTGACCCGGCACTTATGTGCTGGGCTATCGTTATTCCGCCCCTGAACGGGGCTGGGGTGGTGAGGGAATCAGTCTGCCGGAGGGATAAAAGAGCGTCAGCCAAGATGAGAAAGGGTGGGATCCTCAAGCTTGGGAAAGCAGATTCCTCACGGCTGAAGCCGGTTCGGAATGACAAGGGTGAGATAGAGTGGTTGGTCACATACGCTGAATCGCAGCGCTGGAAGCGCTGCGCCACCCAAAAGCTCTCGCGGGCGAGGGCGCCCGCGCCACACCTAAAAAAGTTGTCAAGCCCTGAAGGCCGAGGAATTTTTGGTAAGGCTTTCATTCGATGGAGAATATAAAGTTGGAGAGTGTGTCCCATTCTCCCGGTGGGAGTTGATATCCTATAGGTAGATAGATAAACAAGAGGCGCGGCCTAAGGGCTGCGCCTTTTTTGTTTGGTACAAAATTATCTGAGACGAGGAAAGGAACTCATACGCGTCATGAATTACTCAGTGTTATTGCCTGTTTTGACGGGAGCGGCGGAGAGGGAGAAGGGATGGAGGTTGAGGAGGAATCCGAAGCGGGCGGGAGAAATTTCGGAAGCGGCGTTTGTGCTACGGGCGCACAGCCTGGGATTTCTGGTAGCGAAGCCGTGGGGCGACAGCGAGAAATATGATTTCGTGCTGGATGCGGGATCAAAATTGTGGCGGGTGCAGCTCAAGTCGACCGAGGTAGTGCATGCGCGCGGATACGAAATTCAACCTATTTATAGCGTGTATGGGAAGGGGAAGGCGGGATATACGGCGGAGGAGATTGACGCGCTGGTGGTGCACATTCAGCCGTGTGATGTGTGGTATGTGATTCCGGTGGAGGCGTTTGCGGGATGCAAGAATTTGAGGTTCTATCCGGATGTTGAGTGCAAGTGCGCGCGGTGGGAGAGCTAT
>Ga0209268_1001683_pt1 | contig 10777 bp, 6 predicted proteins | sample GraSoiAngelo_143_FD_185900 | JGI IMG/M metagenome (GOLD analysis project Ga0209268, IMG submission 185900) | Grasslands soil microbial communities from the Angelo Coastal Reserve, California, USA - 14_1009_02_30cm (SPAdes) (version 2) | ecosystem: Environmental > Terrestrial > Soil > Grasslands ... | reverse complement strand
GTAGCGCACCACAATGGCCGCGAGCTGCAGGTTCTCGGCACTCCAGCCAAGAGGCGGCGTGAGCCGGAGAATCAGACGATAAGAGATTTTGTGATGTCCTCGCTCTGACTGAGACCGGCCAGCGTCGTGCAGCAGCCCTGCAATTTCCAGAATTGCGCGTTGCTCCGTTGCCTGAACTGAAATGCCTGGAGCACCCACTAATCCGTCATAGAGTTGAAGCGCGAGCTGTGTGATGCGTTGTGAGTGTTCAAAATCAGGGTCAAGCAACGATGCCCAGAGCTTAAGTCGGGCGAGCGCCACAGAAGCAACTTGCCGCCCTTGAGGCAGCTCCGATCTCCAGACGTGCCACAGTGAATTCTTTCCCAGCGTTTTATCTCGATAGGCCTGAATCCGGGAATTGCGTTCCTCCGCGATCGTCTGCTGCCAGCGGTGGCAGGATTCCTCATCGGGAAAGGCATGGATTTGAGTGGCTGTGGCCCAGAGCACGTCCAAATCATGGACTTCGCCTAACAGATCCTGCACTCGTTTAAGGTCACCGCCCCACGCGGCATGCTGCTCCGGCAAGAAGTTTTCGACGATGTAGCGAAAACGCTTGAGGCCGATCCGCAGCTTGTGAAGTGCAATCCGGGAGCGGCCGCGCATCGCACGGCGATGCAGATCGTGGGCATACATCCATCGCTCTAATGCGAGGTGTTTAAAAATCATACTTCCCTGCCGCAGCCTCGTCGTTCTGCGTGGCAATTTAATGCTCCAACGCCGCCACTGTTTGCGATCGAATTCATTGAGTGCGAGGGCGGCTTCCTGCTTTAGTTCGGTTTCGCGAGCGGCGAGAAATTGAAGCAGGGCGATGGCGCTGGGATCAGATGGTGACGCCAGCTTGCCCACCCATTCCTGCATAACGTGAACATCGCGCAACTCGCCAAGGCGCGAGAAGAGGCGCCGCCCGGCCTTTTTCATTTCTTTCCAAGCCGGGTCAGGATCGATGGCGATAGAGCCGTCAGCGATAGAGCGGCAACGGCGCAGGGCGACGCGGAGATCATGGACAGGATCCGGTGCGAAGCCCGCACTCGCCCGGTCACATTCTTCGACCACGCGCTCCATCCAGAAACGAAGGCCGGCCTTCCTGGCGCGAACCTTGACAGCAGCGGGAGCTGGACTTGCAGACAATGGATATTCCTGGCCTCTCACCATTTTGGCCGGATTGGGAGTTTATTTCTAGTGGGTCATCCTCAAAAGCTATTCAGATCATGGGAGTGGTCGAAACCGGAGTGGCGGAAGCCAAATGCTAATTGGCTTCTCGATGTGATCCCGCCGTACGTCGTATTACCTCCGTAATGTGCGCCTACTCACCATTTCGAATTACGCTTAGGCGGTAAAAGCGCATCTCCAGGAGCCGCGTATTCTAACGGCAGATACAAGTAAGGCTAACCGGGCCGCGTCCGCCCGCGCCTTCGTTCACAGTCTGAACATCCTGGTGAAGTACGTCCGATTGTACGGCTTTGAGCACAAGCGGACCACGGGCCAGTTTGAGATCACTTGGAATGAACTGCAGCAGGGCCTTCCCAAAGAGCGGGATGGAGCCTTCTTGCTCGGGGTTTCGGAGAACAAGCTGCTGCTCGATGGTATTCCCCTCGAGACCGGCCAGGCGGAGCGCAGTTTCGCCAACCTCCTGACTACGGCAGGGCTCGCCAGCATTCATTTTTCCAACAATGTCACCGTTGATGACTTTGCTCGTCTGGTGAGGGCTTTCGCGGTTGCAGGGTCAAAAGCTCAAGACGTCGTCAAGAACATCAAGCAGACTTTCGGTGACCACAAGCACGCATCCATCCGGATTAACGAGGTCAAATTCGTCGCTGCGGATCCGGCCACGGGTGAAATAAGCGTAGCAGCGCAAATTGCGGCACAGACTTTGGGTCCGGAGTTCAAACAGTGGCTCAATGATCCACAAAAGCTGCTGCAGTTGATCGCCGCAGCGGAAGGCGCCAAGGCGGGCGGAGAACCCGGTGGAGCGCCGATTGGCAGCGTTCCGAATGCTCCCGCAGGAACCGGCAACGCAACTGTTCCGGTCCCACAGGGTACCTGGACAGGTGGAGTGGTTCCTCTTCAGGAAGAAGAAGTAATTCAGGCCATCCGGCTGCTCACCAGGTTCGGAGAAGTCGGCGGTGATCCTAGCGCGAACCCAGAGCTGCTGCAAAGAGAACTCAGCGAAGTTGACGCGAATACCAAGGTTAACCTTCAGCAACTTCTGGCGGGATTAGCGAATCAGGCCAGTCAGGACCAAGCGGAAACACCGCTGCTGATGAAAGCGGCTGAGCACATGGCCATCCGCTTTGCTTTGGATCGCTTTCAAAAGGGCGAAGTCAAGGTCAACGCCGTTCACCAGATGCTCGAGCATATGAGCCGGCAGATGGATACGCTGCGCCAAATCCTGAAAATTCAAGAAGACAAAATGAGCAAGGCTGGGATTCTGGTGGAGTCCCACGCCGACATCCTGGACCGGATGTTCTGGGCTGAGGTGCCGGAGGCGGGCAAAAAAAGTGTTCTGCTCTCGCATGAAGCGCCCTGCGTGCCGCCGCGCAACGTGCGCCAGTTTATCGAGGTGCTGTTGGATCGCGGCGACAAGGAAACTGCAGCCTCAATTCTGAGAAATTACTTCGGTTGTCTGGAAGCGCGGGATGCTGATCCTCGCCGCAAGACCGCGACGGGATTGGGTCAACTAGCTGATCTTTTTGCAGAAGTCGGTGGGGACCTGATGCCGGCAGTGATCCGCAAAGTCGGGGAAACGTTGGGCAAAGAGTCCGATCCGGAGCTGCAAAGTATAGTTGGCGCCGCCCTGGTACGCCTCAGCTCGGAGGCCAGCAGCCACAAGCAATTTGGCGCGTTAAACGAACTCTGTATCACCATGGAAGCTCTGGGCAAGCAACGGCCAGTGCTGGTGACAGAACTTCGTCCGCGTATTGGGATTGAAAACCGGCTGCCGGAGTTTATCGAAGAAGCGTTGCACCTGCCGCAAGTTCCGACCGATTTACTTCAGGTGTTGAAGCGCACATCGCAGGCCGCCATCGAACATCTGGCTGACAGATTTTTCCGCTGCATGCGGCGCGAAGAGTGCGATCGCATGGTGGATTTGGTGAAGGAACTTGGCCCGCCCGGGCTGCAGCAGTTGCGGGAGATGTTGCGCACCGGCCAGCCTCGACAGGCGGCGTCAGTGGTTGGGTTGTTGAGCCGTTTGGACGTTCCTAGCATGCTCGAATTGCTGCCCGCACGCTTGCCGGAGTGGAACCGCTTTTACCACGACGTGGTTGTGCGGCAGGTCGCATACGGCGCAGCTCATGATCGCGGCCGTTCGCTACTGGAGCTGCTGGAAATTCTCGATCCCTTAGTGGTGCCGCAGGCCATTGACGAAATTGGCATGAGCGGCGATCGCACAGCCGTCCCGCCACTGATTGTGATGGCCGAAGCCGGCGAGGCGCAAGGACGCTCTCCCCTTTTGCAATTGAAGGCCGTCGAGTCGCTCGGGCGCTTGCGTGAACCTGATGCCGTTCCCGTGCTGCGTGGCTTGCTCGAAGCAAAAAAAGTATGGAAATGGACGCACCACAAAGAGCTGCGCCTCGCAGCCGCACAGGCTCTCGCTAAGATCGATCCGCGTTATGGCAGTCAGATTATGGGCGACAGCGGATTAGAACCCGGCGAACTGGCGATTGCTCCTTTGGATTCGGCTCCAGCTTGCCCCTGGGTGCGGCAACGGCGCTACGAGCGCATCGTCCTGCGTAAAACGTATTCTGGAGTGATCAGCAGTTCCTGGGGAAGATCGAGCATTCTGATTCGCGAGCTCAGCCTGGGCGGCGGCATGGGAACAAAGGAAGACAATCTGCGGGTGGGATCGGAAGCCAACATTGATATTTCCATCGGCGTACGCCATATTCGCGGACAGGTGTTGCTGCGACGGGCGCGAGTAAACGAAGTCGGCTTCGAGATTGTCAATACCGACCTGGAAAGCCGGTATCGGCTGCGCCGCGCGCTGATGCAATCCCTGGAGCATTCGCCCGGAACAAAAGACGGCGAGTGGGACGGACAGCGGCAAGTCCCAAAGAAGAGCTAAAAGCCTCCGCTGGATAGAGACCCCTTATTTCACGAAGACACAAAGATACCCAAAGGGATGAATTCAGAAGGGTTTCCTTGGTGCCCTTCGTGGTCAAATCCGGACTACCAAACTCTACTTTACCTTGGCAAAAATAATTACCAGGGTGTACAGCGCCAGTGATTCGATCAGCGCCAAACCAAGAATCAGCGCGAATTGAATACCGGAGCGGGCCGCGGGATTGCGTCCCAAAGCCTCCGCTGCGGCCGCTGTAGCTCGTCCCTGGGCCAGACCGCAGATAGCCGATGCAATGGCCATCGAGAATCCCGCAGCGATGGCGACCCAGTTAACTGGACTCGATGCCCCGCCTTGCGCGAATGCCGGCGCTGCAAAACACAGCGTCGACAGCACCATGAACACGTAGCTCAACTTACGCATTAGTTTCTCTCCTCGTACTATGAATTGCCGCCAGTGGGTGGTTGACGCCATGCCTCTTTGGACTGACGCCCTCACGCTGAACGGCGAAAATCAGCGTTAGCCAACAACTGAGAACTGGGAACCGAAAACTGAGAACTGCTCTTAACTCCTCGGAACCTCAACTTCTAATGCTCCTCCCCCACCGCTCCCGCCAAGTACACCGTGGTCAGCAGCACGAAGATGTAGGTCTGCAGGAACGAAACTCCGATGTGCAAGGCCAAAAATGCGATCGGCACGCCAATAGGAATCAGCGAGAAAAATACCAACGTAACCATGTCACCGGCAAACATGTTGGCGTAAAGACGAATGGTCAGCGAGAGCATGCGTGCCAGATGGCTGATAATCTCGATGGGCAGCATCAACCACGACAGCCACCACATCGGACCCAGGAAATGCTTCAGGTACGCCAGCCCAGCGTGTTTGAATCCTTGCGTCTGGTAATACACAAATGCGCAAATGGCACAACCCAGGGGGACTACGGGAACAGCCGTGGGCGACTCGAATCCCGGAATCACACCGAGCAGGTTTGACGTCAGTATGAATAAACCGAGCGCCATCAAGAAAGCCGTGTAGCCCTCGCTATGGTGACCGATGATGTCGCGGCTCTGTCCTTCAATGAAACCGTGGGCGCCCTCAAAAACGTGCTGCAGCGCTCCAGGCCTGTCCACCGAAAGTCGCGAACGAACCAATGCGAATAGCACGACCAGAGACACAAAAACCAGGAATTGCATAGCCACTGCATTCGTGATCGGCGCCTCTGGATTCTGAGGCTGAACATGAAGCGCTCGCAGCAGCCCTGTGACGGGGCCAGCGAAGAGGTGGTTCAGTATCTCAGTAAACCAGAGTTGTTCGGGCATAGAGCAGTTCTTAGCTATTAGCCTTCAGCTTTTAGCTCAAAACCTGAAATCATTCTGCAATTGGGAATCAGATTCCGCGCGCGAGCGCGGCATACGCTTCGTAAGCGGCTTCGCACGCGATGGCCGCTACGGGCAGGAACAGGCCTGCAAATAATCCGTAGAGACTCGCGGGAGAAACACTAAAGATAACATACGCAGCTACGGCCATCAAAACGTAGCGCAGCAGGAAGCGCAACACCACTCCTTTGCTTGATTGCGGCTGGCTTGTTTCAGTAGCGCGGTCCGCCAATGCAGTCACAACCCGCTTCAGCCAGAAGAAGTTCACGTAGGCGATGGCGCATCCAAAGGCGAGCCCGACCGCAATGCGCCCGCCATACAAGATCCAGGAGCCACCCGTAAAAAGCACCGCCAGCACAATCATGGAATTCGAGATCCGGGTGAGCGCGCCGGCGTAGAAAGCATCGCTGTTTGCGTTTGGGTCCATGATCCAAAGATTCGCACCCCAAAAGACCGAGATCGTGAAAATAAACCCTACTTGGAATCGGAGGATACTGCCAGGCGAATCAACTCCACAAATCCGGCGACACTTCCCAGGATCAGCCCAGCAAGATAGAGCCATCCGGTATGAAGCCATTTATCCAGAGCCGCGCCAAGCAACCATCCGACGACCGTTGCCGCGGGAAAAATGAAAGCGAGCTGGCTGTATCTCGCAATCTGCACTAGCGGGTTCTTCTTTTCAGGGTTGTTGTCTCCGGAGGGCATAAGCTGACAACGGAAGATATTGGCGGCCCCTACCGTACCAGGCCCGCCACTGGCGAACTCTGCGCGATGCCTAGGGACCAGTTCACCGCGCGGATGAACGGCTCCGGATAGATTCCAATCACGAGAGTCGCAAACGCAGTGATGCCGAGCGCCGTCCGCATTCCAAGGCTGATCGGCAGGCGCGTCTTGTCCACAGCCTCACGCATGAACATGGCGTTGGCGATCTTCATATAGTAGTAGAGTCCGAAAACCGCGTAGAGAACCGCGAGCGAAGCCAGCACGTAGTGCTTGCTTTCAATCAAGCTGAGAAATATGAAGTACTTGCCGTAGAAGCCCGCCAGTGGCGGAATTCCGGCGAGTGATAACAGAAATATCAGCATCAAGATGGCTTCTGTAGGAGCGCGGGAGTAGAGACCGGCGATGTCGTCAAGCTCATCACCAATAACGTCGCGCTGACGCAGCGTCGTGATGACCGCGAAAGCACCGAGATTCATGAAGGTGTAAACCAGAAGATAAATGAGAATGCCTTTGATGCCATCCGCTGTGGGCGAGTGAGCGTCGCCGGCAACCAGTCCGAGCAGCATGTAACCGACATGGGCAATCGAAGAATACGCCAGCAGTCGTTTGAGATTCGTTTGGGTGAGCGCCGCCAGGTTCGCGCCGGTCATGGTTGCAACTGAGACAAATACAAGTAGCGGAACGTAAACGGGACGCAAAGGCGAAAGCCCCCAGACCAGAATCCGCAGCAGCATAGCCCAGGCTGCCGCCTTCACCGCGACTGACATAAATCCCGTCATGCTGGTCGGCGCGCCTTCGTAGGCATCAGGCGCCCATTGATGAAATGGAATGGCGGCGATTTTAAAAAGCAGGCCGGTCGCCGTCGTCAGCAGCGCAATCACCGCGATTGGATTGGCATGATTCTGGTGTGCCGCCATCTCCCGCGCGAGGCGGTTTTGAATCACAACCAGGTTCGTGCTGCCGGTTAAGCCATAAAACAGCGAGAGGCCATAAGCGAAAATTCCCGAGGAAAATGCTCCCAGCAGAAGATATTTTAGAGCCGCTTCGTTGGAACGCCGATCACTGCGCAGAAAGCCGACCAGAACGTAGGTCGAAATTGCCATCAGCTCGAGTCCGATGAAGATGAGCACGATATCAATGCCGGCGGCCATGCACATCATCCCGACAACGGAGAACAAAATCAGAGCGTAGAACTCGCCATGGTGCTCGTGCTCGATCTCCAGATAGCGAACCGACATCAAAATCGCGATGGCCGCTCCACCCAGAAACAAATACCAGAAGTACACCGCGAAGTGATCGAGCAGCATGGCATTCATAAATGCCGTTTGCGCGGGAAGGCCGGCGGCATAGAGCGGGCGCTGAATGCGGACATATACGGCAGCCGCCGAGAACAGCACACCGATAAATGCCGTGACGGCGTTGAACCATTTCCACTCGGCGGGGATGATTAGATCCATGAGCAGGATGCCGAGCGCGAACAGGGTCAGCAAAATGACCGGCAGCGACATCGAGTAGTCGCTCAGAGTGAAGAATTGTGCCATCGAGCCGATCACTTACTTTTCCCTTTTTTCGTTTTTGGAGACAAGCTGGACCGATGTATCTACCGGCGAAGGCTGTGCCGCCGCGTTCACCGCGGGACTTGTGCCCGGATAGCCGGGGCGCACCGTCTGCACGATCTGGTTCACCGGCTGCTCAAGAATCTGGAAAAACGGCTTGGGATAAAGCCCAATCCACAGGGCCATGATGATCAGCGGCACGAAGGTCAAGACTTCGCGCGGTGTGAGATCGTGCAGCTTTTCATTCTTTGGATTCGTAACCGCACCGAAGAATACTCGCTGATAAAGCCAGAGCAGGTACGCTGCAGCGAGAATTACGCCGGGCACGGCCCACGCAGCCCAGCGCCAATTTTCCATGAACGTGCCCTGCAGAATGGTGAACTCGCCGACAAATCCGTTCAGCAACGGCAGCCCCATTGACGACAAAAACATGATCATGGTGATCGTCGCGTAAACCGGCATCACATTCGAAATGCCGCCGTATTCCGAGATTTCGCGCGTATGCCGACGTTCATAAAGAATGCCAACAATCAAGAAGAGCGCACCTGTCGAAATGCCGTGGTTGATCTGCTGCAGCACCGAGCCGCTCAGCCCAGCGGGATTCAAGGCGAAAATTCCCAGCGTGCAGAAGCCCAGGTGGCTGACCGAGGAATATGCCACCAGCTTCTTCATATCTTTCTGCATCAGCGAAACCAGCGCTCCGTAGATGATCCCGATGATGGAAAGGGCAATCATCCAGCCCCGCACTTTGGGGTGCATGACGACGTCAGGGAAGAATGGCAGCGCGAATCGGACGAAGCCATAAGTTCCCATCTTCAACAGAACACCCGCCAGAATGACCGAGCCGGCGGTTGGCGCTTCCACGTGCGCATCCGGCAGCCAGGTGTGGAACGGAAACATCGGGACTTTGATTGCGAAGGCGAGAAAGAATGCCAGGAACAGCAGTATGGCAAAAGTCGCGCCGTATGCAGGGTCGTGAAAAATGTGCGGGGCGGTTTTGTACAGAGCCTCAATGCTGAACGTGTAAACGCCCGTCTGACGGTAGTTGTAGAAATAAAGGAACAGCACGGCCAACAGCATGGCTACCGAGCCGAGCAGGGTATAGAGGAAGAACTTGATAGCGGCATAGAGTTTCCGAGGGCCGCCCCAGATGCCGATGAGCAGGTACATCGGCACTAGCATGGCTTCCCAGAAAACAAAAAACAAAAAGAAATCCAGCGCCATAAAGACGCCCAACATGCCGGTCTGGAGCACCAGAAACCAGATGTAGTATTCCTTCACCCGGTTCTCGATCGCGGACCAGGAGGAAAGGATCGAAATCCATCCCAGCAGCGTGGTCAGCATGATCAGCAAGAAGGAGATGCCATCGATGCCGAGCACATAGCCCGCGCCGATGGAAGGAATCCAGTTGTTCGGCGCGCCCTCCATGAACTTGAAACCCGGCTCGAAGCGCTGCTGCCAAAACCAAGCGACGAGCGGGATCGACACCAGAAAGCCTGCCAGTGCGAAGATGTTCGCGATCCAGCGGATGCCGTCTTTGTTCTCCTTGGGCACAAAGAGGAGAAGGAATGCGCCGACGAGCGGCGTGAAGAGAATGATCGAGAGAATGTGGTTTTGCATATATTTAAAAGTAGCGCAGCCGTCCCGGCGGCTGTCCGGCGGGCGTCACGACTGCCGATGCGAAGGCGAGACGCCTTCGCCACAGCCGGCCAGAGGCCGGCGCTACGATTTCAGTGCCATGTGTAATACGCAACAAATCCTACTAGCCCGACGACCATTACCAGCGCGTACCACTGTACGAGTCCCCATTGCAACAGGCGAGTCGGGTAAGAAAGCATTCGCGCCAGAATCGCGGGACCATTCACGCCGACTCCGTCGATAATCCACTTATCCCACCAAGTAGAAAGTGTGGCGGTCAGCCTGGTGATCCATCCTGCGCCATTCACCGTCCCGTCGATTACGCGAGAATCGAACCAGGAGGACGCTTCACCCAAGCCCATCGCGCCGAGCCGCACCCTTCCAATTTTGTGGCGGCCAGTGAAAGCGTAGTCGTACCCTTCGTCCACGTAGTACTTGTTATAGAGCACGCCATAAATGGGCGGAACTTTCTGCGCAATCGGTTCGGCGTAGCCTTTGTCTGCGTGCCGATAGGCCCGCCACGCCATTCCCCAGCCGACCACCGCCGCGCCGACCGAGAGAAACATCAGGAAATATTCTGTCCCGCTGGTGTGCTCTTCCTCTTTCGTTCCAGCCGCCAGTTGCCCCGCTTCGCCCTCTGCCGCGAACACATGCGCCTCTTTGGCGAACACCGGCTCCAAAAATCTTTCAAAACGATTCTTCCCTCCAAGGCTGTGCGGCCATCCCAGAAATCCTGCGAACAGGCAGAAGAAAGCGAGAACGACCAGAGGGCCGGTCATCGACTTGGGCGATTCGTGGATGTGGTGCTCTGCCTCGTGGCTCATGCGCGGCCGGCCATGAAACGTCAGAAACATCAGGCGAAACATGTAAAACGCCGTCATCAAGGCAGTGATGTAGCTAATGAGCCAGAGATACCAATACGCGCCCTTCTCCGACGACCACGCCTGCCACAGAATTTCATCCTTCGAGAAAAACCCGGCGAACGGCGGGATGCCCGCGATCGCGAAGGTAGCGATGAACATGGTCCAGTGCGTAATCGGGATGCGCCGGTGCAGATCACCCATGTTGCGCATGTCCTGCTCGCCGCTCATTGCATGGATCACCGAGCCAGAACCGAGGAACAGCAGCGCTTTGAAAAATGCGTGAGTGAAGACGTGAAACACGCCCGCCGCAAACGCGCCAACGCCGAGCGCGAGGAACATGTATCCCAATTGGGAAACCGTAGAGTATGCGAGCACGCGCTTGATGTCGTTCTGCACCAGACCGATCGAAGCAGCGAAGATGGCTGTTAGAGCGCCTATGATGGCGACCGTCTTCATCGCGTTTGGCGCGAGCACAAAAAGCGCATTGGAGCGCGCCACCATGTACACACCGGCGGTGACCATGGT
>Ga0209268_1001679_pt1 | contig 10785 bp, 7 predicted proteins | sample GraSoiAngelo_143_FD_185900 | JGI IMG/M metagenome (GOLD analysis project Ga0209268, IMG submission 185900) | Grasslands soil microbial communities from the Angelo Coastal Reserve, California, USA - 14_1009_02_30cm (SPAdes) (version 2) | ecosystem: Environmental > Terrestrial > Soil > Grasslands ... | reverse complement strand
CTTCGGCGCCACCACCTCCGAATGCCGGCGCCAGCGCCGCGTGGGCCTTGCCGCCCGCCGTGAGCCGCACGCGCGCCCAGCCCACGTGCGGCACCGGCAGCTGGGTCTGGAACCGCGCCACGCGCCCCGGGAGCAACCCCAGTCCCGCGACGCCGGGCGCCTCCTCACTCTCGGCGAGGAAGAGCTGCAACCCGAGGCAGATGCCAAGCACGGGGCGGCCGGCGCGCGCCACCTCCGTGATCGCCTCGCCCAGCCCGGTCTCGTCGAGGCGCCGTCTCGCAGCTGCGAAGTTGCCGACGCCCGGCAGGACCACGCGCTCGGCGTGGCGCACTGTATCTGCGTCCGTGGTGAGGAGGGGCGCCTCGCCGCCCACGGCGCGCAGCGCCCGCAGCACGCTCTGGGTGTTCGACGCCCCGTAGTCGGCTACGGCGATCACCTACAGCGCTCCCTTCGTGGACGGCACGTCCTGCACGCGGGGGTCGAGGCTCGTCGCGTCACCGAGCGCCCGCGCCGCAGCCTTGAAGACGGCCTCCACGACATGATGCGCGTTCTGGCCCCGCAGCAGATCGACGTGCAGGGTGAGCCCGCCGTGGGTCGCGAGCGCGCGGAAGAACTCGGGCGTGAGGGCGACGTCGTAGTCCCCGAGCTTCTGCCACGTCGGAGGTTCGGCGTGGTAGGCGAGGTACGGCCGCCCGCTCACGTCAACGACCACCCGGGCCAGCGCGTCGTCGAGCGGAACCGTGGCGTCCCCGTAGCGCCGGATGCCACGCCGCTCGCCCAGCGCCTGCGACAGCGCCTGACCGAGCACGATGCCCACGTCCTCCACCGTGTGATGCTGGTCGACGTGCAGATCGCCGCTAGCGCGGACCTCGAGATCGTATAGCGCGTGCCGGGCCAATGCCTCCAGCATGTGATCGAAGAAGCCGATCCCGGTCGCGAGGTCGGCCCGGCCCGAGCCGTCGAGTGTCAGGCGCACGCGAACCTCGGTCTCCTTGGTCTTGCGGTTCACGTCCGCGCTGCGGCTCATGCGAGAATCGCGCTCAACGCCGCAGCCACCGCCTCGACGTCCTCGTCGGTACCGGCGGTGATTCGCAGGCAGCCGTCCAGGCCGGGGCCCGCCGACACATCGCGCACGAGAATCCCGTACTCCTCGACCAGCCGGCGGAACACCTCCGCCGCGGGCCGCGCCTCGCATCGGATGAGCACGAAGTTGGCGGCCGAGGGAAAGGCGCGGAGACCCGGGACGCCCGCGAGCCGGCGCTCCAGCAGCTCCCGACTGCGCCGCACCGCCCGCGTGCGCTCGGCCAGGAGGTCGGCGGCGTCGAGCGCCGCGTGCGCGGCGGCGAGCGTCACCCGATTCACGTTGTAGGGCAGCCGGGCCTTGATGATCTCCGCCGCCACCGCCGGGTGCGCCAGCGCGTACCCGAAGCGCAGCCCCGCGAGGGACATCGCCTTGCTGAACGTGCGCAGCACCACCAGGCGCGGGTGGTCTTTGAGGAGCGGCACGGCCGTAGGCCCGCCGAAGTCCTGGTACGCCTCGTCCATCATGATCAGCGCGCCGGTCTCGGCGAGCAGCTGCGCCACCGCGCCGTCGGGGACCGGCGTCCCGGTCGGATTATTCGGCGAGTTGACGACGACGAGCGACGCCCGCGTGTCGCGGGCCGTCCGCACCAGCGCGTCCACGTCGAACTGGAAATCCGCGGTGAGCGACACGGGCACGTGGCGGCCGCCGTACACCGCGACGAGCAGGCGGTACAGGCTGAACGTGGGGGCGGGCGTGACCACCGCGGTCCCCGTCCCCACCGTCACGGCGAGCGTCGCCTGAATCAGCTCGTTCGAGCCATTGCCGACCAGCACGCCGCTGGCGAGCCAGCAGTGGCGGGCGGCGAGCCGCTCGACCAGCTCCCCGGGGTTGAACGGCGGGTAGCGGTTCCACGGCTCGCCTCGCATCGCGCGGATCACGGCCTCCCTCACCGGCTCGGGGGCGTCGAAGGGGCTCTCGTTTTGGTTGAGCTTCCGGGGCGCGGGGGGCGCCTCGAGGGTGTAGGCCGTCAGGGCGCGAACCTCCGGCTTGATCAACGCGAGGGCGGCGTCGGCCGCTGGCGCGGCGGTGGGCTTCATGGCAGCGGGGAGGGGAAAGCGCGTCGTCGCCGGGCGGCGACTACCGGCGGCGCCCAAGGACGGCTTCGAGCCGGGCCGAGAGCGCGCGGGCGCGGAACGGCTTCGTCAGGAAGTCATCGGCGCCGAGCTCGAACACCCGCACCTCATTATCCTCGTCCCCTTTAGCGGTGAGGACGATGACCGGGATGGAGGCGGTGGCGGGGCGCGACCGCAGGTGCGACAGCACTCCGTAGCCGTCGAGCCCGGGCAGGTTCAGATCGAGCACGATGATGTCCGGCCCTACGCGGTCAATTTGGTCGAGCGCCTGTACTCCGTCGCGGGCCTCCGAAACGCTGTAGCCGTCCCGCTCGAGCAGGTCACGCATCACCTTCCGCAGGCTGTCCTCGTCGTCCACCAGCAGCACCTTTACTGCAAGCTCACCGTGCGGCCCCGACACGCGTGACCTCGGCGGCTCCTCCAGCAAGTCGAAATGGGCGGCGAGCGGCTCTACCGGGGAGGTCGCCGGTGGCGCGGCGAACGTGCCGGCGGGCGGAGCGGGCGTGCCGCGCGACGCCGACATGCCGCTGGAGGGGCGCCGGCCGCCGGGGGCCGGAACGGGTTCCGCCACGTCCTCCTGCGGAACGTCGACCACGCGCATCAGCTCGTCCACGGTGGATTCGCCTCGGAGCACGTGGGCCAGCCCCGAGTCCCACAGCGATTTCATACCGCCGTGCCGTGCCGCCTTCGCGATCCGCTCCGCGGGCTCGCCCGCCGCGATGCGGCTCTCGACCTCGGGCGTGACCGTGAGCACCTCCATAATCGAAAACCGTCCCCGGTACCCCGTCATCGCACAGTCGGGGCAACCGGCCGCGCGGTACAGCGGCGTCCCTTTGGGAATCCACGGCTTCAGCCGGTCGGGCGGCGCTTCCATCCAGACTTCCTTGCACGTGGGGCAGAGCTTGCGCATCAGCCGCTGCGCCACCACGCCGCGCAACGCCGCCGCGATCTTGTACGCCTCGACCCCGATGTCCACGAGGCGTGTCACGGCGTTCGCCGCGTCGTTGGTGTGCAGGGTGGAGAGCACGAGGTGCCCCGTGAGCGACGCCTGCACGGCGATCTGCGCCGTCTCGCGGTCGCGGATCTCGCCCACCAGCACGACGTTGGGATCCTGACGCAAGATCGAGCGCAACGCCGACGCGAACGTCAGCCCGGCCTTCTCCTGCACCTGCACCTGCACGATTCCCTGCATCCGGTACTCGACCGGGTCTTCGACCGTCACGATGTTGACACCCTCACTCTTGATCTGGTTGATGCAGGAGTAGAGCGTGGTGGTCTTCCCCGACCCCGTGGGCCCGGTGACCAGGAGAATCCCCTCGTGGTTTTCCAGCAGACGCCCGATGCCCTCGACCTCGTCCGGGCTCAAGCCCAGCGAGTCGAGCGTCTTGACGGTGGCGCGGGAGTCGAGGATCCGGATCACGACCTTCTCGCCCAGCGCCGCGGGGAGGGTCGAGACGCGCAGGTCGATCGGCTGGCCGTTCACGGCCACCCGCGCCCGGCCGTCCTGGGGGCGCAGCCGGTCGGCGATGTCGAGCGAGGACATGATCTTGATGCGCGAGATGAGCGGCAGCCCGGCCTGGCGCGGGATCTTCATCTGCTGGCGCAGCACGCCGTCGATGCGGTACCGCACCGCCACGCCGCCCTCCTCGGGCTCGATGTGAATGTCGCTCGAGCGCGCCAGGATCGCTTCGGAGATGATCAGATCGACCAGCCGCACGATCGGGCGCTGGCTCGCCTGCTCCTCGGAGACGGCGATCTCCTCCGGGCCGGCCTCCACGAGCTGGACCATCTCGGGCGACCCCTCCATCTGCTGGAACATTTTGTCGAGCGCCTTCTCGGGCCGGTACAGCTCGTCGAGCTTCTCGTTGATTTTCGACGGCGCCAGCAGCTGCATGCGGATCTCCCGCGCCGTGGCGAACGCCAGGGTTTTCTCCGCATCCAGGTCGAACGGGTTGGCGGTCGCGACCTCCAAGAAGGAATCGGTGACGCGGAGCGGCAGCACGTGATAGCGACGGGCCAGCTGCTCCGGGACCTTCTCCTTGACACTGGGGTCCACGTCCTTGACGTCAGCCAGCTTCAGGCGAAAGCGCGTCGACAGAGCGGTGAGGATCTGGTCGTCGCTCACGATCTTCTGGGCGACGAGCGTCTCCCACAGGGTCTGGCCAGGCTGCGCCTTCGTCCGGAGCTCCACGAGGAGCTCGGGGCTCAGCACCCCCTCAAGGGAGCGCGCCAGCCATTCGTCAGGGAAGTTAGTTTCGGCCATCGGTCAACGTGTCAAAGCTAGCCCGCGGCGCGGCGCCGTCCAGCCCGATTCACTCACAGGATGCCCCAGAAATCGCGCGTCACGTCGAGCGCGAGGCCGACGCGCCGGCTTTCCGCCCCCAGCCCGGCCTCGAACCGGAACACACCCAGCCACTCGAGCCCAAGGCCGAGCGTCACCCGGGTCCCGGGCGTCGCCGCCCACGGCGTGCCCGGCACCGGCCGATCGGCCCATCCCGCAGCCACGTAGGGCGCGACGGTGAGCTGCCGCGGTGTGCGGGTGTAGGGGCCGAGCCGCAGGGAGATGAAGGGCACGGGGACGCGCCACTCGAGGTGCGCCAGCGCCATTCGGCCGCCGCCCCAGCGCCGGAAGTCGTCGCCCAGCAGCGTCCCCCTGCCGCCGAGCACGAAGCTGCGGTGGGCTGGGAGCTCGTGGGTTGCCACGCCGCCCAGGGCGCGGACGAGCAGCCGCGTTGCGCCGGCGGGGAGCAGCAGGTGCCCCGTGCCGGAGACGCGCAGGTAAGTGGTCCCGCCGTCCGCGCGTCCCGTTTCCGCGACGAGCTCGTAGTGCAAATCACGGCGCACTGCGAAGCCCTCGCTGCGGCGTCGCAGCGCGAGCTGCGCGAGGTCGACGCCGCTTGCTCCTCCTCCCAAAGCGGGGTTAGGGCGAAAGCTGCCGTTCGCAGGCTCGGCGGTCACCGCGAGCGACCGGATCGTCTCGCGCCCGAGCGCGGCGCTCCACTCCCCGCGCACGCCGCTGCCGTGACGGTAGGTCAGCCGGGCGCCGTCGGCAAGGTAGTAATCGCCGTAGTCCACGCCGAATTCCTGCGACGCGAACGAATTGAGCAGGGGCGCGATCACGCGCTCGTCACCCACATCCCGGACTTCGCGAAACAGGCTCGCTTCGAGCGCGCCCCGGCCCTCGCGGTCGACGGCCGCGACGCTGCCCTTGGGGCGCCGGTCGGAGAAGCCGTAGCTCGCGACGACGCGCAGCTCGCGTCGCTCGCCGCCCCCGCGCCACACCAACCCTGCACCCAGCGTGAGCCCTTCGACGCGGTTCGCGCGGACCAGGTCGGACAGGCCGCGCACGCCGAGGCGGCGCGCTTTGAGGCCGGTGAGCGCACGGCGGCCGGCGATCTGCTCCACCTCGGCGCGCACCCGCTCGAGGTCGCTCTGGCGCACCGGCTCGGCGACGGTCTGAATCGCCTCGGCCAGCGGCTCCGGCCACGGGAACGAGTCGCGCTCGGCCTTGGGAAGGAACGTGATCTCCTCCCCCTGAAACCAGCTCGCGGCCAGCCCCAGGTTGAATACGTACCCCCCGATGTCCCAGCGCGCGTGAATGATCCCCCGCGCCGGCACGTCCAGCCAGGTGGCCCGCCGCCGGATCTCGAGCTCCTGGCGGTAGGGCAGCCAGAACCGGCCCTCCCACAGCGCGTTGTCGAGCACGATGCTCACGTCCTCGAGCTGCGCATCGAGGTAGGCGCGCGGTGTGAAGTTGAACGCGAGACGCACCAGATCCGCGGACGCCGCGTCCACGTACAACGTGCCCACGATGCGCGGCGCGGCGAAGTCCTTGGGCCGCACGCGCAGCGCGACGACGCGCACCTCGCGCTGGGGGAATGTGATCGTGGTGCTGTCGGCCAGCGCGTAGTCGTACAGGGCGGGACCCGCGGCCGAGAGCGGGTGCGGCACGTCCCGCACCTCGTCCCCCTCCCCGAGGCGGATCGCAGCGCCGAAATTGTTCTGGACGATGCCGAGGTGGTCGCGGTGGTAGTTGATGTCGGTGGGGAGCTCGGCGCGGTCGCGCCAGCCGACGACGCGCTGCTTGCTGCTCGCCGGGGCCTTCCAGTACACTTCCAGCTCCAGCTGGTCGGCCTTGACCAGGCGCGGGGGATCGGCCAGGCCCTCCCCGAACTGGCCGAGAAAGAACAGGAAGCCGTGCGCCTGGGCCTTGTAGTCGCGCAGCGTCGTGTCGGCAGCGGCCCGCGTGCGCCGTGCGATCGCGCGCTGCGCCAGGTCGACCGCCGCGGGGGAGTTCCAGGTCTGCGCCGCGGGGACGGCCAGCGGCAGCGCCGGGAGGACGGCGAGGAGGAGGACCCGTGGGCACATCGCGGCGGAATCTCCACCGGGCTGCCGACCCGAGCAACGGTGCATACCCCGTCTACCCCATTCCCCTGCAGATGAGCGACGCCCGGTCGGCGTTTCTCGCCCGATCCGAGCGCGGCGGGATGGTCCCGCTGGTGCGCGAAGTAGTGCTCGACGCCGACACCCCGCTCGCGGCGTTCGTGAAAGTGGCGCGACCGCCGTTCGCGTTCCTGCTCGAGTCGCTGGTGGGAGGCGAGCGCTGGGCCCGCTACACCTTCCTGGGCACCGAGCCGCGCGAGGTCTGGCGCTGTCGCGGCCGGGCCATCGAGCGCTGGACGCGGGAGACCGGCTGGCGCGGCGCCGGCGAGACCGACGACCCGATCGGGCACCTCGCGCAGCGCATGCGGGCGCTGCCCGCCGTCCCGGTGCCCGGGCTGCCCCGTTTCACGGGCGGCGCCGTCGGCTACCTCGGGTACGACCTGGTGCGCACGATCGAGCGTCTGCCCCGGCCGCCCGCGGACACGCTCGACCTGCCCGACGCCATCATGATGATCGCCGACACCTTGGTGATCGTCGACAACCTGTTCGGCCGCGCCATCGTCGTGGCCAACGTGGAGGTGCCCGCTCGCGCGGCCGCGGCGGAGCGGTTGCGGCTCTACGACGCCGCGGAGGCGCGCCTCGCCGAGCTCATCGTCCGGCTGCGCGGGCGGCACGAGCTCGTGCCGCTGGCGCTGCGCGACACGTTGCCCGCCGTCCCGACCACCTCCCGCTACCCTCGCGCGGCGTTCGAGCGCGACGTCTCCCGCATCCTCGAGTACATCCGGGCAGGCGACACCTTCCAGACGGTGCTGTCGCGCCGCCAGGACGCGGCGGGCGCCGTCGACCCCTTCCTGCTGTACCGTTACCTGCGGGCGCTGAACCCGGCCCCGTACCTCTTCTACCTCGCGCTCGACGATTTCGCGCTGGTCGGGAGCTCCCCCGAGGTGCTGGTGCGCGTGGAGGGCGGCGAGGTGACGGTGCGCCCCATCGCCGGCACGCGGCCGCGGGGCGGGACGCCGCAGGAGGACGAGGCGCTGGGCCGCGCGTTGCTCGCGGACGAGAAGGAGCGGGCCGAGCACCTGATGCTCGTCGACCTGGGACGCAACGACGTAGGGCGCGTGGCGCAGTTCGCTACGGTGCGGGTCACCGACCTTCTGACCCTCGAGCGCTACTCGCACGTGCAGCATATCGTGAGCGAGGTGCGGGGGCGACTGCGCGACGGCTACGATGCCCTCGACGTGTTCAAGGCATGCTTCCCTGCCGGTACGGTCACGGGTGCTCCGAAGGTGCGCGCGATGGCGATCATCGACGAGCTCGAGCCCGAGCGCCGCGGCCCCTACGCGGGCGCGGTGGGGTACGTCGGCTGGGGCGCGACCAACCTGGACACTGCCATCGCGATCCGTGCGGCCGTAGTCCTCAAGGACCGCGTCGTGGTGCAGGCGGGCGCCGGCATCGTGGCCGACTCCGATCCGGCGCGCGAATTCGCCGAGACGGAAGCAAAGGCGCAGGCGGTATTGAAGGCGCTGGCGCTCGCCCGCAGCGCGATGGGCGGAGGCGGGGGGGGGAGCGCGGCATGAGGCGGCGCGTGGCGCTCCTGGGCGCCGGCGTGGTGGTCGCGTTGAGCGCCGCCTTGCTCCTGCCGCGCGCCGCCCGGCGCGCAGCCTCGCGACGCTTGCTCGACGCGCTCGCTGCCGTTCCGCTCGGCGCGCCACTCGACTCCGTGCGCGCCGCGCTGCCCTCGCTCTATTGCAGCGGCATGATGCACGGCCGCGACGTGAACGTGACGGCGCGGGACGGGCGGCTCGCAGCGATCACCGTGGTGGCGTTCCGCCGGGACATGGCGGACGTGACGGCGTGGGCGCGGAGCCGATTCGGCGCGCCGGCGGGCGCGTGCACCGGAGACAGAGGGCCTATGGAGTGGTGGGCGGCGGGGAATCGGATCGTGACGGTGACGCGACCGGTGGCGGGCGCGCGCAGCCGGGAGCTCGTCATCCGGCCGGGGCCGGCCTGCCCCGGCTGAAGCCGGCGACGCGAAATGCGATATATTCCGGCCTGTGTTTAAGCTGCTGAGCACGACGGGCGATCAGGCGATCGACCTCCAGCCCGGCCGGACCGTCGTCGTGGGGCGGGCCGTCACCAGCGACGTCCCGATTTACGACCCCACCATCTCCCGCCGGCACGCGGAGCTCCGCCTCACCGACGGCGGGGTGCAGGTGAAGGACCTCGGCTCCTCCAACGGCACCTTCCTGAATGGCGCCCGCGTCACCGAAGCCGTCGCCGGCGAAAACGACGTCATCACCTTCGGGAACGTCGCGTTCCGCGTGAAGAGCGTGACCGCGCCGGCGCCGCGCCCCCGGGTGTCGGCGTCGCTCCCCGCCGAGTTCGGCGGCAAGCCCGGCGCCGGCACGATCGTGCGTCAGCTCCCGGTGACGCACTCGGGGGGCGTCCCGGCGATCGTCGTCGACCGCGCGTCGGGCGCATCGCACCTCAAGGTCGCAGCCCAGACGCTCGAGGAGCGGCGCGAGAAGAAGCTCTCGCTGCTGCTCGAGATCTCCAAGGAGCTGTCCAAGCAGCAGGAGCTCGACCGCCTGCTCGACAAAGTGGTGGACTTCACGTTCCAGATCATGAACGTGGACCGCGTGTCCATCCTGCTGCTTGAGGACAAGACCGGGGAACTGGTACCGCGGGTCTCGAAGGGGAAGACCGGCTCCGCCGCAGCGTCGAAGCACGTGCCGCAGTCGATCGCCCGCAAGGCCGTGGAGGAGCGCGTCGCCATCCTCTCCGACAACGCCGCCGCCGACGAGCGCTTCAAGGGCAAGTCGATTCTGATCCAGAGCGTGCGCAGCGCCATGTGTACCCCGCTCATGGGAACGGACCAGCAGGTGCTCGGGATCCTGTACGTCGATAACCTCACCGCCACCCACTCCTTCGCCGACGAAGACCTCGAGTTCCTGATCGCCTTCGGCTCGCTCGCGGCGGTCGGGATCGAGAACTCGCGACGCTCCGAGCGGTTGCAACGTGAGGCGCTGGTGTTGTCGAACTTCCAGCGCTACTTCTCCCCGAACATCGCCGCGGTCATCGCTCAGCAGCAGGATGCCGGTAAGCTCCCGAGTCAAAAGCGCCCCGTCGTCATCTTCTTCTCCGATATCCGCGGCTTCACCCCCATGTCGGAGACGATGAGCCCGGACGACATCGCCACGCTCCTCAATTCGTACTTGACGGAGATGGTGGAGATCGTGTTCGAGCACGGCGGCACGCTCGACAAGTTCATAGGCGATGCGATCATGGCGTTGTGGGGCGCGCCCATCGCCCACGAGGACGACGCCGACCGCGCCATGCGCTGCGCGCTCGATCAGCTGGCAGCGCTCCAGAAGCTCAACACGAAGTGGAAGGAGCAGGGTCGCCCCGAGCTCGGCATCGGGCTCGGCATCAACTTCGGCGAAGTATTCGCGGGCAACGTCGGCTCGGATCGGCGGCTCGAGTATACCGTGATCGGCGATGCGGTGAATACCGCCAAGCGCCTCTGCGACACCGCCGGGGCCAACGAGATCATCATCTCGGAGCCCTTCTACCAGCAGCTGAAGCAACCCCCGAAGGTCGATCCCCTCGAGCCGATCCACGTCAAAGGCAAATCGAAGATGATCCCGGTCTACCGGGTGAAGCGGTAGGACACCCCGAAGCGCTCGAGTAGCTCGAGCGCGAGCCGGAGCGGCAGGCCCATGACGCCGAAGAAGTCGCCGCGGATCCCCTCCACCAGCGCCGCGCCCCTCCCCTGGATCGCGTAGGCGCCCGCCTTGTCCATCGGCTCCCCCGTCGCGACGTACGCGGCGATCTGATCCCCCGACAGCGGCCGGAACGTCACGTCGGTGACGTCGACGGCATGCGCGAGTCGCCCGTCCCGTGCGACCGCGACCGCCGTCATCACCTGATGGGTGCGCCCTGCGAGCTGCGCCAGCATCTCGACCGCTTGGGCCGGCGTCTGCGGCTTCTCGAAGATGGCGCCGCGCAACACCACCGTCGTGTCGGCCGCGAGCACGACCGCGCCGCGCTCGCGCCCGGCCACGACGCGCGCCTTCTCACGGGCGAGACGAGTGACGTACTCCTCGGGTAGCTCCGAGCTCCCCCGCGTCTCGTCCACGTTCGGAGCGACGATGCGGAACTCGAGCCCCAGCATCTCGAGCAGCTGGCGCCGGCGGGGCGACCCGCTGGCGAGGACGAGGCTCACTTCTCGAGGACGAGGGTCAC
>Ga0209268_1001678_pt1 | contig 10786 bp, 7 predicted proteins | sample GraSoiAngelo_143_FD_185900 | JGI IMG/M metagenome (GOLD analysis project Ga0209268, IMG submission 185900) | Grasslands soil microbial communities from the Angelo Coastal Reserve, California, USA - 14_1009_02_30cm (SPAdes) (version 2) | ecosystem: Environmental > Terrestrial > Soil > Grasslands ... | reverse complement strand
GGAATCCGCGGCGCTCGTCCGGCTCGGCGGGATGGATGATCTCGCCAAGGCGATGATAGAGCAGCGCCAGTTCCAATCCTGGTGCGTCCGAGCGCCGTGGGCCATGTTTGGTCTCGCTCCCCTCTGCCTTTTGGCTGGGGCCTATTTCGTTGCTTGTGTTTACTTATGGTTTGGTTGGAAAATTTTTCTGCCAGGAGCCGATACGCCTTTCGTCAGCCCAACAGGCCCAATGTACGGGTTCGCGAATATTTATTTTCAAGCCGGCAAGTTATACTATTTCGGCGCGCCGGTTCTTGTCGGTTGGGCAATCGGACTCATCGCCGCGCGGCAGAGATTGAAAGCGGTTTGGCCCACTGTCGGTTTGGTCCTGATCGCATGGATGGGCGCCACCTCCCGAATTCACGCGAGTCGAACGGCAGTGCCTGGCGGACTCGGACACATCAGCATGAACTTCTTCACCCTTGGGGCCTCCGGTCAGGCTATTTCCGACGGCCTGCTACATGCGTTGGTGATTCTCACGCTCACGGTGCTGCCGTATCTCATTTGGCGATTACAGAAGGCTCACTCCGGTCCCGTCTAGTCGCCTATTCGCGCACTGGCGCATGGGACGGGATCCGAGTCCGAGCTCCGTTTAGGGTCAAACTGAGACACTACCGTACGTGTGCTTTGCGTTTTCACGGTTCTGTGCGACAATCTGTCGCCGAATCGGAGGAAACTCAATGCAGAAGCGCGTCTTCACTGTCTTACTTTGCCTAGTCGCAGTCAGTCTTTCAGGATTTGCGGCACAGAAGAAATCTGTCAAGAAGCCACAAGCAACCGGTCCGGCTCCCGACAAAGCGTATATGCAAAAGATCTGGGACGGTTGGGGCACTCTCGACCCTGCCAACCTTGCACAGTTCTATGCCCAGGGTCCGCATGTTTTTTTCGACATCGCACCGCTGAAGTATGACAGTTGGGATGAGTATCAGAGTGGCGTGAAAAAGGAACTTGCAGATTATAAGTCCGGGAAGTTCACCGTGAATGACGATGCCCAGGTCCATTCCGCCGGAAACTCCTACTGGGCTACTTCCACAATAAAGGAAGATGCGACTCTGAAAAATGGCAAACGGGAGCTGGCCACTTGGCGCTGGACGGTTGTCTTTGAGAACCAGGGTGGCAAGTGGGTGATTGTGCACGAGCACGTCTCGGCGCCGGCTCAGTAAGTTTGCTTTGCTGGTGCGGGGCTTGCGTCCCAGTCCGCTGAAATCTGATTAGCATCTTTTTTCTCTGCTAAGATGTTGCCGCCTATGCCCGACACAGATTCCATTCCTGGGCAAACGGTCTCGCATTACCGAATCCTGGACAAGCTGGGCGGCGGAGGCATGGGTGTGGTATATCGCGCCGAAGATACTCAACTCGGCCGTTTTGTAGCCTTGAAATTTCTGCCCGATGCCGTCGCACAAGATTCGCAAGCCCTCGAGCGCTTCCGCCGTGAAGCCCGCGCTGCATCGGCGCTGAACCATCCAAATATCTGCACCATCCACGAAATTGGCGAAGATCACGGGCGGCCCTTCATTGTTATGGAGTACTTGGAAGGGAAGACACTCAAACAATTGCTCTTTGGCCGCCCACTCGAACTTGAGCGCCTCCTCGACATCGGTATCGAGGTTGCCGACGCTCTCGAAGCCGCCCATGCCAAAGGCATCGTCCATCGCGATATTAAGCCGGCAAATCTTTTCGTGACCGATCGCGGACACGCCAAAATTCTCGATTTCGGTCTCGCTAAAATGAGTTCGGTTGGTGCCCCGGTCGGTCAAAGTGCGGCCACGATCAGTGAACATCTCACCAGTCCGGGCAGCGCTCTCGGTACAGTTGCCTATATGTCTCCCGAGCAGGCGCTGGGAAAAGATCTCGATGGCCGTACCGACATCTTTTCGTTCGGTGCGGTCTTATACGAGACCACCACCGGTGCGCTTCCTTTTCGTGGAGACACCAGCGCCGCGATCTTTAATTCCATTCTCAACAAAGATCCTGCCACGCCGTTCCGGCTCAATCCGGAAATGCCTCCGGAGCTGGAACGAATCATAAATAAGGCGCTGGAGAAAGATCGCGACGTCCGTTACCAGAGCGCCGCCGAGCTGCGCGCTGACCTCCGGCGCCTGAAGCGCGATACAACTTCCGGGAAAGTGCCTATTGGTTGATCCTTGTTGCAGCAGCGATGTGGTGGATGAAATCGCCGCCCGCGCCTAAGGTTTTGAACGTTACCCAGATCACCCATGACAACCGTCCCAAATCAGGACCGCTGCTCTCCGACAACGCGCGCATTTACTTCAACGAAATCTCTGGCGATCAGTTCGTCCTAGCTCAGGTTTCGACAAGCGGCGGCGAGGTGGCCGCAATTCCGACTCCGTTCACTAATAGTCAGGCGGTCGATATCTCACATGACCGCTCGCAGCTGCTCGTGGGATCGTTCTCTGGCACTGAACCAGAAGAGGCTATTTGGACCGTGCCATTGCCTGCTGGGTCTCCCCGGCGCTTGGCCAACATTATGGCGCATGACGTGACGTGGACAGCGGACGGGCACGAGCTTATTTATGCTAACGGCCATGATCTCTATTCGGCGAATACGGATGGCAGCCAGCCCCGCAAACTGCTAACCGCTTCGGGATTTCCGTTCGGAACCAGATTCTCACCTGACGGGCGTAGCATTCGCTTTACCGTGCGTGACGCGACGAACGATATTTCATTGTGGGAAGCAACGACGGACGGAACTGGTCTGCACCAGGTTTTTCCTGGCTGGACCAATCCCCCCACGGTGGGCAACGGTCAATGGACAGCGGACGGCGCCTATTACATTTTCACCCATGGCGATAGCAGCGGTTTCAATATCTGGGCGGTGCCAGAGGGCAGGAACTGGTTTCGCAAGTCTGCATCCACTCCCGTTAAGCTCACTACGGGCCCTCTTAATTTCGACTGGGCATTGCCCGCCAGAGATGGCAAGCGGATGTTTGTGATTGGTTCGCAGCCGCGGGGCGAACTTGTACGCTACGACTCCCGTTCCTCGCAATTTGTCCCATTTCTTTCCGGAATTCCGGCCGAAGAGGTTGACTTTTCGCCAAATGGCCAGTGGATTACGTACGCTGATATTCCTGATGGGACGCTCTGGCGCAGCCGCGTGGATGGCAGCGAGCGCCTTCAGCTCACATACCCGCCGGTATCATCCATGCTGCCGCGCTGGTCGCCAGACGGGAAGCAAATCGTGCTCTGCACTACCCAGCCTGGAAAACCTTGGAATCTGTCTCTGGTTCCCGCTCAGGGCGGTGCCGTTCAGGAATTACTGTCCGAGAACCGCAGTCTCGTCGATCCCACTTGGTCGCCTGACGGCCGGCAAATCGTGTTCGGAGGTAGCGGCGATCCCGAGGATTATGAAATTCGCATTCTGGATCTAAATTCGCATCAACTCTCAACCGTTCCCGGTTCTAAGGGTCTATTCAGTCCCCGCTGGTCACCGGATGGGCATTATCTTGCTGCTCTCTCTGGCGACTCACAAAAATTGATGCTTTATGATTTCAAGACGCAGAAATGGGCCGTTTGGGCGGACGAGGGTCACACCGTCGGCTTTCCTAATTGGTCCCGCGACAGCAGGTACGTCTATTTTGATTGGTTCTTTGGAAAGGACCAGTCGTATCGGCGGGTGAAGGTGGGCGGAAACAAGTCTGAAGAATTGCTTAGCTCGAAGGGGCTTCGCCGGTATTTCAATTGGCTTGGATCCTGGAGCGGCATCGCACCTGATGGCACGCCTCTGTTTGTCCGCGATACTAGCACTCAGGAAATTTATGCTCTCGAGCTGCAGCAGCCCTGACACATTCGCTATCCGAAGCTCTTTAGTATGCCTTCGCAAAGAAATATGCCGTCATCCCTGCCCCGACGAATATCACGAACCAACGCACCCAAGCCTGTGGCAGCCGGAGGGCGTAGTGGGCGCCGAAGTATCCACCGACGATTGCCCCCAAAACCATAATCGCGGCATGAGGCCAAAAGATAGCCCGCCGCATAATGAAGACGAGCACGGCAATGCCGTTGATCGCGCTACCTAACACGCTCTTGAGCGCATTCATTGAGTGAATATCCGTCATGCCGATCGCGGTGAGCATGGCCAGATTCACAATTCCTACGCCGCCGCCGAAATAGCCTCCATAAATTGCCACCACTAACTCGAAAATTGAGGCACCCGCAATTGCTCCGGCGCCAGCTTCGTTTCCCACACTCGATGGCCGCCCGCGGGAAAGACGATTGCCAGAAATAAAGAGCAGCGTGGCGCCCAGCATCAGCCACGGCAGCACGCGCATAAAGGTGTGGGCGGGAGTCTTCAGCAGGAGCACGGCGCCTGCTGCGCCGCCGAGCAAGCTGGTTGCGATCAGCGGAATCATTACGCGCCGGGGCACGTCCAGCCGATTGCGGTATGCACCGCCGCTGGCGGTTACGCCCGTCCAAAGGGCCAGCGTATTGGTTGCATTCGCTGGAATTGGAGGAACACCGGTGAAAAGCAGCGCGGGAAATGAGATGAAACTGCCGCCTCCAGCCACAGCGTTGAGCGCTCCGCCCAGGATGCCAGCGAAAAATAAAAAAATGGCTTGCTGGAGAATCAAGCCTAAAGGTGTATCACAGAAGACAAAGCTTGACCTGACCGAGTTCAATAGTTGGAGACAGACTGCACAACTCTTGCGTGGCGGTTACCGGCACCGCTTTCCACGAAAGCCGCAGGCCGCCAGCGCCGCCAGAGCCCAATGCCAGCCAGGCAGTACAGACCCATCGCTACCAGCAGCAATGCACGCATCCCGATCACCAAGGAGAGATTCTCCATGAGCCCGCCCGCAACCGCCCCTAGCATGTTTGCCCCCAGAGCTGCACTCGGGGAATCAACCGTCTGAAATTCCAATGCGAACAACAAGCCTGCACAAACAACCGGCATGGCAAAAACCGCCGCGGCGATTATCCCCTCCACACTCGCTGATACTGGAATTCGGTCAAACGGTATCAAGTAGGCCACGGCCAAACCGGCAAGCAGGCCGCCAAAAATCCAGGGTCGCCGGAGAAAATTCTTGCCATGCTCCACAAGGATGTTGGCGAGCAACAGAGCCAGAAGCAACGCCGAGATGACGATCCCATTCACTTGCCACACCGTTCCGAAGAACAGGGCTAGTCGGGAAACGAGTTGCGTCTCGAGCAACAAAAACCCAGCTCCCATGGCAAAGAAAAAAAGCGATGGTAAACGGCGGGCAGCTGCCGTGATCTGCGAGTACAGCCCGGCGGCGATAACAAGGACGAGCAATCCCACTGAGTAGTAGGTTCGCGGAATCCAGCGCCCTTGCTGGTAGAGGTATGGCCAGTCATCGGTTGTGATTGGAATCCGCCCCGAATCGAGCGCTCTTGCCGTTTTGCGCACAAATTGCGCCAGCCGTGGATCGGCGGCCAATGCATCCTCAACTCGATTGCCAATAGATATCGCGAAGCATGTTGCATTGGCGCCGTAGCCGGTTTCAGTCCTAAATACCACAGCAGGCTTGCCAAAAACCCCGCGTAACATTTCAGCGATGCGGACGGCCATCCACGGCCGATCGACCTGAAACTTCACAAAGACGATTCCATTCGGATTCAGGTGCTGCATCGCCTCGCGAAAAGATTGTTCTGTATATACGAAGTTATCGATTCGCATGTTGGAATAGTCTGAAAACTGCGTGTGCGAATCGAGCAGACCAAAAAGAATCAAATCGTAACGAGCAGTGCTCCGCTTCAGGAATCGTCGCGCATCTGTCACATAGATCGAAACGCGTGGCGAATCATAAGGGCCCTCGGGATGCTCGCGGCGTCCGATCTCAAGGATGGCGGGATCAATCTCCACTGCATCGACTGCCCGGCTACCATTGCGCAACGCCCCAGCTACGTCGTTTCCAGTACCCGAGCCGACCACCAATACATGAGGCTGAGGCACGGCAAAACGAAAAGGCAGATTGTAAGGATTTTCATCAGCAGGCCCTAATAACAGGTTGGGATGCCGTGCTAGAAACCAGGAGGAAAGATTCACTATGGATTGGTACCCGGTGTGATTGACCCGGAGAAACCCTGCGGCAAAGTCTCCATTGCCGGCGTAGTGCCGCGAATATTGAATTTGTTGATAAGGAGTCCAAACAATATAGCCATCGTGTTGCGCAGGGTCGTGGAGCAGCAGAACCAGCGGAACGATCAGCCCTGTGACTAGCAACCGTTCTCTCCGTCCGGCCTGCAAAATCGCAAAGCCGAGAAGAACCGCACTCAGCCAGAAGGTGGGAGGCAGCATAATCCGGCTAATTCCCAAAAACGCGAGGATCCCTAGCAGGCTGCCCAGTAGATTCCATGAATAGGCTGATAACGGACGCTGCGCGGCATTCATCTGCCGGCTCACCGTTTGCCCCAGTGGGATAAAGACGACGACAATGAGCAGGAACAAAGCGGCAGCGAGTAAGGCCGCACCGCAGAACGGTACCCAGCGCCACTGGTTGCCAGTCGCCCAGATATTGACATCTGCTGCCGCGCCTAGATTCTGCGAAAGCCGCTCCAGCGGTCCTTGGCTCCAGGGTAAGCGGACTATCAGAACTAACCCAAGGAACGCTTTGAGGGCCGCGGACCATCGGACTCTTTCGCTGACCAGAGCACAGCCAAGTCCGAAACCGACAAAGCACAGCAATAAAGTCAGGTTCTTAAAGTACGCAAAGACGCGGACTTCAACGGCGATCCAGCGGATAAAGGCCAGCTCGGCGAACAGGGTTAAGAAGCTCGCCAACACGAGTTGCGGGAGGCTCCAAGGCTGAGGATCGGCCTGCGTCTCAAGGAAGGGGTGACCACGACGTTTAGCGATATACAATCCCAGCCACGCCGCAGCTAGGATAGATGCGGCCAATATGAATATAAGCATCGATACATTCATCGATAAACCACTCCGCGCATCGGGCAGGGGATTAGCCCCACACTATACACGAGGCGGACGTGTTGAAGACCTAACACTGAACGTTCAGGTTCGTCGAACAAGGTTTTGAAAGCCAGCCGCGGCGATCTGTCCGGGATGACGGCGAAAAAAATACTTGGTTGAGGGCCAACATTTTTTGCGCCGCTCCGTCTCACCAAGAGGGGCAGTCATGGCTAAGTCTCATGTTTTCGCGCTGGGCGTTACGTTCCTGTTGACCGCCATCGCGGTTGCACAAGATACGACCGCAACAAAATCACAGCCCCAACCCTGCTCGGCGCCTGAGCAGAAGCAAATGGATTTCTGGCTAGGCGACTGGGAGCTCACGTGGCCGGGGAATAGCACCGGTGATGCCGGGCATGGCACAAACAGCATCAACCGCATTCTCGACGGCTGCATCGTCGAGGAGAACTTCTCGGGCGGCGAGTCCATGCATCTTCGCGGCCGCAGCGTCTCCATATTCGAGGCTCGCGCTGGCAGGTGGAAGCAGACCTGGGTTGACAATGAGGGCGGTTATCTTGATTTCAGCGGTGAATTTAAAGATGGGCAGATGGTGCTCGCGCGGGAAGCCGTCCGGCCCGACGGATCGAAGGTTCAGCAAAGGATGGTCTTCAAGAACATCGGCCGGAACGAATTCGATTGGAGTTGGGAGCGGTCTCTCGACGGTGGGAAAACATGGGAAGTGCTGTGGCCGATTCACTACAAGCGTAAGGGCTAATGATCAGAACTCATCTTCATCACATGAATGGGCGGTTCGGCGGTTGTTGGTGCCGAGGCTTTTCGCCGGGGCTCAGGTTTTGCGACCGGAGCCCGGCCGTGGCTTCGATCCAGTTCACCGTTGCTCTCAAAACGCCACACTCGCTGGCGAGTCCGCAGTGATGCGAATTCCGCTGAGGTGACCCGTTATGTGGACCAGTGTGTTCCCGTCAAGCTTGAAAAAGTTCCCATGGAGTTGTTAATCCTACTGCTGGAAAAGGACGGCCACCTGGTCACGCGGCAGCAAATCATTGAGCGTCTCTGGGGCAATGACGTTTTTGTAGATACCGAACACGGGATCAATACAGCGATTCGCAAGATCAGGCAGGCGCTGAAGGACGATTCCGACCAGCCGCGTTTTGTGCAGACGGTGAAGGGCAAAGGATACCGGTTCGTCGCAGCTGTCGCCAACGTCGAAAATGGAAGAAGCAGCAGACTCCCAGCTTCGCAGCGTATGTGGGCGGAAGCCGGAACACTCAGTCCGGATCGCATGGATGGCGGCGCGATTCCAATCTCACCGTTGCAGCGGCCGCTGGTCGCTTTTCGGCAGCGCCGCTGCGCAATATTGTTCTCGGGACTGCTGTCCTCATCTTTCTGGCACTACTGATCGTTGCGTGGTCGCGCGGCTGGTTAAACCGGTCCTTCGTGCGGACGAGCACGGTAACCGTCCAGTCCGTGGCAGTGCTGCCTCTCGACAACCTCTCCGGGGACCAGGAGCAAGACTTCTTCGCCGACGGCATGACGGATGAACTGATTACCATGCTGGCCAAAACGAGTTCGCTGCGCGTCTGCGTGCGCGAAAATATCAAGGCCGCTGAACGGAACAATTGCAGCGTTGGGCAGCCAGTACGTAATGTCGCTTGAGGCGGTGAACTGCCGCAGCGGCGACACACTGGCTCGCGAGCAGGTTACCGCCGACGCGAAAGAAAAGGTTCTGCCCGCATTAGCTCCGCCGCTTCTCGGCTTCGCGAAAAGCTAGGTGAGTCTCTTGCCTCGATCCAAAAGTTTGACAAGCCCGTGCAAGAGGCGACTACATCTTCGTTGGAAGCTCTCAAGGCCTACAGCCAGGGCGACGAACTGTTGGTCAGCGAGCGGGAAAAGCTGTCGATCACTCGCGCATATTACTGGATGGTGCTGCTACTGCGAGGGCTGCCTATCTGGGTAAATTGAAGTCTGCTCGTGAGCTTTCTACGCAAGCGCTGCAGATCGCCAGAGAAAACAATTTCAAAGACAGTGGCGCTGGTGTAGCGGCTTTCGAAGCCCTACTCGAAGCGGAGGTTGGCAATTTTGGGCAGGCGCGTGAACGAGCCGCAACAAGCCTCGCTCTCTCGCGCAAGCGAACGAACCTGCCTGCGATTGCCGTAGCACTCGCCCTGACGGGGGATTCCAAGCAAGCGCAAGGCATCGTTGATGAACTTAAGAGGCGCTATCCTGTCGACACTGTTGCGAATAGCGTCTTCATTCCTTGCGCTCAAGCGCTACTGGAATCTAATCGAGGCGACTCAGCTCGAGGCATACAAGCTTTGCAGCCAGCCATTCGGTATGAACTGGGCCCTGTTTATTTCTTCTTGCCGATCTACGTGCGAGGCCTCATTTACCTCCATGCTAGGAGAGGGCAAGAGGCCGCAGCCGAATTTCAAAGAATCCTCAACTACCGTGCGTTAGGAGCGATAGCTCCCGCTTATGCACTTTCGCACGTGGGCTTGGCACGAGCTTACGCTCTCACCGGCGACTCGGCCAAGAGCCGCAAAGCCTATCAGGACTTTTTTGCACTTTGGAAAGATGCTGAACCTGATGTCCCCATTTTGAAGGAAGCAAAGGCGGAATACGCTAAGCTGCAATACATACTGATCCGATCTCCCGAGCTTCCCGATGCGGGAACGGATGGAGAAGAAAAGTCTCGCGGTCACAGACCGACCCGCCTCATCAGTGATATACAAGCCAAGTTCCCCCCGATCAGGGCTCACCTTAATCCACTTCCAGGTGTCGGCCCTATGCCACGCTTCGTCTGCATGATTCTCCTGCTCGTCGCAACTGCTTTGGCCCAAGATGCCTCCACTGGAGCGATTCGCGGCTCGGTATTTGATTCGACGGGCGGGCGGATTCACGGCGCATCGGTCGCTCTGGTAAACGCCGCGACTGGCATCCGATATGGCGTAATCACCGACTCCGAGGGCCGTTTCGCATTCGATCTGCTTCCGCCCGGCGAATACTCGGCCCGCGCTGAAGCCGCCGGGATGTCGCCGCAAATCGCGCCCAATTTGCGGGTCGAGGTCGGCGGAGTGAGTGATCTCGAATTCAAGCTGGCGATTGCAGGGACGAAGGAAATTGTCACGGTTTCGGGCGAGCAACCGCTGGTGGAAACCCAGCCCAGCGCGGTGTCGTCGCTGATTGACGAGCGCGCCATCAATGAACTGCCGTTGAACGGCCGCCGCTATACCGATCTTGCGCTGCTCACACCCGGTGTGACGCAGGATCCGCGCGGCCTGACCTCCGGATCGAACGGTGACCTGGCGTTTGGCGGCATTCGCGGCTACCAATCGAGCTATCTTGTCGATGGCGGCGATAATAATAATGCCTTCTTTTCGCAAGCGCGTGGACGGTATCGTGCCCCGTACCAGTTCTCGAATGAGGTTGTGCAGGAGTTCCGAGTCTCTTCGAATACCTATGGCGCAGAGTTAGGGCGCGCCGGCGGCGCAGTAGTCAATGTGGTGACAAAATCCGGTTCCAATCAGATTCATGGAACCAACTTTTACTACCTGCGAGACAGCGCTTTCGGCGCCCGCAATCCCTTCATGAACTTCAAGCCTCATGACCAGCAGCAGCAGTTTGGCATGACAATAGGCGGCCCGATTCGCCGCAATCGTGCTTTCTTCTTTGCCGGATTTGACCAGCACATTTTCCATATTCCGGCAGTGGTGCGGTTTCTGAATGGAAGCTCAGTCGTGACCCCGCTAGCGACTTTGAACCCAGCATTTCCTGGGGATTATGAGCCGAGCGATCAGGCTCTGGTCTTCGCAACGGCCACCCAGCTTTCAAAGCAGGCTGGCA
>Ga0209268_1001670_pt1 | contig 10802 bp, 9 predicted proteins | sample GraSoiAngelo_143_FD_185900 | JGI IMG/M metagenome (GOLD analysis project Ga0209268, IMG submission 185900) | Grasslands soil microbial communities from the Angelo Coastal Reserve, California, USA - 14_1009_02_30cm (SPAdes) (version 2) | ecosystem: Environmental > Terrestrial > Soil > Grasslands ... | reverse complement strand
CGAGCGCATCAAACTCGATGCCGGTTGCTGATCTTCCGAATGCGGCCACAACTTCCTCGAGCCGATCGGAAGAGCAGTGTGGAATGGCGATTCCGAACCCAATGCCTGTGCTCATTGTTTCCTCGCGCTGTTTCAGTGAAGCGAGAATGGGATCGCGGTCTTCCTTTTTGATTTTGCCCAGACTAACGAGCAGATCAATCAGTTCAACGATGGCGGCCCAGCGCTCCGTTGCTTTCATCTCGGGGATGATTTGCTCGACAGAAAGTAAATTGGCCAGCGACATGCAGATTCCCGGTACGGGAGGGGAAGCTTAGCGGGAGCGCCTAAGTTGACAAGCGAGATTTGGCACGTTGCTCATGTGTCTCATCCTCACATCTTTTCGCGAATCTTGTAATTCAACCGCCTGGATAGCAACCAGCGTACACCGAACATATCGATGGTTGCGCGCAAGGCGCGGTTGCCCAGGCCGTACTTGCTTTGGCCGAAGCGACGCGGGCGATGGTTCACCGGAATTTCGACCAGACGATAGCCGGCGGCTTTGACCAGTGCGGGAATAAAACGATGCATTCCCTTGAAAGGAAGCACCGCGCTTACGCACATGTGCCTCATCGCTTTGAGCGTGCAACCGGTGTCGCGGACCCCATCTTTTGTGTAGCGGCTGCGAACAGCGTTGGCAATCCGGCTCGTCGCGCGCTTTACGAGTGTGTCTCGGCGCTTGATCCGATAGCCGCAGACAAGATCTGCGCCGCGTGCAATTTCAGCGAGGAGTTTCGGAATATCGGCGGGATCATTTTGTAAATCGCCGTCAATGATAACCACAGTCCCGCCGCGCGCCGCTGTGAGCCCGGCGTAAATAGCGGCGCTTTGCCCTGAATTTTTCTCGAAGCGAATCAGGCGAATATTCGGCGTGGTTTCGATCCGCTCCGCCGTGCGATCAACCGACCCGTCATCGACAAAAATGATTTCGTAATCCAGCCCGCTCAGCGCGACGCGCAACTCTTCCTGCAAAATCGGCAGGTTCGCTTCCTCGTTATAAAGCGGTACGACGACAGACAATGCCGGCGAGATTGTCACCTCGTTCATAACGGAAGTGTGCGGTAGCTTCGACAGAGGAATACTTGCCAGGTTCGCAGCGGCTTCCCATGACGCGACACTTGAATCGTACCAACGAGCTCCGCCGATTGAAAGCCGGCTTTGATATTGTGCGGCACGCGTTGCTTTTTGCCGTCTCTGATAAAGAGCGCGTCGCGTCCAACGAACAAGTTGATCCCGCTTTCTTCAGTATAAACTTCGCTCTCTGGCCGCGGCGCACCCGGCTTTAGCTCAACAAATTCATCGTAACGCGGCCAAAACGAGAATTGATTCACCATGTCCTGCGACTCGGGAATGTAAACGGGCGGATGACCCGGGCCTTCGGGCCGTTTTTTGCGCAGGTAGAAGGAAATCTCCGAAGCCCGGTCACGCGCGTCTGCAATAAGGAAAAGTTTTTCACCCAATTTTGTTTCAAGATCATTGCGTATTGTTTCTAACGCGCTCGTGGCGCTTTTCCACCCGCGCATCCGGTTGCTTGGATCGCTTCGCTGCAAGTTGTATCCAACCACGCGCAGCAAGTCTGTATCGAGGGCCACCGCGCTCATGGTCAATCCAACCAGTATCGCGATCGCCGCGCCGAGGCGTAAGAGGGAACTCGTCTCAAGATGCTCCCACCAATAATAAATTGCCAGCAGTCCAAAACCCAGGAAGGCAAGCCCATCCCAATTTGGCGCCGCAGCTTTGTTTAAAGAAAGAAACAAATAGAAAAGAAACACGGGCAACCCAAACCACATCAGGAATAGAACCTTGAATTGCTGATTCACCCGTTGCCAGCTTCCGATAACGCCCCACGCCAATCCCAGGAAGAGAAATGGCGAGTAGACGAGAAAATGTTCGCCAATAAACGAAGCAACTTCGACAGGGTGCAAGCCAAAGCCATGCTCGATACCGCCGCGCGATCGCAAATGCGCAAACGTGACCCAGGCGTGCTGTGCGTTCCACATGATCGGCGGCACCGTGCAAAGAGCGAATATGCCAAGCAATAGATAAAATCCGGGATGCTTGAATTCGTGCCTGAGCCGGGGCGCCAGGGCCAGCACCAACACAATCGAAACAAGCTCAAGTGCGTTGGTGTATTTGGAAAGAAACCCGAGCCCAATGAGAAGTCCGGCCAACGGCCAATACCAGGAGAACTGAGGGCTTTTTTCCAACGCAAGCCAGAAGGTGAACATCGCCGCCAGCCAGAAAAAAATCGACAACGCATCAATCGTCATCACGAACGCGCCGATGTTGAAAATGGGCGTAACATTTAGCGCGATGACGGCCCATAGACCGGCCCTGGCGTTGAACAGTCGGCGTGCAAAATAAAACAAGAGCAGGCTCGTTCCAGCCGCGAGCAAAGGACTGAAAAAGCGCACTCCGAATTCGTTCGCTCCGAAAACCGCAGCGCTTGCGCGAATCGCGAAGGCAATGCCGGGCCCTTTGCTGAAATAGGCCGGCGCAAGGCGCTCCGACCACATCCAATAATGCGCCTCATCAAATTCGAGATCGGTTGTTGCCAGCATCGACAATCGAATCGCCGTGAGGGCGACAATGAAAAACCAGACCGCGCGCGTTGTAGTCATGCGGAGTGTTGTTGCGCGCCTAGTGTTTGCGTTCCGACATTGGGAGCAGCAATCAAACTTGGATAGCGCGCAAAAAGCTGCGGCATCCATTTGCGGCCTGCGCTCCTCCAAATCAATTCGAACAGGCCCAGCAGCAGCAGTGCTTCACCAATTGCAAGAAACAGCGTCGAAATGATGTCGCTGGGCCAATGTGCACCCAGGTAAATCCGCGAATAACCAACGGCTAAGGTGACGAACCAGTAAAGCCAGCCGCGGCGTCGATAAAACAGCGTGCAAAACACGGCAATCACGCTGTTGTTCATCACGTGTCCTGAGGGAAACGAAGGTCCCGACCGGTTGCGATCAGAGGAATCGGAAAACCGGATGATTGGCTTTTTGAACAGGGCAAGAAACTTCGGATCCGCCTTTTGCAACTCGACCATCCGCACAGTTTGTACATGTTTAGGCCGATGACGATCCACCGCTGATTTTAACACACCGATGAGCGGATTCGTGATCAGCAGAGACAAGCCCAGGCAGGTGACGAACGTACGAGCTCTAAATCCGCCAAAAACGAGCGCGCTCACTCCGATCGCGATGAATAACGGTTCCCAAATCGCGCTATCGCTCAGCGCCGCCATGAACAAGTCGAGCGCCGGACTAGTCCATTGTTGATTAATAAGGTGAAGTAAAGATTGATCCAAGTTTTGAGTCTTAAATGTTGTTCGCGCACATCATCGGCTTAAAGCTTAACACTTAAAACTTAAAGCTCGTTTTCCCGTGCGAAAAACAATCGCAATCTATTTTGGACTGGCGATGTCGATCTTTTCCGAACCGCCACCGTCAGCCAAAGACATTCTCGCGTCGGTGCGCATGATGGAGTCGAGACAGCAAATCGATCTTCAGGGGCAACTTCGCCAGGATAATGTGGTAGTTCCATTTCACCTCGTCCAAAACGGACCGCTGATTCGTTATTCATTCGCGAGTCCCGATGAGATTTTGCAGCTGCGTCTCGGTGAAAACAGCTCGCGCCTTGATCTTGTGACCGGCAGTGGCACCGAGCAATTTGAAGCGTCGAACCTCAAGCAAAAAATTCGCGGCACCTGCGTGACCTATGAAGACTTGGCGTTCAAATTTCTCTACTGGCCGACTGCGCGCGTTTTAGGCGAGGAAAATGTTCGCACTCGGAATTGTTGGAAGCTACAACTGCGCGCGCCGTCGCGCGAATCGCAGTATTCCAACGTGCTGCTATGGGTTGATAAGGCGAGCGGCGCGCTGATGCGCATGGAGGGCTACGATTGGAATGCTCAGCTGGTCAAACGTTTCGAAGTCGTCTCCGCGCAGAAAATAGAAGGCCGCTGGTTTCTAAAACAAATGCGCATCGAAGAACTCCAGCCTAGCACGAACCACGTGCAATCGCGAACGTATCTGGAGATCAAAAGATAGGGACCCCGCCATCCGAATCCGTCGGGCCGATGCCACTGATTGATGGATATGCCCTATAATCCCAAAGAAAATCGGGAGAGCCGCGCGAAGGCGCGTTCTCTCCCGATGGGATTATTCCGGTTCGTCAGCGCGCGCGATGCTCGCCGGATTTGGCGCCGCTCACTACCAGCCTGCGGCCGAGGAATTCCTTATCGTGCAATTCTTCCACGGCGCGTTTCGCTTCCTCAACGGTTTGCATCTGTACAAACGCGAAACCTTTTGAGCGTTGGTTATGGCGGTAACTTACGACTTCCGCATTTTGAACGTGTCCGACTCCGTTGAACAACTCAAAAAGATCGCTTTCGGTTGCGTCGAAAGACAAGTTGCCAACGTACAGACGCGGCGAACTGACTTCAATCCGTTCAGGTTTGCGTGCCGGGCGCGAAGGCTGGGCACCGTTGCGCGCGCTTGCTTCTGCCCTCGTTGTGCCATTTCCAAAAAATGCCGCAATCCGCTGCCAGAATGTCTTTTTTGGCTCCTTCGCTTCTTCTCGCTGACGACGCGCGGGGCCGTTGCCACGGCGTCGGGAGCCGCCGCGCGAACGATGCGAGCGTCTCCCAGTTGAATAAGAGTTCATATTGATCCTTACGTTTAGTCCAATTATTGAATCGGCGGAGCGCATCAAGCGATGCACCGTCCGCAGCGCGCCAATCATCCAGAGCCCGTTCAAACAAGGCACTCTGCGACGCCGTTGGAAACTCCGCCTCGTCGAGCCGGGATTTGACTTGTACTAAACCACGAACCCGCGCATTCAACCAACGAAGCAGCCAGGGCGCAAAACGTCGCACCGTGGTATCGAAAAATCTGAATCGTCGTGGAAAACGGAGGTTCGGAAAACCGAACAAGAATCCCGCCATCTCGGCCGAATTATGGCGTGCTTCGGTTCCCTTTGCAAGCGGAAGGATTAGGAATGACGAAGCACGACGGCCAAATGACGAAGGAATAAGAGAAAAGACGAAAAGCAGAACCGGACTCGCGACGCATCATTCGTCATTCGGATTTCATCATCCTGTCGCGCAACGAATAAGCGCGTGATTTGATGTATTCCCGAGGGCGTTCGCCACGAATTGGACGAACAAATGATCGCAGTTCGCGTGCGTCTAGTTTTGGCTTGTAGCCGAATTCCGGCATGAGATCGCGGCAATGCCATTCCACCCATCCGATTTCGTCTTCGGATAATTCGCGCTGCCAACGCGTTGCCGGTTCTGGACTGATCTGTGAAAAATTAATCCGGGCTGCTGAGTTACCGCTCCAAAACCGGCCCATTTTTGTCGGTGTGAGTACTGTTTCCTGGTCGAAATCGATCTCGAGGTAAGCGCAAACCTGTTCCATCGTTCTGCCCGGTTCGCAGACCAATTGTTCATACGGCACCACAAGACCAGGAACTTCACCATTCCGCACACGCCTGGCCAGTCGCGCAGCGACCAGCCAGTGGGCGATCACGTAATAAGTTGAGAACCTTCCCGTTTGCCTTGTTTTCTCTAGCGCGATCTGCGCCGCGAGGATGGCACGTGGATCGCGCATGGTTACCAGAATTTTTGCGTCTGGAAAACGTCTGAGAATTTCTGGAACGTGATTGCGATTGGCCGGAGTTTTTTCCACCCAACGACCGATGGTGTCGAGCGGGCGTTCCAATGCTGCCGCGTACGCTTTGACCATTAGAACTAGCAGATCATCCTGCGCATTGGCGGGATCCAATGCCGCCCGCTCGAAGGTCTCCAGAAATTTCTCGCGCGGGAACGCCGCGTAGTTCCGCTTGCCCCATTTGCATGGCCCGCCGAAGAGCACATTCGACAGCGATTGTTTGGTCAAATAATCAAACTGCGCGCGACGACCGCGCGGCGCATATTTCGTGAGGACAGTGGGGAAATAGGCTGTTTCTTCGGGCAATACGAGCAACTCGGGGTGATTATCGAGTAGCGCGACAAGAAGTGTGGTGCCGGATTTCGCCTGGCCTGCGATGAAGCAAGCTCGCTGCTCGAAAGACAATCTCGAAATCATCGAGGGAGCTTACAATAGCTAGCGGCAAAATGATAATACCCAGCCGCTTCGGCGGTCCGCTAGTGTCCTTTTTGAGACCTCAAAAACCACTCGACGAAACACGGCAATCCTTCGTTCAACCGCGTGGTTGGCCTGTAATCGAGCAGTTTTCTCGCTTTCGAAATGTCCGCGCAAGTGAGAGGCATATCGCCGGGTTGCTCTGGCAACTGGTTGATCTTCGCTTTTTTCCCAAGCGCGTTTTCGATTGCAACGATCAAGTCTTTCAGCTGGATCGTCTCGCTCTCACCGAGATTAAAGATGTCGAAGAGCGGGCCTTCGTATTGAAGCGCGGCGATCGTTCCCTGAATTACATCATCAATGAAAGTGTAATCACGTCGCGTGGTGCCGTCGCCAAATTGTTCGATTGGCTGGCCGGCATAAATGCGCCTGGTGAATTGATGAATCGCCAGGTCCGGCCGTTGCCGCGGACCGTACACGGTGAAGTAACGGAGCGCCGCTACGCGCAGCTGATACAGATGCGAGTACGTTGAGCAGAGAAACTCGCCGGCAATCTTCGTCGCAGCATACGGGCTCAATGTCTGAGTCAGATGTTGGTCCTCAGAAAAGGGTACGGTCTTCGAGGCACCGTAGACGGACGAACTGGAGGCGAAGATAAATCGCTCCACTCCGGTCACACGCGCCGCTTCGAGCAAATGCAATGTGCCGGTGACATTGGCGTCGTAATAAAGTTGTGGATATTGAATCGATGGTCGAACACCGGCGCGAGCAGCCAGATGCGCGATCACTTCGAACTTCTCGCGGTGAAACAAATTTCGCACTGACGCGCCATCCCGGAGATCGACATGATGAACGGTCACATCTTTGGCGAAACCGGCGATGTTTGCCTGCTTGATTTGCGGATCGTAGAAATCGTTGAAGTCATCGAGGATCACGACGGCGTGTCCTGCCTCGAGCAAGTGTTCGACGAGATGGGAGCCGATAAAACCGGCTCCGCCTGTGACCAAAATTCGCATGTCCCGAGAAGTTCAACCACGAAGCACAAGAAGTGCACTAAAAATCTGCAGTGGAGTATTGGAGTGACGGAGTAAAGTAGTAGTGAGTTTTCCTACTCCAACACTCCAATAGTCCAGCGCTCTATCACCCAGCGTTAAAAATTGCGCCAGTGCATCAGGAGATAGATCCAGTTTAGTACGAGGGCCGAGATGACTGCGATGCGCACGAATATTTTCGTCGTTTCCGAGTAAAAACAGATTCGCAAGCGCGGCCCGCGCGTTGCGAGCGTCGAAAACGCGTAGAGATCAAACGCTGTCAGGCCGCAGAGTGCTGTGAACACGAGTGGATTCCATTTCAATGCCGTCAGAAAGTGACCGTGAAAAAATTGAACCCCACACCGCGTCATACCGCACGTGACGCAAGGGAGGCCAGTGATGTCGTGAAACACGCAGCGCGGCCATGGCAAACCAACTGTTAACCACGCTGCCGCCAAGCCCAGCGATACAAGCGAGACGCTTAGCCAGATTAACTCGTGATCGATTTCACCTGGAGCAAGGCACCGGACGCGAAGCCGCATTTTGCCGGGAAGTTCAATGTTGTGACGTGCTCCAAGCGGCCAATCCACCAAACATGAACGCAATGAGCAGCACGCCGCCGCAGCAAACAATCAGCGGCAGGAAAACAGCGACAACCGCGCGGCCGGTGTCGGTTTCATGGGCACGCGCCAATCCGATGCAGTTGCAAACGAGCGCCCAAACGCCAGCGATCAGTCCGCCACAAACCGGGATCATCTGCAAAGGACCAGTGGAACCCTGAGAAAAAGCAATGACGCGGAAAGTGGTTTCAAATGAGTGATTCGCGCCGCCGACTATCATCAAACAGAGATGCACGATCGCGCTGCCGATGAACAGTCCGATTATGATAAATAGTGGCACCAGAACGATAAATGCGGCAGACCCTCCTATTCCAGTCATCGCGGCGAATGCGTCGTGACGATTGGCGAATAAGCCGACGGACTGCAATCCCAGTGAGAATAGAACCGAGACGATGCCGCCAAGGCATCCGCCGATCAGCGCATAAATGAGCGGCTCGCCTAAACCGCCTTCACGTTTCATCACCGTGAACGCTTCGCCCGGTTTCGTAAGCACGATAACCAGGGTCTCGACAAATGCATTGGAAAAGCCGCGCTCTTGCCGATGATCCCATGGCAAACCGGTTCGCGAGGCGGCAACTTCTGGGGTTGCGCTCGCGCCGGTCTGGGGAGGCGGGGCAGCGGGCGCCACAGCTCCCAATTCTGGGAACAGCGAAAGCGGCTGCCAGTTTGCCATTCCTTCGCGCCACCAGATGTCCGTCGGAACGAAACGGCCAGTACGCAGACCTTCACGAACTTCTTCTTCGGAAAATACGCCCAAACTTGTGGCGCCCCGGTTAACGTGAATCATCGCCATATTCCCGCGTTTTAGTTATGCGCAGAGAAGAGCGCAAGACAATTGCTCGGAAGAGTGAAGCGTTAAAGAGTAAAAAAGTTGAAAGGTTAAGAGGGTAAAGGGAATGGCTTTTAACATTTCAACTTTTTAACTTTTCTGGTGTGTCGAGCGCTCGCCAGAAATACCAGGCGGCTGCTGAGCGGTAGGGACGCCATTTTTCACCGAACTTCATGAGCTGTTTTGAGGTGGGGAGTTTTCGGCGACCGAAAGTTTTAGCGAAACCTTTGCGCACACCGTAATCATCAACGGGCCAGACATCCGGCCGGCCCAGATCGAAAAGGAGAAGCATCTCAACTGTCCAACGGCCGATTCCGCGCACCGCAGTCAGACGCGTAATGATCTCATCATCGCTCATGCGGATGAGCGCGCGACCAGTTGGCACTGTGCCGTCGATTGTTTTTGCCGCCAGATCTTTTAGCGCAGCAGTTTTCGCACGAGAAAGACCAGCGGCGCGAAGTATTTCATCCGGCGTTGCAAGAAGTTGTTCGGGATCCAGCCATTTTTTTTTCGGATAGAGAGCGCGGACGCGTCCAAAAATGGTGGCAGCGGCTTTGCCGCTCAGTTGCTGGTAAGCGATTGATTCAGCAAGTGCGTCGAATGGTCGAATGGACACCGCGGGCGTGATGTTGTAGCGACGTGAGCGCGCGATCAACTCAGCCATTCGCGGGTGACTCGCTCTCAGAAGCTGGTGTGCATCTTCGTGGTTCATGAAAGCTAAAATTTCCGGCGCGCTCAGCGCGAGTAAATAATCTCACCGCCAATCACTGTCATTTCGCTCCGCGTTTCAAGAATTTCCATCTCAGGAATTTTCATGATGTCTTGTGAGAGAACAGTGAAATCAGCGAGCTTGCCGACTTCGATTGAGCCTTTGTCTTTTTCTTGGAAAGCGGCGTAGGCCGGCCAGATCGTAAACATTCTCAGCGCGTCTTTGCGCGAGACGGCTTGCTCGGGATGCCAGCCTTCGCCTGACGCGCCTTTGATGCTTTTACGTGCAACGGCGGCGTAGAATTCGATCATCGGTTCGCCGCGTTCGACCGGCGCGTCGGAACCTCCGGCAATGATGCAGCCGCTCTTGATGAAGCTTTGCCACGCGTATGCGCCGAGGAGACGATCCATTCCAAGTCGAGCCGGGGCGAAAAACAGATCGCTGATCGCATGGGATGGCTGCATTGAGGGGATCACACCAAGTTTAGCGAACCGGGGAATATCGTTTGGATCGACAATCTGTGCGTGCTCGATCCGCCAGCGCGGTTCGTGAATTTTTCGGTCGTCGGGCGGCACGGCTTTGAACGCCTGCTCATAAAGATCGAGAATTAGTCGATTAGCCCGGTCGCCGATCGCGTGCGTTTCCACCTGGATTCCGCGGCGCAGCGCTTCTTCAAACATCGGCCGGAGGTCCTCGGGTTTCTCTGTGAGAAAACCGGACGTTTCCTGCGCGTCGCTGTACGGTTTTAATAGCGCCGCGCCGCGAGAGCCGAGCGCGCCGTCGACGAGCACTTTAATCATGCGCTGGGTAAAATGATGATCGAACGCGTTAACGGTGCTTCCTTCGCGCAAGAAATTCTGCGCATCCTCACCGGGACCGTAGACGGCGTTAACGAATCGAATTTTGATTTTTCCGGTTTCGAATGCTTTCCGGATAAGATCGACGTCTTCTTTGTGACTGCCGGCGTTCTGAATCTCGCACCAGCCGAGTTTGATCTCGCGGTCGATTCCGCGCAGCAGCGCTTCTTCGCGCTCGCCTTCAGCGGGTTTGGGGATGTTCCTCGCAACAAGGTCCTGCGCGTTATCGAGCAGCATTCCATTTGGCTCGCCGTTTTTTTCCAAAATTTGTCCGCCAAACGGATCCGGCGTGTTCTCATCGATTCTGGCGATTTTTAGCGCGGCGGAATTAGCAATTGAGGCGTGGCCATCCGCGCGTGTGAGAAATACAGGATTGTTTGGCGCGATTTTATCGAGATCCTGGCGCGTTGGAAATTGCGGCGGTTTCCAAAACGTTTCGATCCAACCGCGTCCAGTGATCCATTTCCCGGGGCCCGTTGCGTCGACGCGCTCCTTCACCCTGCCCAGAAAATCTTCACGTGAATTTGTGCCTTCCAGGTTCAATTGCATTTCGCGTTCGCCAATCCCGAAAATGTGGCAATGCGCATCAGTGAAGCCGGGCACCACCGTGCGACCGTGAAGATCGACAATCTTAGCG
>Ga0209268_1001668_pt1 | contig 10803 bp, 10 predicted proteins | sample GraSoiAngelo_143_FD_185900 | JGI IMG/M metagenome (GOLD analysis project Ga0209268, IMG submission 185900) | Grasslands soil microbial communities from the Angelo Coastal Reserve, California, USA - 14_1009_02_30cm (SPAdes) (version 2) | ecosystem: Environmental > Terrestrial > Soil > Grasslands ... | reverse complement strand
ATCGGCTCTACCCACGCGCCGTCCACGGCCTCTGCGGCCGCGAGCAAAGAGTCGGCCTGCGCGTACAGCTGCCCGGCCGCCGCCGGGTCTGTGCCGGCGCGGGCGTCCGCGTCCTTCTGCGCGTTCTCGGCCTGCTGCACGAGCGCCCAGGCTGTGGGACTGCTCGTGCCGGCCCGCTCCTCCCGCAACCGCACCTCTTCGCCCAGCCGCTCGCGGAGGAAGTCCGCGACCTTGGCCGCGAGCGTGTCGCGGATCTTCAGGAGGTCGCCTTTGGGTTGCTCGAAGCTCGCACGGCGGAAGTCGGCCCCGCTCGCGCCTTCGATCAGGCGGATAGACACCCGATACCGCTCCCCCACCTCCTCGACGCTACCCTGGACTAAGGTGCCCGCGCCGAGCGCCCGCCCGACGCTGTCGCGCGGGATCCCCGGGTCGCGGTACGGAGCGACGCCGTTCTTCGAGACGACCTCGAGCCCGGCCACGCGTCCGAGCTCGCGAATCAACGCCTCGGTCAGGCCGTCCGAGAGATACGCGAGACTTCTCTTGGAGGAGAGGTCCTCGAAGTACAGGACGGCGACGCGACGCGGATCGAGCCCGCCCGCCTCGACGCTGCTGGGCCGCGCGCGTCCCCGTACCCGCGCCAACACTCCCCATCCCGCGATCGCCACCAGGACCGCGACGCCCGCGAGCACGCCGCCGCGAGGCAGTCCAATCCAGCGCGCTGCCGGAATCGCGCGCGTGGTGCGGCGTGCAGCTACGCCTACCGGTGTCCCGGGGGCGGCCAGCGCCTCCGCGAACAGGGCCGTCGTGGGATACCGGTCCGCCGGCACCTTCGCGAGCGCTCGCAAGATGCCCCGCTCCACGGTGTCGGGGACAGCGGCGCGCACGATCGACGGCGGCGACACCGAGTCAAGCGAATGCCGCGCGATGATCGCTTGCGCGGTAGACCCCGTGAACGGGGGCTCGCCCACCAGCATCTCGTATGTCACGCACGCCAGGCTGTACTCGTCGCTCCGCCCGTCGATCTCCACGCTCCCCGTCGCCTGCTCCGGGCTCATGTACGCCGGCGTGCCGATGACGGTCCCCGTCTGCGTGATGTGGTGCGCTTCGCCGGCGGCGCTGAGCGCCCGCGCGATGCCGAAGTCAGCCACCACCGCCGTGCCGCCCGAGAGCATGATGTTCTCCGGCTTGATGTCCCGGTGCACCACGCCGTGGCTGTGCGCGTACGCGAGCGCGCCCGCCACCTCCGCGGTGATCCGCAGGGTGTCCTCGAGCGACAGCTGCTTCTCCCGGTCGAGGCGATCGCGCAGCGACTCTCCCTCCACGTACGGCATGACGTAGAACAGGAGCCCGCTGGCGGCACCGGAATCGTACAGCGGCAGGATATGGGGATGCTGCAACCGGGCGGCGATCGCGATCTCGCGTAGGAAGCGCTCCGCCCCCCCTCCCAGCGCGGCCGCCAGCTCGGGGTGCAACACTTTGATCGCTACGGGCCGGCCATGTTTCAGGTCTTCCGCCAGGAACACCGTCGCCATGCCGCCGCGCCCCAGCTCACGCTCGACGGCGTAGCGTTGGGCCAGCGCATCACGGAGGGTTTCCAAAAGGTCGGGCACGGGAGTGCGGCGCCTCGCGGGGTCGGCGCGTAGCATACAGCACTTGTCTCGGGCGGGCAAACCCCTACTAACTAATAGAAACGCCGCATGACCTCCGAGCCGCTGGTCCCGACCCCCGCGACCCGCGCGATCCCGGCGGCCCCCACGCGGGGGCCGCGCCGGGCACCCAGCATCACGCGCGTGTTCACGGCTGCGTTTCTCGCCATCGCCGTGGGCGTGCTGGCGGACCGCTACGTCACCTGGCAAAACGCACGCCGCACCCAGGCCGACATGGTCGAGCTGACCCATCGCCTGGAGCGGCTCGAGCGGCTGCATCCCTCGCTCGGCCTCGAGACGCAGCTCGAGGAGCTGCGCGAGCTCGCCGCCGACGTGGGCGACAACGCCATCCAATCGGCGCTCCAGACCACGGTGATCCTCGCGATCGTGCTGGTGGCGCTCGCCATCGGGCTGTGGTACAACCGCCGCCGGCTCGCCGCCCCGTTCGGCCACATCATGCGGGCGCTCGAGCGCATCGCCGCCGGGCAGTACGAGCAGCGCGTCGACGAGCGTCAGCCCGAAGAACTGGGGATGATCGCCCACAGCGTGAACCAGATGGCGAGCGCCCTGGCGTGGCGCGAGCGGATGCAAGAGCACATCGGGCGGCTCCTGACTGCCCTGAATGCGCCGCCGCCCAGCGCGGGCGGGGGCAGCGGCGGGAGCGCAGGGAGCTTTGGGCCGACGCTGGAGGTGTTGGCCGCGACCACCGGTGCGGCGGGGCTGGCCCTGTACCAGCCGAACTACGATACCAACGAGTGGGCGGCGACGGCGGTGCGGCGCGCGACGGCCCACCCGTTGTCCCGCGACATCGTGCGGCAGCTTGTCGGCGACGCAGCCAACGTTCTGCAGTATACCGGCGCCGCTGCCGCGCCGGTGCGGGCGCAGTTGCTGCTGCCCGAGAGCGCCGCTCCGCACGACCGGGGCGGCCTGGCCCTCGTGCCGCTCCGCTCGCGCGACCGCCTGGTGGGACTGCTCGTCGTGCTGCTCGCAGGCGACCTGCCTGGTGACGCCCAGACCGTGCTGGAGCAGGCCGCACCCAATCTCGCCATCGCCTGCGAGCGTGAATCGGCCCACCAGCATACCCGTCGGCTCGCGGTCGAGGTACGGCGTGCGGCACAACGGCTCGAGTCGCAGAATGCCGCGCTCACGACGCTGAACGACAAACTCGAGGAGCAGCACCGCGAGCTATCCCGGCTGAACGTCGAGCTCGATCAGGCGAGCAAACTGAAGGACCAGTTCCTCGCCAACGTCTCGCATGAGCTCCGCACCCCGCTCAATAGCGTCATCGGGTTCAGCGACCTTCTCTTGACCGGCCAGGTCGAGGGCGCTGCGCTCAGCGCCACCCAACGCGACTACCTCGAAACCATCTCGCGCAACGGTCGCCACCTACTCCAGCTCATCAACGAGCTGCTCGACTTGTCCAAAATCGCCGCCGGCCGCATGGAACTCCGTCTCGAGCCGGTCACGCTCGACACCCTGTTCCGCGAGGCGGCCGACAACGTACGCGCGCAGCTCGAGGCGCGGCGACACAAGCTCGCGATCGAGCCCGCCCTCGAGCCCTTGACGGTCACGGCGGATCGCGGACGCCTGCTCCAAGTGCTGCTCAACCTGCTTTCGAACGCGATCAAGTTCACCACTGACGGGGGGCGCGTCACGCTGAGCGCCCGTCTCGGGGACGGAGGCCGCCAGGTGCGAGTCGCGGTGAGCGACACGGGTATCGGCATCGCGCCGCAGGACCAAGCGAAGCTGTTCCGAGAATTCGTGCAGCTGGACGCGACGCCGAGCCGCCGCTATGAGGGAACGGGGCTCGGGCTCGCGCTCTCCAAACGGCTGGTCGAGCTGCACGGCGGGACCATCGGCGTCGACAGCGAGCTGGGCAAGGGCAGTACGTTCTGGTTCACGCTGCCCCGGGCCGAGCCCACAGGATCCTGATGGCGACCATTGTCGTCGTGGAGGACCAGCCCGACAACCTGAAGTTGATCACGGCGCTGCTGACGCTGAAGGGGCATCGCGTGGTCGGATTGCCCTCGGGGGAGCGGGTCGTCGCCACGCTGCTCGCCGAGCAGCCCCGCCCCGCACTGCTGCTGCTCGACATCCAACTGCCCGGACGCGACGGCTTCAGCGTGCTCGCCGACGTGCGAGAGATCGAGGGCGACCATCCCTGGAAGGTGGTCGCCCTCACGGCGCATGCGATGCCCGGGGACCGGGAAAAGGCGCTGGCGGCGGGGTTCGACGGCTATATCGCGAAGCCGATCGACGTCCGCAGCTTCAGCGATGAAGTCGGACGCTACCTCAGCTCGGGCGGCTCGTCTTCCGCAGGTTGATCGCGCCGTTTACGGTCGTGATGCGCACCTTCCGCCCGCCGGCTCCGAGCGTGCCCTGGAGATGCTTCCCGAGCTTGCCGGTGACGACGAGCGGATAGTCGGTCTCGATCGCGCCGTTCCCCGTGCTCGCCTCGACGTCCGCGTCGAGCTGAACGGGAAGCTCGGCGGTGGCCGCGCCGTTCACCGTGAACAGCGCCACCTCACCCGTGTCGCCGAAGGCACGCATCCGCGCGCGTACGCTTCCATTCACCGATGTGGCGCGCACGGGCCCGGCGGACGTTTCCGCGTCGACGTCGCCGTTGACCGTCGCCACCACGAGTGGCGCGGTCGCGTTCGCCACGTGCACCGCTCCGTTGACCGTGCTCGCGCCCAGGCGCACATGCTTGGGCAGGCGCAAGGTGAAATCGACCGCGACATCGTTGTGCCGCAGCGAGGAAGGCTTGAAGTCTTCTCCCGGTCCGCAGCGGCCGCGCCCTTGGCCCCACACGGCGCAAATCGCGATGCCGTCAGCGACCTTTACGGTCTCGATGTGCACGCTGGCGGGGTCGGATCGGTGGTGGGTCTTCACCGCCACGACTTCGAGCGAATCGCCCTTCGCCGCTTCGACTCTTACCGAGCCCACGGTGTTCCGGATCCACACCCAGTGCTGGGGAGCGACCTTCGCTCGATACTGCCACGTGTCCGCGGTGTCGCGGGGCCCTGCGTAGGCGTCCGGGTCGAAGTCGAAGTTGTTCGGCAGATTCTTCAGATCCCTCAAGCCCCTCAGGCTTCGCAGGGCGACGGGAAGGTTATCGACTACGCCCTGGCGAGCCCGCACGATCACGTACCGGATGCACAGGCCGAGCGCGATGACGCCGAAGAACAGGACGGCGCCGCGGATGATCTCCCTCCGCCACGTCTGCCAGAACGCGTTCATGCGGGACACCCCCTGCAGAGCCGTTACCATACTGGCAGGTCGTACGGGAATTTGCGAGGTGGGGTTTCCGGCCCGTCGGGGGATGGGAGGATGGTGCGGGAAACGAACCCCAGGGGGGTCTCGACCCCCCCGGGGGCTATACGACGATGCGGTTAGGCCCGGTTGCTTCGGAAACAGCGCGCGATGGGGCGATCGAGCAGCAGCCGCCGGGCGGCTGCTGTGTTGGCTGGAGCATCCCCCCGTGCCTCCACGGTGATCGGGTCCAGGACACCACCGTACCAGACCTTGTCGAGCCCTTCATTCCCGCGGCTCGCCGGTGCCGGACCCGCCTCGCCCCTGCCGGCGGCCCCGACGGACGATACGGCGACCTGTGCCGTGTACCCGGAGCCGACGGTGAGCAGCATTCCCAGCAACATCGCGTATGCCTTCATGTCGAACCTCCCCGACGGCCGCTTGTCACGTGTTCCGAGAACCCCGGCCTCGTGCCCAAGGCTCCCCCTTGCGACTTCCGACCTGTAAGACGCAGCAACCTGTCGAAAGGTTGCAACAGACGTGTCCGTGGCTTGTCCAGGCGCTGTCAGGGTTCACAAGCTTGGGCTCGGCTCGGTGCAACCCTAAAGTGTGCGACCAGGTAACCCGGAGAGGTGTGACCGATGACCGGCGGTGCCGGTGAACTCAATCAGGGGGCGCTACAACCCCGGCTCGTAGGACTCGCGCCAGTCGATCTCGAAGCTGTTCCGACAGCGGTTACACCGCATCGCGGCGGGATGTCCTTCGAGCGGCTGGCGTTCGCGGCAGCTGGGACACACGGCGTAGCGGTCGCCCCAGCTCGGAGGCAGCCGCTTGGCATCGTCCGGGCGCGCCACGACCGTCCAACGGCGCGGCGGGGTCTCGATGATTTGGAGGAACGCCGCAGGCACTTGCAACCCTTGCCCGCGCACCTCGAGGACGACCTGCAATGGGCCGAGCTGCCTGATGCGGTACCAGGCGCCCCGGCGCAGCCGTACGTTCAAGTTCGCTTGCAAGCGAGCCCATTGCATGCCGGGCATGGCGATGACCTCGGTCAGTCGAACGACATCTACAGGTGATCGCAGGCCGCGGGGGGCGCACCCGAAGCGCGAGTCGTGGATCGCTCCGTGTGTCTATGATACAGTGGCGCACGTACTACGCCGTGTGCCCCGTCACACCGCACCGTCACGTCGCTAGCGCTCACGTAACGTCGCGCTGCCGCGTTCCCTCCTGCACGACTCGGCGCGCGGGCCCGGTTGCGCCATCTGGGAGGTCGCTGCAGGGACACGACCGCGGACCCGCTCTCCGACAGCTCAGCGGTCCTGCGGTCCTTCCACGACGGGGAGAACATCAAGGCGGCCCGAGAAGCCCAGGGGCGGCTCAACCCCCACCTTCCCGACTGTCTGAAGATGGGGCCAATAGGAGGGAAGGCTGGGGGACCCGTCAAGGTGTTGCGGCGACGCCAGCTACGGAATGGTGCGGAAGTCACGGGTTTCATCGGGTCACCGCGTGCTTCCGACGCTCCGCCAACTCCCGTGCGATCTCCGCCAGCCACGCCAACGGGCTGCCGGCGCGGGGATTGAACTCCTGGGCCGAGCGCCAGGCGCGGTCGAACGTCTCCACCACGACCTGCTCCGCGGCCGTGGGATCGATCAGCATGGCGTACACCTGCGCGTACACCGATTGGCGGTGGCGATCGGCGAACTCCTGGTGAGCCCCACGGTCGCCTGTAGCCATTCGTTCCACGAGTCGGCCATCCGACATGAGGGGATGCAGCATGGTCAGTCTCCGAAAGAGCGATCCGCACGCTAGGCGTTACGGTGCACGTTCTCTGGGACTGCATGAACTGGTCAATCGTGAAGACTGTCGAGCCCCGGCTCGGGTAACGGGGTTCGTCGGGCTGCGGTGGGTCGCGCAAGCGACAGTTGGGCCCGATGGTGAGAGGAATGCCGAGGGCAGGACTCGAACCTGCACGGGGGTTGCCCCCCAAGGGATTTTAAGCGCGGCCGGCACACGGGCCCATGGCGCGCAACTCGGTGCCACTGGGCCCGTTGTCCGTCTTCACTCCAACGCACTCGGTACCGTAACGCTGCATGCGGTTCCGGCAGGGCCCGCGGTTTGCCCCGCGATGTTTTTGCCCCGGCCGCCCGATGCCGTCCGATGACGAGGGTGCCAGGAGGGTGCCAGGCCCGGGACTACCCCTGGCCCTGTTCTACCGCCCTCCAAGCGTGACGGCCAGGCCGACCGAGAGGACCAGGTCGTCTTGGAACTTGTTCACGGGAGATGTACCCTGAATGACGTTGCATAATTGGTCCCCGAGGCCGCGGCACTGGGATTGGGGGTAGTCGCAGCCAGGGCTCTCTCCATTCACGTAGAGGCGCGCGCCATACAGGTAATCCTCGGCATCGAGCCGGAGCGCCAGCCGGCCGCGGAGGCCGTGCCAAAGCCCACGAGGGCCGGGGCGATCCCCGGCTCTACTTCTTCGCTCCGCCAGGGACGATAACCGTTCTCACAGTGCCATAGGGGATTTCCATTAGCTCGGGCGCTCACGGTGACGACGTGGGCAGAGCTATCGTCGACCTGGGTGCCGACCGTGGACACACCGCTCCCGGAATAGCCGAGAGTGGCCTCGGCACCGAGGTGGCTTGTCCACCACACCGTCAGACGACCGCCCAGGGTGGCCTGTCGTTTCTGCTCCAACGAGAATTGGCAATTGCAGCCGAACGGCGCGGAGCTTGGAATAAACTGATCCACCAGCTTCTGCATCGGGACGTAGACGCCGGCATACGGAACGAACTCAAGGTTGACCTGCGCCGCACCTGCGGAAGGCAGCGCGAATAGCGGGCTGAGCCCAGCGAAGAGGTATCGAAACGTGGACGGGCGACCGGGCATGGCGCGCCTCGCGCTCGCAGGCACCACTGCAATTGTGTCGCCACTCTCCCGCGGATGGTAGGGGTGTCCTTGCGGCACCGAGGGGCGGGAATGCGACACCTTGTGGCGCCGCACGTCCGCGCCGAGTTTGGGAGCACGCCATGCCAACTAACGTCTGGCCAGCTCTCGTCGGTTATGCACTGGGTTCCGCCCAGGTGCTATTCATCGACTGGCTTCGAGACCGCACCCAACACCGGAGGCAGTTGAGGCTGCTTCGTAGCGAACTTCGCCGCTTGGCCGGGTTCACGCGAAAGTATGGCTGGACGCCGGGCCACCCGCCGGCCGACGATACGACCCCCAACCCACCGAGGGTCACGCCGAGTTATCTGGGCCTCTTGCAGCACACCGACTTCTGGCTGACAGACGAGCATTCAGACGACAACACCCAGCAAGGGCTCATTGACATTGCTGACGGCGCTGCCGTGCTCGAGCGCTATGTGGCTGATGTTCGCGGATTATTGGACTCCATGAGGAGTGCAACGACGACGAAGGACAAGGCCAAGTACGCGAAGCGTGCCCAGGAGACCGCGGTCGTATACGACCGCGAGTTGGACCGGTGGCTCGTCATAGTGCACAGCGCACTCGACGATGTTCAGCGCCGCCTGGTGGAGGCCAAGCTTCGTCGCCAGCTCTGGCGAGCGCTTCGCCCGATGCCAACGGGCACAAACCCTCCGGCCCTTCCACCCTTGAAGCACTGAGCCTCCAACACGGGACGTTTTTTGCGGCACCCCGAGGCGGGAATGCGGCCGTCCGCGCGCCCGTCAGCTTCAGGCGCATGTTAGCGGCGCGCTCGACCGTCGAATTGGGAGGGAGCGGAAACGCGTCGCGCGGACGCCTGGAAGTCGGATTGCGCCGGGCTTTCAAGGAAGCGGTCGAGCGGGCGCGCATGTACGACGCAGCGTGGCGGCTCGACTAGCGCGCGGCTCATGCGATGCTTGGGTTGAGCGCCGGCGCTAGCTCGATTCGCTCCTTCGACCACCCACGCTCAGCGCCGCACCGAGCGACACGACGAGATCGGTCTGCCGCTTGTAGGTGTAGGGAAATCCATAATTGCACACGCCGGGAGAATGCCCACCGTTGCGGCACGCGAAGTAGGCGCGGAACTCGTAGTCTTCCACGTCGAGTCGCAGCGAAATCAATCGACTCGGATTGAACAGCGCGCCGGCAACCGCAACCCAGCCGTCAAATGTCGAGCCGGAGGCTTGCAAGTACACGTCGTTGCAGCCGCAGTATGCGGGCCCGCCATAGCGCACGCGCGCCGGGCCAGCCCCCAGGTGGAACACCGTGTTGGCATCGGGACCATTCAGACGCACGAGTAGCTTTGCGCTGCGAGCGACGACGTAGGCGGAGCCCGGCGAAACCGGCATAGGGCCGGTCAGGTTGCTTGGGGTATAGTTCACCGTTCCTTCGATTCCCGCCCGGCGCAGAAACCACACGGTCACACGCGCCCCCAGGGTGGGGCTCGCCTGCTGCTTGGGCCCTTGGTACATGACGCTCGTCGTCGGCAGATAGAGCCCGGCATACGGCACGAGTTCACCTTCGATCTGCGCGCGACCAGCGACGGGCAGCGTGCAGGTGAGAGCGAGGAGCGTGGCAGCGAGGGCGAGCAGGCAGCGGCGGAACATCTGCGACTCCCACGAAGAGAGGCGTGTGAAACCTATTCGCGGAGTCCGCAGCCAGCCAGGCCACCCCCCAACAGGAGGCAGCAGTGAGTAAGCGACCAAAGTCTCTCCGCCTGGACCGCGTGTTCGGCAGCGGTGTGGGTCGGATCAACTGTGTGTCCGGCGCCGTGACGCGCGCCGAACACGCGCAGCGTGACGCCCTGCTGACCAAGCTCTACACCACGGGCCGGCTGGAATTGCTCCGCAGCATCAAGCGCGGCGACCTCACGGTCAACGAGCTGTACGCCGCCGACATGGCCGGCAACGCTCACCGCGTTCGCCCCCACCGACGTGGTGCTGAAGCGCCCGCTCTGGGCCGCACTGGATGCGTGGCAACCGACCTGCGCTCTGGCCCCGGCAACGCGCACCCGGCCGCCGTGGCGATCCGCGCCCTCCGGCGCGCGCGCGTGTTGGGCGACGGCGCGACCGTGGCCGACTTGGCGACGGTGGACTGGGCCGCGCTGTACAACCGCAACTTCATCGGCCCCACGGGCTGGAACCACATCCGCCGCACCGCGTCGCAGTTCCTCACCATGCTCCTGGGCGACAAGTTCCACGAGTTCCGGCGCCGCGTGCTGGCGCACTGGCCGCGGGCTGAGGAGCCGGAACGCGTGCCCGACCTGCCGCCGGCGCTGTTCTGGACGATCCTCGGGCACGTCGCTGCGCCGCTGCAACCGTGCTACGTGACCATCGTGGCGGCGGGCCTGGGCCCCAAGGAGTTCTGCGGCTGCCGCGACACCGACCTGCTCCCGCACAGCAACGCGCTGCGGGTCACGGGCGCCAAGCTCGGGCGCCAGGGCAAGGCGCTGGTCTACTTCACGGCCGACACGTGGCCTTGGGTGAAGGCCGCGGTGCCCTGCCCCGTGTCGCAGGAGGTGCTGGCCGCGCACTGGAAGCGCGCGTGCCGTGCCGCCGGCCACCCCGAGCTGCGGTTGTACGACCTGCGGCACTGCTACGCGCAGTGGCTCACCAACGCGGGCGTACCCGAGTGGTCGGTGCAAGTGGGCATGCGGCACAAGACGGGCGCGATGACGCGGAAGTACGCCAAGCAGGTCAACCGGGGCCAAAACGCCGCCACGCTGGCGGCCGTGCTGCTCACGGAGCCGGGCTCCAGCCCCGCGGTTTGCCCCGCGCTGCCGAAAGCTGCCCGGGCGGGGTGACGCTGTAAGTGCAATGCCGAGGGCAGGACTCGAACCTGCACGGGGGTTGCCCCCCAAGGGATTTTAAGTCCCTTGCGTCTACCGATTTCGCCACCCCGGCTGAGACAAGATAGCGCGACCAAGCGGACTGCGTGCGAGTCACCATCGTGTGATCCG
>Ga0209268_1001663_pt1 | contig 10820 bp, 10 predicted proteins | sample GraSoiAngelo_143_FD_185900 | JGI IMG/M metagenome (GOLD analysis project Ga0209268, IMG submission 185900) | Grasslands soil microbial communities from the Angelo Coastal Reserve, California, USA - 14_1009_02_30cm (SPAdes) (version 2) | ecosystem: Environmental > Terrestrial > Soil > Grasslands ... | reverse complement strand
CAATTGCAGCACGCAAAGGTCGTGTGTCCGCTCGCCTATCTTGTTCGATGCTCGCACGAATGATCCGCGGTTTGTTGCGGTCTGGCACAAGTGCAATGATACGATCCATAACTCTGGCCATTTGATCGTAGTCGTGCAACCGCAGGTAGGTCGTTGCGAGGGCAATAAGGTAAGGGATATTTTGAGGATCGAGCTCACATGCGCGCTCGAGATTGCGTGTGGCCTCAGCCCAGCGACCTTGTCTCCGGTCGATCAATCCAGCCAACTCAAAGGCTTGCGCATGATTGGGCAAACTCTGTTGAGCAAGAGCAAGTTCGGCGCGGGCGCGAGCGTAATCGGAATATCCCCAGTAGAGATGCCAACTCAGCGCCAAGTGCGCTTCCCCCGAATCCGGCCTCACTCGAAATGCGGAATCTATGGCCGCCTTTGCCATCGCTAAGCGAGCGGGGGTGTGGTCGGTCTCTTGCTGATAAATCAAATCGTGCGCAAAGGCTAGCTGGCAATAGGCGAGAAAGAAGTTGGGATCACGAGCAATTGCTTTGTTAAGCAGGTCCACAGCCTCGGAACGATCCACGAAATTCGACTGGGAGGGCAGCTGGGCGTTGTAAATTAGGGAGACAGCACGGACATAAAAATCATAGGCGACCAAGTCCTGAGTTGGTCGCTCTTCAATAGACGCCTTCTCACTAGCTGTCACCTTGGCATGAAGGCGCTCGGCAACTCTTTGCGCGATCTCAGCTTGGATGGCGAACAAATCATTCAGATTGCGGTCATATTCCTCGGCCCAAACGTGGGTGTCGGTGCGTGTGTCGATCAACTGCGCATTCAAATGAATCCGGTCACCGCTCCTGCGTGCGCTTCCCTCCAGAACGTGAGACACGCGGAGTGTATCCCCAATCTGGCGCACGTTTCGCTTGCCGCGGTACTCCATCACGCTATTGCGGCTGATGACCTTGAGATCGGCGATCTTCGCCAGCTTGGTCAAAATGTCGTCCTGCACACCATCGGCAAAGGACGTGTTCTCTTTCTGCTCGTTCAGGTTGTCGAACGGCAGCACCGCGATGCCGGTTGTCACTGGGCCACGGACTAGTTCGCTTTTCCAAATATTCCATTCAACCGCCGCAGCGAAAGCAACTAGAGCCGCTGCCAGGAGCGCACTGGTAGGATTGCGCTGCACCCATTTCCTTCCTCGAGTGAAAACTCCGGAGCGGCGGGCACGAATGGGTTCGTGCTTTAGCCAACGCTCCAAATCTTCGGACAGCGCGAGGGCTGAAGGATAACGGCGCTGCGGATCTTTCTCCAGACACTTGACGCAAATCGTGGAAAGATCGCGATCTATTTTCGGATTCCACAAACGCAGGTCTCGTGGTTCGGTGTCCAGTAGCAACTTGATAGTCTCGTAGCTCGTTCCACCGGCAAAAGGCGGATGACCTGTGAGCAATTGGTACAGCACTGCGCCAAGTCCATAAACGTCTGTGGCACTGCAGATGGCCGCGTTGTTTCCCACGGCTTGTTCCGGCGCCATGTAACTGGGCGTACCCAAAACTTCCATCGTTCGGGTAACAGTGCTCTCTGTCTCGACAAGGCGCGCCAGCCCAAAGTCCGTGAGATGTGGTTCGCCTTTTTGATCAAGCAGGATGTTCCCCGGTTTGATGTCGCGATGAAGAATGTGGTGCTCGTGAGCGTAATGAACAGTGCGCGCCACTTTGGCGATTAATTCCGCGGCGCGCCTAGGCGGCATCGTTTCGCGGCTGGCAACTGCGTCGAGTTGTCCGCCTTCGACGAATTTCATGCTGAAGTAGCATGACCCGTCACGCTCGCCGACCTCGTAGACGGGAACGATGCACGGGTGATCGAGGCTTGCCGCGGCTTCAGCTTCCAGGCGGAAGCGCTTGAGGTGCGCTTTCGTGGCCCATTGACCAAGTCCAATGACTTTTAACGCAACTATGCGGTTGAGACTTTTCTGCCGGGCACGAAAGACAACGCCCTGACCGCCACGACCGATTTGCTCTAGTAACTCGTAGTCACCTAGCTCTCCCAGCAGCGCCGCGGCATGGGCTGTAGCCGGCATCGATGATGCCGGCTGGCCGGGGTCATCGCCCCCGGCTACAGCATCTGGCAAGATCCCGAGTGCTGTTTCGAGCACACAACCGGTGCAAAGCCCTTCCGGCGCGTCGGAAAGAATTTTTGCACCGCACTTTCGGCAAATTCTGATTATCCTGATCATGGCTGGAGAGTCGCTCGCGCACTCTCCCTGTTGTACTTCGTAAAATTCTCTCACACGTTACGCTCGTCTGCACCTAATGCCTCTTACGTCGGCGACAGTCACCGAAGAACGTTCCTAAGACACAAATTTCTCGAATCCGCACCAACTGAGACACGAATTCACACCAATCGATTGCCTCAAACCTTCGTGATAATTCGTGTAATTCGTGTCTGTTGCCTTAGTGATAGTTCGTGTCCTTACGTCCGCACGACGGCGATAAGATGGCGCAATTCATCTTCGATATCGCCGGGCGTAGCAACCGTGTGAGCAATTTCCTCTCGCAATAGCTCTTGGTAGCGCTGCCGAAATCGGTGGAACGCTTGCCGGACCGCATTTTCGGTCATGCCTAACTGCGCAGCAATATCTGCTTGCGAGGGCGCGTCGGGTTCGTCCGGGAGCAATTGCTTCAAAGAATCAAACAATGCCGTGTTGCCCCCGGTGCGGTATTGATCCTTTAACAAGTTGAGCACGCGTTCCAGCATCGTCGAGGCCCAGCGGCGTTCGTAAATTTGCTCGGCAGTCACTGGATCGGATGGTTCCATCTCGACTCGGTTCTCAGCACGCAGTTCTTCCAATGGGACGAGCCGCTGTCCTTTTCCTCGCTTGATTGCCATCGCGCGACGCTGCTCGTCGGCCAGAAAATACTTCAGCGCCCCAAGCAAATAAGAACGCAGCCGGCCCTTTTCCTTGCGGACAGCACTCAGACTTCCCCGCTCGAATAGCGACGCGAAAAACCCCTGGGTAATATCCTCTGCCTCTTCTGGCGTAACGCCCTGTCGCTGCACGAAGCTATAGATGGGTCGCCAATAAATGCGGCAAAGCTTTTCGAGCGCTTCTTTTGCCGCTGGCGATTCACCTTGCGCCTCCAGCACGACGCTCCAGTGGGTAGTCGTAAACGCCGCCCTGGCGTGTTCTCCGGCAACCACCGGACCAAACGCGGTCGCTGAAGTGACTTCATCCCCAGCAGGGCTCACAATGCGATCAAAGTAAAAACTCGCGCGAAAATCAAGCCTGTAGATGGCTCAGAAAGGGCAAAGGCGAGGGCAGCCCCCAAGCGTGTTTTGTTAGCGCCGACGGCGCTATCTCGCCCCTAGCCTGGGGCATCGCCCCAGGCATTCAATTAGCAACGACCCGGGCGCTGAAAGCGCGATTCACCGTTGCGCCAAGAATTGAGAATACGTCGTGAACTGAGCCGCGCTTTCAGCGCTCGAGGAATTTTGGGGTGCCATGGATCCTGGGGCGCTGCCCCAGGCTGGCGATGACTTCCTGCGCCTTTGGCGCTAAGCAGCGGCCAACCGGATTTTAAGTCCCGTGCTTATGGGGGAGTACAAGGCGACTTCGCAACGCTTTTATTGTGCTAGTGTCACCGGAGACTCAATAAGTTCGATTTGATGAGGGGCTCGTTCTTTATCGTTGGCCCAACTGCAACGGGGAAATCGGAGCTGGCCGCCGATGTTGCGAGCGAAATTGGCGCGGAAATTGTCAGCGCCGACGCGTTTCAAATTTACCGTGGGCTCGATCTCCTCACTGCAAAACCGGACGTTTCAACACTGGCCAAGGCTCCGCATCATCTGATCGGCACTTTGTCTACTCACGAAGAGATGAATGTTGAAAAATATCGGCGCGCGGCGTTGCGCGTGATTGGAGAAATTCATTCGCGCGGCAAGGTCGCAATCGTTGTTGGCGGTAGCGGGCTTTATATCAAAGCTCTTACCCACGGACTGTCGCCACTGCCCGGATCGGATCCAAAGCTACGAGAAAAATTGAACGCGATGAGCTTGGATGAATTGCGCTCACGACTTATTGAACTCGACTCCGAAGCCGCGGGGAAGATCGACATGAAGAATCGCCGTCGCGTCGTCCGCGCCTTGGAGATTTGTTTACTCACCGGGAAACCAGCGTCCGCGCAGCGTGACCAATGGCCTGTAGCCGCCTCGCTCGGCGAGGCGCGGCGCACGCGTGTCATGGCAAGTCCGCGTGGCGCTTCGCACAGCGAAGCGGCTACAGGTGTCTTCGTTTTTCGCGATCGAGAAGAGCTTTATGCCCGCATCAATCAGCGAGTAGAAGCAATGTTTGAAAACGGCGTCATCGAAGAAGTGCGCGCCGCCGGACAGGTGAGTGCAACTGCATCGCAAATGATCGGTTTTCGCGAAATTCATCAATTGCTCAATGGCAAAATTACGATCACGCAATGTGTCGTTGCGATTCAGCAGGCAACGCGCCGATATGCCAAAAGACAGTTGACCTGGTTTCGGCGACAAACTAATTTTTCACTGCTGAACTTGTCGCTTCTTACTCACAACGAAGCAGGAATATTGCTCCGAATGCTTTCGGAGCGACTAACGTTTTCAGGGGTTCGCGCAAAGGAATGATCGAAACGCGTCCGCAGAGAACGCAGGAGCGTGCGCTTCTGATTGGCCTGGAAAAGGAAGGCGTCTCGAAATGGGATTTGCAGGATTCGCTCGAAGAACTGCGCGAATTGGCGAGCTCCGCGGGCGCCAAAGTCGTCGATACAGTCACGCAAAAGTTGCCGAAACCGACGGCTCCGTATTACATCGGTCGCGGCAAGGCAGAGTTGATCAAGGATTCTTGTCAGAATCAGCAGGTGACCTCGGTGATTTTTAACGATGAGCTTTCGCCTGCGCAGGGCCGTAACCTGGAGAATTTGTTCGCGCGCAAGGTACTCGATCGAACGCAGTTGATTCTCGATATCTTTGCGCAGCGCGCCCGCAGCCGCGAAGGTCGATTGCAAATTGAGCTGGCTCAGTTGCAATATCTTTTGCCGCGTCTCACCCGGATGTGGCATCACTTGTCACGCCAGACCGGTGGGATCGGCACCCGTGGGCCCGGCGAAACACAATTGGAAGTTGATCGCCGGCGCGTGCAGGAACGAATAGCGCGGCTTGAGCGAGAGCTCGAAGCAGTGCGCAAAACGCGCGCAATCCAGCGCGAAGGACGCAAACGACATCAATGGCCTGTCGCCGCAGTGGTTGGTTATACGAATGCTGGCAAATCCACGCTGCTGAATTTGCTCACGGGCGCGGATGTCGTTGCCGAAAACAAACTTTTTGCGACGCTTGATCCGACCACGCGCAGCTTTGTTTTGCCTAACAAACAGCGCGTCCTTCTCACCGACACAGTCGGGTTTTTGCGAAAACTTCCTCACACACTGATCGAGTCGTTTAAGGCCACGCTGGAAGAAGTGAGCGAAGCCGACCTGCTCATTCATATTGTCGATTTGAGTCATTCCCGGGTGGACGAGCAGATGGAAGCAGTCGATGGCGTGATCAAGGAATTGGATGCCTACGGCAAGCAAACTCTGATCGTGTTTAACAAGATCGATAACCTGCCTAATCGAGAGCTGGCCGATTCGTACCTGAAACGATTTCCTGGGAGCGTCGCAATTTCTGCGCGAACGGGAGAAGGCGTTAACAAACTGGTGCACGCGTTGGAAGACGCGCTCAGCTCGTGGCGGTTGCGCTCGCGGTTTCGTATTCCATCGAATGAATCCGCGTTAATCGCCGAGATCCATCGAGTCGGCCACGTGCTAGAGCTGCGCTATGAAGGGAGCGATGCAATGATCGTCGCCCATGTTCCACCACATTTGGAACAGAAACTCGCTGGTTACGCCGCGCGAGACTGACCAATCAGATCGCGGACACGGGACTCAATGCTCTTCGCAATCTGCGACCAGCCCGAGCGGTCATTAGCTATTGATCCAAACTGGAGTGGATTTCCAATAGCTAACTTGATCGCACCAGGTCGGGGAAAATTTCGCTCTGCCGGCAGAGCGTCAAATGTTCCAATAAGGCCGCATGGCACAACTGGCACGTTGGTTTCTGCCACCAGCATTCCCAGTCCATGCTTGAAAGGCATCATCGAGCCAGTGCGGCTGCGTCCACCTTCCGGGAAGATGATGAAGATTGCTTTTTCTTCCTGTAATTTCTGGCGCAAATCCGTAAGGGCGTGCGGGCCGCAATTCTTTCGCCACATCGGCAATGCGTTGAGCATGATTGCCGAAAACGTGCTGGTCATTTTCGTTTGGAAGAAGACATCGCCCGCGGCGATGGGGAAGGCGCGTTCGCGATGGCGGGGAGTGAGTGCCGCCCCAAGGGCCAGTGCGTCGAGGTGACTGCAATGATTCGCTGCGAGCACAAACGGCCCGTGCGCCGGCAGGTTCTCGCGGCCGACGATCGTTAGTCGGTGTGCGATCGCGAAATAACTTCGCAGCAGTGAAAAACAAGCATGGTGCGCAAGGCTTTCGAGAAGTCCGCTTTCGCGTCGTACGCTGCGAAACCGTTCGCTTGGAGTCAGGCCCGTGTCGTGGGCTGGCTGGAGGTTCCAGGGTTCCATCAGATTTTCCAGCCAGTGAAAAATTGTTGCTGTTGCCCGACAGCGAAACCGACAAAGTAATTGACATAATGAAACACGGCAGGCGCAACAAGAATCAGGCTATCGAACCGGTCGAGAATGCCGCCATGTCCAGGAATGAGTTTTGAGGTGTCTTTGAGCCCGAGGTCACGTTTGATCGACGACAGCATCAGATCGCCGAATTGACCTACCACGCTGACGATGATGCCAAGGCCGAACAGGCGCACGGGCGTGTCAAGCGCCGTGGTAAACCAGACAAAATGTGCGCCAAGGGCAAAGAGTGGCGTCGTTAGCGCGATTGCTCCAAGCGCGCCTCCTACTGTTTTGTTCGGACTGGTGTTGGGGACAAATTTTCGACGACCAAATAAATTGCCACAGATGTAGGCAAAGATGTCATTAAGTTCCACGGCGAAGATGATCAGCAAGAGAATTGGGCGGTAGTTCCAATCGTTTGCCATGTTGCCAAGGTTGCCGAGCGCGCTTCCGAAAAGAGCGAACCCGAGCACGCCGAGGCCGACGCGCTGAATGTAGCCCTTGGGTTGATCGGGGATCAATCCGCCGATGGCGATCAGGGCGACTGTCAGCGGAAACAAGGCAACAAAGAGTCGATACCAATTATCCAAGACCGAGAACGTGAGTAAGAGAATGCCGATAACGACGATGAGACTGATGGTTCGTTCCCGAAACAAGCCTGTGATGCGGGCATATTCCCGATAACAAAGGAAACTAAGCGTGGCCACGGCAAGAATCGTCCAAAACCCGCCTGCCAGAATGGGAATCAGGATGAACAGTGCCAGCCAAATCCAGGATCGATAACGGTCCCACAGCTCCTTTCTTTTATCCGCGGTGCTGTTGGCCGCACGCGTTACGATAAAAATGAGCAGTGGTGCTAACAGGAACAGAGTGAGAGCTGTTGTCGCAAGGACAACGGTCACACGATCGTCAAAGGCGTGCCGAAATCCAAAGAGCCGTTCGCGGGTGACCTCACTCATTTAGGAGCCTGATGAAGTACTCAGCCATGTCGCGCGAGAACGCTTTGGGCTGGAAGGCAAGACGCGAGCGACGAGCATGTCCACGGTGACCTGTAAGGAGCGAGCAACGCCGCCAGCCGGCCCAAAGCGTCCTCGCCCTCCGGCTTGCATCGCTTTTTCGCCTCTCCGGCGTTGCTCGTCGGTTACAGACATCCGCGGGTATGCGCCCTCCTCGCGCCTTGGAGAGACGAAAAATGGACAGCAACGCGGCATGGTTGAGTACGTCATCAGGCTCCTAGCGCGTGTGTGATTCGGGCTACGCGACGAATAACCGTGATAACACAGCCTACAACGATCACGGCAAGGCCCAAGGTCATCAGACCGATCCGCAAATCACCAAAGGCAATCATCTGCCAGAACCGTGGCGTGATTGCTGCATAAACACAGATGAGGGTGACGACGAGCATGCGATGTTGTTTCGCCATTGGCCCGCAGAACTCGTTAGGCGATCCGGCAATTTTTCCTGCTGCACGAACATAAGCGGTGAAGATGGCCAGAATGGTTGCGATGTAACCGAGTGTAACATTTCCGCCCCATGCGAAGCCGGCTCCAATAAAAACGGCCGCGTCGGAAATGCGGTCTGGGACCTCGTTGTAGAGTTCACCGGTTTTCGACGTGCGCCGGGAAGCGATGGCAACCATTCCATCGAGCATGTTGGCAGTCAGCCGTAATTGGGCGCCAAGCGCGGCGATGAGCCACAGGATTCGGTAATCAACAATTGAAGTTAAGCCGAGGGCGATGCCTCCGATAATGCATGCACACATGCCGGCAATTGAAATTGCATTCGGTGAAACATTTCGTGACACGAGCCAGGCCGTCGCGTCCTGCGCCCATTTTCGATCGCGCGTCGCGATGGGGCGGCGGTCAATGTGTTCAGTGGCTCGTTCGTCCATCGTTTGAATTGAAATCCATAGCAGGCCGGGAGAATAATACCCAGATGAAAGCTTGGGAACCCCACGTGCGCTTATTTGGCGGGATGGCAGCCCTTCATCCCGAGCGGAGCGAGGGACCTCACAATCGAAGTTTTGAATACACAAATTTCCTTGCGTGATCGATCATCGTTGTGAGAGGTCCTTCACTACGTTCAGGATGACAACGCGAAGAATGTTGATAGTGCCAAGCATATGACTGCGCGCGAGCGGGTGAAACAATTAATCAAAGCATTCCCAAAAGTTTACCCGAATGCGCATACCGAGTTGGATTTTCGAAATCCACTCCAATTACTCGTCGCCACAATTTTGTCGGCACAATGCACGGACAAGCGGGTCAATATGGTCACGTCTGCGTTGTTCAAGAAATATCGGACTGCAAAAGATTACGCGAATGCGCCGCAGGCCGAGTTCGAAAGTGCAATTAAATCGACAGGTTTCTTTCGTAGTAAAACCAAAAGTATTCGCGGGGCCATGCGCGCAATTGCGGACGAACACGGCGGAAAGGTCCCGGACACAATGGAGAAGCTAAATGCGTTGCCAGGGGTCGGACGAAAAACGGCGAATGTGGTGCTGGGCAACGCGTTTCACAAAAATGAGGGGATCGTAGTGGACACGCACGTGATCCGGTTGTCGCAGCGGCTTGGTCTCACGAAACACAAGGACCCGGAAAAGATCGAGCGTGATTTGATGAAGCTGGTACCGCGCGAGCATTGGACAGACTGGAGCCACTGGCTCATCTGGCACGGCCGCCGCCGTTGTTATGCGCGAAAACCTGATTGCAGCCGGTGCGAAGTTTTCAAGTTATGTCCCAGCGGCAAAGTTTTCCTGCGAAGAGGCCAGGCTCAGAAGCCGGATGCCAATTGACGACTTGGAGCTGCGTCCAATCGCGTCATTTGCTTTTTCGATTTTTTGCTCGACTCGGCCCACAGGATATCCTAAATCTCGGACCAGTTCGGAATCTCATTGGACAGCGGAATCAGGGAAATACGTTTTGCTCTAATTAGCGTGTTGTTGCTTTGCGCAATGGCAACGCAAACTGGCGCAGCCACCATCACAGTTACCAACACAAACGACAGCGGACCAGGTTCCTTGCGGCAGGCGATCCTTAATGCTTCGTCCGGTGATACAATCAATTTCGCCCCGAGCGTTACGACTGTTACTCTAACTAGTGGCGAGTTGGTGATTGACAAGAACCTGACCATCACCGGCCCTGGAGCCAATCGCTTGACCGTAACAGCGGAGTACCACGACTTTGTTTACTTTCGAATTTTCAACATCAGCTCGAGCACGGTGACTGTTTCGATGTCCGGGACACGATCTCAGATGGCTTCATTGGCGGCTCTGGCGGGGGTATTCTGAGCGCTGGCGTATTGATACTGACCGATTGTACCATTTCAGGTAATGTGTCATCCGATTCTTCGGGAGGAGGAGGTGTGATGAACGACCATGGCACCATGACCATCACGGGTTGTACGATCAGTGACAATAATGCTGGGCTGGGTGGGGGAGGAGGAGGTGTGCTGAACGAAAATGGCACCATGACCATCACGCGCTGTACGATTAGTAACAATTCCGTCTCAGGCTGGCTGTTGTCTTCCGAAGGCGGTGGGATATTGAACGAGTCGGGCGGTTCATTAATTGTCACTAACTCTACCATTAGCGGTAATACATGTTCTGCCGTTTACTTTGATCCCTTTCCAGCCACCGCACTTGGTGGTGGCGTTCACAACTCAGGTTCCATGACTATCACGAACTGCACGATTAGCGGCAATTCAGCGGTGGGCATCACGAGTTTGGATACGGGGGAAGGCGGGGGAATTTCGAATGGTGGCAATCTTCAAATTACGAGCAGTACCATCGCGCATAATTCTGCACGGGTGGAAACGGTGCATTCGGCGGTGGGATTTATGGGGTTGGGTCTACGAGAACAGACAGCAGTATCATAGCTCTTAACAGCGCTCCCATTGGACCGGACTTCACAGGTGCGGGCGGGGGTACACTCGATTCGACCGGCTACAATATCATTGGTAACAATGCTGACGCTGTCATTAATTCGCAACCTACGGATCAAATTGGTACGCCCGCCGCTTCAATCGATCCGCTCCTAGGGCCTCTGGCCGATAACGGGGGGCCAACTTTAACTCATGCTCTTCAATCCGGCAGCCCGGCTATCAACCGCGGTGATCCTGCTGCGCCACCCCATGACCAGCGCGGATATAG
>Ga0209268_1001660_pt1 | contig 10837 bp, 13 predicted proteins | sample GraSoiAngelo_143_FD_185900 | JGI IMG/M metagenome (GOLD analysis project Ga0209268, IMG submission 185900) | Grasslands soil microbial communities from the Angelo Coastal Reserve, California, USA - 14_1009_02_30cm (SPAdes) (version 2) | ecosystem: Environmental > Terrestrial > Soil > Grasslands ... | reverse complement strand
CTGCTTCAGGAACGTTTTAAAGAAGGAAGCATCTTCGCGATCGCTGTCATTTCGATCGGTGCAACTTGTTGGTTTAATCCGCTCGTGCGCGGTGGCTCTGTCTTTCTCTACAGAAATTCACTCGCCGTCAGGATGCGCGCCCTGTCCGCCCGCGACCAGAAAGCCCGCTGGGTCACGTTTGGCACGATGTTTTACGCAGATTATCCGCGCCTTCTGGGATTGCCCGCGCTCAATGGAACCCATCCTTATCCGCAGTTCGCATTGTGGTCGCGGTTCGACCCAGAGCGACGTTTTGTCGATCAGTACAATCGCTACGCCCATGTCTGGTTTACGGCCGTCGCTTCGGACCGGATCACGATCGACTCACCCTTCCTTGATCAAGTAAGAGTGTCCCTGCCGCCCACCTCCCCGGTACTGGATGAGTTCCGCGTCAGATTTTTTCTCGTAATCTCGCCAGAGGACCAATTCTTTGATCGCTTACCGCAGTTCTCGAAAATATTCAGTCACGGCCGGGTCCATATTTACCAGAAGCGTTGAAAGTAACGGCCACTCTCACTTCTGATTCTGCTGGCGTGTAGTGGAAGGTGCCGCCGCCTCGCGGAGCGGCCGGGCAAAGAGCCGGACGTTATTTTTCGCCGGGCAGAGCTATTCGATCGTTTCCGGCCCGGCGCCATGGTGGAGATCGCGCCAGAAATGATATTGGAGCGCGGCCCGGCGCGCGGCGCGACGTTTGCCCATGTTACTTGCGCAGCTCCGCGAGGAGGTTCGCCATTTCGAAGGCCGTGCGCCCGGCCGCCGTGCCGCGATTCATTTCATCTTCGAGACATCGCTTCCGGGCCTGTTCTTCGTCTTTCAAACTCAGCACCGTATGAATCACCGGGACACCGTGCTCGAGCGAGACTTGTTGCAATGCCTGAGTCACGATTTACGAGCGATGTATGCTGCGTGAGCTAGAGCTGCGCTCAATCCCTTCGATCACACAGCAATTGGTTCAGATCGAATATAAAGGGCTCGTCTTCGATCAACCATTGCGTTTTGACATCATGGTGGAGAGCTGCTTGCTCCTGGAATTAAAAGCTGTCGAAGCTTTGCATCCATTCAGCAAGGCGCAGCTTTTCAGTTATATGAAGCTGTTGGATATCCCGATTGGATTGCTCATCAACTTCCATGAGCCTGTCCTCAAGAACGGCATCTCCCGGATGATCCTCCCGGGAGCAAATCGAACAGAAGAAAACGAAGATAGCGACGTTTCTTTTTGAATCCTCCTTGGACGCAGCCCGCTACATGCGCCAAGCACCCAGTCTCGAACCGTTTCTTGCCTAAGAACCCTTCGCTTTCTTCGTTATCTTCCGTTAAAATCTTCGGACGAATCAAACACGAGGAAACGAAGGTCTTTTTTGCGTTAAAGCTGAATCAGACCGCGACGTGTTGCGTTAGCGACCGCTTCTGTTCGGCTAATGACGTTCATCTTAGCGAAGATGGCTTTGACGTGCGATTTCACTGTGCCCTCACTAATAAAGAGAGCCGAGCCGATCTCCTTATTACTTTTGCCCTGGGCCATTAGTTTGAGCACATCGATCTCGCGTTCGCTCAAGGCTTCTCCGCTGACGCGTTGCGCGAGTTTGGCCGCGAGATGCACTGGCACGCAAGTTTCGCCGGCGTGCACTCGGCGAATGCAATCCATTAGCGCTTCGCGCGGTGCGTCCTTGAGCAGGTAACCCTTCGCGCCGGCTTGAATGGCGCGGTAGATATCTTCATCGCCGTCGAACGTTGTTAGGACGATGATCCGCGCTTTCTCATCTCCGCAACGAATTTCCTTTAGCGCGCCAACGCCATCGAGCTCAGGCATACGCAAATCGAGCAGCGTCACATCGGGGTGATGCTGCTTCCAAAGGTCGACCGCTTCGCGTCCATTGCCCGCCTCGCCGATTACGGTCATGTCTGCTTTCCGAGTGATGAGTGAAACCAAGCCTTCGCGGACGACGCTGTGATCATCAGCAATAAGCACACTAATGTGAGGGCGTTTTGTATCTCCGGTCTTCGACGCTTTCTTCGCGGGAGACTGTGTTCTTCTTGGAGCCTTCTCAGAAACTGCTTTTGTTTTCTTTTTGGATCTCATGACATCGATTCTCCGTTGCATGGTAGTAGCACAGTGATCTTCGTGCCCTTGCCGCGTGAGCTGGTGATTTCCAATTCGCCGCCCATTTGTTCGACCCGCTCGCGCATTCCGCGAAGGCCTACCCCGTCATGTCGATCTTTGGCCTTGAATCCATCGCCGTCGTCACGCAGCTCCAGACGAAGTTTTTTTGCCTTGTAGGTTAGTCGCGTTTTGAAGTTGCGAGCGTGAGCGTACTTGAGGGTATTGGTCAAAGCTTCTTGTCCGATATGCAGTAGATTTTCCTGCCAGGGTTGAGGAAGCTCCGGCAATTTGCCTTTCGCTTCAAACGTTGTGTGAAGCGCTGTCCCGGCGGTCGTGTTCTTAATAGTACCTTTGAGTGCGCCCCAAAAATTCTGTTCCTGCAATGCCTGCGGGCGCAACGCGTGAACTGACCGGCGCGCTTCGCTCAGACTGCGCCGGGCCAATTCGCCGGCGCGGTGCAAGTGCTTGTCTGCGTCCTCGCGGGAACCGCACGCGATCGCATCCTCGGCTGCTTCCAATTGCACAATCACCCCGGTAAAACCTTGCGCGAGCGTGTCGTGAATATCCCGCGCCATTCGATTTCGCTCTTCGAAGACCGCCGCCCGCTGGCTTTGCTCGGCAAACTCATTGAGTTGAAGCGCAAGCATGACTTGATGCGCGAGCGCCTGAGTTAATTCAATCTCCTCCGGCCGATACGATCCGCGATCGATATGGCGGATCCCAATATAACCCCTCACCTGTCCACTCACCAAAATCGGAACTGCCAAAAACCGTTTTGTTCCTCTTCGCTTCAAATAGTCGGCCCACTCGCCGTTCACGCGCGGATCGGTCTCCCACTCGTCGCAAACCACCGGACCGGCCGTGAAAAGCAGTTCCTGAATTAGTGCGTTCTGTTTCCAAAACAGCGGGTCCTTCGCGAAAGGATGCTCCGGGTCCGGCCCGACCAATTTTCCGCCATCCACCATTGAGCGCAAAACGAGTGAGTCAGCCGATTCATCGAATAACCACAACGTCACGCTTTGCGCCTTCAGAAGGCGGCCAATGGTACTTAACATTTGCCCAATAAACTTTTCCGGGTCCGGCGCGGTCGCCAAAACATCTAAACTCTGTGCTAGCGCCTCTACTTGTCCGCGCGCCACTTGCTCGGAAGCGCGCAGCGCCTCCTCAGAGCGTTTACTTTCAGTTATATCGATTACGGTGCCGACGAATTCCGCAAGTTGACCGGTCTCATCGCAAACTGGATGACCGACCGCGTGGATGTTTTTGATGGCGCCAGCCGGATGAACAATTCGGTAGTCGGTTTCGAAGTCCGCCTTCTCTCGAGCCGCGCTTTCGAATAATTCCCTGACCCGGACTTGGTCTTCCACATAAAGACGTTCAAAGAATCTTTCGATTCGCGGCGGTCCTGCATCGAGATCGAAACCAAGCACGCGATATGTTTCCTCCGACCAGTACCTGATTTCGCCGGTGGCGGGCGCCCATGCCCAACTTCCGGTGTGGCTGAGGCCGCGAGATGCGTAATGTGTTTGATCGTATCCTGCTCATGCGGACTCGGGCTGCGTGGCTCCCGATAGTACATGGCAAAGGTCCCGATCACTTTGCCTTCGGAGGAAAAAATGGGCGTCGACCAACAGGCACGGAGAGAATTCGACAAGGCCAGATCGCGAAAACCAGCCCACAGCGGATCGGTCGCGATGTCGGCCACAATCACCTGTTCGCCCCGGTAAGCCGCCGTTCCGCATGAGCCTACAGCTGGTCCGATGAAAGCTCCGTCGATCGCTTCCGTGTAAGTTTTCGGAAGATTCGGCGCGCCGCCGTGCCGCAACTGCTTGCCTTTCGGATCCATTAACAAGATGGAAGCGAGAACATCGGGGGATTGCTCTTCCACCAGTCGACACAAGCTATCGAGTATGTCAGGGAGGGAATCGCCTTTGGCTACCATCTCAAGAACTCGATTCTCTCCGGCCAGGAGCGCTTCGCGCCGCTTGCGCTGGCTGATGTCCCTGATGATCGCCTGATAATATCGGCCACGCAGCGCCGATAAGGAAACTTCCACCGGAATTACCTCGCCGTTTTTTCGCAGGAATTTTCGTTCGAACCGGAAAGATCCTTTCGCTTTCAATTTATCGACCCGATCCTTAAACAAGTGGCGTTCTTCTGGGAGATAAGTCTCGGCAATTGAACTGCCGATCAGTTCACTTTCCGGACCTCCTGCCAGTTCGACTCCTGCCGGGTTTACTAACAAACATTTGCCGTCTGCATCAATGACGCAGATTGCATCTGGTGACGCATTGATTAAATCTCGATATTTTTCCTCGCTTGTCCGCAAATCCGTCTCTGCACGATCGCGTTCAATCGCAACTCGTGCCAGATAGGTCGCCTTCTCGATAACCTCGAGGTCGTGCGGATTCGGGCTTCGTGTTTCGCGCTCATAGATGCAAAAAGTTCCCAGGACTTTTCCTTCCGACGACAATATTGGATTCGACCAGGAGGCTCGGAGCCCGTGACTTAATGCGGCAGCACGATGCTCCGGCACGTCCCAAAGCGGATCAGTCGCGATATCAGAAACTATGACCGCTGATCCGCGATAGGCCGCCGTCCCGCAAGAGCCGGCACACGGTCCAATAGGCAGCTTTTCCATCTCCTGCCTCCATCCTTTGGGGAGACTCGGCCCCGCGATGGACTCCAGATGAACGCCATCGGGACGAAGCAACAAAACAGAAGCGAGCGTGCCGGAACGGTACTCTTCGATAATCTGACACAGAACATTCAGGATGTGCTCGAGCGCAGCACCGGTGGCGATCATCTCGAGAAGACGCTTTTCACCAGCGAACAAGGCCTCTCCCCGCTTGCGCTCGCTGATGTCTACCGTGGTACCGGTATAACTATCGACTTCGCCAGAGGGCCCGAGGCCGGGTCGGCCGACTTCCTGGACGTACTTAATAGATCCGTCCGCAAGCGCGATTCGGAATTCAATGTCAAAACCGGTTCTCTGACGAACTGCTTCATTGAGACTTCGCTCAATAAATAATCGATCTTCCGGATGAACTTTCTCCAGAAATAACTGGAAAGATGGGTCGGTCTTGTCGGGATCAAAGCCAAAGATCCGGAAATGCTCCTCCGACCAGGCAACCTTTCCACTGGAAACATTCCAGCTCCAGCTCCCGGTGTGGCTGATTCTCTGTCCCTCGGTTAAAAATGCTTCGCTATGCCGAAGCTTCTGTTCCGCGTTTTCGCGTTCAATGATCTCTCTGTGCAATTCTTCGTTCGCGCGCGACAGTTTCGCGGTTCGTTCTTCAACTTTAGCTTCGAGCTCATTCCGTGCTTGCCGCAGCTCGGACTCGCTCTTGCGCAGGCGATTTTCATTACGTTTGCGAGCGGAACTCCACGAACTAATTACCAGCGCCGAGAAGAGAAACGCGACCGTGGTAGGGACGTCACGCACGCTAAATTCAAATGCGAAGAACGGTTCGGTGAAGAAGAAGTTGATCGACAATGTCGACAGTAAGACAGCGAACAGTCCTGGTCCCGTGCCGCCAAACCACGTCGCTAGCAGCACAGCCGGAAAAAAGAGGGAGACTCGCACGCCGAAATCCTGCAGCGGAAAGGTAACCGCGGTGCAGATCGCCACGGATAAAATAGAGAGACCGTACCACCAAACGGCTGGCGCAACTCGTCGCAAACCAAGATCTGACTTCGACATTCTCTTGACTCCAAAAGTCTACGTTAGGCGATCAACCCCTTGAAAGTTTAACGATCCAGCGCTCGACACGCCACTTTTCTTTCCTCCCTCGAAAGAGGCACTCTAAAATCCCGCCACTGTAACGTGGTGACGGACCACATGCCCGTTAGCTTGGAGAAATACGAAATCAATGAAAACCAAACAACGTGAAAACAATCTTAAGAACACGCTACGCAAGGTCTTTCGACGACGCGCACGCAGGCACGACCCCATGCTCGTATTCAACATGTCGATCTTCAATTTCACCGACGGCTGGAATCGCACGTTTTCGAAATATGAATACGCGCGCTCCTACGCCTAACGAATCGATGCCAAATAAGGGGGCCAAACCGCGGACGATCGACGCCGCGGAGGGAACAATCGTAGTCAAGGCGCCAGTTGCAATGGTCTACAAGCGCTGGCTGGTGTTTGAGGATTACCCAGAATTTATCACTGTGATCAAACGGGTTCGGAAATTGGACGCGAACCATTTTGTCGCATCCCTGGCTTTCAACGGAAAGCAATATGACGCGACGCTTGAGATCATGCTGCGTGTTTCAGAGCGGAGGCTGGCTTGGCGAACTATTTCCAACGGTCATGCGCACGATCACCTTGCCGCTGGAGTCGTTTCCTTCGCATCGCTTTCTGATCAAGGCACGCGCGTGACCATGAAGCTGACCTCGAGCTTCGGCGGCGCTGTTTCAAATCGAGTCGATAAATATCTGCGCAACTTCAAACGGCTAATTGAAGACCGCCTCCGCAAATCGAAAAACGTCTGAGTAGCCGGTTACCTCGTACGAGGGAGCATCCATCACCCCTGGAGTAGTAATGCAAAATCCCACGCACGCGCAATAGCGGCAGGGTGACAGCAAAGGATACCCTGAAGTATTAAAACGAAACGTGATCTGATTTAAACCTTCACCGAGAAAATTATCATGTCTCATCAAATTCATTCCTACCGCGAGCTGCAGCAGCAGATTCATGAAGACTTGCGGCTCCAGCACCCCGAGTGGGTCGAGCCCAACGGTGACTGTCCCACGTGCGATTCCTACGAGCGGCGCCTGGCGGAGCTGATCGGTCTTTTCCAATCCGGCGAACGCAACCTGGTCGCAGCTTAACTGGCCGATCAAGCGATAGAAACAAAAGCACCCCGCCAACATGAGACCGATCATTGAAATCAATGAAGCGAACTTCGAGACCGAAGTTTTGAAATCCAGCCAACCCGTGCTGGTCGAGTTTGCCACTGGATGGAGTCTTCCTTCTGTCATGTTCGACGGAGCGATGGACGAAATTGCCACTGAGTTTGTCGAGGATCTGAAGCTCGCCACCGTCAAACTCGATCGGAACCCGAATCTCGGGCTGTGGTACGGCATTCGATGCGTTCCGACAGTGCTGTATTTCCTCGATGACGAAGTCAGGATTGGGATCTTCGGGACCGCGAGCAAGGAGACGATCCTTTCCCAATTGAGACCGATCATGAATAGCAGCACCATCGGCCAAATTTCCAATCCATGACAAAATGTCGTTTAGGCAAAGCGCAATCAACGGACGTGGTCACCGCAACCGGATACAATTAGAATGAAAATTGGATTCATTGGCTTGGGAATCATGGGTAGTCGCATGGCGGCGAACCTGCAGAAGCACGGTTATTCATTGGTCGTGTTCAATCGCACGCGTGATAAAGCGGAGCCGTTGCTCGACAGAGGTGCGGCGCTCGCTGATTCGCCGCCCAAACTGGCGGACCAGGTGGACGTCTTGTTCACCATGTTGGCGCATCCCGACGCAGTGGAACAAGCAGCACTGAGCACGAAGGGATTTCTAAGTCATCTCAGGCCGAACACGATTTGGATTGATTGCAGTTCGGTTAACCCTTCGTTCTCGAAGAGGATGGCGGCAGCAGCCGCGGCCGGCCAGATCCGTTTTATCGACGCACCCGTAACGGGTTCCGCGCCTCTTGCCGTCGATGGGAAACTTACTTTTTGGGTTGGGGGTGACGCCGCCGACGTGGACGCAATTCGCCCGTTACTCTTGTGCATGGGCAACAAAATTGTTCATGTCGGCGGCCAGGGGATGGGCACCTCCATGAAAATGGTGGTCAATCTTTTGTTAGGCACGGGAATGGCCGCGTTCGCCGAAGCAATGGAGCTCGGCCAGGGACTGGGGCTTTCGCAGAAGATGCTGTTTGATTCGCTGCTTAGTACGCCGACGGTCGCGCCGTTTCTCGCGTTGAAGCGCGAAAAAATCGAAGGCGGAAATTACGAAGCTGAATTTCCATTGCGCTGGATGCAAAAGGATATGCATCTTGCTTCAGTCAGTGCTTACGAAAGCGGTGTGGCTTTACCCCTAACGAACGTAACCAAAGAAATCTATCGACTGGCGATGCGTGGTGGGCACGAGCCCAAGGATTTTTCGGCCATCTACGAATTTGCGATGGGCGACGATGGAAAAGAACGGACAGCTTCACCATGATAAAGACAATCTCCTATCTCGGTCTGGGCACCATGGGCAGCGGCATGGCGGCGAACCTTCTCAAGGTCGGGTACGAACTCACCGTCTGGAATCGGAGCGCTGAGAAATGCGAACCGTTCGCCCGAAAAAGCGCGCGCATCGCCGATACTCCCGCCGACGCCGTCCGCGATGTCGATCTAATCATGTATATCTTGAGCAATGACCAAGCCGTCGAGGACGTTGTTTTTGGCGCCAAAGGAATTCTAAGCGGGATCAAAGAAGGCCAGATCGCGATCGACATGAGCACGGTTCTTCCCGCGACGAGTTTGCGAGAACAGGAAGTTTACGCAAAACACGGTGTCGATTTTCTCGATGCGCCTGTTTTTGGCAGCAAACAAGAATCCGCCGATGCCAAGCTTTGGATTCTGGCCGCGGGCAACAAGGCCATTTTTGAAGAAGTGAAACCAGTCTTGGGGCACCTAGGGCAAACCGTTCACTACTTTGGCAAGAATGGAAATGCCGCGGCCATGAAGCTGGTGGGAAACCTCATCGTCGCATTGGAAATGGAAGCGCTCGCGGAAGGTCTGATTCTCGCGCAAAAGGCGGGTCTTGATCTGAAGACTGTGATGGAAGTGGTAAAAGTCGCCGACTTCCGCTCACCACTGCTCGTAAGCAATGGTCAGAATATTTTGAAACGCGATTTTTCTACTAATTTCGCGCTCAAGCTCATGCTCAAGGACGCGGGCCTCATTGAAAAATTTGCTGAAAGTCTGGAGTCGCCCATTCCAGCTCTGCACGTTGCCAAAAAGAATCTCGAATCGGCAGTTGCACTTGGCTTCGGAACGGAAAACGCCTCTGCCCTCATCAAGGCGCTCGAAAAAGAAGCGGGTGTCGAAGTGAAAAGCGCTCCCCGAGCTAAGACGCCTACCATCTCCCACAGACAGCCTACAGCTGCCGGTCGCTTGTAGGCCATCTGTACTACTGTCGCTCGCAGTCTTGTTTTTGTGGGAACAGTGTTATGCAGGGAAACTGACCCGAGCACTCTTGCGGTGTTGAGGCGCCCATTTTGTCATGTCGAGCGACAGTCGAGACATCTCTTGCTATTCCTCTGCCAAAAAAATTAGAGATTCCTCGACTGCGCTCGGAATGACAATGAAGGGGGCTAACCCCGAGATGAATCTTCGTTGCGGTGGCGGCTTCGCGGCTCTCTGTCAGACACCTTCGAGGGCTATCTCGAAAGAGGGAGTAAACCTCGCCCCACGAGTGGCAACCGTAAATCCCACGCATGCGCAGTAGCGGCTGCGGTAGCTCGAGAGTTAGCTTTCAGCAGTCATGTGGATCGTTCGTTTAGCGCTAAGACGGCCCTACACCTTCACGGTGATGGCCATTCTGATCGTGCTCATGGGCATCGTCACAATCACCCGCATGGCTACGGACATTTTTCCCAAGATCGACATCCCGGTGGTGAGCGTGATCTGGAGTTTTCCGGGCGTCGCGCCCGAGGAAATGGAGAAGCGCTTTGTCACCGTGACCGAGCGCGCCATGACCACGACCGTCAACGACATGCCCAGATCACCTCGATCACGCAGACGCTTCTGCGCATCCTGCCACCCGGCACGACGCCGCCGCTCATCTTGCAATACAGCGCCTCGAATGTGCCAATCCTGCAACTCGGCCTAACCAGCAAAACGCTTTCTGAACAGCAGCTCTACGATCTTGGTTTAAATTTCATCCGCACCCAGCTCGCAACCGTACAAGGCGCACAAGTCCCGCTCCCATATGGTGGCAAGTCGCGCCAGGTCATGGTCGATATCGATCCGCAGCAACTTTTCGGCAAAGGACTATCGCCAGCGGATGTGAGCAACGCACTCAATGCCCAAAACGTCATCCTCCCGGCTGGGACCCAAAAAATCGGCGACCGCGAATACAACGTGCGGTTGAACTCGAGCCCGGAACTTTTGCAGGCGCTGAACGATCTGCCGATCAAACAGGTAAACAACGCGATGGTTTACATTCGCGATGTCGCGCACGTTCGCGACGGGTTCGCTGTGCAAACAAACATCGTCGCGCAAAATCGCGTTCGCTCGGCGTTGCTCACGGTGTTGAAAAGCGCGAGCGCATCAACGCTCGATATCATCAGCCGGGTGAAAGCAGCGCTGCCGCGGATCAAGGCGACATTGCCGCCCGAACTGGATATTACCCAGCTTTTCGATCAATCGATCTTTGTCCGCGCCGCCATCAACGGCGTTTTGAAGGAGGGCGTGATTGCGGCGTGTCTGACTGCGCTCATGATCCTGCTTTTTCTGGGAAGCTGGCGTTCGACTCTGGTCGTGGCGACTTCAATTCCATTGTCGATCTTGTGCTCGATCATCATTCTCAGCGCGCTCGGTCAAACCATGAACCTGATGACGCTGGGCGGACTTGCTCTCGCCGTCGGCATTTTGGTGGATGATGCCACGGTCGAGATCGAGAACATCCATCGCAATCTCGCGATGAAGAAGCCGATGGTGCGCGCAATCCTCGACGGC
>Ga0209268_1001654_pt1 | contig 10852 bp, 9 predicted proteins | sample GraSoiAngelo_143_FD_185900 | JGI IMG/M metagenome (GOLD analysis project Ga0209268, IMG submission 185900) | Grasslands soil microbial communities from the Angelo Coastal Reserve, California, USA - 14_1009_02_30cm (SPAdes) (version 2) | ecosystem: Environmental > Terrestrial > Soil > Grasslands ... | reverse complement strand
CAGCGTCGCGGCACCTACCGGCGCATTCAGCGTGAACTCCCCCCGCTCGTTCGTGACCGCGGCGACAGGCGTGCCGACCACGGAGACGGTCGCCCCCGCGACGGGCTCCCCCGAAGCGGCGCTCGTCACCTTCCCGCTGATGGGACGCTGCTGGGCGAACGCGGCGCCGATGCCGACGCTCAAGCTCAGCGCGAGCGTGCTGAACCAAGTGCGCTTGACCACGGCTCCTCCATACCCTCGTTGCGCGATGTGACAGTCGGAAACCCGGGACGGTCCGGGGCTAGCTTGCGCGCGATTCGTGCAGTCCGCAAGGAGGCCGAAAATCCCGGCTACGCGGCCACTCCCTCCTTGACCTTGCGCCGGCCGCCGCCCAGCGCCGCGTACGCGACCGGGCCCGCCGCGGCCAACACTGCCGCGACGAGCACGCCGGGCAGGCCGATCTCGCGACTCTGGATCTCGAGGCCCGCCGCGCTCAGGATGAGCAGGATTGGCAGGGCGCCGAGCACCGCCAGGGCGGGGGCGCCCAGCGGCACCCGGAACGCACCGCGCAGCGCCGGCTCGGCATGCCGCAGCTGCAGCAGCGCCCCGAACTCGAGCGCCAGCGCTGCGCTGTACAGCAGCACGTCGCCCGCGAGCAGGCCGCCGAACGGCACGAGGGTGAACCCGGAGTACGCGAGCGCCGACACGAGCACCGCGTTGCGGGGTGTACCGCGCTCGTCCGTCCGGGCCAGCGCGGCCGGGAGCAGCCCGTCCTGCGCCAGGACCAGCGGGATGCGCGAGTACGCCAGGAGCAGTGCGTTGAACAGCGCGAACGCGCTCACCAAACCCGCGGCGGCGACCCAGACGCTGAGCCAGGGGCCGACGACGGCCCCCGCGATCTGAGGCCACGCGCCGTCGGTCCACGTCTTCCAGTCGGTGAGCGCAAGCGCGGGAAGTATCGTGAGCAGATAGACGGCGGTGACGAGCGGCAGCGCGCGCGCCAGCGCCCGCGGATAGGTCGCCGACGACTGCTCGATCTCGCCGCCGATCGTCGACGCGTTGTCCCACCCGCTGTAGTTCCAGATGCTTTGCGAGACCCCGATGCCCAGGGCACCGAGAAACGACGTACCCGTTGCGTGGAACGGGGTCGCGGGAAACGGCGTTGCCGGTTGCCCGAGCCAGCGCGCCAACGCCACCGTCGCGAGCACGCCGAACGGCGCGAGCACGAGGGCCACGAACCATCCGGACGCCGTCCCCACGACCCGGGTGCCCCGCAGGTTGAGCCAGGTGGCGCCCCAGATCAGCGCCAGCGCGACGAGCCACGACTCGAGGCGACCGAGCTCCGGCAAGAAGAAGCGCAGGTACTGCAGAAACAGCACCGGGTAGATCGCCATGTCGATCAGCGAGTAGACCCAGGACAGCCACCCGTTCCAAAAGCCCCAGAAGCGCCCAAAGGCGCGCTTCACCCACTGGTAGTAGCCGCCCTCGGCGGGGAGCATGGACGCCAGCTCCCCGATGAGCAGCGCCTCCGGGACACTGTAGATGAGCGGCGTCGCGACAAGCAGCAGGATCGCCACGCCGGGACCGACCGACCCGACGAGCCCTTCCAAGCCGAACGGCCCACCGGAGACGGTGAAGAACATCACCGCCACCAGGCCCCCCAACCGCAGCGCCGGGCGTGACGTCACGAGTGCGGGTGGTCGTGCGCGCCACCCCGGATGACTGCGACGAGCGTGGTGATGACGCAACAGCGGACGATCAGCGCAGCGACGACCTTCATTGTGACCTCGCGGGGGAGTCCCGGGGGTAATTTACGGTAGGCCGTTAATTGCGCGGCCCGTCCGCCGGTAATGCGGCGGTCATGCAAGGAACGCACCCGTCTCGGGAGAGATCATGAGACCGCTCGTCCGTCCGTTGCTGGCCCTGGCCGTCGGCGTGCTCGCCGCGCGGTGCCGCGAAGCCCCCGTGACCGCACCGCCACCCATCACCACCCTGCCGCGCCAGCTCAGCGCCGCAGAACAGGGCCTCATCGCCCGAGACAACCAATTCGCCTTCACGCTGTTCGGTGAGATCGCGCGGCAGGCCGGCCCCGATTCGAACCTGTTCATCTCCCCGCTCAGCGCGGCGATGGCGCTCGGCATGGCGTACATCGGGGCCGCCGGCGCCACGCAAACCGAGATGCAGCAGGTGCTGCAGCTCGACGGCCTGACGCTCGACGACGTCGAGCGGTCCTACCGCAGCTTGATCGCGCTGTTGCGAGGGCTCGACCCCCAGGTGGCGTTCACGCTCGCCAACTCCGTGTGGTACGACCCGGACCCTCGATTCGCGCCGACGCCCGATTTCCTCGCCGCGACCAGGACATACTTCGACGCGCGGGTCGAGAGCCTCGACTTCAGGAGTCCCAGCGCCGCACCCACGATAAACAGCTGGGTCAGCGATCAGACCGGCGGCAAGATCCCGGCGATCGTGCCGGATCCGATCGGCTCCGACGTCGTCGCCTACCTGATCGACGCGATCTACTTCAAGGGGAGCTGGACCACCCAGTTCGACGGGAGCCGGACTCGGCCCGGACCGTTCCGACTCGCGAACGGCACCGCCGTCACGGTACCGATGATGACGCACGGGCGCACCGTCCGCGTGGGCGTTGCGAGAGCCGACGGCCTGATCGTGTTCGATCTGCCGTACGGGGGCGGAGCGTACAGCATGACCATCGCGCTGCCACAGCAGGCCAGCGGCATCGAGTCGCTGGTCCAGGGATTGACCGGCGAGCGCTGGAGCGCCTGGATCGCCGGGCTCGACTCCGGGTCCTTCGAGGTGTTCCTGCCGAAGTTCACGCTCACCTACGGCCTCACGATTAACGCCGTGCTGAAGGCGCTCGGGATGCCGTCCGCGTTCTGCGAGTCGCAACGCGCCGACTTCACACGCATGAATCCGAGCGGGGCGCTGTGCATTACGGACGTCATGCACAAGGCCTTCGTGGACGTGAACGAGGAAGGCACGGAGGCGGCGGCCGCGACGGCGGTCGGGATCGGAGTCACGAGCGTGCCCGCGTCCATCGTGGTGGATCGCCCGTTCGTCTTTGCGATTCGCGAGCGTCTCTCGGGAACGATTCTGTTCCTGGGCCGCGTGATGAACCCCGCCGCCAGCTGACCCCGGTCAGCAGCTCGGGGAGACGATCCCGGAGCTCTGCCCGGCGCGGAGGTAGCGTGGCTCGCTCGGCGGGGTGCCGAGCACGCGCTCGTACACCGCCAGCTCACGCCGCGCGATGCGCGGCCACGCGAACCGCGCCGCTTTGGCGCGCCCCGCTTCTCCCATCACCCGGCGCCGCTCGGGGTCGGCGATCAAGTCGAGCGCCGTCTCGGCCCATGCCGCCGGATCGTCCTTCGGCACCATGACGGCCTCGGCGCCGCCGGCGATCACCGAGCGGAAGCCGAGGTTGTCCGACACGATCATCGGTGTGCCGCACGCCATCGCCTCGAGCAGCGTGACGCCGAAGGAGGCGATCGTGGTGGGACACAGATAGAGGTCCGCCGACGCGTAGTACTCCGGGCGCTCCTCGAACACCTGCCCGACGAACCGCACGCTGTCGCCCAGCGCCCGCGCCCGCCGCTCATAGTAGCCCCGCCAGGGGCCGTCCCCGGCAACCGTGAGCACCGCGTTCGGGTGGCGCGCCAGGATGCGAGGCAGTGCCGCCAGCGCCGTGCCCAAGCCGTTGCGCGGCTCGATGCGACCGAGGAACAGGAGCCGCGGGCCGTGCGTGAGCGCGTCGATGGGACGACGCCCGTTCGGTCGGAAAAACTCGACGTCCACGCCGTTCGGAATGATGTCCCAGTGGGCACGAAAGTACCGCGAATTCGCGGCCACCACCGGCTCGCTCACCGCGATCGTCGCCGCGTGCCGGTCGAGGATCTTCTGGAGCGGTCGCCGGAACACGCGACAGCCGAGCGAGCGCGCGAACCACGAGTGGAAGGTGGCGACCACCGGAATGCCGACCTGCCAGGCGGCGAGCGGCGCTGCGAGCCCGAACGTCGGGGCGAGGCCGCCGTGCACGTGCACGAGGTCGTAGCGACCTTCCCGGAGCAGCGCCTCGAGCTGGCGCCGCAATCCCCAACCGGTGGTGATGCGCGAGACGCCACCGTTCGAATAGATCATCCGGCTCGTCCCCACCCGGCGCACGAACGCCGCATCCGGGTAGGCGCCCATGTGGGATGTGACGACGGTGGCGGTGTGCCCCCAGCTGTTGAGCTGGAGGGCGAGGTTGTGAACGTGCTCGGGGACACCCCCGAACTGGGGATAGTAGTCTTCGGCGACGAGCGCGATGCGCATTCGGGTCCCGCAAGCTAGGGTTGACGGTGATCCTGCGCCGCCGGAGCGACCGGCTTCAGAGAGCATGACCCGGCGGTCCGGCTCGACGTCACGGGCGCCGCGCGAGACTCGCCTCGAGACGACCCACGGCCGCGACGACGGCCTCGGGCTGCTCTTCTTGAATGAAGTGACCCGCCCCCGGCACGGAGTCAAGGGCGAACGCTCCCACGGTCCGCTGCAGCAGCTTGATCTCCGCCGCATTCACATCGCCGTCGTGGGGCTCCCCGCCCACGATCAGGCGCACCGGGCAGCGGACGTCGGCGAGGTGTGGCCACAGCTTTCCGGGCTCCCGCGAGTTCGCCATCGCCAAGTAGGCCTTGAGCGTGGCGTCGAGGTTGCGTGCCGCGCCGGCGGTGTAGCCCGATACGACGTCGTCGGTCACCCACGTCGTGTCGCCGGAGGACGCGATGAGCATGCTCCGGATCTTGCGCCGCACGAGCTTAACCCCGCCGAACAGCTTGATCCAGGGCGCGAACCTGAGCGCCCGTTTGAACGCCGGGGTCACAGCCGCCTCCGTGGGGCCCCCCTCGATCGAGATCATGCCGCGCACCAGGTCGGGCCGGCGGTAGGCGAGGCGGAACGCCTCCGATCCGCCCATCGAGTGCGCCACGATCAGCGCCTGACGTTCCCCGAGCGAATCGAGCACGCCGGCGATCCGGTCGGCCTGCGCCGTGAGGGAGTAGTCGGCGCGCGGCGGCCGGGTGGACGAGCCGATTCCGAGCGGCTCGATCACGATGGTGCGGTAGCCGGCCGCGTCGAGCAGCGGCACCAGCTGGCGAAAGCCGAACTCGGAGCCGAACAACCCCGGGATGAGCACCACCGACCGACCCGCGCCGGCCATCGCGACGGCGAGCGACTCCCCGGGCGCGAGCGGGACCTTGAAGCTGCGGGCGCTGTCCGCCAGGGTCAGCACCGCAAGCAACCACACTGGCGGGAGCGTCGAGCACCTCCGCGAAATCGTTCGACCAACGGGGGGATGTCCGCGAAAATGTACCGCCCGGTGCGCGACGGCAAGGAGCGTACCTGGGCGAAGGGCTGGAGGGGTTCGAGCGCGCCCGTCAGCGGGGCTCGCTCAATGTGCTGCTGGAGACGATGTAGCCGCGGGGTGGGCGTTCAGTCGGGCAGCTTGCGGAGCAACCGGTCCAGAACCGCTTGCTCGTGCTTCAGAAAGCGGTCGTCGCCGTACATGAGCAGGGCGGCGGGGCCCCACTGCGGGTCGGTCGGATGACCGATGTCGTTCAGCTCGATGCCGAGAGTCGGGCCGAGCACGAGCATCGTGCGAATGACGCGCTCGTAGTGCTCGGCGACCGTCGCGAACCCGGCGCGCAGCGCCGCGAGCTCCCGCGCTAACCGCACACGCTCCCGCAGACACTGTCGAAACGCGTCTGGTGGATCCTGCTGCACGGCGACTCTGGTAGCCATCTGCCCACGTCCAACCGGTTGTTGACGGCCAAACGCCTGCTGCCGCGTATAACATGGGGGCCGGGACAGAACTGCACAAGCTGCACACTCAAACGAGGCCTCGCCCGACGGGAGTGCGGTTGTGTCAGCCGACGGACACAGGGAGGTTTACGCTGTCGACGTACCGCTAGCGTGGGGCGGCCTTCCCGCCGCCACATCGCGCAGCACCACAGGGTCACGTACGTTCACGACGCCGCGCTTGTTGGTGGTCTGGCGGCTCAAGTTCGCGAACGCAGCGATGAGTTGCTGGCTGACTTTCAAGCGCCCGCTCGCTGCGGGGTCGGGCCCGCTGCCGAGCCGCTCCAGCAGCAACAGGAGGGCCTCCGGCACGCGCCGCAACGGGTCGCGCACCGTGAGCATGGCAAGGTGGTCCAACGCCAACGCGTACTGGTGCGCGTCCCGGGACGCCACCGCGGACGCGAGCGGCGCATCCGCCGCCAGATACCGGCTGAACACGTCCGCCGGCAGCTCCAGCGTTGTGGTGGGGAGCAGCGCCACAGCGTGTCGGGGCTCGGGAGTCGGCGTCGGCTCCCACAACGGCGGGCTCAGCAGCCAACCGGGACCGCACACCTCGAGAATCGCATGCGGGGGCCGCTCGAGCGCCACGTGCAGCGCGATCGCGCCGGTGCGGATGTAGATGTGTAGCTGCTTGAGTCGCTCGGGGCGCAGCGACTCGCCCGACCGATACTCTCGGGTCGCGACGCCGGGCAGCGTAGCAAGCTCGCTGGCAACCAGCTCCAAAGATGCGGCCTCTGAAACGGGCGATGTCCGGAAATACCCGACCGCACCGCGATCAAAAACGGGGCCACGCGGCCGCCCGGCGCCGCGGCGAAGAAGCGCTCGGCGACGGCATCAGAATGCTGCGTCGGCGACACACCGTCAGTTGCGGGCACCCCAATGTCGCGCGGCCGACAACACTAGTGGACCACGACCGACGTCGCGCGCTCGCGCCGGCCCGGCGCCGGCACAGCGGTTAGAGGCAGACTCGTTCTCCTAACGAGAGATGCTGACCGCGACGTTGTGATTCATCCCCATGCTTCCGTCGTTGGGCGAAGTAATCGGGAATCCCACAACGGTACCCGTCGCCTGAGCCGATGAGAATTCCGATGTCCCCACGGAATGGAACGTGAAGTCCCCGAACGTCTGGGAGGACGTGCCTTGATTGCGCCCTGTGAAGAACGATGTCTTATCAAATTCAATGCTGACCAGCCCGCAAGCGCCCTCGAAGGTGAGAAAGCCCGGGTCCGCGCAGGTGTCGGTGTTCAAAACCAACCTGCCCCCGCCGCTCCCCGTGAAGTCACTCACGGGAACCGGGCCAACGCCGCTTGCAAAAGAACAACATGGGTCGAACTGGAATATGGAGTACGAGAGACCGAGAGTGTCCCCGGTGGACACGCTGGCGAAGCCAAACAGCGAGTTCGCAGACCACGAGACGTTTCCGAAGTCACCATTGGCGACGAAGTGGAACACCGTAGTCCGATTCGCTGCGACGTCGAACGTGGGCGAAGGATCAGTTGGGTTGCGTCGTTGGAGATCAGTCGACACTTCCCGACAGCCGAAGACGGCCAGCACCAAGGTGAACCCACCAATCGCGTGAGCCACTTTCATGATCCCCTCCTGGTTCAGAAGGCGTGTTTCTGCTATTCCGCCCCGTGATGTGAGATCCGCAGAGGCGCTCTCCCGGTGAGAAGTGGGCTTCGGGGTTGGGAGGCGATGGCACTATTCACGCCAAGAATGCGCGGGCCACGATGCGACTCCGCGCGGGCCACCGTCAAGTATTGCGCGGATGCAACGCCGCTAACGCCTCATCATGATCGCATCATGATCGGAGGAAGCGCACGCGCGGCTGGCGCGATACATTGGACGGTCTCCCTCGTTGGACTGAGGTAATGCGCCCACCATCCCTGCTCATGCTCTGCGCCGTCACGCTCGCGGTTGCTCCGCTCGGAGCGCAATCCGCGGCACCGAGAGCGGGGCCCCTTGATGCACGTTTCCTTTCCCCACTGGTTTGGCGCAACGTCGGTCCATTCCGTGGGGGACGGGTCTCCGCCGTGTCGGGCGTCATTGGACAGCCGGGAGTGTTCTACGCCGGCACGCCGGCCGGCGGCGTCTGGAAAACGACGAGCGCGGGAGAAACGTGGTTTCCCGTCTTCGACTCTATTCCGACCGTTTCGTCCATCGGCGCCATCGAGGTGGCACCATCGGACCCCAACGTCATCTATGTCGGCACCGGCGACCTCGATTCCTACTTCGACGGCATGGGCGATGGGATGTATAAGTCCTCCGACGCCGGACGCACCTGGCGTCGCATCGGCCTTGAGGGGACGGAGCAGATCCCTGCCATCCTCGTGGACCCACACGATCCGAACATCGTCATGGTTGCCGCACTGTCGACGATCAAACCGGCGTCGCGACCCTCGCGCGCGCGGCAGATGCGCCCGACGTCATCTTCGCCGCTGCGTACTTGCATTACGTCGCGCCAGGGGCCATTTGGCCCGTACCGGACACGGCACGCATGCGGACGCGACTCTACAAATCGACGGACGGCGGTCTCACCTGGCGCGAGTTCCTCGGCGGGGGGCTCCCACGTCTCGCCGGTCGCATCTCCATCGCGGTCGCGATCGGCACCAACGCGCAGCGCGTCTATCTCATCGGCGACTTCGGACTGTATCGGTCCGACGATGGCGGCACGTCGTGGCGCCATATGGCCGCGGAAGATAAACGGATCGCCAACGGCCAGGGCGGCTACAACTGCGGCGTGTACGTCGACCCGAAGAATCCCGACATCGTCTACACGTTCCAGGTGACCGCATACAGATCCACCGACGGGGGCAAGAGCTTCACCGGATTCAAGGGAGGCCCTCCCGGCGGCGACGATCCGCAGGTGATGTGGATCGACCCCACCAACGGCAAGCGCATGCTCATGGGCTACGACCAGGGAGCGATCGTCTCGTTCGATGGCGGCGACACTTGGAGCTCGTGGTACAATCAGTCGACGGAGCAGGTGTACCACATCGCCACTGACAACTCGTTTCCCTACTGGATCTACGCGACCCAGCAGGACGCGGGTGCGATCGCCACGCGCAGTCGAGGGAACCTGGGGGCGATAACGCCCATAGACTGGAAGCCGGTGCCCGGCTGGGAGTGGGGTACGATCCTTCCCGATCCGCGCGATCCCAACGTCGTCTTCTCGAGTGGACTCGGCATCTCGAAGATTACCTATCCCGGCGAGGAGTGGATAAAAATCGGGCCGGACCAGGATCCGTCGCTCAAGCTGCGCGGCGTGTTCAACCCGCCCATCGCCTTCGCGATGTGGAACCGCAGGCGCGAGTTGCTCGCCGGCTATCAGTATCTCATGGCGACCACAGATGGTGGCGCGACCTGGACGAAGCTGAGTCCCGATCTCACCGAAACGCGGGCCCACCCGGCCCCGAGCGATACGTCCGGATCGTCGTTCCCGAGCATCGTGTCGATCGCGGCATCGCCCGTGACGCCCGGCGTCATCTGGGTCGCGACCAACACCGGCATCATCCAGGGGTCGCGCAACCACGGGAAGTCATGGAGCGACGTCACAATCCCGGGCATCGAAATAGGGAGACGCCCGATCCTCCCTTCGGTCGAGGCCTCCCACTTCGACGCGGGCACGGCGTACGCCGCGCTCGACGCACACTTTCGCGGCGACGACGCCCCGTCCATCTACCGCACGCGCGACTACGGGAACACGTGGACACGGATCGTCACGGGACTGCCGGCGACGCTGCCCGGCGGCGCGTTCGCGCGCGTCGTTCGAGCGGATCCCAAGCGGCGCGGTCTGCTGTTCGCCGGCACGGAGAGCGCGGTGTACGTGTCCTTCGACGACGGCGACAATTGGCAATCGCTGATGCTCAATCTTCCTACCACGGAGTACCGCGACATCGCGATCCACGACAATGATTTGATTGTCGGCACGTACGGCCGCGGCATCTGGGTGCTCGACGACTTTGCGGTATTGCGGCAGCTCAACGGCGCTGCGGCGACCGAGCCGGCCCATCTCTTCAAGCCGAGCGACGCGGTGCGTGTACGACGGAACGTGATGTACAACACGCCGTTCCCGCGCGAAGTACCCCAGGCGCCGAACCCGCCGGACGGCGCAATCATGTATTACTCGCTCGGCGCGAAGCCGTCGTCCGAGATCACGATCGAGGTGCTCGATGCGAGGGGCAGCGTCGTGCGGCGCATGTCCAGCGCTCCGCCTCGAGCCGTGCGCGAAACGGCCCGCCCACCGATGGAAAGCTCTTGGCTTGCGCCGGGGCGCGGCCTGCCCGCTAACGTCGGCCTGAATCGCGCCAATTGGGATTTGCGATACGATCCACCACCCGCGTTCGCGCACTCATTCGAATTCAACGGCAACCCAGGCGTCACCCCGATGGCGCCTGAGGGCCCGCTGGCGCTCCCTGGTCTGTATACCATTCGGCTCACGGTCGACGGCAAACACTACACGCAGCCGCTGACCGTGGAGCGCGATCCGCGTTCGCGGGTCTCTCGGGCAGCGGTCGCCGCGCAGCATGCCCTGGTCATGCGGTTGTATGCGGGACTCGAGGCCACGTGGGCTGACTTCATGCCGGTGGCCGGGCTGCGCGGTGCCGTCACGACCCTCGCCGCGGGTGATACGGCATCGGAAGTGGGGAAGGCAGCCACGACGCTCGCGACGAGGCTGGATTCGCTCGCGGGTGACTCGTTGAGCGATGCCCGCGAAGTATGGCAGCCGCGACCGACCGCATGGAGTTTTGTTGCCCTGAATGGCGAGTTTGCGCTCGAGCTGAACGCGCAGGACAACGCCGATCACGCGCCAACCCAGGCGACGCTGGCGGTCGCCCGCTCGAGCTGCGACGAGCTACGGAACCTTGTCGGGCGCTGGAGGCAGGTCGTTCGGCTGGACTTGGCGACGTTCAATCGGACGCTGGAGCGTCATGGAATGACGACCCTCGCGGTAACGTCGGCCCCAGAGAAGCTCTGCTCTCCATGAATGGCCAGAGTCCGGCTGACAGCTATGCGGGTACTTGTAGTC
>Ga0209268_1001650_pt1 | contig 10866 bp, 7 predicted proteins | sample GraSoiAngelo_143_FD_185900 | JGI IMG/M metagenome (GOLD analysis project Ga0209268, IMG submission 185900) | Grasslands soil microbial communities from the Angelo Coastal Reserve, California, USA - 14_1009_02_30cm (SPAdes) (version 2) | ecosystem: Environmental > Terrestrial > Soil > Grasslands ... | reverse complement strand
ACCGGGGCCGGAGGTTGGGGGCGGCTATCCCCACATCCAGCGACCCTCGAAGATTCAAGTACCGGCAAGCGCCGGGTGATTCCGACCAGCGTAGCTCCTATCACATTCTTTGTCCGCGAGGATGCCGACTGGATGACGTCGCACAACCCTGCCGCCGATCAGCCCGAGGCGCGAGGTTTGAGCCACGGAGCAAAACAAGTGTTAGATTTTTTGCGGCAACGTGGAGCATCGTTTTTTGCCGATATTGTTCGCGGCACAGGAAAGCTGAAGGCTGAGATCGAGACTGCCTTGTGGGAACTTGTGGCGGCCGGAGTGGTCACTGCTGATGGCTTTGACAATCTCCGTTCCCTAATCGATCCCAAGCGCCGGGCAGGGCAAGGAACCGGACGCATGGCTCGGCCGCGTCACAGTGCCGGGCGCTGGGCATTGCTCTATACAGATCAAGCCGCCGATCACAACCGCGCGATTGAAGCCACCTGCTGGATGTTGCTCAAGCGTTATGGTGTGGTTTTCCGCGACCTGCTGGCGCGTGAAGCCAATCTGCCGAAGTGGCGCGAACTTCAGATTGCTTTCCGCCGTCTGGAAGATCGTGGCGAAATTCGCGGCGGCCGTTTTGTGGATGGTTTCATCGGCGAGCAGTTCGCGCTAACGGTCGCAGTGGAATCGATGCGGGCCACGCGCAACATGCCGGAGACCGGCGAATCCATCACGCTCTCCGCTGCCGATCCCCTCAACTTAGCTGGGGTTCTGGTGCCGGGTGAACGAACTCCAGCCATCTCGGGAAAAACTGTGAGCTTTCGGGATGGAGCTTCCGTGCTGGAATCTTTCCAGCCCTTGGCGCGGCATACAATGGTGGGCGACTAGGGCGCCGTTCTGAATCACAAATTACGCTTGAAAATTAATCGGGAACTCGACGAGGGGGTCGCCTATCAAGTTCCCGAGAGCTGCCCGGCAGGACTGCTGAAGCGCTTCCCCCGTCGCTTTTGCCAGGCCAGTCGCACCATTCGTTAATGCACGTGAGCAGCCAAGAATCCCGCCTGCAGCGCTTTTTCAGAACTCCGTCTAACCCTAGATTTTTCAGTAGCTTGCGGGTATTCGCTCTACAGAACAGCGAGTCATCGTTGATGACGCTCATATCCGAAAGGATAGCAGTCTATCTGTTCGGATAGCAGAACTACAAAGCGGAACCTGTGCAGACTGCCGCCACATGTGTTACACCATTTGCCTCAAGTTCGGGGGGACGAGTGAACCCAAGGTTGCTGGTGATTGCGGGCCCTTTGCGGGACCGTACGATTCTCCTGCATAGTTCGGAAACTCCAGTAGGTCGAGATCCGGGAAACGTGGTTGCCATTAGCGATCCGTCGTTATCGCGCCGGCATTGCGCAATCGTTAGCGATGACGCGGGCTACTCGATTCGCGACCTCGAAAGCCGCAACGGCACTTTTGTGAATGGAGTGGCCGTGACCGAGAGCAGGTTGCAACACGGCGATCAGGTCTCGGTTGGGGATTCGGTTTTCGTGTTCCTGGTAAGGGAGGAAGTCGAGGAGCCCGCCAGCCACGTGGAATTTGAAGAGGGCACAACCCATGCCACCGCGCAGATCCGGCCGCAGGATGTTCTCTATCTTCAGCCCGACCGGGTGCTCAGCGAACTGCCTGCTACGTCGCGGGTGGCAAGAAATCTCAATGCGCTGCTCAAGATCAGCCGCGTGGTGCACGCTATCCGTGATCTCGAGCAGTTGCAGGCGCAAATTCTGAATTTAATTTTTGAAGTCGCTCCTGCTGATCGCGGTGCCATTTTGCTGGATGGCCACGGCAGCGAACGCTTTGCCTCGATTTTTGCGCGCCATCGTTTGCCTCATTCAACTCAGCCCGTGAGGGTAAGCCGGACCATTGCGCGCCAGGTTCTCGAACAAGGCGTTGCGATACTCGGAGCCGATATTTCCCGGACTGGTGGTCTCAGCGATGTGGACAGCATTGTCAAATCTAACATTCATTCTTTGCTGTGCGTGCCCTTGACGGTGTTTCAAAAAGTGATCGGCTGCATATACGTGGATAGCACGAATCCCGGAATTCACTTCGACATGGATCATCTGGAATTGGTGGCAGCGATCGCAGGAATTTCCGCCGTAGCACTGGAAAATGCACGCCGGCTGCAATGGCTGGAGCAGGAGAACCTGCGGCTAAACACGGAAATCAATCTCGAGCACAACATGGTTGGCGAGGGCGCACGCATGAAGGAGGTGTACCAGTTCCTTTCGCGGGTGGCACCCATCGATTCGACGGTGCTGATTCACGGGGAGAGCGGAACCGGAAAAGAACTCGCGGCGCGCGCTATTCACCGCAACAGCCCGCGCGCGGCCAAGCCGTTTGTGCCCATCAATTGCGCGGCCATTCCAGAAGGCTTGCTGGAGAGCGAACTCTTCGGGCACGAGCGCGGGGCCTTCACGGGTGCGGTTGCACAAAAGAAAGGCCGCCTGGAAATGGCCGATGGCGGGGTCGTTTTCCTGGATGAAATTGGCGAACTCGCTCCCGCGCTGCAGGTAAAGCTGCTCCGCGTACTGCAAGAGCGCGAGATTGAGCGGCTGGGCGGCACGCGTCCAATATCGGTCGATGTGCGGCTCATCGCCGCCAGCAACCGAGATTTAGAGGAAGCAATTCACGCCGGGACATTTCGGCGAGATCTCTTTTTCAGGCTCAATGTGGTCACGCTGGTCATGCCTCCGCTGCGCGAGCGCCGCGAAGATATTCCCACGCTCGCCCAGTATTTTGTTTCCAAATGCAGCGCCAAGTGCAAGCTGAAGCCGAAGCAAATTTCTCCGGACGCTATGGCGTGCCTAGCTAACTATGATTGGCCTGGCAACGTGCGCGAGCTGGAGAATGCGATGGAGCGGGCGCTCGTGCTAGGTTCGTCGGAAGTGATTTTGCCTGAGGACTTGCCGGAGTCCGTCCTGGAAAAAGAACCGCCGCCCGGCATAGTCCCCGCGAAGTACCACGCGGCTGTCAAAGAGCTGAAGAAGAATTTGATTGTGAACGCCCTGGAACAGGCGCGAGGCAATTACACGGAAGCCGCCCGTATTCTGGGGGTGCATGCGAATTACCTGCACCGACTCATCCGCAATTTCGAACTGAGAGGCGTTATCCGATCGTTTCCAAGCGCTCGCACAGGCACAGGCTCCGGATCGAGAAGTTGAGTTTGCGCACGGACGCGACGTGGTCGCGTCATCATGGCAGCTTGAGTTTCATCAGGGTCGCGGGATTGAGGTAGATGCCCTGCCAGCGTACTGCTATGTGCAGGTGAGGTCCTGTGGCGCGACCCGTGCCTCCGCTCAAACCGAGCTCTTGCCCACCCTCGACGCGATCACCTTCCTTGACCTTGAATTCCGAAAGATGCAAATAAAGTGTGAGCAGACCCTGTCCGTGATCCAACACGACGCAATTTCCTTCGAAATATAACGGCCGGGCGAGAAGCACCGTTCCCGTATTTAAGGCGAGGACCGGTGTGCCGGATGGCACGGCGTAATCCAGCCCTTGATGCATGCTTTGCACTTTGCCATTAAAGGTGCGGCGCGTGCCAAACACATCGGAGATAGTCGCATTCACTGGTGGACGGAAGCGGCCCGACCATTCGCGTTCTGGATCAACACTTCGAAAATTTTCCTGTTTGACGGCCTGATCTTGTTTGATTTGCTGTAGCTGTTCCGGACTTGGCTCGGTAAATTTTTTCGCAACCGTTACGGCGATGCTGGGATATTTTGCCGCCCGAACGGTTACTTTTCGCTGAAAAGACACTTCCCTGCCGCTGGCCATTGTGCCCTTTAGCTCCAATGTATAGGTGCCAGGATGTGTCTCCAGGCTCGCCCCTGCGAGTCCGAACCATTTCCTGGTGACTTTATCGAAACTGAAAGAGACCTCGTGGTCTAACCACGTTCCAGAAAGAGTCGCGAGCCGCGCCGGCGGATTCACCAGGAAAAGCACAGGCGCGCCGTTGACGATGATGACAGGCTGCCAGCGGATCGACCAGGCATTGTGCGATGACTCAACCGGCGGTTTCTGACTGGCTTGTACGAACATGCCAGCGAGCAGACAGGGGACAATCAGCGCAAACTGCCTGACGTTCTTGGGAATCAGGAACACCATCGCTCAGATTAGCATTCCAGCCGCGACGAACGGCCGTGCTGCAGCAGAACCAAAGCTGCTGGCCCTGCGATGTAATGAATGGCGGTTCAGACAACGGGCTGTGTTGATAGCGGGATCAAAAGTTCAATTGGACGGCTGTTATGACGCCCTCAGATACTTCAAAGCACAGCCCGGAACAGCAGATCCAATCGATCTGGAGCTTAGGCAAAAGAACTGCCGCTACGTGAATCGTCGCTTGCGACAGAAGCATTTTCGCTAAAATATTTGCCTTGCTCATTCGTCTACAACCGCAGATGGACGAGGCGCTGAGAAAACGGTGGCTCATGGCGGAGCAAGACCAACGGATCTCCGAAGCGATCGAGCGGGAGCAAGGCTGGCTTCGCAACTTCATCCAGAGGCGAGTGGCCGACCAGGGCGATGCAGAAGACATTCTGCAGGATGTTTTCTACGAGCTCGTCGAGGCCTACCGGATGATGAAACCGGCGGAGCAGGTTACCGCTTGGCTGTTCCGCGTGACCCGCAATCGGATCATAGAGTGCTATAGAGGATACTTCGGTGCGGCAATTTGAATATAGCGGAAACCGAGGAAACCGACACCGCATTAGGAGCCGCCTCCTTAAGGGCCTCGATACCGCCGCAGACGTCCTTCGGTATCGCTCGCAGGTAAGCGTCACAAATCATGCCTCGCAAATGTAAAGACGCTTGATTATCCTCGGAGATGTGCAATAGAATCGCGCTCCATGTCGCCGAACGACTCGACCATAGCGCGCTTTGCAGGAGAAATCCACGGCCAGCGTGTGCTCAGTTTTCGCGGACCGCTGACACTGCAAAACCTGGCCTCGTTTCAAACTGCGCTACAGGTTGAAGAGGCCCCTATTGTGATCATTGATTTCGCCGAGGTGCCATACGTAGATTCCGCCGGCCTGGGATCAATCGTCAGGGCTCACGTATCCAGGCACAAAGCAGGAAAGCAGATGATTTTGACCGGAGTAAATGATCGCGTCCGGAAGCTATTTGAAATTACCGGAGTAGAGCCGCTCTTCCTGATTTTCCCCAGCATTGATGGCGCCATCGACGCGCTCGTGCACCCTGCCAGTGCTTAACTAGAACCGCAGCAACTCGCCTTCTACTTCTTCTCGATCAAGCTGGTATGGCTTGCCACACACCGCCACATCGTATCCTGGTAAACCCAGGTATCGGTGAAACGGCCATAATGCTCAAAGGGCTTGCGCTTATACGAACCCTTGGTGTGATAACGGCCAATGACAATGGCCATGTCCTGATAAGAAAAAACTTTCATCCCCTCGTTGGTGATCAGCGTGGCGCGATATGTGGGATCCTTTAAGTCCGCGAGGAATTGGGCCTTGTTCATCACCGTCCCGTCGTAGTCGGTGTACACAAATGTGTCGCTGACCAAGCTGTCGAGAGCCTTCGAGTCATGGTGCAGTTGCGCCTGGTTCCAGGCATTCTCCAAAGCCAGCAGCTTGCTTTCGTGGATCCAGGAATCTGACGGGCGTGACGGAGCCGAAAGGGAAAATATCGTTAATAGGACGCAACCGGCGAAGGTGATCTTCATAGCTCTGTCGAGAATCGCTATGCAGAGTCTCACAACGTTTGCTTCGACTGTCAAAGCCAAATGCAGCCGTGGAACCTGTTTCCACAATGGCAGGTGACAGCTTTTGTCTACGGCAATCGTGCCCTTGTCCCCGGTGCAGCGGGCGGCTTGGCGCCGGCATCGAAACGGTGATGCGCAAGAAGAAGGACAAAATCAAGGCGGCGGCAAGCGTCGCCTCCGGAGCCTTGCCCGCAGAAGCGTTGGAACAGAGCTTTCCGTCCATTCGACTGCCGATTCATCCACCCTATCCACCCGCTGAGGCAAAATCTGTGGCTGAGATTCCCAGCGGTGAAGGCTGGCTCTACGAGCCCAAGTGGGATGGCTTTCGCTGTTTGGCATTTCGCAGCGGAGATCAAGTGCTGCTGCAATCGAAAGCCGGACAGCCGCTGGGAAGATATTTTCCAGAACTTGTCGCCGCTCTTCGCAACGTGCCGCACCCGCGCTTTGTGCTCGATGGCGAGATTGTCATCTTCTCTGGTGAGCAACTTTCTTTTGATGATCTGCTGATGCGCATTCATCCTGCCGAATCGCGGATTCGCAGGCTGGCAGCAGAAACGCCAGCGACTCTCATGTGCTTCGATCTGCTGGTAGATGACGATGGCAAGCTGCTCACGAAATTGACGCTGGCAAAACGGCGCGCAAAGCTGGAAGAATTTTTCCATGATTTGCCGGTAAAAAACTTGCCCGCAGAAGGCGTGCTTCGCCTTTCCCCAGCCTCGCACGATCGAGACCAAGCAGAAAACTGGATGCGCGAACTGGGCGCCATAGGCTTGGATGGAATCATCGCCAAGCGGCTCGATGAGCCTTATCGCAGCGGTAAACGCACAGCCATGGTCAAAATCAAACGCATTCGCACTGCTGACTGTGTAGTCGGAGGATTCCGTTACGCCGAAAAAGGCGGAGGCATCGGCTCACTCCTGCTCGGCTTGTACAACGAACAGGGGCAACTCGATCATGTGGGATTCACCTCGAGCTTCAATGCAGCGCAACGCCGCGAGCTGAAGAAAATCGTTAAGCCGCTGATCGGCGCGCCAGGATTCACCGGGCGCGCTCCCGGCGGCCCGAGCCGTTGGAGCACCAGGCGCTCTGCCGAATGGCAGCCGCTGAAACCGAAATTAGTTTGCGAAGTGCAGTACGACCACTTCTCTGGAGGACGCTTCCGCCATGGGACGAAATTTCTGCGCTGGCGTCCGGAGAAGAAGCCGCGGCAGTGCACGTTCGAGCAAGTTAGACCCCCAAAAAGGCACGCAAAAAGTTTGACGTTTGAGCTGCCCCGAGCAATTGCGAGTTAATGCAGCGGTCCAGACGCAGTCTGGGCCGTTTATTCGCTAAAGCCATTTCACGGCTACTGCACGTTCAAAGTGAAATTCACGGTATGGCTGAGCGCGCCACCCGTCGCCGTCACGACCACAGTGTAACTGCCGCGTGGCGTGCCAGGATCTCCACCACCTCCGCCGCCTCCCCCGCCACCGCCGCAGCCAACACCTGTCATAAGAAACGCAGTCACGATAAATGACGCCACGGCGCTCCACCGTCGCTTTCTCGGAATGCCGCAGAGAAACACCGCTGCGACGGTGAAACCGGCGCCGGTTGCCCACCAGCCGGATCCGTTTAGTGCCGCTGCTGTGGGCGCAGTGGTTGTAACGGTGAGCGTCGTCGTGCCGCTGCCGGCCACGGAAGGCGGATTGAAGCCGCACTTGCTTTCACGGGGAAGGCCCGCGCAGGACGCCGACGTAAAACTGATCGTGCTGTTGTAGCCAGTCTGCCCGGTAATCGTAAGCGTCAGCGTTCCCGAGCCACCGGGGCTCGTGCTAATCGAGGGAGCGCTCCCAGAAAAAGCAAAATCGGGCTGCACGGTGACTGTAATCGCCGCAGAAGTCGAAACGCTGTAGTTCTGATCTCCGCCATACTGCGCCGTGATGCTGTCTTGCCCGTTCGGTAGCTGCGAAGTCGTAAGGCTTGCGGTCGCGTTAACTATGCCCGTCCTAGAGTTGAAGCCACCAAAAGCGGGTGCGCTGCCGAGTTGAGTAGTTCCCGAAAAGAATGTCACCGTGCCCCCGGGCGCGTCTCCCAAGCTGTTGGTGTTAACTGTTGCCGTGAGAGTAACACTGCTGCCTTGACCAACGCTGCTGCTGCTCGATGTCAGAACTGTAGCGGTTGAACCCTTCGCGATCGTGACGCTTACAGCAGTCGAGCTGCTGGGTTTAAAACTGGCATCGCCGCCATAGCTGGCGGAAATCGAGTTTTGCCCTGCGGGCAAAGTTAGAACAAAATTTGGCGTTGCTGTGTTGCCCTCGCTGTTCAACACGAAAGGATTCCCTGGGACGGATCCAGCGCTGTCGTTGAAGTTTACCGATCCGGACGGAAATCCCTGGCCCGAACTTCCCGCAACATCAGCTCGCAAATAAACAAAATTGCCATATGGCACGTTGCTGAGCGGGAGCGAATTGCCGCCTAGATCAAAGGCAAGCACGCTTGTAGTCGTTGTGCTGGATTCCGGTAATACCGTCACGGTAACCGGACCGGAGTCACTCCCTCCGAAAGTTGCATCACCGGCATAGTGAGCGGTAACGGTGTAGTTCGTGCCACCAGGGAGCAAGTGGGTTGGCAAGTTTATTGAACCGCTGGTTAACGAAAAGCTGTCGACGAGAGTCTGGCCGGAGCTGCTTGAGCCTGTCTGGGCAGTTAGAGAGACGTCGCCGGTAGGCGTTCCCGTACCGCTGTTGGGAGTTACGCTGGCGGTGACGGTAACAGACTGGCCGTGACTAATATTGGTTGTTGGGCTGAGGTTCAGGGTGGTGCTGGTCGGTCTGAATATAACCGTGTTCCAGTTGTTCACTAGGTTAGAGACGTTCACGGAGCCTAGGCCGGAGGCAAGGTCATAGCCGACACCGGATTGGTATTGCGTGCCGATTTCGCCTGGCACTACGTTGTTGCCTTTGGTGACGTCGTTGAACACGCAACTGGCAGCGGGCAAAGTCGTCGTGTTCGAGGCATTGCATTGCGAAAGCGTTTCAGCCGCCGCCAAACGATAAAGGACATAATTCGCCTGCCCTTGACGCGACCCCATCTTCTGATCAACTAGCGCCATAATCCCGGCGAAAGATGGCGACGACGCTGACGTACCGCCTACGAGGTAGATAAAGTTTTGTTCACAAGAGAATTCAAAGCAGACTAGATAAGGATCGTGCAGTGCCGCGGTTAGAGATACATCGGGCATGTCGCGTTTGCCATCGGTGGGAATCCCACTTACTCCAGACTGCCAGGAAGGTTTGCTGAAGAATGAGCTTGCCCCCCCGCCGCCGGCTGCAATATTTGCGTTCTGGCTCCCGCATTGTGAGACAGTACAGCTTTCGTTCCAGACGTTCTCCGGGATGTAGGAAAGCGCCGTTTCCGCGAGCGGGAGCGATGAGCTCCAGTACTTACCGCTCTGAGTGCCTTCATTGAAGATGGTTCCACCTACCGCCACATTGAACGGCGTGGACGCAAGGAAATTCACCGACACCGCGCCTGTGGCGACTATTTCGCTTAAATTGTCACAGCCCTCGGCTCCCGTATCTCCGCTGGAAACGGTGTACGTTATACCCTGGGCTGCAGCCTGCTCGGCGAGCGCGCCTGCAGCACTGATCTCCGCGCTAGTGTGAGCAGCCTCGCATGAGCCGAAGCTTTCTGTCATGATATCGGCGAGATTATTGTCGACGATGTAGACCTCTGATAAATCAACGCCATCTGTTGTGTTGGTGATGGCGGAAACTACGAACTTCACATTCGAATTTGGGGCAAGCGCTCCAGACCAGGTGTTGTCCAGCACCGCCTCGAACTCCTCGCCTCCTCCTAAATCTCCGGGATCGGGGCCGTCGATAATGACTTGTGGCGGATTGAAAGATAGCCCAAACGCGTTCCTGAAATCAGTGACATCCTGAACATTGATGTTCGACCTTCCGACAACTGCAATGGTTGTGCCGCTTCCATCGATTCCGGCCTGATACGCGGGGTTGATGTTGTAGATCACCGCGTAATCTTGCGGTCCAAGTGCATGTAGGGTCGGGAATCCGTTCTGGGCCGGAAAAGTCACTTGTGGAGGCGACCCTGGTTTAATAGTGACCGGAACACGCGGCCCAACGCGAATCATTGGCTTCTTCAAGAAATTATGCAGCGTATTCACCCCCGCTACGACCGCCGCCAGCGCCGCCGGAATTTGCGGATCGCTGGCGTTGGCCCAGTGCTCTTCTCCGTTCACCACGAATTTGTGAATCGAAGTATGCAGCCCTTCCTGAACTTGGGCCGCGGTTCCGGAAAACTCGATCACCGTTCGGCCTTTGGTCACTTGGCCGATCTGAAAGCCATGCATTTGCAGCCACGAAGTCACAGCCTGAATATCCTGATCCGCCGGGCCGAACTGCCGCCCGAATTGCTCGGGTGTTAGCCATTTGTGGTAGTTGGGCGAAGCTTTGTCTTGCTGGTCATCCAGCAGCTTTCGCAGCGCAGATTCTTGCTCGTCGCTGCGCTTCAAGACCAGCAGCATGCGTCGCATGGGCAGATCAGGCGGAGCCGCTCCGCGATCGAATTGCGCGCGCGCCAAAGGATGTGTATTGCCCTTGAGAGTGGTCAGTTGCGAGTCGTCCACAGCCTGGACGATCAGGGGCGGCACATTACTTTCCTGTGCTGAAGCCAATGCGGCGAGGATGAGCAGCAAAAGAACAACGTGTGATATGCGGGCGAAAGGAACAGGGGCTGGGTGCATGGACTTCTCCTTACTTCTTCACCAGCCCACCGCGCGCACTAAAGCACGGAGAACCCAAGGCAAGCGCGAATTAGACGAGCCCCCTCGTCCTACTTCGTCCAACGCGTCAACCAGCCTTGCACCATGGACCCGAGTGGCGGCGGGTAACATGGGCCGGTTGTGGCTCGACATCATAACCCATCTCTGAAAAATGTAAAGTATGTTCCTGGTTGCACGACCGGGCGCAGGACAAGCCGACAATCCGGTGAAAGTGCAAAGAAATTGCACTCAAGCTGCTGTTTTGTACACGGCTACAGCCTGTTCACATCCCACTTACATAACATCCTGTATAGCCAAAGAAGCTACTCCTGAGCGATGGTTTCTGGTTGGC
>Ga0209268_1001639_pt1 | contig 10887 bp, 10 predicted proteins | sample GraSoiAngelo_143_FD_185900 | JGI IMG/M metagenome (GOLD analysis project Ga0209268, IMG submission 185900) | Grasslands soil microbial communities from the Angelo Coastal Reserve, California, USA - 14_1009_02_30cm (SPAdes) (version 2) | ecosystem: Environmental > Terrestrial > Soil > Grasslands ... | reverse complement strand
CGGCCGAGCGACCGGTTTCGAGTGAAGCACGACCACAAGATCGCGGTGATCGCCGGAGACGGGATCGGCCCGGAGGTCATCGACGCGGCCATCCCGGTGCTCGACCGCGCCGCCACCCAGCACGGCGTCGCGCTCGGCTGGGAGCGGCTCCCCTACGGAGCGGATCATTACCTGAAGACGAAGGAGACGCTCCCCGAGCACGCATTCCGTTACCTCCGAGACGACGTCGACGCCGTCTTCCTCGGCGCGATCGGCGATCCCAGAGTGCCGGGTAACGAACACGCCCGTGACATCCTGCTCGGTCTGCGGTTCAAGCTGGACCTCTACATCAACTTCCGGCCGGTGCGTTTGCTGCATCCCGACCTGACCCCGCTGCGGTCTGGCAAGATGATCGACTTCACGATCTTCCGGGAGAACACGGAGGGAGTCTACACCGGGAAGGGCCGCACTGAGGGGGAGACGTATATCGCCGAGGAGATCAACACCGCGCGAGGCGTCGATCGGATCATCCGCGCGGCCTTCCAATGGGCCAGAACGCACGGCAAGACCAGGGTGACCATGAGCGACAAGGCGAACGCCGTGCCAGCGCACCGCATCTGGCAGGAGACCTTCAGGCGCGTCGCCGCCGAGTTCACAGGCATCGACGCCGAGCACCGCTACGTGGACGCGCTCGCGATGGAGCTGGTGCGCGAGCCCGAGCGGTTTCAGGTCATCGTCACCAACAACCTGTACGGCGATATCCTCTCGGACTTGGGGGCGGGCCTGGTCGGCGGGCTCGGGCTCGCCGCCAGCGCGAATCTTCATCCGGGCCGGGCGGGACTGTTCGAGCCGGTGCACGGCTCGGCTCCGCCGCTCGCGGGCAAGGGCATCGCGAACCCGATGGCCGCGGTGCTCACGGGCGCTCTGATGTTCGAGCAGCTGGGTCATCCGGAGGCGGCCCGCGACCTCGAGGGCGCGGTGAAGCAGACGCTCGCCGCCGGTGTGCGTACGCCCGATATCGGCGGCAAGGCGACGACGAGCCAGGTCGCGAAGGCCCTTGCCCGCGAGCTCTGACGAGGCCCCGACGACGCGGGACCTGGCTCGCGTTCTGACGCTCCGCGACCTCGTCTTCATCGTCGTCGGCACGACGATCGGCTCGGGCATCTTCACGGTGCCGGGCGCCGTGCTGCGGCAATCAGGCAGCGACGTCGGCGTGGCGTTGGTGGTGTGGGTGGTCGGGAGCGTGCTCGCGCTGCTCGGGGCGGTCACGTTCGGTGAGCTGGGGGCCATGCTCCCCGACGCGGGGGGCAGCTACGTCTACGTGCGCGAAGCATTCGGCCGCCTGCCCGCGTTCCTGCTCGGCTGGACCTTGTTCCTCGCGATCAATACCGGCTCGACGGCAACGCTCGCCGTGGCGTTCGCAAACTATCTGCGTGAGCTCCTCCCCCTCACGACCGTCACCCACACGCTCGCGTCGGTCGGGATGATCGCGGCGGTCACGGCCGTGAACATCCGGGGCGTGCGTCATGCCGCGTCCGTCCAGAACTGGAGTACCGCGCTCAAGGTGGGAGCGATTCTCGCGCTCGCCGTCGCGGGGTTTGCGCTGGGCGACGGCTTTCACCGCTCCGATACGCGCGCGTTCACCACGCCCCTCACGCTCTCACGGCTCTCCGCCGCAGGCGTGGGCCTGCTGGGCGTGCTCTGGGCCTACGAAGGCTGGCAGAACGTGACGAACTCGGCGGGCGAGGCGGCGGACCCGCAGCGCACCTTCGCACGCGGAATCGGTCTCGGGACCGCGGCGCTCGTGGCCATCTATCTGACGGCGAATGTGGGATACGTCGCGGCGGTTGGCGCCCCGGGCGTTACGCGGTCCGACCAGATCGCAGCGGATGTCGTGCGGGCCTTGTTCGGCCCCGGGCCGGCGACTGTCGTTACGCTGGTCATCCTCGTCTCGATCTTCAGCGCCGCCAACGGGCTCGCGCTTACGGGCCCGCGGATGTACTTCGCCATGGCGCGGGACGAGGTGTTCTTCCGGTCGCTCGCCGAGGTGCATCCCCGGTTCGGCACCCCGGCGCTGGCCGTCGCGGCGAGCGCGGTCTGGGCGTCAGTGCTCGCCCTGAGCGGCACCTTCGAGCAGCTGTTCACCTACGTGGTTTTCGCGAGCTGGATCTTCGCGGCCCTCGCCGCCGCCAGCGTGTTCGTACTGCGTCGGCGCCGCCCGGAGGCCCCGCGCCCGTTTCGCGTGCCCGGCTACCCAGTGACTCCGGCGCTGTTCATCGCCGCCGCTGCCGCCATCGTCGTGAACACCATCGTCGCGCGTCCGGTGCAGGCACTGATCGGGCTGGGTATCGTGGCGACCGGTGTGCCGGCATATGTGCTCTGGATGTGGCGTCGTCGTCGCGCGCGCGAGTGAGACTCGCGGCTCGGCGTCTGCCCGTAAACGGGCCTGAGTAAGCCGTTTTAGCGGCACGGGCCGAGCCGCGGCTCTCAGCCGCGACCCCGACGGAAACAACCTCTGCATCAACGGTACAACGAGGTTCCGCCCTACCGCGCCCCCCCGATCCCCCTGATATTCCGTGACTGACGCGGAGCTTCCCCCATGAAGACCCAAGGTTCCAATACAGACGTCGTATTCCTCTCGGGCGTCCGCACCGGCTTCGGCACCTTCGGCGGCACCCTGAAAGACCTGTCCGCCATCGAGCTGGGCGCCGTCGCCGCCAGGCACGCGCTCGAGCGCGCCGGTGTTCCCGCGCCGGAGATCGGCCATGCGGTGTTCGGCAACGCCCTCCAGACGTCGGCCGACGCGATCTACTGCGCCCGCCACATCGGCCTCAAAGCAGGGCTCCCGATCGAGGTCCCCGCCGTGACGGTCAACCGGCTGTGTGGGTCCGGGTTCGAGGCGATCACGCAGGGTGCCCAGCTCATCATGCTGGGCGAGGCCCTAGCGGTGCTCGCGGGTGGCACGGAGTCGATGAGCCAGGCCCCGCACGTCGTGCGGGGCGCGCGCTGGGGGCTGCGCCTCGGGCCCGCGCCCCTCGAGGACCTCCTCTGGGAAGCGCTGAAGGACCCGCAGTGCGGCTTATCGATGGCCGAGACCGCCGAGGGGCTCGCCGAAAAGTACAAGCTCACCCGCAAAGAGGTCGACGAGGTGGCGCTCGCGTCGCAGCAGCGCGCGAAGCAGGCTTGGGACGCGTGCGTATTTCAGGACGAGGTGGTGCCCGTGACAGTGAAGGGAAAGAAGGGTGAGCCGGTCGAATACCGCGCTGACGAGCACATGCGACCCAGCACCACACTCGACGTGCTGCTCTCGCTCAAGCCGTACTTCAAGAAGGACGGCCTCGTTACCGCGGGGAACGCGTCAGGCATCGTGGACGGAGCGGCCGCCACCGTGATCGCGAGCGCCGACTACGCCAAGGCGCACGGCCTGAAGCCCCTTGGCCGGCTGGTGGCGTGGGCGGTGGCCGGCGTCGAGCCGCGCTACATGGGCATTGGACCCGCGCCGGCGGCGCGCAAGGCGCTCCAGAAGGCCGGGATGAAACTCGAGCAGATGGATCTCGTCGAGGTGAACGAAGCGTTCGCGCCGCAGTATCTCGCCGTAGAGAAGGAGCTCGGATTGGACCGCAACAAGACCAACGTGCACGGCGGCGCGATCGCCATCGGGCATCCCCTCGCCGCGACGGGCACACGCGTCACGATCCACTTGCTTCACGCGCTGCGTCGCGCCAAGCAACGGTTCGGGCTTGGCTCCGCCTGCATCGGCGGCGGTCAGGGCGCGGCGGTGATCGTGGAAGCATTCCCGGGTTAAGGGCAAATACATGGACGTCGTCCTGACCGCGGCCCTCGCGATCGTCTTCTTGTACGTCCTCTCCGGACTCCGCGTTTTCAAGGAATACGAGCGCGGCGTGCTGTTCGTCCTCGGCCGATCGTGGGGTGCGAAAGGCCCCGGGCTGAGGTTTCTGCCACCGCTGCTCACGAAGGTTCAGACTGTGTCGTTGCGCGTCGTGGCGATGGACGTCCCGCCGCAGGACGTCATCACCCGCGACAACATCTCGATCAAGGTGAACGCCGTTCTCTACATGCGGGTGAACGATCCGGTGAAGGCGGTCATCGGCGTCGAGAACTTCCTGTACGCGACGAGCCAGCTCGCGCAGACCACGCTGCGCTCGGTGCTGGGCGAAACCGAGCTGGACGAGCTGCTGATGAATCGCGAGAAGATCAACAACATCCTGAAGAACATCATCGACAAGCGCGCCGAGGACTGGGGCATCGAGGTATCCGCCGTCGAAGTGAAGGACGTGGACCTGCCGCCCGAAATGAAGCGCGCGATGGCGCGGCAGGCCGAGGCGGAGCGCGAGCGGCGCGCCAAGGTCATCAACGCCGAAGGCGAGCTGCAAGCCTCAGAAAAGCTCGCCCAAGCCGCCCGGATCATCGGCGCGGAGCCGGCGGCCATCCAGCTGCGCTATCTGCAAACGGTGACCGAGATCTCCTCCGAGAACAACTCGACGACGTTCTTCCCGATCCCCATCGACCTGTTCAAGGGATTCCTCGACGCGGTGTCCCGGAAGCCCGTGACACCGGCGCTCCCCGAGACGACCTCGGGCGAGACACTCCCAGCCGAGCTGAAGAAGAGCAAGGCCGGGGCGTAGCGATGGCAGGCGAGCTGATCCAGCGCGAGGTGCTCGAGCGGATCATCCAGCGCGCCGCCGAGCTGCAAGCGGGATCCCACGACATCGGCGAAGGGCTCACCGAGGCCGAGCTGCTGGCGCTCGGCCAGGACGTCGGCATCCCCGACCGCTACCTGCGGCAGGCGTTGCTCGAGGAGCGGACGCGATCGCCGGAGAGCCCGGAAGGGGGGGGCCTGGCGCGCTGGCTCGTAGGTCCCCGACGGCTGTTGGCCCAGCGCGTGGTCGCCGGGGACGCTCCGACGGTGGACCGCGCGCTCGGCTCCTGGATGCAGGGAGAAGAGCTGCTGCAGGTGAAGCGCCGCTACGCCGATCGCACCACCTGGGAGCCGAAGGTCGGCGCCTTCGCGTCGATTCAGCGGGCACTGGGCTCGGGGGGCCGGCGCTTCGCCCTGGCGCGAGCAACCGAGATTGCCAGCCAGGTCGTCCCGCTCGAGGCCGGCTTCTGCCATGTGCAGCTACTCGCCGACGTACGCAACATCCGGCGGGAGCGGGTCACCGGTGCCGGTGTGCTGCTCGGCGCGGGAGGTGCGGCGACGGCCGCACTGGTGGCGATGGGCGTGCTCGCGCCGTTCCCGTGGCTGCCGCTCGTGGTGCTCGGGCCCGCAGCCGTGGCGGTGCTCCGCAGCCACCGTCACCAGCACGAGCAGATCCAGACCGGGCTGGAGCAGGTGCTCGATCGGCTCGAGCGCGGGGAGATCAAGCCGGAGCACGCCCTGCCGAGCCCCAAGGCAGGCGCGTTCGAGCGTATTGCGAACGAGATCCGCCGGACGATCGACCACCTGAGCGAGACATGACCGACATCAAACGAGTGGGGGTGCTGGGCTGCGGGCTCATGGGAAGCGGGATCGCGCAAGTGGCCGCGACGGCGGGATACGACACGCTGGTGCGGGACGTGTCCCAACAGGTCTGGGACAAGGCGCGCGCCGGGATCGAGAAGTCGCTCGCGAAGTTCGTCGAAAAAGGCAAGCTCGCGCCGGCAGATCGCGACGCGACGCTCAAGCGCCTGCGCTTCACGACCACGACCCCGGACCTGAAGGACCGCGACATCGTCGTCGAAGCCGTCACCGAGGACCTCGACCTCAAGAATACCCTCTGGAAGGAGCTCGACGGGCTGTGCGGTCCGGCGACCATCTTCGCTTCGAACACGTCGAGCCTCACGATCGCGGCGATGGCGGCGGCGACCAAGCGCGGCGACCGCTTCGTGGGCCTGCACTTCTTCAACCCCGTGCCGCTCATGCCCCTCGTCGAGGTCGTCCGGACGGTGACGACTTCGGAGGAGACGCTGGGCCGCGCGTTCGCGTTCGCGAGATCGCTCGGCAAGGATCCCGTGGCCGCCAAGGACACCTCCGGGTTTCTCGTGAACCTGCTGCTCGTCCCCTACCTGCTCGACGCCATCCGCGCGGTCGAGCGCGGCGTGGGAAGCGTCCCCGACATCGACAAGGCGATGCAGCTCGGTTGCGGTTATCCGATGGGTCCCCTCACGCTGCTCGTCGGCCTGGACACCACCTACAAAATCGCGGAAATCATGTTCACCGAATACCGCGAGTCGCGGTACGCGCCCCCGCCCCTGCTCAAACGGATGGTCCTGGCGGGGATGAACGGCCGCAAGAGCGGCAAGGGGTTCTACGACTACTCCGTCGATCCGCCGAAGGTCGTGGCCCTCGGCGTCTGACTTGCCCCCACTCCCTGGTCCCCGTCCCCCCCCATCCAAGGACCCGCATGTTCGGCTACGACTGGCCCCGGTTCCACGCCGCGGTGAACGACCTCCCCGCGGCGCTGCTGTTCGTAACGGTGCTGTTCGAGATCGGTGGCTGGCTCACCAAGCGCGCCTCGCTCAAGGCGGCGGCACTCTGGACCCTGTGGGCCGGTGTGGTCGGCGGGTGGGTGGCGGTGCTCGCCGGCCTGAAAGCGGAAGACGTCATCGAGCACGGCGAAGCCATTCACGAGCTCATGGAGCAGCACGAGCGGCAGGCACTCATCACCATGGGGATTTTCACCGTCGTGCTGGTGTGGAAGCTCTACCGCCGCTTCCAGCTGGCTCCCATCGAGGACCTGGTGCTACGCGGGCTGAGCGTGTTGGGCTTCGTCGGCCTCCTGTACACGGCCACGATCGGCGGAAAGCTCGCGTTCGAGCACGCCGCAGGCGTCCCTTCGGCGACGCTCAAGGTCGAGCTCGAGAACCGCGAGGCGGGCCACCATCACGCGGCTGGAGAGGCCGACGCAGACGAGCATGAGCAGGCCGATTCAACGAAACCGCCGGCGCACACGCACGCGCCGGGGACGCCGGAGCACAAACACTAATGCGGAACGCGGAACGCGGAACGCGGAACAGAAGGGTGTGCCTCGCTGCGCACGACCTAACCTTGCTGTTCCGCGTTCCCACTTCCGCGTTCCGCGTTTGCCTTCTCCTCGCCGCCTGCACCCCCGTCACCACCCGTCCTCCATTTTTCCCTGACCCGCAGGCTCTGGTCGTGATCCTCGATGCGCGGCCGGACCGGGTGACGGCGATACTCGATAGCCTGGTGCCCGCCGAAAGCCTCGAAGTGGCGCACTCCAACCTGCGGGACGGCTACGTGGAGACGGCCTGGTATGACACGCAGGCCCGCCGCAGCCGCCATCACGAGCACGAGATCGCGAGCCTCGCCCAAACGGTGAAGATCCGTTTCTGGGCCGACCCCTGGGTCCCGGGCCAGACCCGGCTCACCGTCGAGCCGATGTACCGCCCGCGCTACGATCCGTCGCGCGGGGAGCGCGCTCTCGAGGCGATCGTGGACAAGGACCACGCTGGCTACAAGCTGGCGCAGCAGTTCGTGGACGGACTGAAAAAGCGATTCGGAGTACCGAAGGCAGCCCAGGAGCCGACGCGCTAGGCTCCGACCCAGGTCTTCACCCACCGCTCCATGACGTCGAGATCGAGCATCGCATCGCGGCACGGACCGTTGGGGAGGCGCATGGTGAGCCCGAGGACGGGCAGCCGGCCCGCCACGTCCCGGAGCCCGGTCATCATGTCGCGCTCGCACGCGACCGCGACCACGGCGCGCGGGCGGCGTTCCCTGATCACACGCCGCGCGAGCTGCCCCCGGGTAGCGACGAACACGGGCACCTCGTAGCGTCCCGCGATCGCCAGCACGCCGTCGAGCGCCTGCTTCGACAGACAACGGGGAATGAGCACCAGCAGCTCCCCCTTGCCGACGGTACGCCCGCGCCGCTCCACGAGCGCGTTATACACGTCGATCGCCGCGTGCTCCACCCAATCGCGCTTGCCGAACGCCCGCGCGACCTGCGACGTGAGGTTCATGAGGGCGAGGTACGGTCCTCGCTCGAGCGAGCGCTCGGGGAGCCAGACCGCTCCTCCATAGAAGGAAAGGATCAGCACTCCGAACCAGAGCCAGCTCGCGGCGGCTACCGCCCCCAAGGCGGGCCAGAGGGCGCGCGGTAGCAGCAACCACACGGAACCGAGACGCGGCGCGAGCAGAAAGAGGACCGCGGCCCCCGCCGCCATCCCGAGACCCAGGGTCAGCGCCGCAAAGCGGAAGAAGAGTCCCGGCGGGGCGGAGAAGTCGCCGCCGCGGGGAAGCGGCCGACCGTCCCACTCGTCCCACTCGTGGCCGAGTCGGCGGTCGGTCTCGATGTGGATGAGCTGGGCGCGGGGCGGGGGCGCAGCTGCGTTGGCGGTCATACGCGGGTCAAGCATCACCCGCGCCGCTGGTGGTGTCAAGCGTGAATGGTGCGTGGTGGGTGGTGCGTGGTAACTTCCGTGCACGTGACAGACCACGTACCACGCACTACGCACTACGCACCCGGGTTGACGCAGCCTCAGCCTGCTCTCCTGACCGATATTCGCAGCCGAGCCGCATACTCGGAGGGCGCCGGGATCTATCGGATCGTCCCGAAGGCCGTTGCCGTCCCACAGGGCGTGGAAAAGCTGCAGGAGCTGGTCCGTTGGGCCGCAGCGACCGGCAGGGCGCTCGTGCCACGGGGGGCCGGCAGCGGGATGGCGGGCGGGAGCGTGGGGCGCGACATCGTGGTCGACCTGAGCCAGGGGTTCCGTTGGATGGCACCCGACTGGCCCGGGCGCTCGCTGTGGGCCGGCGCGTCGGTCACGTGGGCCGATGTGACGGCCGCCGCCCGTCCCTTCGGGCTCCGGCTCCCCCCCGATCCGTCCTCCGGCGCGTTCGCCACCTCCGGGGGCATGATCGCCACGAACGCCGCGGGCCCACGCTCCGTCCGATGTGGCAGCGTGCGGCGCTGGGTGGACGCGATAGAGATAATCGGCGCTGACGGGGAAGCGCGGCGCATCAAGCGGGGAGAGGGGAGATGGGAGAGGTTCGCCCTGTCGGCGGACCAGCAGAAGCTCGTGGAGGCGCGATTCCCGAAGACGCGCAAGAGCTCGGCGGGCTATGCGCTCGATCGGTACGCGCGCTCCGGCGACGAGCTCGACCTTCTGATCGGGTCGGAGGGGACGCTTGCTCTGGTGACCGCCGTGCAGTGGCGGCTCGAGCCGATCCCCAGCGATGTGGCCGGCGCCGCCCTGGGGTTCGGGGACTTGGAGCGGCTCGCCGCAGCCGTCCCTTACCTCGTGGCGTTGAACCCGTCCGCTGTCGAGCTGCTCGATCGAACGCTGCTCGACCTCGTGCGGGAGGCCGGCACCCCGCTCCCCGAGGGGCTCGAAGGGCTGCTGCTGATCGAGTTCGAGCGGGAGACGGCGGCGGCCGCGCGCGGTGTCGTCGGCGACGCCGTGCGCGGGTTGAACGACCAGACGATCCACGTGGCGACGGCCGTGGACCGCGCGGGCCTCGAGACGCTGTGGACGGTTCGCAAGCTGGCGAGCCCGGCACTCGCCCGGCTTCCGGCCACGCAGCGCTCCCTCCAGCTGATCGAAGACGGCTGCGTGCCGCTGGAGGCTCTGGGGCGGTATATCGCCGGAGTCCGCGCGGCGGCGGCCCGGCGCGGCGTTCCTGTGGCGATCTTCGGGCACGCCGGCGATGGTCACGTGCACGTCAACGCGCTCCCCGATGTCACGAGCACCGGGTGGCGGGACGCCCTCGCGGGGCTGTACGACGACGCCGCCGACCTGCTGCAACACCTGGGGGGGACACCGAGCGGGGAGCACGGGGTCGGACGCCTGCGTGCGGGCCTGCTCGAGCGGTTTTACGGACCCGCTGTGATGGCGTTGTTCCGCGACGTGAAGGAGGCGTACGACCCGCGCGGGATCCTCAACCCCGGTGTTATAATCCCCGCGCCCGATTGGACGCCCTTGGCCGATTTAAAGGTGGGTCCGGCGACGGCAGCGATTCCCGACGACATCGCGGCGAGGCTGCGCGAGGTCGAGCGGACCGCAGGCTGGGCCACTCCGAAGTACGAGCTGGCGAGGCCTGACACCTGACACCCGACACCTGACACCCGACACCCGACACCCGACACCCGACACCCGACACCCAGCACCTGCCTCATGGAAGTGTTCCGCGCCCCGCGCGTCAGCCTGATCGCCCGCCCCGAGTTCCTCGAGCCGGAGCACCTGCGTGTGCAATGGCAGGGCGACGCCTCCGCCGGTGAGCGGCTCGCCGAGTTTGCGGGACGGATCTGCTACATGAGTCAGCACAATCCAGCCAGCAGGTCAACGGCCGAATACCTCGAGAACATCAAGAAGCAGGGCCACGGCTCGGTGCTGGAGCACGCCGTGTACGTGCTCCTGATCGAGGGCATCTCGCGATCGTGCTCGCACGAGCTGGTGCGGCACCGCGCCGGGTTCGGATACTCACAGCTGTCGCAGCGCTACGTGGACGAGTCCCACGCCGCGTTCGTGCTGCCGCCCGCGATGCTGGGCGATCCGGCGCTCGAGGCCGAGTGGGAGCGCGAGATGGCCGACGCCCAGGCCGCGTACGTGCGGGCCGTTGAGGCACTGACGCAACGCTACGCGTGGGTCGCGGACAAGATTCACCGCCGCAAGCTGGCGCGCGAAGCGGCGCGCAGCGTTCTCCCGAACGCCACGGAGGTGAAGATCGTCGTCTCGGGGAACGCGCGTGCGTGGCGCACGATGCTCGAGCTGCGGACGAGTGAAGGCGCGGAGCTCGAGATCCGGCGGATGGCGATCGCGTGCCTCCGCGTCCTGCAGCGCGAAGCGCCCGCGTTGTTCTCCGACTTCGAGATCTACGTCGCCGACGACAAGCACGACGCCGCGCGGGTCGCGTATCACAAAGTCTGACGCGTCGGCGCGCGAAAA
>Ga0209268_1001635_pt1 | contig 10898 bp, 11 predicted proteins | sample GraSoiAngelo_143_FD_185900 | JGI IMG/M metagenome (GOLD analysis project Ga0209268, IMG submission 185900) | Grasslands soil microbial communities from the Angelo Coastal Reserve, California, USA - 14_1009_02_30cm (SPAdes) (version 2) | ecosystem: Environmental > Terrestrial > Soil > Grasslands ... | reverse complement strand
GCGAGGCGTCGATGCCGAGCTCGCGGAAGCCGCTGACGCCCGCGCCGAGGCCCAGGATCGCCCGTCCGCTGGCGATCTCATCGAGAGTGGCGATGGCCATGGCGGTGAGCGCGGGGTGTCGCGAGTAGGGATCCGTCACGCCCGGCCCGAGCCGCATCCGCCGCGTGCGCAGGGCGCAGAGAGTGAGGCTGGCGTACACCTCGCGGAAGAAGCGCTCGTCCGCGAGCCAGAAGTCGTCGTACCCCGTCGCCTCGGCCATCTCGGCGAGCGCGGCCAGGCGCGCCGGCTCGTAGGTCGGCAGGATCAGGAGCCCCGTACGAAGCGTCATGCGCCGGCGTCGCGGAGCGCGAGCGCGATGTGCTCCGCGGTGATCGGCAGCGAGGTCAGACGAAGCCCCGTGGCCGCGGCCACGGCGTTGGCGACGGCAGCGGGCGGCTCGATGTTGGGCGGCTCGCCCACGCCCTTCGCACCGTACGGCCCCACCAGGCTGGGGTGCTGGACGAGGATCGTCTCGACGCGCGGCATGTCGAGCGTGGTCGGCATCTTGTAGTCGGTGAGGTTCGCGTTCAGCACGCGGCCGTTCTCGTAGACAATCTCCTCCGAGAGCGCCTGGCCGAGCCCCTGCGCGACGCCACCCTCGATCTGGCCCTCGATGTACGTGGGGTTCATGGCGAACCCGACGTCCTGCGCGACCACGTACTTGTGGATTGTGACGTCGCCCGTCTCGGGATCGATCGAGAGATCGACCGCGTGAGCGTGGAAGCTCGGCGAGTGGAAGGCCGGATAGACGTGCCCGTCCACGCGCTTGCTGTCGTAGGCGGTGGGCGGCGCGATGAACGTCCCCTGCGCGATGAGGCCACCGCCCGTCTGTTGCGACAGGCGCGCGAGATCGGCGAGCGAGATCCGCTTGCCGTCCGCGAGCACGTGCTTGTCGGCGAGGCGACACGCCTCCGGCTCCACGCCGAGCTGCGCGGCCGCCAGCGCGAAGACGCGGCGCTTGAGGTCGTCCACGGCGGCGCGGCAGGCGTTGCCCACAGCGAAGGCGGTGCGGCTGCCCTGGGCGCCGAAGTCGAACGGCGTGGAAAACGTGTCGGCCGACACCACGTTGATGTCGGCCAGGTCGACGCCGAGCTCTTCGGCGAGGACCTGAGCCGCCCCGGTGAGCGCCGCGGTCCCGATCTCGGCCGCACCCGTGTTGAGCGCGACGGTCCCGTCCGGGTTGATCTTCACGTAGACGCCCGAGGAGCCACCCGTCGTCGTCCACCAGCCGCAGGCCAGTCCCTTGCCGCGCCACCGCCCCGGTCGGCGGTCCTGCCACCCGATCGCCGCCGCCGCTTTGCGCAGGCACTCCTCCAGCCCGACAGCCTGCAGAACCTGGCCCGTCGGCCCCTCGTCGCCCTCGCGCACGATGTTCTTGAGCCGGAGCTCGAGCGGATCGAGGTCGAGGGCGTCGGCGATGACGTCCATCTGCGACTCGACCGCGAAGTTCGCCTGGGGGCCGGAGGGCGCGCGGAAGGAGCCGCAGTTCGTTTTGTTCGTGTAGACCGCGAAGCCTTCCAGGTGGAGGTTCAGGATCTTGTACGGCCCCGCCAGGACAAGCGTGGCGACTGACGCGACGCCGGGCCCGGAACCGGCGAACGCGCCCGTGTCGAACCAGATGCGCCCGGCCTTCGCGGTGATGCGACCGTCCTTCGTCACGCCGGTCTTCAGCTCGACGACGGTCCCCTGGCGCGGGTACGCCGCGGTGAGCTCCTCCACGCTCGTGGTCATGACCTTCACGGGTCGGCCCGTCGCCTTCGCCAGGAAGGCTGCGAAGTGCTCGACGCCCACGCGCAGCTTGCCGCCGAAGCCGCCGCCGATACCCGGCACCACCACGCGGATCTTCGACGGCGCCATCTGGAGGATCTCGGCCAGCGTGTTCTGCACCTCGAAGGGCAGCTGCGTGTTCGACCACACCGTGACCTGGCCTGAGCCATCCCACGCGGCCACCGCCGCACGCGGCTCGGTGTAACCCTGGTGGACCATGCCGGTGCGGAAGCGGTGCTCGAAGATCCGATCCGCCTCCTCGAACCCGCGCTCCACGTCGCCCACGACGATCCGCGCGCGGTTGCAGACGTTGCCGTCGCGATGGAGGATCGGAATCGCCGTGTAGCTCGCCCACTCCTCGTGGATCAGTGGGGCGCCGGGCGCCAGCGCTGCGTCGAGGTCGAGGACGGCGGGCAGCGACTCGTAGACGACCTCGATGGCCGCCAGCGCGGTATCCGCGGCTTCAGGCGTCGTCGCCGCCACGGCCGCCACCGGCTGGCCGACATATCGCACCTTGCTCCGGGCGAACACCGTCTCGTCCTTGAGGGCCCCGCCGTAGCGGACGTCGGGCACGTCGGCGGCGGTCATCACCGCGCGCACTCCGGGCAGAGCCCGCGCCCGCGCTGTGTCCAGGCGCATGATGCGCGCGTGCGGCTCCGCGCTGCGGAACACCTTGCCGACGAGCATGCCGGGCAACGCGAAGTCCGCGGCGTAGACGGCGGTGCCGGTGACCTTCCCGGCGCCGTCCATGCGCGGGAGCGACTTGCCGACGACCCGGGGCTCGCTGGTGGCCATCGTCACCTCCTGGCCGAGCGATCGCGGGCGACGGCGAGGACCGCTTCGGCGATCTTCTGGTAGCCGGTGCAGCGGCAAAGATTCCCCGCGAGCGCCGCGCGCACGTCGTACTCGGTCGGCGACGGGTGCTCCTCCAGGTAAGCCTGGGCCGAGAGGATCATGCCGGGGATGCAGTAGCCGCACTGCACCGCACCGTGGTCGATGAAGGCGCGCTGGAGCGGATGGAGGTCGCCGTTGCGCGCGAGCCCCTCGATCGTGAGCACCGCCCGCCCCTGGCACTGCGCGGCCAACAGGATGCACGCGTTCACGGCCGCGCCGTCGAGCAGGATGGTGCACACGCCGCACTCCGCCTCCAGACAGTTCTCCTTGGTTCCGGTGAGGCCGAGATCCGCGCGCAAGACGTCGAGAAGCGTGCGGTGAGGCTCGGTGAGGATCTCGTGCCGCTCACCGTTGATCGTCAGCGTCAGGGCGAGCTTGCTCACGACGCCTGCTCCCGGACGCGCTCCACGCAGCGCGCGAGAACACGCGGGACCAGCGTCTCCACGAGAAGGCGACGGTAGCGGGCCGACGCGCGCACGTCGCTGATCGGCTCGCAGGCGGCCACGGCAAGCTCAGCCGCCCCCCGCAGCGTCTCGGCGGTCAGCGCGCGATGCTCGAGGAAGCGCTCCGCCTCGTGTGCCCGCAGGGTCCGCGGTGCCACCGCGCCGAGCGCGATACGCGCCTCCAGGCAGCGCTCGCCGCTGGCGTCGAGCGTCAGCCGCCCCGCGACGCACACCACCGAGATCTCCATCGCCCGGCGGCGTCCCGCCTTCAGGAAGGCGGTGGCCGACCGCGGGGCGAGGCCGGCGAAGCGCACGCCCGTGAGCAGCTCGTCCGGCCGGCGGGCCGTGCGGCCGGAGCCGATGAGAAAGTCCTCGAGGCGCAGCGTGCGCTCTCCCCCGGGGCTGAGGCACGTCACCGAGGCATCGAGCGTGAGGAGAACCGGAACGACGTCGGCGGCCGGGGAGGCGTTGACGATATTGCCGCCCACGGTGCCGACGTTCCGTACCTGGTGACCACCCACGACCTCGGCGCCCTCGACCAGCGCCCGCAGCGGTCCTCGGAAGGCAGGAAAGCGCTCGAGAGCGCGGTGGGTGACGAGCGCGCCCACGTGCACGGCGCCGTTGGCGTCGATGGCGTCGAGCCCAGACACGCGGTGCAGACTCACGACGTGGCGCGGCCGCAGCTTGCCGCGATGCATCTGGATGATGAGATCGGTGCCGCCGGCGAGAAATCGTCCGTCGTCGCCGAACCGTGCGCCGAGGGCCACGGCCTCTGCGAGCGAGGTCGGCTCGTGATACTCGAAGCTCACGCGTGTCTCCGGGGCGCCCGCGGACGGTCGTTGTCCCTTCGCACTCGTACGCCGAGACCGAAGTCGCGCGCGGTGAGCTCGTGCGGCCACACCGCCGCCAGCTCGACCGCTGCACGCTTCAGCTGCGGCGCCATCCGGTGCAGCTTGTGCACGGGCACCCGGAACGTCGGCCCCGACACCGCCACCGACCCTACGACACCGTCGCCTCGTATGACCGGCACCGCCACCGCCCGGCCGCCCGCCACCAGCTCCTCGTCGACGATCGCGTAGCCCTGCGCGCGGATCCCGCGAAGCTGGGCGAGCAGGCGCGCGCGCGACGTGATCGTGCGCGGCGCCAGCCGCGCGAGACCCTGCTGCGTCAGGGCCGCCGTCGCCGCGGCCTCGGAGAGACTGGCGAGCCAGACCTTGCCGCTCGCCGTCGCGTGCAGCGGCGCCACCGCGCCGACGAGCGGCACCATGCGCAGCCGGTGATCAGGCCCTTCCGCCTTGGCTACGAAGAGCACGCTGCCTTCCTCCACGACGGCGAGCTGTACCAGCTCCCCCGTCTCATCGGCCAGGGCCTGGAGGATGGGCGCGCACAGGCCGGGAATGCCGACGCGCTCGGCGTAGGCGAAGGCGAGCGCGAGGAGGCGGCAACTCAGATGAAAGTGCCCGGTGACGGTGTCGCGGCGCACGAAGCGGCCGCGCTCCATCGTGGCCAGGACCTTCGACAGGGTGGCCTTGCCGTACCCCAGCTCGGCGCTGAGCCGCGTGAGCGCAACGCCCTTGGGGCGGTCGGCGAACACCTCGATCACGCGCATAGCACGCGAGATCGCGGCGACACCGACGCCGGAAATCGACGTTGTGAGCGATGCCATCTATTCGGAAACCGAGTTTCCGGTTTATGGCAAGGCGCCGGGGTTGTCAAGCCCGTGGGATGAGCCGGTGGGATCAGCTCGCGGCGCACGCCGAGCGCGACGGCTTCCGTCGGGCTCGCAGCGCGCAGCCTACCGAGACTTCGAGGCGGCGTGAAACTTCCTGCTGAGGCAAAAGCATCGAGCGGGCTTGCTCGAGCGCGGCATCGGAGGCTGTTCCTTGAGGAAGGAATGCCCGAGGAGCTGGCGCGTTCGAATATCCGTGTTGGTGAAGCGAGAAGCGTGGGGTCCTGAAAGCAACTCCACCTCCGACATGTCGGTAGCTTCGTCCGCCAGTTGGCCGAAAGTCACTTGACACAATGCCGCTTTGCGCAGACCATCGGCCGCTCGAGAGACGATCGTGTCATGCGCCGTGATCAAAATCCGGTGCACGGAGAGTCCGTGAGACGAGAAGCGGGCAACCCCTGCGCGAGATCTTTTGAGGTAAGTGACCGACGGGTAGCGACTCAAGCGCGCGCGGGGAAGGCTCGTATACTCGCAATCTTGCCATGCCACTCTTCTCAGGAGTCCCCGATGCTTAATTTGCCTCGTTGGAACAGGATGATCTCGCGTCCAGCGCTCACGCTGCTTCTCCTCGGGTCCGTTCTGGCCCTCCCGGCGATAGCACAGGACACACCGCGCTTCGGAGGGGAGCTGCTGTTCGTCGTGGGAGCCCAGCCGCCGTCCTTTGATGCCCATCGAGAGGCGACCTTCGCAGTGATGCATCCCCTGGCGCCGCACTACAACACCCTGCTGCGCGTCGACCCCACGGATCCGACGGGCACGAAGATCATCGCCGATCTCGCCGATTCGTGGACGATCTCCAAGGACGGGCGGCAGTATTCGCTCAACCTTCGGCGGGGCGTGAAATTCCACGATGGCAGCGAAATGACATCGCAGGACGTCAAAGCGACCTACGACAAAATCATCAACCCGCCGGCCGGCGTCGTGTCGGCTCGGAAGGGCGAATACGTGAACGTGGAAGCTGTGGAGGCCCCGAACGCACATAACATCGTGTTTCGGTTGAAGTGGCCCTCCGCAGCGTTCCTCTCGTCCCTCGCTTCGCCGTGGAACTGGATCTATAAGGCGGACATTCTTACCAAGGACACCCGGTGGTACGAGAAGAATGTCATGGGCACCGGGCCGTTCACCTTCGTGGAGTACGTCAGAGGCTCCCATTGGGTGGGGAGGAAGAACCCGACCTACTGGGATAAGGGGAAGCCATACCTTGACGGCTACCGCGCCATTTTCATCACGGACCCTACGGCGCGGGTGGCAGCCGTCCGGAGCGAGCGGGCCCTCATCGAATTCCGTGGTTTCGCCCCGCCGGAGCGCGATGTCCTTGTCAAAGACCTCGGCCGGAAAATCACGGTCCAGGAGAGCCCGTGGGACTGCGCGCTCTGGGTCGCGATGAACCACGAGAAGAAGCCGTTCGACGACAAGCGGGTCCGGCGCGCCTTGACGCTGGCGCTCGATCGGTACGAAGGATCCAAGGCGCTCTCGAAGATCGCCTTCCTCAGGGATGTGGCCGGCGTGATGGTGCCGGGCTCACCGTTCGCGACCGCGCCGGCGGAGCTCGAGAAGCTGGCCGGCTACTCGCGTGACATCGAGAACTCTCGTGCGGAGGCCAAGCGGCTACTCAAGGAGGCGGGAGTTCCCACCGGGTTCTCGTTCAACATCAGGAACACCAACATCCCGATGCCCGGCGAGCCGCTGGTCATCTGGCTCATCGACCAGTGGCGGCAGATCGGGCTCAACGTCAAGTCCGACGTGCTCGACAACACGATCTGGTTCTCGGAAGTCCGGGCCGGCCGGTACGAAGTGGGTCTGGACTTCCAGTGCGGCTACATCGTGGAGCCCGACCTCGACCTCTATAAATTTCAATCGCGGGAGGTCAGCGACGCCAACTATGGGCGGTACACGGACAAAGTGCTGGACGATCTCTACCAGAAGCAGAGCCGCGCGATCAACCCGGACGAACGCAAGAAGTATATTCGCGAATTCGAGAAACGGCTGCTGGACGAGGAGGCGCATTATCTGAATACAATCCAGTGGCATCGAATTGTTCCCCACAACTCGAGGGTGAAGGGATGGACTATCACGCCGAGCCACTACCTGACCGGCCAGCTCGACAGGGTATGGCTCGCGGAGTGACGGACGGCCCCGGCGCGCTCGAAGAGATTCCGCTCGATTTCCTCGCCGCTGTCACCGCCATGCTGCTGGAACGGGAACGCGTCGACGCCAAGCTCGAACGCTTGCTGAACGAAGCGCGCGCGCGGCTCGGGCGCGGCGCGGTGGAGCCGCCCCACTCGAATCCGGGAAAAGACGGTAACTTCACGGTCGCAACCTTCTTTCTTTTCACGCCGGACGGCGATCATCTGGACATCTACCTTCCACAGAACTTCCCCCCGGAACAGGCCCACCTTCGCATCCCGGCTGGCCATGGCCATCCGGGAATGGTGGCGTCGACTGGCAAGGCACGACTGCTTTCCGACACCCGCGAGGACCGGCAGTTCGTGCAGATCCTCGAGACCGCTCGTATGGGCTCAGCGATGTTCCACCCTTTGAGGCGAGACGGACAGGTCATTGGCGTGATGGTCAACGCGGCGATCCAGCCAGGCACGTACACGCCGGCGGACTTCAAGCTTCACGGCATCCTGGCTGACTTAGCGGCGCTTCTTCTTCACTCCGTTCTAACCACCCCGGCCGGTCGGCCGATTCCAGCGCGAGGAGACTATGCGTAAGCTCATCGACCTGAGTCAGCCCATCGAGAACAAGGGCCATGCCCGTCCGTTTCACCCTACGCCCGTCGTCTGGACCCATCTTTCGCACGAGGAGTCGGCGCCCATCTGGAAGAAGGGGGGCTTTTCGGCGATGGTGAAGGGCGTCATCGTGTCGGACCACTCGGGCTCGCACACGGATGCGTACACGCACATGGACACCCGTCCAAGCGCAGAGAGCATTGATCAACTGCCGCTGCACCTTTTCTTTACCGAGGCCGTCTGCATCGACTGTTCGCACGTTCCGCCTCGGACGTTCATTACTGTGAATCACATCCGGGAGGGGCTCGCGAAGGCGAAGCTCGAGCTCAAGCGCGGCGACACGTTCCTCTACCATACGAATCACTACGAGCGCTATTTCAAAGATCGAACGAAGTGGTGGACGGAGTTCGCGGGCCTGGACGGCGAGGCGATGAATTTCCTCGCCGACGCCGGCGTTGTGAACGTCGGCACCGAGGCCTTCTCAATCGACAACCCGGCGGCCACCCTACCGGATGCCGATCCACCGTACCCTGCCCACCAGGTATGTCGCGACCGCAAGGTTCTCAACACTGAGAACTTGATCATCCCTCAGGAACTCGTCGGGCGGCGCTTCACGTACATCGGCTTCCCCATCAAGATCGTCGGCGGCACCGGCGGCTGGATTCGTGCCGTCGCCGTCCTGGACGAGAGGTAGCGCCGCCGCGAGGTAGCCTCACCAACGCCGTCGAAAAGATAGACGCCGCGCGATCCTTCGCGAACGCCGTGTCCAAGCCCGCCACGCCGCCTCTTGTTGAACACAGCAATATAAAACCAACATTGGCGGGTCGTGCCGATTGGAAATAGGTTGGGGCTTCAGACCCCCACGGGAACAATTGAATACGTGCGAGTCCGGATCCTTCGCGGTGCCCATGAAGTCGGTGGCAACTATGTCGAGGTCGAGCACGACGGAGCGCGCATCATCCTGGATCTCGGCTGGCCTCTGACCGTCGAGCCCGATGTCGATCTGCCACTCCCTTCGGTAGCCGGGCTCGCCAACGACAACCCTTCCCTGCTGGGGATCGTCCTCAGTCACCCCCATTTCGATCACTATGGTCTGCTCGCCAAGGTGCCGCGCAGCGTGCCGGTCTACAATCTCGGTCGGCCGGCGACATCAGACGACGACAGCGCGAGCGTTAACGCGATGGCGGCGGCACCCACAAACCAATTCCTGGGTGATTCGTAGGTAAACGAAAGAGGTTAGCGGCTTTTGCGTCCGCTAACCCCTCGTCGTTCAACTGGTTGCGGGGGCTGGATATGCTGATTGCTACACGGCGTCGGAAACCTACTGGGTCGATCTCAGCTAAGCCCCAACACGGGTTCGATTCCCGAACGGGATTTGGCAGTCAGACGTGTTCCCTAGTCTCCCGTTCCAGGGGCTCGGCCGCGTAACGGTCGCCCGAACGGGACCCACGTGCTTTAGGTTGGCCGTGCCGATCCTCAGGTCGGCGCGGGCAGCTTAGGAAAGAGGGCGGGGTTCAACTCTGGGGCGTTGGTGACCCCGGCGGAATTCGACACCTTTGGCCTCGTGGAAAATCGAGGGGTGGTGTCGGTCGGAGGATCTGGCTGCGCCCGAAAAAGAGGGTCGGTCGCTGGTTCAAATCGGGGGCGCTATGCTTCGACGACAACAGCTTCGGTCCCGCTCGAGTTCCACGTCCGGGTCCTGGTCTAGTCTACCCACGCTCTAGAAACGGACGACGAGCCCGGCCGAGACGCCCCAGTCCGCGGAGCCGTCGCTCAACCCGCGGCTCACCGAGCCGAAGATCTTCAGCGCCTGGGCCACGCGATAGTCGGCGCCGACACGGACCTCAAGAGGATTCGCCTGCCCCGGCGAAATGGCGGTGGAGCCGTCGAGGAACGCGAAGACTGAGAATGGTTGGGCGACCAGATAGGCCGCGCCCACGCTCCAGCCAAAGGAGTTGTCAAAGCTCGTGCCTGCCGGGCGAGCCAATGACCGTGTAGGCGAGCGTGACGTAGCTGACGAATCGGGGAAACAGCGTCTTGCTCAGATCCACCCCGACCGTCTCGTCGAACTCGCCGGTGCCCAGCCCCTTGCCCTGATCGGCTGTCGGAAACTTGATCTTGAGGTACGGGGCGACCTCGGGCAGGACCGACTTCTCCTCGACTAGCACGTACTGTCCCTTGAGGAGCACATCACCGAGGCCATGTTCTGTGGAGGTCACCTGGTTCTGCGTGGCCGTTCCAAGCTGGCGCTGCTTGTCCTTGCGTACGGCCACGCCGCCGCCGGTGATCACGACGGTCTGACCCGTCTGATAGACATAGGGGATGGTGAGGCCGAGGGTGAAGCCGTCGATGGGCTTCACCCCCAGCGTGAACGGCACGTAGATGAACGTCGTGTCCTTGCCCGTCCCGTAGTCACCAACCGAGTAGTTGACGGAACTGGACAGCGACCAGAGCGGCTCGTCCTCCGCCGCCGCCGGTGAAACACACGCCAACAACAGGGCCGCGCTGATCGCCGTGCTGGAGTAGCGCATCAAAGCTCCTCTTGGTATAGGGCTAATCGGCGGGCAGGTCAGCGCCCGGGGCGTTCAACCTTGGCTGGCTTCTCGGGCTTCTCCATCTTCTCGACCTTCTCCATCTTTTCCGGTTTCTCTGCCTTCTCCGATCGCTCTAGGCGGGCCACCTGTTTCTCGGCCTTCTCGACCTTGCTCCGCACGTGGCCAAGTTTGAGATGCAGATCGTGAGCGATCTTGCCCCAGCCTTCGCCAGCCGTGCGCTTAGCAAGAATCGAATCGAGCGCTTGCTGCTGGTCCATAGTTTTGTTTTCCTTCATCAGCTCCTGGGACAAGGCCAAGGCGATCGTGATCTCGCCGTACCCCATCTTGCGGTTGCGCAAGTCCGTCACGACGGACGGGTCGACCTTGTAGTCCTTGGCGATCGCGTCGGTGACGCGGCGCTCCCCCGCGGGCGTCGCCGCCGCCTTCCCCGCCTTGGCGTCAAGTTCCTTCGCCTCGACTCCGAGCCGCTCAGCGTGCTTCTGCTCCGACGGGTCTACCGGCCCGCTTGATTGCGCGGCGGCGGTTGTCACGACGATCACCACGGCGGCGGCTGCGGCACACAGCTGCCCGAACCATTTGGTCTTCATAGTCCGCCTCCTTCGACAAAGTTGAGATAGAGAAATCTCAAGGCACTTGAATTGCGGACGACGATCTGTGTCCGCCTCTACCACTTTGACGACCGGTCGACGAGGATACGCAGAACCTTCTTAATGCCCGTTGTGTACGCAATGCTGCG
>Ga0209268_1001634_pt1 | contig 10918 bp, 7 predicted proteins | sample GraSoiAngelo_143_FD_185900 | JGI IMG/M metagenome (GOLD analysis project Ga0209268, IMG submission 185900) | Grasslands soil microbial communities from the Angelo Coastal Reserve, California, USA - 14_1009_02_30cm (SPAdes) (version 2) | ecosystem: Environmental > Terrestrial > Soil > Grasslands ... | reverse complement strand
GGGGGGGCCGGGCCGGGCGCCGGCCCGCCGGTCGGGGCGTCGGGGAATCCGGCCGGGCCCGGCCCGAACCAGATGTACGACCTGTCCTTGCAGCAGTTCCGCCGCGGCAGCCTTGCCACCGCTCGCATCGGCTTCCGGGAATTCCTGCGCGTGTTCCCCACCCACGAGCACGCTGCCGACGCCCTGTTCTATGTGGGGGAGACGTGGGCAGGCGAAAACACCGACTCCGCGGCTGCCGTGTATCAACAGGTGGTGAAGACCTACCCCAATTCGTCGCGGGCCCCTGCGGCTCTCTACAAGCTGGGTCTCCTCGCGGAGCAGCGTTCTGATAAGGCGGCGGCCCGCACGTATTACGCCCGGGTGATCGCCGGCTATCCCCGCTCCGACGAGGCCAACCTCGCGCGCGACAAGCTGCAGCGGCTGGGGCGGTAGCCGGCGCCGGGAGGAGCCGGGGGGCCGGCGTGCCTGAGAGTCCCAACAGCCGTGCCGAGATGCCGTTCCTCGATCACCTCGAGGAACTGCGCTGGCGCATCCTTTGGAGCCTGCTCGCTATCGTGCTCGCCACGCTGGCGGGCTGGGTCATCGTCGAGCGCGTGGATGTGATCGGGCTCTTGATCCAGCCCATCAAGCCGCTGCTCCCCGACGGCAAGCTCAAGTTCACGCACCCTACCGAGCCGTTCTTCATCACCCTCAAGTTCGCGTTCGTGCTGGGGCTCGTGCTCTCGTCGCCCGTGGTGATCTACCAGGCGTGGGCGTTTCTGGCGCCCGCGCTGTACCCGCGTGAGAAGCGCTTGATCGTGCCGGCGCTGTCGGCGGGCGTGGTGCTGTTTCTCGCCGGCGCGACCGTCGCCTATCTCTGGGTGCTGCCCCGCGCCCTGCGCGTGCTGTTCGGGTTCCAACAGAAGGTATTCGATCCGATCATCACCGCGGAAGGCTACTTCGGATTTGCGGCCCAGATCATGATCGGGTTCGGTGTAGTGACCGAGCTGCCGCTGGTCGTAGTGATCCTCGCCGCCCTCGGCCTCGTCACCCCGCAGCTGCTGGCGAGGAACCGCCGCTACGCGATCGCGCTCTCGGCCGGGGCCGCGGCGCTGCTCACGCCGCCCGACGCGGTGTCGATGCTGATCATGATGGTGCCGCTGCTGCTGCTCTACGAGGTGAGCATCGTCTGCGCCTGGGTTGTCACCAAGCGGCGGGCGCGGCGCGAGCGAGCGGCGAGCACCGCGGGGATCGTGCTGTTGCTGCTGACCGCCACGACAGGGGTGCGCGCCCAGGGTCCACCGCCACGGCCCGACACCTCCCATGTGCGGGCGGACTCGGCGGGTCAGGGCCGTACCCTCGACACCGCCACTGCGCACAAGCTCGGGCTGCCGACCGGGCCTACCCGGAGCTTTCCGCCCTCGGACGCGGTGATGGACTCGCTCCTCAAGCTCAAGGGGTACCGCATCACGCAGTACGTGGCGGACACGATGCTCGTGGAGGGCGACAGCGCCATCTCGCTGTGGGGTCAGGCGTACGTCGATCGCGACGGCACCAAGCTCGAGTCCGACTCGGTCCGCTACCGGCAGGCGAGCTGCCGGCTCGACGCCACCGGCGATCCACGTCTGTTCGACCAGGGTACGGTGCTCATCGGCGAGCGGATGCGCTACGACACCTGCATCAAGCGGGGGACCGTGAGCCAAGCTCTGACGCACTTCCAGCAAGGCGGCGCGATGTGGTTAATGCGCGGCGACCTGGCCGTGGATTCGGGCTCCACACGCCTGTACGGCGCCAGCAGCCAGATCACGTCCGACGACAACCCCGTGCCCGAATACCATTTCGGCGCGCACAGGGTGAAATGGCTCAACAAGACGGTCATGGTCGGCCGCCCGGCGGTGCTGTATGTGCGGGACGTTCCGATCATGTGGCTCCCATTCATCTTTCAGGACATCCGGCCGGGACGCCGCAGCGGTATCCTCGTCCCCCGCTTCGGCCTGAACGACATCGTGCGCCCCACGCGCAGCTACCAGCGCCACGTCTCGGGGCTGGGCTACTATTTCGTCGTCAACGACTACATGGATTTTCTCGTGTCCGGCGACTGGTACTCGGGCCGTTACCTGGCCCTGCGGGGGCAAACGCACTACCGCTGGCTCGACCGCTTCGTCACGGGCAGCTTTTCGTTCGACTGGTACAATCAGCTTGACGTCACGTCCCACTCGATCCGCGTCGGCTGGCAGCACCAGCAGAGCTTCTCCTCACGCACCAACTTCAACGCGAGTATCGACTACTCGACCAATACCAGCGTCATTCAGAGCAACACGGCGAATCCGTACCTCGCGACCGCCCGACTCGGATCGCAGCTGAATTTCACTAAGCAGTTCGACTGGGGTACGCTCAACATCGGCGGCAACCGGTACCAGGACATCGGGAACGGTCTCATCTCGCAGAACTTCCCGAACATCGGCCTCACGCCGTCGCCCGTGAACATCACGTCGTGGATCACCTGGTCGCCCGGCTTCTCACTCAACAACCAGCAGACGTTTCACTCGGCTCGTGGCGGGGCCTGGGGGGGTGCCGGACACTCTGGCCCGCTTCGCCGACTCGCGGGAGACACAGCTCAGCTTTCAGACGCCGCTGCGGATCGGGCCGTGGAACTGGTCGAACAGCTTCCAGGTCACCGATCGGATCAGCGACAAGCGGACCGAGTTCGTGTTCGACTCGACGTCGCCGGGCGGAGCGCGGCGCGTCCTCTACAACCAGACGTTCGAAACCCGGGTCGAGTGGCAAACTGGTATCAACCTGCCGTCGTTGCTCACGGCAACGTGGAAGCTGCAACCGGGTCTGTCGATCGTGAACACCACCACGGCGGGGCCGTACGCGATCCGGAATCAGTTCACCGGGGGCCGCTGGCTGCACCAAGGGAAGCGCCTCGCGTTCACCGCGAGCGTCTCCCCGACGTTCTTCGGCTTCTTTCCGGGCGTGGGCCCGCTGCAGCGCATCCGGCACTCGATATCACCGCTCGTGAGCTACTTCTACGCGCCCGGCGCCGCGGTCCCGCAGGAGTTCGCGCGGGCGCTCGACCCCACGGGCCGGAACACGCAGGCGCGCACCGACCCTCAACAGACGATCAGCCTGGGGCTATCGCAGAACTTCGAGGCGAAGCTGAAGCCACCTCCCGGGGACACGACGGGCCGCGAGGCGCGCAAAATCCGGTTGCTCAGCATCAACACCACCTCCATCGGCTACAACTTCGAGCAGGCCAAGGATTCAGGGCGGACCGGCTGGACCACGCAGACGCTGGGCAACACCTTCGCCTCCGATCTCCTTCCCGGCTTCAGCCTCGCGCTGACGCACGATCTCTGGCAGGGGACCGTGGGCAGCGATACGGCGAAGTTCTCCCCGTTCCTCACGAGCATCACCGCGTCGTTCGCCGTGACACCGGCGACGATCCGTGGCATCGCGAGCCTCTTCGGTCTGGGCAGGGGGAAGGGCGCCGCGGCGCCCGCCCCCGGCCCCGCGCCCGGCGGCCAGCCGGGCCAGCTGCCGCCGGGTCAACTGCCCGGTGGCCCGATCGATCAGCGAGCCTTCGGCGGACCCCCGCCAACGTTCGCCGGTGCCGGGGGCCGAGGGTTCAACCTGACCGTCTCCTACTCGGGGACCCGCATCCGGCCGCACGCCGACTCCGTGAGCGCGCTCAGCGCGGCGCAGGCAGGTCAGGAGCAGCTCACGCTGGGACTGTCGTTCAGCCCCACGCAGCACTGGTCGGCGTCGTGGACCTCGACCTACGACGTCGACACCAAACAATTCGGACAGCACGTGATCCAATTGCAGCGCGACCTGCACCGCTGGCACGCGAGCTTCTCGTTCCTGAAGAGCCCGAACGGCAACTTCGCTTTCTCGTTCTTTGTGAGCCTGCTGGACGAGCCGGACATCAAGTTCGACTACAACCAGCAGAGCTTTGCGCGCTAGCGGTTCACACCGCTTGTCCTCTGCGGGTGACACGCTCCCCACGGCGCGATGTCATAAGCGCCTCCCCGGGGGTCACTTACGTCCGGGCACGCGCCGTGCCTACAACCTTCCCGAATGCTTCCTGAGGGCATCATGCGTCTCCTGTCGCGATACACCGGCCTGGCGGCCGGGCTGTTGAGCTGGGGCTGCCAGTCGAACACCACGAGCCTCGTTTCCGCGCTTCCTCCACCGCAGAACCTCGCCTATCAGCTCGACCCGAGCGGCGACCCAGCCCAGCCAGCCGGGATCCTGCTCGTCTGGGACGACGTGCAGAGCTCGGCCCTGGGCAGCTACCGCATTTATTCGCGGGGCAGCACGAGTAGCCCGTACGGGCTGCGCGGCGAGACGAGCTCCAACACCTTCCACGACAACGGCGTGCCCCATCTGCAGTACTACGTCACCGCCGCGGACGTGAACGGCGGCGAGAGCGACCCGAGCAACGTCATCACGGTCGACGAGCGCCTGCAGCTGCCGCAGCCCGCAAGCCTCAGCTCGATCTCGCTCAACCAGGCCATTCACCTACAGTGGGCGGACAACGCCGCCGTGTCCGATCCCACCCGCTTCAACTGGTACCGCGTCTACAGCATGCCGTACGATCTCGATCACGGCGTGTGCATTACGCAACGGGACTCGATCTCCCTCGAGGGCACTACCGTGTCGGACCAATTCCTGGCCACGCTGCTGGTGAACGGGGTGCCTCGCTGCTTCGGCGTGTCGGCGATCAGCGTCGAGGGCTACGAAAGCCTATGGTCGCCGCTGTGGCACGACACGCCGCGGCCCGATGCGCGGAACGTGCTGCTCTCGGCGTATGAAGTGAGCCAGGCGCAGTCCGGATTCCGCTTCTGGAACGACGCGAACGGGAACGGCCGAGGGGACCCCGGTGAGCTGGGGCTGGTTCAGGACGGCAACCTTCCGAACAGCGATTTTTCGGTTCACCTGCAGGCGAGCGATTCGACCCTGTGGATCGTGCCCAAGTTCGCCGGGGACAGCCTGCAGGTCTACGGCAGCACGCCGGTGGCGGACCTGACGTCCGTCGACTTCGCGCCGGTGAACGGTTACTCGGACAAGATGTTCCAGGCGGTGCCGGGCTGGGGCTACGTGTTTCAGCGCAATGAGAACGGCCAGTACCACTACGCGGCCCTGCGGGTTACGGCGGTCGGGCGGCAGTACGTCATTTTCGATTGGAGCGCCCAGACCGATCCGGGGAATCCCGAGCTGGTGGTGATGCGGCCTGCTCTCGCTGCCCGGGTCACGGGGTCGAGGTAGACGTCTCAGAAGGCGTCGCGAAGAGGCGTCACGAACGAGCGTCACGGAACGACGTTGCTCCGTGACGCTTTTTCGTGACGGTTCTTCGTGACGCCCGTCGTGACTTGGCGTCTGCTCCGCCTTGAGCGTAGCTTCCTGTCGCATGGCAGCCTCCGTCGTGCTGGACGGTCGTTCCCTCGCGATCGAGGACGTCGTCGCGGTCGCCCGGCACGGCGCCCGCGTGACCATCGCACCGCGCGCACTCGACGCCGTGCGGGCGTCGCGCCGCACCGTGGAGGGGGCGATCGCGCGCGGCGCGACGATATACGGGGTGACCACCGGCTTTGGAAAGCTGGCGCACGTACGAATCCCGCCGGAGCGGGCCCGCCAACTGCAACTGAACCTGATTCGCAGCCACGCGTCCGGGGTGGGCGACCCGCTTTCCGAGGAAGCGGTGCGGGCGATGATGCTGTTGCGCGCCAACGTGCTGGTGCGAGGCACGAGCGGCGTCCGGCCGGCGCTTCCCGAGCTCATCGTGGCGATGCTGAACCAGCGCGTGCACCCTCGGGTGCCGTCGCAGGGGAGCGTTGGGGCGTCAGGCGACCTCGCGCCGCTCGCGCACCTCGCGCTCGCGATGATCGGCGAAGGCGATGACGGAAGCGCCGTGCGGGCGCAGGGCCTGGAGCCGATTGGGCTCGAAGCGAAGGAGGGGCTGGCGTTCGTCAATGGGACGCAGGCGCAAACCGGCTTAGCGGCGCTCGTCATCCACGACGCCTGGGTGCTGTGGCGCACGGCCCACGCCGCCGCGGCGATGAGCCTCGAAGCGACACGCGGCACGCCCGAGCCGTTCGACCCCCGGATCCACGATGCCCGGCCGCACCCGTTCCAGCAGCGCTCCGCGGCGCTGTTGCGCGACCAGCTCGCAGCGTCTCAGATCCGCGAGTCGCATCGCGAGAACGATCCCCGCGTGCAGGATGCGTATTCGATCCGCTGTTCCCCGCAGGTGCTGGGGGCCGTGGGGGAGGGCATCGCGTTCGCGGAGCGGCTGGTCGCGGTGGAGCTGAACGCGGCCACCGACAACCCGCTCGTGTTCGACGACGCCGTCCTCTCGGGCGGCAACTTCCACGGCCAGCCGATCGCGCTGGCGCTCGACGTCCTGGGGATCGCGCTGGCGACCCTGGCGGGCATCGCCGAGCGGCGCATCGAGCGCATTGTGAACCCCGACCTCTCCGCTGGACTGCCGGCCTTTCTGGCGCGGGAGCCGGGGGTAGAGTCGGGGTTCATGACCCCCCAGATCGCGGCCGCGGCGCTCGTCGCCGACTGCCGGGTGCTGGCGACGCCGGCCAGCGTGCAGTCGGTACCGACCGAAGGGAACCAGGAGGACGTCGTGCCCATGGGGATGAGCGCGGCCTGGAAAGCGGACCGGATTCTCGCGAACGCGACTCGGATCGTCGCGATCGAGCTGCTCGCCGCCGCGCAAGGGCTTGAATACCTGAAGCCCCTCACGCCGGGACGGGGTGTCGCGCGTACCTATGCCGCGATCCGGAGTGAGGTGGCCCCGCTCGACAGCGACCGCCCGCTTACGGCAGATATCGAGCGGGTGGCGGCGGGCGTGCGGGCGGGGAAGTTCGATCCGGAGAAGAACTAAATGTGGAATGCGGAATTCGGAATGCGGAATTTCAGTGAGAGGGTCCTGCGTGGCGTGACGCTTGTCTTTCCATTCCCCATTCCGCATTCCGCATTCCGCATTGAGCGGGGAAGGGAACCGTGACCGGGCCCCGCACCGTCCGCGCGGCGCGGGGACCGCAGAAATCCTGCCGCGGCTGGATCCAGGAGGCCGCCCTGCGGATGCTCATGAACAACCTCGACCCCGAGGTGGCGGAGCGGCCGCACGACCTGGTCGTCTACGGCGGAACCGGAAAGGCGGTGCGCGATTGGGCCTCGTTCGACGCTGTGTGCCGCACGCTGCTGACGCTTGAGGACGACGAGACTCTGCTGGTGCAGTCGGGAAAGCCAGTGGGCGTGTTCACGACGCATCTGGAGGCGCCTCGCGTGCTGATCGCCAACGCGAACCTCGTCGGTCGCTGGGCGACGTGGGAGGTGTTCCGCGAGCTGGAGCGGAAGGGCCTCATTATGTACGGCCAGATGACCGCCGGCTCATGGATCTACATCGGCACGCAGGGAATCCTGCAGGGCACCTACGAGACGTTTGGAGCCGTCGCGCGCCGCCACTTCGCCGGCTCGCTCAAGGGGCGAATCGTGTTGACCGGTGGGCTCGGTGGAATGGGCGGTGCGCAGCCGCTCGCCGCCACGATGAACGACGGGATCTGCCTCGCGGTGGAGGTGGATCCGGCGCGCGTCCAGCGCCGTCTCGACACTCGCTACCTCGATCGCTCGACGGCGTCCCTCGACGAGGCGCTGCGCTGGTGCGACGAGGCGAAGCGCGCGGGGCGGCCGCTCTCGGTCGGCTTGGTCGGCAACTGCGCCGAGGTGCTGCCGGAGCTGGCGCGTCGCGGCTTCGTCCCCGACGTCCTGACCGACCAGACGTCGGCGCACGATGCGCTGCAAGGCTACATCCCGCCGGGGCTGTCGGTGGCGCAAGCGGCCGAGCTGCGGCGGCGCGCGCCGCAGGAATACCTGCGCCGTTCAGTCGCCGGGATGGCCACGCACGTGCGGGCGATGCTCGACCTGAGGCGAAACGGCGCAGTGACGTTCGACTACGGCAACAATATCCGTACGCAGGCACGGGACGCGGGGGTTGCGGACGCGTTCGAGATCCCGGGCTTCGTCCCCGAGTACATCCGGCCACTGTTCTGCGAGGGCAAGGGGCCGTTCCGGTGGGTGACACTGTCGGGCGACGCACAAGACCTGCATCGCACCGATCGCTTGGTGCTCGAGCTGTTCCCCGAAAACGAGCACCTGCGCCGCTGGATCACGCTGGCGCAGCAGCGGGTGGCGTTTCAGGGTTTGCCCGCGCGCATCTGCTGGCTCGGGCAGGGCGAGCGCGCGCGCTTCGGATGCGCCTTGAACGACCTCGTGAAGCAGGGTGAGATCGGCGCGCCCGTCGTCATCGGGCGTGACCACCTCGATGCGGGCTCCGTGGCCTCGCCGTTCCGCGAGACGGAGGCGATGAAGGACGGCTCGGACGCCGTCGCCGACTGGGCGATCCTCAACGCACTGCTGAACACCGCCTCCGGCGCCGGCTGGGTGGCGTTCCACCACGGTGGCGGCGTCGGAATCGGGAACTCGTTGCACGCGGGACAGGTCAGCGTCGCCGACGGGACGGCATCCGCCGGCCGGCGGCTCGAGCGCGTGCTCACGAACGATCCGGGGATCGGCATCGCGCGTCATGCCGACGCGGGCTATGCGGCCGCGATCGAGGCCGCCCGACAGCACGCCATCCGCCTGCCGATGCGCGAGGCGAGCGACTGAGCACGCTGCTGGTCGGCGCGCGCCAGGTCGTCACCTGTCGCGGCCCGGCACGGGCTCGCCGCGGCCGGGAAATGGCGGAGCTCGAAGTCCTGACGGATGCCGCAGTGTTAATCGACGGAGAGCGCATCGCCGCTCTGGGCCGGTATGCTGACTTACGGCCTGGAACAGGCAACGTGGAACGGGGGGTGGAGGTTGTGGAGGTGGCTGGGGTCCTCTTTCCCGGGTTCGTCGACTGCCATACCCACGCCGTCTTCGGCGCGCCGCGCCTCGACGACCACGAACGACGCGCGCTCGGGATGGACTACAAGGCGATCGCCGCGGAGGGCGGTGGGATCCTGGAGTCGGTGCGCGACGTCCGCGCTCGCTCCAACGCCGAGCTGGCGGCGCTCACGCGAGCCCGACTCGGCGCGCTGCTCAGTCACGGCGCCACGACAATCGAGGTGAAGTCGGGCTACGGCCTCGACCGCGAGACCGAGCTGAGACAATTGCGGGTCATCGAGCAGCTCGCGCGGACGCAGCGCGCCACGCTCGTCCCCACGTTCCTCGGCGCGCATGAGGTCCCCCCTGAATTTCGCGAGCGGCGGGGCGACTACCTCCGCCTGTTATGCGAGGACGTGCTTCCTGCGGTCGTGCGCGAGCGGCTCGCCGTCGCGTGCGACGTGTTTTGCGAACCGGGCGTGTTCAACATCGCCGAAGCGCGTACGCTACTCAGCGCCGCCCGCCGCTACGGCCTGGCCGTGAAGCTTCACGCCGATGAGCTCGAAGGCTCGGGCGGGGCGGAGCTCGCGGTGGAACTCGCCGCGCTCAGTGCCGATCACCTCGCTGCCGTCTCGGCCACGGGCGTCCGCGCGCTCGCCGCGAGCGACACGGTCGCCGTCCTGCTGCCGGCGACGCTGGTGTTCCTGGGCGGGCACAGGCAGGCGCCGGCGCGCCGGCTGCTCGACGCCGGTGCGACGATCGCTCTCGCCACCGACTTCAACCCCGGCTCGTCACCGACCCTGAGCTTGCCGCTCGTCATGGCCCTCGCCGTCTCGCAGCTCGGACTGCGCCATGCCGAGGCCGTCAACGCGGTGACGGTGAACGGGGCTGCCGCGCTGGGCCTGGCGGCGGATCGGGGCCAAGTCGCGCCGGGCTTCCGAGCCGACCTCGTGCTGTGCGACGTGTCAGAGTGGCGGGAAGTGGCATACTGGATGGGCGCGAATCCCGTAACCGCCGTCTGGACAGGAGGTTCGCTTGTCCGCTCCCTCCGGCCCCCGTATCTTTAGACCCTCATGTCGAAGCTTGAGAAGCTGAAAGACAAAGCCAAGGGCCTCGAGGCCAGGGACCCCCGGGGGGCGATCGACGCCTGGCTGGAAGTTCTCAAGGTACAGGAGGAAGAGGGGGAGCCCAACCCCGACCTGTCGGTCTTCAATCGCGTCGGTGATCTCTATTTGAAGGTCAAAGACCCCGCCCAGGCGGCCGATTACTACGATCGGGCTGTCGACAAGTATGCCGAGCTCGGGTTCCACAACAACGCGATTGCGATGTGCAACAAGGTGCTCCGGAACGCGCCAGGCCGGCAGACGACCTATCTCAAGCTTGCGAAGCTGTACGCCGCCAAGGGATTCGTGGCGGAGGCGAAGCTGCACTTCGTCGAGTATGCCGAGCGCATGCAAAAGATCGGCAAGATCCAGCACGCATTCGCCGCGCTGAAGGAGTTCACCGACATCTCCCCGGAGAACACCCAGCTGCGGGGGATGTTGGAAGAGCATCTCCTGATGTACGGCACTGCCGAGCGGCGCCCGTCTACCCGGGCTCCGTCGCCAGCGGCGCCGCCTCCGCCGCACGACGACGTGTCGAAATCGGGAAAGCGAAAGACGTCCAGCCTCGTCTTTCTGGATGTGGACGCGCCTCCCGGCCCGAAGGGGAAGCCGGTCGCGCCGCCGCTGCGTCCGCCTGAGCCGGAGCCTGAGGACGCGCCGCTGGCGCAAAGTCTGGTGGAATCAGTGACCCCCGACCCGGACACGTCGCTCGAGATTGAGTCGACCAGCCTGGCGGAGGAGGTGGAACCGCCGGGGGGCGACGGAACCCGGGGAACGGTGCTCGAGGGGTTTGAGTCGACGAGCGCTGAGTTCGGGCAAGTGCAGCTCGACGCCAGCGGGGTCGACGTGCCGTCGTTGCGCGAAGACGAGACGGCCGACGTGCGGCCGCTGGCGGAGCTCGAGCCCACAGTGCCGGCCGAGGCGGACGAACCCGAGCTCGATATCGAGCTCGA
>Ga0209268_1001630_pt1 | contig 10930 bp, 10 predicted proteins | sample GraSoiAngelo_143_FD_185900 | JGI IMG/M metagenome (GOLD analysis project Ga0209268, IMG submission 185900) | Grasslands soil microbial communities from the Angelo Coastal Reserve, California, USA - 14_1009_02_30cm (SPAdes) (version 2) | ecosystem: Environmental > Terrestrial > Soil > Grasslands ... | reverse complement strand
GCAACTCAAGAGCCGAAATGTGCCGCCTGCTCTTGAATCAGAAAACGGCCCGGCCGAAAACCCACAAGAAATTATTTTGGATTCTCCCTCGTGTAAGCGCTTATTTTTGTGGGACCTATGAAGACACCCTTTTCAGCGTGGCTGTTTGCTAAGACCTCTGACTATGAGAGGCTGCGCCTCTCTAGGCGCAACACAGCAGTGGCGCACCTAGAAACATGGACTTGACACCATATGGATAAGATGTCATACTGTGCCCGGTGAAATGGGCTGTTGAGATGGCCGACGAATTCAAACCAGAATTCGACGCGCTCGACCAGGATGTCCGCAGAGAGATTCTCGCGTTGGCCCGCGTGCTACAGGAGTTTGGGCCGCAGCTAGGGCGGCCCCGTGTTGACACACTCAACGGCTCCCGCCACGCCAACATGAAGGAATTGCGATTCAGCGCGGCAGATGGCGAATGGCGAGTGGCTTTCGCTTTTGATCCCAGGCGCAAGGCGATTCTACTCGTGGCGGGAGACAAATCCGGCGGGAGCGAAAAGCGCTTCTACCGCGAACTAATGCGGAAGGCCGACGAGCGTTTTGACGCCCATCTTGCCCGGATCGAAAGGGGGACGTAACCATGCCCGTAAACGTGAATGAAATAATTCGGAAACTGAGCCCAGCCGAGCGCAGGAAGGTAGAGGACCGCGCGGCTGAAATAATCGCAGAGGAAATGAGCTTGCGTGACCTCCGAAAGGCCCGCAGGCTCACGCAGGCCCGCGTCGCTAAGAGGCTCGGAATTACCCAGGACAGTGTGTCACGACTCGAAAAACGCAGCGATCTGCTGCTCTCGACGCTACGAAAAACGGTCAAAGCGATGGGCGGCGACGTGCGTATTGTTGCTGAATTCCCGGATCGTGCGCCGGTCGTGGTGTCTGAACTATCCGAGGACGAACCGCCCCGCAAATCGTCTCGGAGACATGCGCACGCTCAGCCTTAAGATTCCCTTCGCTCTCGCCACCGTCAAGGGCAGGCCCGCTTGCGCGGCTCCCTTTGGCCGCTGTGGTCCGCAAAAACTCCGTCAGACTTCAAAATCAACAAGTTATAGTGAGTCTGCGTAACATTGTCGGTCCGAGAATAAGGGGAATACTCAAGGAGTGGGGCTCATTACAACAAGGGTCGCACGCACTCCAGCCTGGGGCCAGGCATGCCTGAACCCACAGGAGGCATTCCGGTGCTGGAAACTTCAGGTCACTGAACTCCGGGCGGTCACCGAGTGGCAGGGAGCTGTGTCCTGGGCGGTCTGCATCACGAATATCGACTGGAGGAAATAGCTGCATGAGGAGCGGGCGAAAACCCAGAACGACGAGGTTTTTGCGGAACACCAGGCTGTCAAGCAAATGTGTCAAGTTGCAATCGTACAAAACACCAAGGGGGGTCTGGCGCGCTACCCCAAGGAATTCGGTCCAACTTCGGTCCAATTCAAGAGGGTGATTGGGCGACCTTTTCGGCTGTAAGCGACACCAGATGCAGCACTTATTTGATTTTTACTGCCTTCTTAACAGCCGAGTGAACAATTTAATCAAATCTTGCCGGAGTTTGCGCTAATCGAGGGAAACCAGCAAGTCGTGATGAAACGGAGCGAGTCGTTTTCTCCTTCTCTTTTTATTTTTTGTTCGCAATTCGCTGCGATTTGCCGCGATTCGTATGACATTTTTACGACAGCGCGGACTTGACTCGTGGAGTTGCAGCAACCATTGTTGAGGGCCACAGGTCAGGTTGCTATACTCTGGACGATGCCGCATGCTGAATGACAGTCCTAAAGAGGGAATTCTATGAGCGTCTCGCTGACTCCAGAGCTGGAACGGTTTCTAAACGAGCAAGTCCGAAGCGGCCGATACTCTTCCAAAGAGGAAGCCGTGGGCAAAGCCGTAGAGCTGCTCAAGGAGATGGAAGAGGCCGAGGGCCGGCTCGAAACACTGCTGCAAGAAGCCGAAGACAGCGGTCCGGCGACCGAGATGACGGCGCAGGATTGGGCGGACATCGAAAACGAAGGCTTAAAGAGGCTCCGGTCCGGCAAGTCCGCCTGATTCCATGGCTCGCGTGATCAAGCGCGTTGCCGCAAAACGAGATCTGACGGACCATTTCGTATTTCTGGGAGACAATGCCAGCGTGGACGTGGCGCGCCGTTTTCTTCACGCCTGCTTTTCGTTCTCTTCTTGCAGCGTGCGGAGCTCACGCCAGCGGGGGTACCGGTCTACTTTGGCGGGATCGAGCAAATCCGGGTGCGCCTACTTTAAGTCTTGCCTATCCGCAAACCGTGCACAATCCGTCTAGCAACCGGAAGACAGATACCGGACTTTGCCGTGAAACTACAACGACGAATGTGACGGGCTCGCGTTTCATCGGGGAACATTGATAGCGCTATTGCCTCACGGCGCTCGTTGCTGCGAGCGCAAGCAGTGGGAGACATCATCATTTCAGAGGTTGGCTCGAAAGTTTGTCAACCCAAACTGGCTCCTCGGGTTCCGGTTCGATCGGCTTCCCCCGCGCGAGTCCCCAACGATGAATCCAGGAGAGCCCCTTGCGGCCGACGTATGTGTCTGGCGTACGGTAGCATTTGTCGTTCATAGCCTGCTCCAAGCTGACGAAGGTGTACCCTCGTTCTCTGAGCCAGAGAGATCCACTGGAAACGCCTTTATCCACAGGCGACAGCACCTTTCTCTCTTTTATCCCTTCTCCCTCTACGATCCTGTAAATTGCATCGGACGCGGTGTTCTGAAATGTCTCGGTCTTTCCGTTCGGCCGTCGGATTTCTGCCGATTCCATTTTGGTGGCCGTGCCAAGTCCGAAATGTTGGCGAAACTCGTTCTGCGACAAATAGCTGCCGCCGGCTCGAACCTCGCTGAACTGACGGACGCCCGGTGCAAGAACGGTTACGCGGGCACCGATTGCGGCGCGATGGCTCTTAGTCCCCGATGAGTCTAAGCAGCACGCGCATCAGCCGGTTTCAATTTGAGACACAGCGGCCTCGTAGGAATTCTGGACACATGGTCGGGCAACCCGACTTGATCGGCTCAGGCTGATGGCACGGGCTCCATACACATCGCTGCGTGCCAGAAAATACTTGACAAACTCTGGCGTGGAACCTAAAAGGAAACCCGATCCAGCAAAATCTCGCGGAGGACCTGCTCCATGACGCAGCCACGCGCGTTTTCGAAAGTGCGATCACTAGCCTGTCTCGCCTTGTTGCTGCTTTTCGTTTCCGGCAGCGGTGCGCAGCAAGGAACCAGCGGCTCGATCGAGGGAACCATCACCGACCAGCAGGGCGGGGCAATCGCCAATGCCAAGTTGACGGCAGTCAACGCAGCGACTGGGCTAACGCTGCAAGCCTCGAGCGACGATAACGGGTTGTTTCATTTTCTTGCGGTTCCGGTGGGGACTTACCTGGTCACTGTGGAACACAGCGGCTTTGCCAAGTACTCCGCCGACGTCACCGTCGATGTCGCGGCGCGCATCAACTTGCCGGTGCAAATGGCCGTCGGTTCACAGGCCGAAGCTGTTACCGTATCGGCCGCACCGCCGGTTCTTGAGACCACGCGTTCCTCTGTTCAATCGGTTGTGAATGACCTCGCCGTAGCCGACCTGCCGACGCTCGGCCGCAATTTCATCAATTTCACGCTCCTCACGCCTGGCGTAACCACAGATGTTCGTACCGGCGACATCAGCTTTGCCGGGCAGCGCGGCACACTCAACTCGCTCATCGTAGATGGTTCAGACAACAACAACACGTTCTTCGCGCAAACGCTGGGACGAACTGGCTCCGGTCGCGGTCCTTATCAATTTAGCCAGGACTCCGTGCAGGAATTCCAGGTGAACTCCAACAGCTATTCAGCCGAGTATGGAAACGCCGCCGGAGCCGTGATTAACGTCGTCACTAAATCAGGAACAAACGATTTCCATGGTACGGCCTTTGAGTTCTACCGCGATCGCTCGATGAATGCCTTTGATCCGATCGCTAAAGCCCTGAACAGACCCAAGCAGCCCGACCACTTCAACCAGTTTGGCGGCGATATCGGGGGCCCGATTAAAAAAGACAGGCTGTTTTTCTTCTTTGATTATGACGGCCAGCGCAACACCCTGCAGAATCTCGTTTTTGTGCCCCCCAGCCTGCACTGGTGCGCTCGACGCCAACCAGGCCGCTGCCTGCAATTACCTGCTCGCGCTCGCCGCTTCTTGGCTTCAGACTTTCAATCAGGACGTCTATCTAGGCAAAGCCGACTGGCACATCTCCTCCAAAGAGCTTTTGTCGGTGCGCGTTAATAGCCAACGCTTTAATGGCGCTAACCTGGAATTCAGCGGACCGACGGTTTCGAACGAGCATACTGGCGCCTCGAACGTGATCACCGACACGATCTCCGGCCAGCTTACCTCGACTCTTTCACAGCGCTTCGTCAACGAGTTCCGCGGGGCTTACGTGCGCGACAATGAGCCCGGGCAGGCCAACAGCATCAATCCCGAAGCGTTCGTCCGCCAGGGCGGCAATACTCAGCTGACCATTGGCCGGAATTCTTTCAGTCCGCGCTTCACCAACATTAAACGCGGCCAGTTCGCTGATATCCTGGCCTGGGTCAGCGGCCGCCACACCATCAAGTTCGGCGGCTCAGTAATGTTGGACCGCATCGCCAATTTCTTTCCCGGCAATCTCTCGGGCACCTACACATTCAACAGCCTGGAAGGTTTCGGGTGCAGCCTGAATGCGGGAGGTTCGTCTTGTTTTACGGGCCCCGACGCCGCCGACACATTTACCCAGGCCTTCGCAGGCACCGGCACCTCCGGCCCAACTACCAATCCTAAGCTCAACGAATTCTCCGCGTTCGTTCAGGACGAGTGGCGCGTCACGTCGAATTTCACTCTAAACCCAGGCTTGCGTTATGACCGTGAGGGGCTAGCCCAGCCTGACGTGCTCAACCCAACTGCGCAGGCGGCCGGGATTCTCACCAACCGGATTAATGGGGATAACGATAACTTCGGCCCGCGACTGGGCTTTGCCTGGAACCCCACTCAGTTCAACCACCGCGCCGTCGTTCGCGGTGGTTTTGGGGTCTATTTCGGACGCACGCCGTCCATTCTGGTAGGCACGGCACACTCAAACAACGGCCTGCAGATTAAGACTCTCACGTTCGTCGGCGCTGCTATACCGGCCAATTATCCGAATACCGTGTGCGGCAGCCCCAGCGCCAACCCGAGTTGCGCCGCTCCAGCGCCCGGGCCCGGCATACCGACACCGCCGCCGCCAACGATTTTTGTGTTCAACCCCAATTACGTCCAGCCTTACACCGAACAGGGCAACTTAGGCCTTGAGTGGCAGGTCAGTAAGGATTCAAGCGTCACGGTATCGTACCTCGGCGTTCGCGGTGTGCACCTCCAGCGCACCCGAGACATCAATCTGGCCGGCGAAATTCCCACGACCATCCGCATTGCCGGCAGCACGACGCCGCTTACTTTCGAGCGATTTCCCAGCCCCGTCGGCGGGGCATGTCCTGCAGGCCTTTTCATCATCCCCTCGAGCACGACCTGCCGCCCGAATGGTAATTTTCAGCGGATTGAAGAGGTCGAGAGCAATGGCAATTCGCTCTATCACGGACTGATTTTGCAGTTCAACAAACGTTTCGCGAAGAACTACCAACTGCTGGCGAGCTATACCTATGGCAAGGTGATTGACGACAGGCCGGACGGAACCTCCGTGGTGCCCTTCAACTCCACGGACGACCCCAAAATGGTGGAAGATCCTCTCAATGTTCGCGCCGACCGCGGCCCAGGCGTGACCGACCAGCGTCATCGCTTTGTTTTGAGCGGTGTTTGGACATTGAATTATGCGCAACGCTCGCGAGCTGCGGAGCGCCTAATCCTGGGCGGGTGGGAACTGAGCGGAATTTTGACCGCGCAGTCCGGCCAGCCCTACTCCGCGCTGGTGAGTTCTGACCTGAACAATGATTCAAACCGTTTCACCGATCGCGTGCCGGGCGTCGGGCGCGACACTCTTTACTTGCCGCGGACCGTTTCACTCGATCCTCGCGTGACCAAGAATATTCAGCTTCGTGAGCGCCTCAAGCTGCAGTTGATAGGCGAGGCCTTTAACATTTTCAATCACACGAACATCAATGGCGTCAACGCCACACAATTCATCCTCTCATCCAGCGCTGCGGCCTGCGGTATCGCTGGCACGCCTTGTCTGCTGCCAAACACTTCCGGCACATCAGCGTTCCAGTTCCCAACCTCTGACGTCACGCCGCGTATCGTCCAGTTAGCGGCCAAGTTTTTGTTCTAAATTATTCCCAACGACCTCACCAACAATCTCTTGCCTCTGGCGATGACCAAGCAAACCAACAACACCACAGGCGTGGATATCTGGGCAATAACGAACCAGATCTGTGCCTACGGGAGCTCTCCGCAGGGTCGAACCACAAGCATCGGCGTATTCTTCCGTGCGTCTTTGCCGAATCTGTCGCCTCCTCAGGGGATGAATTGCACGATCGCCGGATACGTCGTGCAACCGTAGATCGTAACTGCCGGCGAATTTCCCTGGAACGGCCACCACGCTGCTCTGCGCCTTTGTCTTCCCGGTCCTGAGGCGCGGGCTGGCGCACGGAGCAGCCAGGTTGCCTGCTGTTTTGGCGGCTCACTCCACGACGTTTTTCAGCCTAGTCGCTCCTATTTTGCCTTGGGGACAAGCTCCGCATCGACACCGATATGCCCGCTTGAGAGCTTAAACTTTTTCTTCCAGACAATGAATCCACTCTTCTCGATTGCGATCCGGTGATCTCCCGGTCTTAGGAGAATCGTTGAAGGAGTACGGCCGAAGAAATGTTCATCGATGTAGAGGTCTGCTCCAGTTGGAGTAGAGGAAACGTCGATCAAAGCACCCTCCGTGGTACCCATGGAAGACGCAGAATCATCGGCCTTCAGTATAAGTGTTGGAGTACTGGCAATCGCTCCCGGTGCTTGTGTAGGTGGCGCTTTCGGTTCAGCCTGATTTGGCGTTTTGCCGGCTTCCCCTAGGCAATCCGCTCTGGCTTGTTTCAAATCCCCGGATGTGTAATGTGACTCTAGGACAATGACTTTGGCGCCCCGGTCCTGCAAATTGCGCACATCGTCATCGGTCATTCTGCCATGGGAAGGGAATCCTTCAGGTAGTTTGCCTTCAATATATCGAAACTGTTTTCCGCGTATGCCGAAGGAGTACAAGTCGCTCGTAACCTGATCGACGCGTCCCATACGCTTCAAGATCACGCAACTTGCTTAAGACGCGTGACCAGCATCAGCCTGCGGAATTGCGGCTTCGGATTGGGCGTGGGACTTCGTGGCCAGCAGAAATACAGTAAACGCTGTCCTGACCATAAGACGCTTCATAGTGCCTCTCTTTGAGGGCGAGGTTTTTGCGCCGGACTCCTAGATCTGGAATCCAAGATGAGGCTCGCAGGCTGAGTGGAAAGAGCCGAAGAGGTTCTGTGCAACACCTTATCCGCCAAACCTAGAAGCTGTCAACGCCGATAATGTCGTGTGTGTGAATGATGCACTGGCGAATCGACCGGCAATCCGTAATAAGTCTTACCCCATAGGTGACGCGATGCGGTAGCTCGCTGGAGGAGCAGGAGGAGAAGTCATCCAGTCGATATACAAAAGCTAGTCGTCGCAGCCATGTTCTTCGTGCTGTTCTCATTGGTCTACGTGTCAATGGCAAGCGCATGGCTTCTAAGCGCCATGACCACGAAGATACTGAAAGCGATTGAATTAGCATCCAAATCCTAGCGGGAACAATCGCATGACTCCCGACCGTGCCGCGAGAAGCCGTCGCCTTTCAAGCGACGGAGTGATCACCAAAAATTTCCTCAACCCCAAAGAAATCCACAGGTTGAGCCCGAAAGTTATGTGGATCTCCCGGTGCCTCCCTGCTGTAGAATCCGACCTGACTTGGGAAAGCCCGACCAGAGCGAGATGCCTGACATACGAAAACACCAACCGCCAAGCAGGCCTCATTCGATCGCGGCTGGAACGAAGCCTGGCGCTGTGCAGCAGTGGGCCGTATGGGCAGAAGAAGTGGAGCGGTTGCTTGAGCAGGGAAAATCCAAGCCTGCGGTTGAGCTGGCGAAGGTAGCCCACAAGCACACGGCCTCTGCGGCCTCGGAAGCCCTCTTGGTGAAGGCCTATGCTGCGAGGATCCGTGCACTCGTCCAGGCCGGCCTAAATGAAGAAGCCAAAGCCCTGCTTGCGCTCGTGGGGCAACGGTATTCCCGGTTCAAGGAAGCACTCGCGGGAATCGGGTTCATTCTTCATGCGGGCACCTCGCTCGATGATTTCCTGCGGCCCTTCGCGGACCCGGATCTCCCACAGGACAGGCGCGCCGAGATCGAGACGGTGATCCGACGCGAGCTGACCGATCTGGGGCCTCTAGCGCAATCTGCGGTGCTGCCGGCCACCCATCCGCTTCGCTTGGCTGCGACCAAACTCGAGCAAGCCTTCCGGGCAGTCACCACTGGGCCGGTGTCGGATGACGCCCTCTCCCTTACAGAAATCTCTCACCAGAGTCCCCTTGCTCCGTGGAAGTCGCTGGTGCGCGCCATCGCCAGTTTCTACCGCGGTGACGATCGTGCGTGCGAACGGTGGCTCGAACAGGTTGCAGCCGATTCGGCTCCCGCGCGCCTCGTGCCTGCCTTGAGCGTCATGCTCGCAAAGCCGAGCAAGCAACCGCTCAAACCGGCCGCAATCAGGCTGACAACACAAATCGTCGGAGAAGCATCTTCGGTTCGCGCATCGCTCGAGGCGCTTGACCGCGCCTTCGTCGGCGGGAAACCGAAACGCATCGCGCGTCATATCGAGAAGGCCGTGGCGGCTGTAAAGACGAGCTGCCCGGACCTCGTCGAGAGACTGAAACAACACATTGCCGTTCGGGCTTATGTGTCGGATCGCCGCGCCTTGGCGGCGATTCCGGATGGCTATCGGAAAGACGCACACTTTTGGCACCTCCTGGCGCGACTGACGGAACTTTTGGAGCGGGATTTCACCCTTGAGGCGTGCAGTCTCTGGGAGCAATTTCGCAAACACGCCGTTGCGCAAGGTTTATTTGCTGAGGACGGACCGGAGATCGCGGCCCTCTACCTGCACATGGCGGAAATTCTCGAACAGTCGTCGCCGGAGGAGTTGGCTCGCGAGCGCCCTGCCTTCGAGGACCGATTCCCTGGTTATCTTAAGTATTACTCCGACCAACCGGCGGACATTCGGCGAGCTGGGGCACGGCAGGATCCGGAGGCTTGCTATTTCCTCTACCCCGAGTTGCTTTACGCGCGCGCCTGCGCCATCGACCCCGATCCGGAGATCTTTCGTCAGTGGCTCCATTGGGCGCGGCGAAGCGAGGATTGGCACGTGTCCGACCGGGCCGCCCAGAGTTGGCGGCGAGCGCTCCCTAAAGACGGTCGGCCGCTCTTGCACCTGATGGAGTCGGCGGAGAAACGGGGCGCGCTCAAGAAGGCGCTTGGCTATCTGGAGGAAGCGGAGGCCCTCGATCGGCTCAATCCTGAGGTTCGACGGGCGCGCTTGCGTTTGCTGACCGCCAACGCCGTGCGTCATTTGAGCCAGAACAAGGTGCACCTCGTCGAGCTGGACGCGGCTGCCCTGGAAGCCTTGCCGCAGGCCGGGGAGGTCAATCGTCCTGCCTTTCCGGCGGCACTACGCTGGGCCTCCGGAGTGCTCCACAACAACCGGCAGGAAGCCTTGCACTATTCCGCCCAGGTGGCAGCATTACTTGAAAGCCGAGCCGCAGCGACGGTGACGCTCGCGAACCTCGCCGACATGGCTGGATTCCGGTCGGCGGCCAACGGCTTTCTCGGCAGTGACATCTCGGGAGAGAAGATCGCCGAGGCGGTGGCGCGCGCCTGCGCCCTTGGCGAGGACCTTGGACTGAAGTTTGTAGTTCCTTCGGAGTGGGACGAGAAAATTCTCGATGAACTTCGGGAGAGGCGCCTGGAGGTGGGCACCCGGCAGCTTTGTCTGTTGGCCGAGGCCGCCCTGCGTGCCGGTCGTCGGGAATTGGCGTTCGCCGCCTGTGGAGCAGGATTAGCGAAGGGTGGGCCAACCGAGGCGCGGTTCTTGCTGTTGCGTGGGCAGGCCCTGCCTGAGTGGGAATTCTCTCGGCGCGACGAGTGCTTTATAGCCGCCGCCGAACTGGCGCGCCGCCAACGGGATATGGACCTGGCGGAGGAGGCCGTAGAGCTCCTGCGGACTTACAGCCGCCAAGGTTCCACCTTCCTCAGATGGGCCGCTCACCGCGAGCCACGTTCCTTTTCGATGAGCAGCGAGGAAGTGCAGAAAATTCTGGAGCGGGAAAGGAAAGCGAGCAAGTTGCCCGTTCTCAGCCCTGACAAGCCCGCTCCGGACTATGGTTCTGGCCGCTGGAACGAAGAAATCGAAGAAGAGAATGAAGAAGAGAATGAAGAAGAGAATGAAGAAGAGAATGAAGAAGAGGAAGACGATTCCTTCGCTGCTATGAACTTCAAGGAGCTGACCCAATTTCTATTTGAACTCGCAAAGCGAATTGTTGGGCCGCGCGATCCGGATGGCACACCGGGGAAGAGACACCGTCCGTCATCGCGAGGACCGCGGAGTCTGTTTTGAGCCGAGAACGGCGAGGCACGCTCGCTCCAGGGGATGACCCGCGCGAAATCCTGGAGTTGGAGCCGAACGCGACTGATGAAGATATCCGTGCGGCCTATCTGCAGAAGGTCAAAGAACACCCTCCGGAGCGCTCTCCTGAGGCGTTCGAACGCATTCGCGACGCTTACGAGCTCTTGCGCGATCCGCGCCGACGGGCCCTCTGCTTCTTGCTCTCGGTCGATGCCATGGGGCCCCTAGTTTCGCTTGTGGCCGACCGAGTGGGGAAGAGGCAATTTGTAGG
>Ga0209268_1001620_pt1 | contig 10953 bp, 10 predicted proteins | sample GraSoiAngelo_143_FD_185900 | JGI IMG/M metagenome (GOLD analysis project Ga0209268, IMG submission 185900) | Grasslands soil microbial communities from the Angelo Coastal Reserve, California, USA - 14_1009_02_30cm (SPAdes) (version 2) | ecosystem: Environmental > Terrestrial > Soil > Grasslands ... | reverse complement strand
GACGCGCCAGATGACCGCGCGCCTGCGTCAGGACCTTACCACCACCACCGAGGTCGACGCGCCGACCGTCGAGCAGCCGGCGTTCACGCAGGATCAGCCCACCATACGTCAGAAAGTGGAGACGGCGCTCAAGAGCACCGAGCAGACCGCGGAGCTCGCCCTCGATGACCTCGGGCTCGATGTGGGGCAGGTCGACACGGTGGAACAGCCGGGACTGGCGGCCGCGGCGGGGGCGGAGGCGGAGGGTCCCACGCTGGTGGCGGGCCTCGACGATCGCTCCCGTAAGGTCATGGATGACGCGCAGCGGCGCGCCAAGAGAGACGAGCACGGTCAGACCGGTGCCTGGCAGTTCGACCAGGACGAGCTCGAAGCGGCGCTCACGCAGACGAGCCTCGCCCTCCAGGACGCCTCGGCGACCTCGCGCCTCGCGGCGCTCGGGGCGCACTCGGTCGATGTCGACATCGGCGAGGCGAGCAGCACGCACCCGTCACTGCACGGCGGGGGAGTGGATCTCGACGTCGGCGACGCCACCGGCAGCCACGCGGCCAACGGCGGGCACATCGACGTCGACGTCGGCACGGCCAGCGTGCCGGACACCGCGTTCGCCGCCACGCAGCGACTGTCTTCGGAGGACCTGGCGCTCCCGGACCTCGAGCCGGTCACCATGAGCGAGGTCGGCACCAAGCTCGATCTGGCCCGGGCCTACATGGACATGGGCGACCCGGACGGCGCGCGCAACATTCTCGAGGAAGTGCTCGCGGAAGGCTCGGCGGCGCAGAAGCAGGAAGCGCAGCGCCTGATGGAGTCGCTGCCGGGGTAGTGGACTTTCGCGCCGGCGGCTAAGAAGAACCGCGGCCTGTGGCCGCGAAGAACCGGCCGGTTTTCGTTGCGGGTGCAGCGCGCATGGAGAGGATCGCCGTCGGGATCGAGTACGACGGCTTCGCCTACGCGGGCTGGCAGGCGCAGGCCGAGCGGCCGACCGTCCAGGCGGTCGCCGAGCGCGCCCTCGGCAGCGTCGCAGCCGAGCCCGTAACCCTCACGTGCGCCGGGCGCACGGACGCCGGCGTGCACGCCTTCGGTCAGGTGGCGCACTTCGACACGCATGCGCTGCGGAGCGGACGCGGCTGGGTCCTCGGAGCCAACAGCGGGCTGCCCGTCGATGTCAGCCTCTCGTGGGCGGTGCCGGTGCCGGGGCACTTCCACGCGCGCTACTGCGCCGAGGCACGCACCTATCGTTACCTGATCCTGAACCGCACGGCCCGCTCGGCGCTCACTGCACACCGTGCCGCGTGGGTGCACCGGCCGCTCGATGAGGAGCGCATGGCGCAGGCGGCCGCCATGCTGCACGGCGAGCACGACTTCAGCGCCTTCCGCTCCTCGGAATGCCAGGCCCGATCGCCGATCCGGCGCATGGAGCGCCTGACCGTCGAGCGCCGCGGCGACTGGATCCTCATCGAGGCGACCGCGAACGCGTTCCTCCACCACATGATGCGCAACATCGCGGGGCTTCTCATCGCCATCGGCAAGGCCGAGGCGCCCCCTTCCTTTGCGGGCGAGGTGCTGGAGGGGCGCGACCGCACCCGTAACGCCGCCACGGCGCCTGCCGCGGGCCTCTATCTCATGTCGGTGCGCTACGGGGAAGCGTTCGGGCTGCCGGCGGCGCCCGGGCACGAGGGGCACGGGGTCCGATCGGCTATGATCGCAGGATTCGGCCTCGAGCCCGTGTGGGCGCGCTAAGAATGTCCTGGTTCGACAAGATCATGCCCTCCCGTATCAAGACCGAGCGGCGCTCGCGCTCGGTCCCGGAGGGACTGTGGATCAAGTGCCCGGCCTGCGATGCGGTGCTCTATCGCGCCGAGCTCGAGCGCAACCTCTATGTCTGCCCCAAGTGCAGTCACCACATGCGCATCGGCGCGCGCGAGCGCCTCGAGCGCTTCCTCGATCCCGGTACGACGTCCGAGATCGGCGCCACCATCTCCCCGGAGGATCCGCTCAAGTTCCGCGACAGCAAGCGCTACCGCGACCGCCTCGCCCAGGCGCAGAAGGCGACCGGCGAGAGCGATGCGCTGGTGGTGCTCGCGGGCACGCTGCACGGCCTGCCGGTGGTGAGTTGCGCGTTCGAGTTCCAGTTCCTCGGCGGCTCGATGGGATCGGTGGTCGGCGAGCGCTTCAAGCGCGCCGTGGACTACTGCATCCAGGAACGGCGGCCGCTCGTGTGCTTCTCCGCGAGCGGCGGGGCGCGCATGCAGGAGGCGCTGTATTCGCTGCTGCAGATGGCGAAGACCGCGGCGGCGCTCTCGCGCCTGGCGCAGGCGCACCTGCCCTTCATCTCGGTGCTGACCGATCCGACCACCGGCGGCGTGTCGGCGAGCCTCGCGCTGCTCGGCGACCTGAACCTCGCCGAGCCGCGCGCGCTCATCGGTTTTGCGGGCCCGCGGGTCATCCAGCAGACCGTGCGCGAGACGCTGCCCGAGGGCTTTCAGCGCAGCGAGTTCCTGCTCGAGCACGGCGCGCTCGACATGATCGTCGACCGCCGCGAGATGGGCGACCGGATCGCGGCGCTGCTGCGGCTGCTGCTGAAGCTCCCGGCGGCCGCCGCCTGAAGGCCGCGCCCGCTTCGCACATCAGCCCCCATGCGCACGCTCGCCGAGTGGCTCACGCTGCAGGAGGCGGTGCATCCGAAGAGCATCGACCTCGAGCTGACGCGCGTGGCCGCCGTGGCGCGCGCGCTCGGGATCGAGGCGCCCGAGTTCCCGGTGATCACCGTGGCCGGCACCAACGGCAAGGGCTCGGTCGTGGCGCACCTCGAGGCGCTCTTCGGGGCGCTCGGAGCCGCGACCGGCATGTTCACCTCGCCGCACCTGCTGAAGTACAACGAGCGCATCCGCCTCGAGGGCCGCGAGGCCGCCGATTCCGAGCTGATCGCGGCGTTCGAGCGCATCGAGGCGGCGCGCGGGGCGACCACGCTCACCTTCTTCGAATACAACACGCTGGCGGCGCTCGTGATCTTCGCGGACCGTGCGGTCGATGTGGCGCTCCTCGAGGTGGGGCTCGGGGGGCGCCTCGATGCCACCAACCTCGTGGCGGCCGATGTCGCGGTGCTGGTCTCCGTCGGCTTCGATCACAGCGACTGGCTCGGCGGCACGCTCGACCTCATCGGCGCCGAGAAGGCGGGCATCTTCCGCGCGGGGCGCCCCGCGGTGCTCGGCACGCCGGAGATGCCCGCGAGCGTCTCGGCCGCGATCGAGTCGCTCGGGGCGCGAGCGGTGATCGCGGAGCGCGATTTCAGCTGGCGGCTGCGCGGGGAGAGCTGGGACTACGAAGGGCTCGAGCTGGCACTGCGCGCGCTCCCGCCGTCGGCGCTCGCCGGCTCCGTCCAGTATCGCAACGCCGCCACGGCCCTCGCCGCCGTCGAGGCGCTCGCGCGCGACGCAGGCTCGCGGGCGGCGGTCCGCCGTCTCGCCGCGCGCCTCGCGCCGCTCGAGGAGGGTGCGGTGAGCCGCGCGCTGCGCGCGGTGCGGCTCCCGGGGCGCTTCCAGGTGGTGCCGGGCGAGGTGGAGTGGATCCTCGATATTGCGCACAACCCGCCTGCGGCCGAGGTGCTCTCGAGGCAGCTGCGCGAGCGAGCGATGCCGGGCGCCGAGCGCGGGGAGCGCCCGCGGGCACGGACCTTCGCGGTCATCGGAGTGCTCGCGGACAAGGACGCCGGGGGAATCGCCGCGGCGCTCGCCGGCCTCATCGATCACTGGATCGTGTGCACGCTGCCCGGTGCGCGCGGCAGCAGCGCCGGGCAGCTCGCGGAGCGGCTCGGGCGGCCGCGGAGCGAGATCCAGCTCGCCGACTCGGTCACGGCGGGCTGCGAGCTCGCGCGCGCGGCGGCACGGCCCGGAGACCGGGTCGTCGTCTTCGGATCAGTCCACACCGTGGGGCCGGCGCTCGAATGGCTTCGGATATACTAAGTGCGAGCCCGCAGCCAGCGCGGCGTCCGTAACGCCCGCGCGGCGGTGCACCGCGCTTGGCTTTCGCGGTTTCGCCCCCATCGTGAGGGGACCTAAGTGAAAGAACGGCTGACGGGCGCAATCATTCTCGTGGCGCTGATCGTGCTGTTGGTGCCCGAGGTGTTGACCGGCCCGATCCGGTCCGCGCCGCACACGGCGGCCGTCACGCCCTCCGGGGAAGGTGCGCCATTACGTTCCTACACCATCAACCTCTCGGACGAGGCTCATCCGCGCAACGCCGACGCCGAGGGCGCCGCACCCGGGCCGCCCGTCCCTCTCGAGGCGGCGCCGGCGTCTGCCCCGCCCGTCGAGGCCGCGCCGCGAGAGACACGACCCGCCGCGGCGGACCGGGCAACGCTGGCGGACAAGGCTTCGGCGGCGCCCCAGGGCGCGCCACCGCCGGAGCCTTCCGCGCCGCCGCCGGCGAAGCGGGTGACAACGCCCGCAACCTCGGGCCCGGCGAGCGGCGAGGGCGGCCCGGGAGGGTGGGTCGTGCAGCTCGGCAGCTTCGCGCAACACGCGAACGCCGAGCGACTGGCGCGCCAGGTGAGGGCGCGGGGCTTCAAGGTGAGCGTCTCGCAGGAGAGCTCCGGGCGGCGGCTGTACCGGGTGCGAGTCGGACCCGGGCAGGACCGCACGGCCGCTACACAGCTCGCCGCGCAGCTGCATGCGGCAGGTCACAGTGGCGCGATCGTGCCGAAGTAGCGCCGCGGGGCGCGTGATGTGCGCCTCGGGCAAGGCGTGCGCCGCTCTTGTACAATCCGCGCCGCGCTCGACAGGTGCGCCCGCGACGGGTTGCGATGAATCTGACCGACTACCTGGTGATCGTTGCCGTCATCGCTTCCGCGATCGTCGGCGCCTGGCGAGGATTCCTGCGCGAGGTGATCGCGTTCGCCGCCTGGGTCATCGCGCTGTTTCTCGCCTGGCACTTCACGGATCTCATCGCGCCCCACCTCGGGGGACTCATGTCCGACTCCGGGGTGCGGCCGTGGGCGGCGCGCGTGATCATCGTCGTGCTGGTGCTGCTCCTCGGCGCCGGCATCGGCGCGACCCTCGCACATTTCGTGCGGCTGTCGATGTTCAGCGGCATGGATCGGTTGCTCGGTTTCGTCTTCGGTTTGCTGCGGGGCGCGGTGCTGCTCGGAGTGTTCGTGATCCTCGGCCAGCTCCTCAAGCTCGAGGACGAGTACTGGTGGAGCCACTCGCGGCTCATCCCCTACGGGGCCTCGGTCGCGAACGGGCTGCGCAAGCTCGTGGGCGAGCCGCCGATGGTGGTGGTGCGGCACGCGGGCGAAGTGCGGGTGCGGGTCTGAGGAGCTGAAGTTACACATGTGCGGCATCGTCGGCATCGTCGGCATCGTCGGAGTGGGCGCCGTCAACCAGCGTCTCTATGACGCTCTGACGGTGCTGCAGCACCGCGGCCAGGACGCCGCCGGCATCACCACCTGCGGCGAGGGCGAGCTCTACGTGCGCAAGGGCAGCGGACTCGTGCGCGACGTCTTCCAGCAGCATCACATGCTCGAGCTCAAGGGCAACGTCGGCATCGGCCACGTGCGCTATCCGACCGCCGGCTGCGACAGCGCCTCCGAGGCGCAGCCGTTCTACGTCAACGCGCCCTACGGCATCTGCCTCGGGCACAACGGCAACCTCACCAACGCCACCGAGCTCGCGGAGATCCTGATCCGCGAGGACCGCCGTCACCTCAACACCACCTCGGATTCCGAGGTGCTGCTGAACGTCTTCGCTTCCGAGCTGCAGCGGGTCGGCACCGCTCGCGTGACGCCCGCGGACGTGTTCGCCGCGCTCACCGCGGTGTACCGCCGCTGCCGCGGCGGCTACGCCGTGGTGGCGATGATCATCGGCCACGGCATCCTCGGCTTTCGCGACCCGAACGGCATCCGCCCGCTGGTGCTGGGCGAGCGCAGCACCGCGCGCGGCACCGAATGGATGCTCGCTTCCGAGAGCGTGGCGCTCGATGCCCTCTCGTTCCGCCTGGTGCGCGACGTGACGCCGGGGGAGGCGGTGTTCATCGACGAGCAGGGCCGGCTCCACACGCAGCAGTGCGTCGCGACGCCGCGCCACACCCCCTGCATCTTCGAGTACGTGTACTTCGCGCGCCCCGACTCGAAGATCGACAACATCTCCGTCTACCGCGCCCGCATGCGCATGGGCGATCGCCTGGCGGACAAGATCCTGCGCGAGCGCCCCAGGCACGACATCGACGTGGTCATCCCGGTCCCGGACACCAGCCGCACCAGCGCGCTGCAGCTCGCGCAGCGCCTCTCCGTCAAGTACCGCGAGGGCTTCATCAAGAACCGCTACATCGGCCGCACCTTCATCATGCCCGGGCAGGACGAGCGGGAGAAGTCGGTGCGGCGCAAGCTCAACGCCATCGATCTCGAGTTCCGCGGCAAGACGGTGCTGCTGATCGACGACTCGATCGTCCGCGGCACGACTTCGGCGCAGATCATCGAGCTCGCCCGCGAAGCCGGCGCGAAGAAGGTGTACTTCGCCTCCGCCGCCCCTCCCGTGCGCTTCCCGAACGTCTACGGGATCGACATGCCGGCGGCGAGCGAGCTGGTCGCGAGCGGCCGCACGGTGGAGGAGGTGGCGCGCCTCATCGGCGCGGACTGGCTGGTGTACCAGGACCTCACCGACCTGATCGCAGCCTGCAAGCACGAGGATGCGCGCATCGAGGAGTTCGACACCTCCTGCTTCTCGGGCGAATACGTGACCGGAGACGTCACGCCCGAATATCTCGGGCGGCTGCAGCTGGAGCGCTCGGATGCGGCGAAGCACGCGCGCCGCGAGCGGCGCGGCAAGCTCAAAGTCGTCCGCGGCAGCTAAGCTCCCGGACGGCGGCGACCCGCGCCGCGCGCTGCTGCTCGCCCTCCTCGAGACGGGCCTGCGGCGCGTCGAGGGGCGGCGCTGTGTGCGCGAGGCGCTCGCGAGGCCCCAACACCCCGCGGCTCCCGTGTGGCTGGCCGGGGTCGGCAAGGCCGCCGAGTCCATGGCGCTCGGCGCATACGACGCGCTCGGCGGCGCCATCGAACGCGCGCTCCTCATCACGCGCGATGCTCCCCTCTCCCCGGAGATCACCCGTCTCGGCGCCGAAGTCCTCATCGGCGCCCATCCGGTGCCGGATGAGCGCTCGCTCGCGGCCGGCGGGCGGCTGCTCGCGTGGGTGGAGAGCCTCCCGGGCGAGGTCGAGCCGCTGTTTCTCATCTCCGGCGGCGCCTCGAGCCTCGTCGAGGTGCCGGAGGCCGGCGTCACGCTCCCCGACCTCGAGGCGCTGACGCGCCGGGCCTTCGCCGAAGGGCTCGCCATCGGCGAGTTGAACCGCCGGCGGGCGGCGTTGTCGCGCATCAAGGGGGGGCGACTCGCAGGTAGGCTGCGCGGCCGTCCGGCGCGGGCGCTGTTCATCTCGGACGTGCCGGACGACGACCCGCGGGTCATCGGCTCAGGACTCATGGGCCCCGCCGCGGAGGGCGACGATCGCGTCGAGCGGCAGGTGGTGGCCTCGGTCGATCAGGCGGTGGCGGCGGTCGCGGTGGCGGCCGCCGCGCTGGGCCTCACCGTGCACCCGCCGGGGCGGCGCTTCGCGGGAGAGGCCGTGCGGCTCGCGGCCCGCTTCGCGCACGAGCTGCACACGGGCACGGCGCAGCTGCACGTCTGGGGTGGCGAGTCGACCGTGATGCTGCCGCCGCATCCCGGGCGCGGCGGGCGCAACCAGCACCTCGCGCTGGCAGCGGCGCGCCTCATCGCGGGCCGCCCGGAGCTGATGCTGCTGGCCGCCGGCACCGACGGGAGCGACGGCGTCACCGAGGACGCAGGCGCCCTCGTGGACGCCGACACTTGCGCGCGGATCGCGCTCGCGGAGCTCGACGCGGAGCGCGGCCTCGAGAGGGCGGATTCCGCGCCCGCGCTCGCCTCGAGCGGCGATCTGGTGCACCTGGGTCCCACCGGCACCAACGTCGGGGATCTGGTGATTGGACTTAAGCTGGGCGCGGATGCGGCGCGCGCCCTCCAGGCGCTGCATGGCGGCCGCGGTGCGCGCGTGCTGTAATTCCGCGTGATGCGATTGCTGTTGATCGAGGAAGACGCGGGCCGCTGCGATTATATCCGGGAGCGGCTCGCCTCATGGCGGCCGCAGGCGCAGCTCACCGTGCACAGCCCCGTCTCGCAGGGAGCGCTGGCGCCGGAGTTCCTGGCCCAGGGTTTCGATGCGGTGCTGCTGGCGGACTCCTGGCCCGGTGGCCGTGGCCTCAACTGGGCGCGCGAGCTCGCGAGCCGCGCCGGCTTTGCGCCGCTCGTGCTGCTCACCGACGCGGACCTCTCGGCGGCGCGCGAGGCGTGCGCGCTCGGGGCCTACACCTTGAGCCGCGAGGAGCTCGAGCGGGACACCTTCGCGCAGGTGCTGGTGGCGGCGGAGCAGCGTCAGGCGCTGGCCCGGGCCGTCTGGCGCAGCAGCCGCGCGGGACGCGAGACCCAGCGCTTCGGCGACGCCTTCATCCGCGGCTATCGCTTCATCCGCCGCCTGGCGTCGGGCCCCACGAGCGATCTCTTCGTCGGCGAGAGCGAGCGCGCCGGGAGGCTGGTGGCGCTCAAGGTCGCGCGCGACCGCCAGGACGAGGAGAGCCAGCCCGTCGACATGTTCCAGCGCTTCCTGCAGGAGTACGAGCTCGCCCAGCGCATCAACAGCACGGCGGTGGTGCGCCTGCATGACCTCGGGGTCAGCGACGAGCATGCGTGGCTCGTGATGGAGTACTTCGAGCTCGGCGATCTGCGCCGGCGGATGCGCGCGTCGCTCGCACCGCGAGAGGCGCTGCGGCTCGCGGCCGCGATCGCTCGCTCGCTCGCCGCCGTCCACGGCGCGGGAGTGCTGCATCGGGATCTCAAGCCCGGCAACATCATGCTGCGCCACGACGGCAGCGTCGCCCTGATCGACTTCGGCCTCTCCAAGGACCTGGCGCTCGTGCTCGACCTCACCGACAGCGGCACCATCTTCGGCACGCCGCACTACATGAGCCCGGAGCAGGGCCACGCCGAGCCGCTCGATGCGCGCAGCGACCTCTACAGCCTCGGCGTCATCCTCTTCGAGATGCTCACCGGCCAGAAGCCCTACCGCGCCGAGAACCCGAGCGGCTGCTGGCGAAGACGCCGGCGGATCGCATCGCGACGGCGGAGGAGGCGGCCGAGGCGCTGCAGCACACGCTCGATGCGTGGCTGGCGCGCGGGATCTCGGGATGAGCGCTGCGGCCGCTCCCGCGCCGCTCGCGGCGGACCGCGCCTGGATCCTCGAGGCGCCCACCCCGCCGGCGTGGGTCGAGGACGCGCTGAGCCATCTGCCGGAGCTGCTGCTCGATCACGCCAACTGCGAGAAGAAAGCCGCCTCGAGCGCGCTCGCGCTCATGTTCGCGTACGCCGAGGACACTCGGCTCGCGCTCGCGCTCTCGCGCCTGGCGCGCGAGGAGCTCAGGCACTTCGAGCAGGTGCAGAAGGCCCTCGGCGCACTCGGGGTCGCGTTCGCGCGGCAGCGCCCCGGCCGCTACGCGCATGGACTGCGCTCGGTGTTGCGCAGCGGCGAGCCCGACCGCAAGCTCGATCTGCTGCTCGCCGCGGCGCTGATCGAGGCGCGCTCGGCGGAGCGCTTTGCGCTGCTCGCCCCGCACGTGCCGCCGCCGCTCGAGCGGCTGTACGAGGAGCTCTCGGCCTCCGAGGCGCGCCACTTCGAGCTGTACATCGACTTCGCGCGCACGGCCGCCCCGCAGGAGTGGCGGAGCCGCCTCGAGGCGCTCGCCTCGCGCGAGGCGCAGCTCGCGACAACCGCCGACCGGCTGCTGCGTTTTCACTCGGGCCCCCTCGAGCGGGCGCCAGAGGTCTGAAGGCTGCTGCAGCACCAGGCCTACAGTCGCTTACAAACTCGCGCCCGCATTCGCTGTCAGGAACTCCATGGCGAAAGTATCCTCGGGCGCAGCCACCCCGCGAAGCTAAGATGAGCGAGCGCCCCCATCTTCTCATCGTCGACGACGATCGCGAGATCCGCGGCCTGCTGGCCCAGTATCTCGAGAAGCACGATTTCCGCACCACCGCCGTCGCCGACGGAAAGGAAATGCGCCGCGTCATGGAGCGCTCGCACGTGGATCTGCTGGTGCTCGATCTGATGTTGCCGGGGGAGGATGGGCTGACGCTCTGCCGCGAGCTCCGCAGCCGCTCGCAGGTGCCGATCATCATGCTGACCGCGCGCGGCGAGGACGTCGACCGCATCGTCGGGCTCGAGCTCGGCGCGGATGATTACCTGCCGAAGCCCTTCAATCCACGCGAGCTCCTCGGACGGATCAAGGCGATCCTGCGCCGCACCGCTCACGCGCCCCGAGATCCGAGCCCCGAGAGCGTCCGCGGCTTCTCCTTCGGCGGCTGGCGGCTCGACACGGTCACCCGCACCCTGAAAGAGACCTCCGGCCGGGAGGTCGCGCTCAGCGGCGCCGAGTACCGACTGCTCGCGATACTGCTCGCGGCCGGCAACCGCGTGCTGAGCCGTGCCCAGCTGACGGAGCTGCTGCGCGGCCGCGACGCCGATCCCTTCGATCGCAGCATCGACGTGCGCGTCAGCCGCCTGCGGCAGATTCTCGGCGACGACGCGCGCGCGCCGCAGATCATCAAGACCGTCTACGGCGAGGGCTACGTGGTCGGCGTCGCGGTGGCGTCCGACTGAGGCTCCGGCTCTGCGACGATGCGCCTCCCGCTCTGGCCGCAATCACTCTTCGGACGGCTGCTCGCCGCCACGATCTGCGCCGTGGTCCTCGCGGAGGTGGCGGCGCTCTTTCTCATCGCCCAGGAGCACGAGCGCTTCGTACAGCAGTGGAGCGTGCGCGAGTGGGCGCGCCGGGTGGCGGAGACCACTCTGATGCTCCAGCCCTTGAGCCCCGCCGAGCGCGCCGGGGCGGTCGAGAGG
>Ga0209268_1001619_pt1 | contig 10970 bp, 13 predicted proteins | sample GraSoiAngelo_143_FD_185900 | JGI IMG/M metagenome (GOLD analysis project Ga0209268, IMG submission 185900) | Grasslands soil microbial communities from the Angelo Coastal Reserve, California, USA - 14_1009_02_30cm (SPAdes) (version 2) | ecosystem: Environmental > Terrestrial > Soil > Grasslands ... | reverse complement strand
TTGCACCCAGACGGATTCGGGAAATTTCTTATCCGAGCGTAGATCCATCCGGTGTTAGCTGAGGGTGCTGCAGAACTCGACCGTGTATCCAATCGTTATGGCCAGAAAGCAGAGGCCGGCCGCCCACTGAACCCAGCGGGTGCGAGATACCAGCGCGAGCACGGTCGGAATCAACATCGGCAGGACGGTCAGATTTTGCCTAACGAATAACGCGACATTCGGTGTCTTCAGAAAATCGAGATTCGCGATCAATGACAGAATGACTGTGGCGAGGAGAGCGCCATAGAAATAGGGCCGCTGGCGCCAGAAAAAATCTTCCAGATCGATTTCGCCTTCGTCTGGAGCCTTGGGCCCGACCAATGCGCAGATCAGGAAGACTGAAATGGCAACCAGGAGCTGGATGGTGACAGAAGCAAGATCCCAACTCTTGATCGAACGAAGATCCCAGAGCGACAACCAGTCGGCGAAGACCAAGAGAATGGTATTAGCCCAGCGCGAGCAGCCCGGAAAAACGCACGCGGTCACGCGCCACGATAAATTCGGCGATGCGCGCCAAGAGGTGCGTCAGCGCTAAGGCATAGACGAACGACCAGAGCGCGGTGACATGTTCAAATGCCGACATCAAGGTTTACTCGCTAGCCATCTACACCGTGCTTGAGCTGCCGCTGGTACTCCGTGCTGTCGAAATGGCCTTTTGATTCTGCGATGAGTCCGTCGGGATCAAATTTCCAAAGTTCGTAGCCGCTGATTCGAACACGCTTTCCCGTACCGCCCGGTCCGGTGTTAGTTCCAGTTAATGTCCAATGGAATTTCGTTCCCTCTTCATTGTGCACGACCTTGTCCATGGTCACGACCATGTCGGGAAATGTTGTCATGAACGCTTGCGCTTCTCTGGCAATCGCCGCTCGCCCAACCGCGGGCGATCCGTCGTTTACGCTCAGCGAACCGTTCTCGGCATAGAACGCGGCGACGCTGCCAGGATTTTGGCTACACCACGCCTCCGCATATCGTTTTGCGAACGCGGTTATTTCATTCGCGAACATGCTCAACTCAGCGAGATTATTCATAGCGTTTTCTCTTTAAGGCATCAATTTGCGGCCGACACGGCCGCCTCTACAAATCTTACCCAGAAACCACCTGCATGAGACGGGCAAAATCTACTCGAGATGGAGAATTCCTTCGCTCACCAATACAGTGGCACAACCAATCCATGTTCCCGTAACGACACCGTTTTTCTTTTCCGCCCGCGCTATGAGAGTACTTGGACGTCCAATCTCTACTCCCTGCGCGATGCGCCAACTAAAAGTCCCGCTAGACTGTCCTTTATGGTGAGCCAGCAGCCCGCCGAGTGTGCAGTTGGCGCTTCAGTAGCGGGATCTTCAAGAACGCCGCTCAATGGAGCGAACATGCGAGCGCGAATATCAAAGCCGTCGCTCACCCGGGTATACAAATACAGTTGGGGGTTGACCCCCAGATCGCGCAGTGCATCGAATCCGCTTATATTGATGCGGGCGCGTTCGAGTACCGCGCGATCTCGCAGTTCCGTGAACACGAAAGGAAGACCGACCGAACAGATTTGCGGATGGTGCGTGTCCGTCACGATGTCCTCGAGGTTGAGCGCGAGACGGGTTGGCGAACCTCTGAATCGATTACGAGCATGAGCACGAGCACGAGGATGAGTTCTTCGTTCGGGCTTGTCATTCAACGCCAGTCCGGTTCGGACCATTCGTATTTGGTGCAGGTTCAGAACATAGGTAACACAATAGGTTCAATACATAGGTAACACTTTTGGGTGGTGTGGTGAGGTAAAACCTCGGCATGCCGTGGAAGAAAAGTGAACCTATGGAAGAGCGAATGGAGTTTGCGGTGAGAGCGATGCAGACGCTCAATTTTCGAGCGTTGTGTCAGCAATACGGAATCAGCACCAAGACGGGGTACAAGTGGAAAGAGCGTTTTTGGCGCAAAGGATTGGCCGGGATGGCAGAGGAATCGCGGCGGCCGAAAAGTCATTCCAAGCAACTGGCAGAGGAAGAAGTGTGCGAAATTGTGCGCCTGAAGCTAGCGCACATGGCCTGGGGAGCGCGCAAGATTCGAGAGTTGTATTTGCGCCGGCATGGAGAAGTGGCCAGTGAGAGTACGTTCAAGCGGGTGTTGGAGAAAACGGCGCTGACGCAGAAGCGCCGTCGGCGTCGTGCTCCGGAGGCGGGTCGCTTAAGCACTGGGCGAGAAGCGGCGGCTCTCAACGAAGTATGGACGGTAGACTTTAAGGGGTGGTGGAGAAATGGTGACAAACGCTGTGAGCCCTTAACAGTGCGCGATGAATATAGCCGTTATCTCTTGGAGGTGCGTGCGGTGGAAGATGGCCGGAGTGAGACGGTGCGCAAAAGTTTTGAGCGGATATTTGAGCGCCACGGCTTGCCCGAAGCGATCCGCAGCGATAACGGCTCACCCTTTGCCAGTAGGCAAGGGCTGCTGGGCTTGAGTCGCTTGTCGGCCTGGTGGGTGGTGTTAGGAATCGATTTGGAACGGGGCCGGCCTGGTCATCCTCAGGACAATGCCGGGCATGAACGGATGCATAAGGACATCAGCCGCGAGCTGGAAGCAGTCGGAGAATGCGATCAGGATGCCTTGGATGTGTGGCGGGAGACCTTTAACTACGAACGGCCCCATGAAGCGCTGGGGATGCGCTGCCCGGGGGAAGTCTACCTTGCTTCAGAGAGAAAATACGAAGGCACCCCGGAAGATTTGGATTATCCAAAGATGTGCTCTCGCCGGGTCAGCCCAAAGGGCTTAATTAGTTTGGAAGGTCAACCACTCTTCCTCAGCACGAGTTTGGGCGGTTGGTCCGTTGGTCTCAAACCCATCGCAGAGGATGTGATGGAAGTTTGGTTCGGCCGCCTCCTGCTGGGCCAAGTGGATTTAGCGACGAGAAATTTTATTCGGGCGGATATCCGCCCGAATAAAACGGCAAAGCAAACAGAAAAAGTGTAACCAATGATCGACATAGTGTTACCTATGTTCTGACCCAAAAGTGTTACCGATGTTCTGACTGCGCCGCGCTGCCTTCTCGGTCCTCTGATCTCTGATCTCTGATCTCTGATTTTTGATCCCCGACCTCTGACAGCGGCAGCCAAAAGTGGTTGCCCTGCGGGTTGTTAGACCGAAAACTGACAGTGCAGTGCTGCCTCCCCGGCTTGCCAGGAAAGCAACACTGCCTGTGGGAGCGGAACTATTTCAGCGTGATCTCGCGCATGGTCTTGTCGCCCATGATTTCGCGGATTTCCAAACGCTTAACAGCCAGCTGGCGTTGCTGGTCTTCAGTGCCGACCATTTTGGCGCCGATCGGGTCCGTCTTCTCGCGGAGACCATCCAATGCGGCCATGTTGGGATATTCGATCATGAGCAGAATATCGTAGTCCTGCTGTGTCGCGGCATCACCTACCAAGATTTTGTAGTCGGTAATGATGCCCTGGCGTTTTGCTTCGTCATTGGTCGATTTGAATATCTTGGCTAGAGCTTTGAGGTAATCATCCCCCATTCCCGGCTTCGTTTTGACCATTGTGATCTGCCAGACTCCACCTTCGGTGTACGGCGCAGTGCTTTGAGTCGTGGAGGTAGTAGTCACCGCAGCTGACGCTGAGTTCTGCGCAGAGCAGATGCCGACTGTACCCGCGGCCGCGCTGATTATGATCGCGGCCCTGAATATTTTCGTGAACTTCATTTTAATTATCTTTCTTGTTTGTTGGTTATACCCAGGCCGTATCGAAACTGAGATTCTCCTGTGGCGGGACTTGTAGGAAGTCGCTCAGGCTGAATTCGAGGCTCCGGTTATGACCTGGAGATCGCGTTGGGCGGTGTCTCAGCGAAGGTCGAGCCCCACAAGCTTTTCAGCCTGGCTAAAGATGCGTTGAAACGTCGAGTGGCGTAATCAATTATCCACATACATCATGCCCGTAACCAAGCAAGCTATTTCGCTATAGGCTACCACCTGCTGCCGAAGGCATTCGGAGTCGCCCAGTTCGCCGAAATGTCGGAAGAGTATCCGCTGAAACCTAAACGAGCGGGATAGGCACTGTCCTATCCCGCTCGCGCCCCGGACAACAAACAAACAAACGCAAATTTTCTACTGCCTCGTCCGCACTCTCGCGAGCGCTGGAAGGGCTGGTCGGAACCTGTTAATCGCCAGGAGAACCAGAATGGCAGAAGCGAAAAGAGAGAAAGTCGAACCGCTGTCTGGAACCTTGTTTGGGGGAGGGGTCGGGCCTGGGGGAGGGGTCGGACCTGGAGGGCGGGTCGGGGCCGGAGTGGAAGTGGGGGTAGGAGTGGAGTGGGGAGTCGGGGTAGGAGTAGATTGGGGAGTCGGGGTAGGAGTAGATTGGGGAGGGGGGGTAGGAGTTGAGTGGGGAGTCGGGATAGGAGTGGAGTGGGGAGTCGGGATAGGAGTGGAGTGGGGAGTCGGGATAGGAGTGGAGTGGGGAGGGGGAGTGCTTTCATTACCCTGGCCGGGAGGAGTTAGAACGACGTAATCCTGGCCCGGGCCGGTGAGAGCGATCAAGCGCGCGCCTGGTCTAGAATAGCTGTCCAGTGCAGCTAACATACGGTTGGCGCCATAGCTCTTGCCGATAACAGTAAAATCGTCACCGCCTACAATTTCCCAGATGGCGATTTGCAGTCCGGCCGCGTTCTTTTGCTTCATCATCGGCTTGTAGAACATCGCCCACAGATCGCTGATTTCGGTCGCCTCGCTCGCGCTCAAGGTCCACGGGGCCTCTGGCGCCTTAGTGAGCGGGACAAATTTATAGCCAGGGGAGGAGTGCAGAGCCATGGTGAAAGGATCGATGCAGAAGCCATTCATGGCCACGCCATCTACCTGAAGCTTTTTGATTCCGGCGCCTACGAATCCGTTAAAACCGCTGGAAAGGGAAATGTGGACGGGGGCGCCTTTGCGGATACCGAAATCTTCGACGAGATGTGCCTGTGCGGGATTAGTGACGAGGAGGCTGAGTGCGGCGGCGACAGACAGGGCTAGGGGCGATCGAGCGATGCTTGCCATCACTCGTTGATATGATATTTATGGTTTTTCCACAATAAAAATCCTTGCCCAATCGGCCTTCGCATCTCGCGCACATGAGTCGCAGGTATTCTAAATATCAGTTAATGTTTAGCTTATGAATTATAAGCCGAGCATGCTTGGTCATTCAAATCTTGTGCCGAACGTAGTTTCGTGTCGCAGGCGATAGCATCAAAAGCGCCGGGGAAATGATATGATCTAAATAGTGGGTGCCTTCGGCGGCGCGCGCGTGGAAGTTTTTGGCCTGCTCGGGACCGATCGATTTTAGCTCCTCGGTTGATGCCGGCGACGTCCTAGACTATGTCCGCTTATCTTGAAAAGCGGCAGCGGGCTGCCGCACTCCAAAAGCTGGCGTTTATTCCAGCCGGCACGGGAATTCGTGAAGCGTTTCGGAGTGCGCCAGCCCTGCTGGCGCTTTGGACTCAAAAATGGGCGCCGCCCCAAATGCCAGGGACAATCAGCTTCCTTAAAGGAAAGAAGCTCTAATGCCGAGCTCCAGTCGGCCGTGGCTTCTTGACCGCGCGTTCGATCGCCGCAGTGAGTTGTTCAGCGACCAGTGGTTTGGCAATGTGGTCGAGAAATCCCACCTTTCGACTCCTTTCGACATCAACGTCGGTGTTGTGTCCGCTGATGGCGATGGCCCGAACCGGCTTAATTGCGCTCAGTTCCTCCATCAGGTCCCATCCGGTGCCATCGGGCAGGCGAAGGTCGCTGAGCAGCACGTCGAATTCGATCGCTTTTGCCAGACCTCGTGCGGAAGCGATATCAGGCGCAATGTAAACTTTGTAACCGATAGTGGTGAGGAATTTTCGCAACGCCTCCGCTGTGCTGGCGTGGTCTTCGACGACGATGATGCGGTATGGTTCTCGACCCATGGACGGTTGATCCAAGCTTAGTTTGTGCCAGCGAAGATGTGCCTCTCGCGTGCCGCTGGATAGATGTAAGTTAGGTCGACCCCGAAAGCATTCGGGGTTCGGGATGACGCGATAGGAAATCGTCAACAAATGGGAGCACATTTCGCTCTGTGCGTCCCGCCATCCCGAGATGAGTGCTTTTCGGTCAGAAAAATCTGGCAGTTACAGCTCGAAAAAGGTGCGCAAACGACGGAGGAAGGTAGCGCTGTATTCGCTTTGTTTGGCCGCCTCATTTTGGGCGAGATGAGCCTCTTCGATAATGCCCTCCGTCTCCATTTTTCGTTTTGCCAGCAGCTCACTCAATTGATTAAGACATTCGGGCGATTGGCGAATGACTTCGCCCATGACTGGTTTGCTGATTTCCAGAACGTAGCAGTCGGCGGCAGCGCGGACGGTGGCGGTGCGGCGTTCGCCGGTCAGGAGCGACATTTCGCCGAAGCAATCGCCAGAATGCAGCTTGCCAACATCAAGGGCTGCTCCATTTTTGGCCACTGAGACGTTGGCGCTGCCGCGCAAAAGCACAAACATCGAATCGCCCTCGGCGCCTTCCACGATGACGCGTTCGCCTCGGCCGAAATGATTGAGTCGCGAATGTTCTAGCAGAGCATCGAGTTGTTCATCAGCGAGACATTGAAAAAGAGGCTCGGCCCGTAAGATCTCCCGCGCTTGCTCCTGATCTTCGGTGCCCAAGTCCCGGGGTCGGCGTTCCAGGTGAAGCGTCCGAATCGGGAAAGGAATGGTGATTTGCTGACGTTTCAATTCGTACCAGACATTGGTGCGAATGGCGTCGTTCACCTCGTTGATCGCGGCGTGATTGCCCATGTAAAACTTGATCTCGTAGATGACGGCGTGATCGGCGAAATCGACGAGAAAGATTTTCGGTGGCGGATCTCGAAGAACGAGCTCGGCATTCCTGGTTGCTCGCATGAGTGCATCTTTAACGCGATTGGGCGGGGTCTTGTAGTCGATGCCAACGCGAATTCGCATCGCATGTACCTGGGTGGGGTAATGCAGATTGACGATGGTTTGCCGGACGATTTCGTTGTTTGGAATGTCGAGGTAAATGCCGTCGTTGGTGCGCAAACGGGTGGAGCGCCAGTTGATCTCCATAACTTCGGCGAAGCGTTCGCCAACCTGTAACCAGTCGCCCACCCGAAAGGGCCGGCTAATTTGCAACTGAATGCCGGCAATAATTCCGCCGAAAAGGTTTTGTCCGGCGAAGCCGAGAATGATAGCGGCGATGCCCGAACCTGCGAGAAGGCCCTTGAGCTGGGCTTCAGCGTGATAGCCGAAGCTGAGGACGAGAAGAAGAGTGATGAGAAAAACGATGAGGGCAAAGATCTCGCGCAGAATGTGCGGGATGGGTGTTTGCCGCTTCTTTTCGAAGTAGAAGTCCCAGAGATAATGGTTCGCGAAAGCGATGATGAAAGGCGGACTAAGCAAGACCAGCGCGGCGCCAACGTGCTTGCGCCAATCGGCCTGGACGCCATAAACGGTGATGGCGGCATAGAACGCGAGGGTGAGACAGAAGGTTTGGAAGAACAATCCAAGCGGCACTTGCGCGCGCCGTTTGAAAAAGCGACCGAGAGTAAGTGCAACGAAGTAGGTGAGGATAAACGCGACGGCGGTCGCGGCAGCGCGCTGAGAGCTAATGAAGGCCTGAATCATCGGCATCCGATTTTACCGATAAACAGGCAGCGGAACAAGCGCGAGGGTAACACCTGCCCCATTTTGACTGATCTCGGAAGTTTATAAGAGGGCCGCGCCGAGGCCGGCAGTCCACAAGGCTCTATTCTTTTTTCGGGGCGAAGTCCATTATCCGTTAGGCCGCGGTGCGAAAAATAGCCAGGCCCAACCGGCGAGGAAGCAAAGTCCGCCCAGCGGTGTGATCGCTCCGAGCCAACGGATATTTGTTAATGCCATGGTGTACAAACTCCCGCTAAAAAGGAGAACGCCGGCACAAAACAACCAGCAGGCGCCACGGTTAGTTGTGCCGAAAAAGGCGAGGAGCAGGAGCACGATGGCATGAGTGAAATGATAAAAAACGGCCTTGTTCCAAACCTCGAGCATTCCGTGGCGATCGATTATGGATTTGAGCGCGTGCGCGCCGAATGCGCCGAGCGCCACGGCGAGAAAGCAAAGTGCCGCGGCAATGCGAATAAATACAATCATTTTCTTTGCTATTTACAGCGGCCTTTCATTCCATCGAAAGTCTTAATTCAATTTGTCCACTTCGGGATCGGAAAGCGGCAGAAAACTGCCGCACTCCAAAAGCTGGCGCATGTTCGACGCGGCCTCGCAATTCGCGAAAGGTTTTGGAGTGTGCCGGCCCTCTGGCGCTTTGGAAACGGATCCCGGTGACGCGACATATGGGGAAGAGAGAAAGTCGGCCAGGCGCTTCCGAGCCGCCTACATTTGATTGATCCTACGTTTGCATTCCGCATAAAGTGCGTCGTAAACAACAAATTCACGCTGAAGAATCTCGTGGTCTGTCAATCCGAGTGCCCCAAAGCCGCCTGCGATCCAGCGCAAACCTTCACCAGCGGGGTGCGGATTGGTTGGATGCGAATCAGCCGCGCGGACAATTTCCGCAAGAAGCAAGAGGGCCGGCTCAGCCAGATTGTATTTCTTAAGGATGGAATCGAAGGAGACATTCTCGCCGTGATGTCCGAGCTTGCAGTTCGGAACATCGAATACGGTTCCGTCGTCGATTTTCCCCCACTCGGTCTGGTGCGGAAGAAATACAAACTCCGCCTCAGGGTCGACAAAATTCCTGATCAACCACGGACACGCCACGCGATCGACTTTAATTTTCTCACGCGTGATCCACTTCATGCCGGAACATTAAGCGGGCTGGCCGAGCACCCAACCGTGTTTTTTCGTAGCCCTCACGCCCTGTGCCGGGCTTGCGTTTAGCTGGGGACTTGGAAGTCGCCGACATTCCCGTTGCCGCAACAGTCTGCCGCTACGAATTGCCCTGAAACTGCGCCTTGGACGCTAGACAGAAAAGCGTACATGCCGGTTGGCGCACAGACTGGAAGTCTACGTTCCGATATGCCAGCCGAATCCGGGCTGTTTTGGTTCTGGAGCGTATCAACACTCCAGAACCGCCACGTTATTGATATTAGTGTTTTTCGCCTTTTTCCTTCTGCTCGGCTTTTTCATCATGAGTGCCGAGGTATTTTCCCTTGCTATCGACCTGGATGGCTGTTTCCTTGCCATCCTTGCTCACGATCGCGTCGTAGACTTCCTTGCCCTTGCGAGTTTCTTTTTCGATTCGAAGGATTTGATCGTTACCAGCCTTCTCCTTGATGGTGGTTTGGGCCGCCTCCGGCAAATCCTTCATCTCGACCTGCGTTTCTTCATGCGCCGCTTGCGCCACTACCCCGAAGGTGAGGCCAGCGCTGATGATTCCTGCCGTAATTAGGTTCCTCGTTTTCATCTTATTTAATCTTTGACCCCCTTTAGACTGGATTCGCTGAATCTTTATTCGGCGGATGCTTCGCCGCCGTTAGCGCCATAAAAGACGATCCAGACAGGTGCGGCGTCTGTGGTATTCCGATTTTTCCAAGCTGATGTCTATCTCACGCGCGAATTTAGAGTGATATGGAACAACCGGGAGAACGCGCCGGAGCCAATCTCTCTTTCTGGGAACGCACCGCGCAGAAGTTTTATACAAAACCCCTAACGGAAAATCTGATCGCAGATGTTTGCATTATCGGTGCGGGCATCGCTGGGGTAACGACGGCCTATTTGCTGGCACGCGAGGGTCGAGACGTTGTCTTGATCGACGATGGCCCTGTCGGTGGCGGGATGACAGGGCGCACCACCGCGCATCTCGTGAACGCACTAGATGATCGCTACTACGAACTCGAGAAAATCCTCGGCCAGGAGTTTTCGCGTCTTTCTGCCGAGAGTCATACCGCGGCGATTGATCGAATCGAGAAAATCGTCGGTGACGAAAATCTCGATTGCGACTTTCTCCGGGTCGATGGCTACCTATTTCTGCCTCCAGGTGGTTCGGTCACAGATTTGAAACACGAGCTCAACGCCGCGCACCGGGCCGGTTTGCGTGAGGTCGAGCGCGTTGACGACATTCCAGTCGGAAAATTTACTACTGATGGAGTCCTTCGATTTCCGCGACAGGCCCAATTTCATCCCCTCAAGTATCTGAATGGTCTGGCGCGAGCCACGACCGATCGTGGCAGTCGCATTTTCACCGAAACGCGTGTGGTCAAAGTTGAAGATGGCGATCAGGTGCGGATTGAAACATCAAAGGGGTATTCCATCAGGGCCCAGGCAGCCATTGTTGCAACCAATTGCCCGATCAATGACCGTCTTGTCATCCATTCCAAGCAGGCGCCCTATTCCACTTATGTATTGGCGTTACGGGTAACGCGCGAAGTGGAGCACCTGCTTTTGTGGGACACAGCCGAGACGGCGGAGGAAGAAAAGCAGACGCTCGGACCGATTCCGTATCATTACCTACGATTTGCGCGCGATAACAAAGGCGATGTTTTGATTGTCGGCGCCGAAGATCATAAAACCGGGCAAGCGAGCGACTTTGAAGCGCGATTGGCAAAGCTTGAACGGTGGACGCGCGACCACTTTCCTTTCGTCGGCGAGATTACAGACCATTGGTCCGGACAGGTCATGGAACCGGTGGATGGCATCGCCTATATCGGCCGCAATCCCGGCGACGAAAATGTTTTTGTTGTGACAGGCGATTCCGGTAACGGAATGACGCACGGAACAATCGCAGGGATATTGATCACTGATCTGATCTGCGGTCGCGAAAATCCCTGGACTAAGCTTTACGATCCGAGCCGCAAGACACTGCAGCCGACGGCGGTAGCGGATTACGTGGCCGAGAATGCGAATGTCGTCGCGCAACTGCGAGATTATGTCACGCCTGGTGATGAACCGGACGCGGAAAAGATTCAATCAGGCGGAGGCGCGATCCTGCGAGAGGGCGCAAAGAAAAT
>Ga0209268_1001608_pt1 | contig 11002 bp, 8 predicted proteins | sample GraSoiAngelo_143_FD_185900 | JGI IMG/M metagenome (GOLD analysis project Ga0209268, IMG submission 185900) | Grasslands soil microbial communities from the Angelo Coastal Reserve, California, USA - 14_1009_02_30cm (SPAdes) (version 2) | ecosystem: Environmental > Terrestrial > Soil > Grasslands ... | reverse complement strand
GAGCGACAAGCTCGTGCGGGGCGCGATCCTGATGATGGAGCAAGGGGACTGAGGGGCCCCGGGGCCCGCGGAGGAGGGTCTCGCCGCACGCTGCCGCGAGCGCCGGTCACGCCGCGCGCCGGCCGCTCAGGTTCGCCACCGCCGTGACCAGCTCCTCGGGCGTGACCGGCTTGGGCACGTGGAGCTCGTAGCCGGCGTCGAGGGCCCGCTGGCGATCCTCCGGCGCCGCGTACGCCGTCAGCGCCACGGCCGGGATCCGTCCCCCGTGCCGGGCATCGAGCACACGCACCTTCTCGATGAGCGCGTAGCCGTCCTCCTCGGGCATGCCGATGTCGCTCACCAGAATGTCGGGCCGCTGGTGCGCGAGCGCGCCGAGCGCCTCGCGCGCCGAGGCGACCGCGGTCACGACCGCCCCGCACTGCTCGAGGACGGCCGTGAGCGACTCGCGCGCGTCGGCCTCGTCGTCGACCACCAGCACGCGCAGCCCCTCGAGCGACGGCCCGTCCACCGTGCCCGGCGCCTCGTGTCCCTCCGCACCGTCGAGCTCGAAGGTCGGAATCGGCAGGCTCACCGTGAAGGTGGCGCCCTGCCCCTCCCCGGGGCTCTCGGCACGTACCGTTCCGCCGTGCAGCTCGACCAGCTGACGCACGATGGCAAGTCCGATCCCGAGGCCGCCGTGCGTGCGCGTGGTGGCGCTGTCGGCCTGTCGGAAGCGCTCGAAGACGAAGGGGAGGAAGTCGGAGCGAATGCCCCTACCCGTGTCGCTCACGACGATCTCGGCCCGCCCGTCCGCCAGCCCGACCCGGCTTTCGACGCCGCCGCCCTCGGGCGTGAACTTGATGGCGTTCGAGAGCAGGTTCCAGACCACCTGCTGCAAGCGGCCCCCGTCGCCCCACACCCGGCGTGCCGCGCCGCGGTGGATCGACTCGAGCCGGATGCCCTTCGCCTGCGCCGCCGGACGGACCGCCACGATCGCGGCGGCGATCACCTCCCGCAGATCCACCGGCCCAGCCTTCAGGCGAAGCTTGCCGGCGGCGAAGCGCGAGACGTCCGTCAGGTCCTCGACCATCCGGGTGAGCGACGCGACGTTGCGCTCGATCGCCTCGAGCGCGCGGGGCATTTTCGTCGCCTCGAGCTTGCCGGTCCCCAGCAGGCGCGCCCACACCACGACCGCGCTGAGCGGTGTGCGCAGCTCGTGCGAGAGGGTCATCAGGAACTCGTCCTTGATGCGGTTGGCCTCGCGCGCCTCGCGGTAGAGGCGGGAGTTGTCGACCGCCAGCGCGGCGCGGCGCGCGAGCTCCTCGGCGACGGCGAGATCGTCGCGATCGTAGCGACGACCCGACGCCGCCGTGACGAACGTCATCGCGCCGAGCGTCTGCCCGCGTGCCACCAGCGGCACGATCATGGTCGACCGGTAGCCGAGCCGCCGCAAGACGGCGAGCTGCTCGGAGTCGGCCGCGGCGGCGACCAGCGCCTCCTCGGTCACCCCTGGGAAGAGCTCCGACCGCCCCGCCCGCACGACCTTCGTCCGGAGGTGGGTCCCGCGCGGGTCCGGCGGGCAGGTGGCCACCACACGGGCGAGCTCCGCATTCGGCGGATCGGCCTGCGCCACGGCGATCCGGCGCAGCTCACCGTCCGGCTCGAGCATGTCGACCGTGCACCAGTCGGCGAGGAACGGCACCGCCAGGCGCGCCGCGCTCGCGAGCGTGGTCTGGTAGTCGAGCGAGCGCGCGAGCACGGAGCCCGCCTCGGCGAGGAAGGCAGCGCGACGCTCCGCGGCCTCGGCCGCGGCGCGGGTCGCCTGCTCGCGCGCCAGCAGCTCGCCCCTCTCCAGCTCGATTCGCTCGCGCTCGGTGACGTCGTAGAAGGTGACCGCGCCCGCGATGATGCGTCCGTCGCGGTCACGGATGGGCGCGGCGCTGGTGAAGAGGGTCACGCGTACGCCGTCGCCCCGCACGACGTCGATCTCCTCGCCCGCCACGACCTCCCCGGTGCGGATGGCGCGCGCGAGCGGCCACTCCTCGGCCCGATACGGACGGCCGTCGGGGTGAAACCCGCGGTACTCTTCGTATCGCTCCAGCGCTGGCGGCAGGGGGCGGCGGAGGATCTCCTCGACCTGCTGGTTGCTGTGAAGAATCCTGCCCGTGGCGGCGTCGGCGATCACGACGCCCGCGGGCAGCTGGTGGAGCACGGCCTCCAGGCGGGCGCGCTCGGCCTCGGCGCGCTCGAGCATCCGCTCGCGCTCCTGCTCGGCCCGCTTCCGCCGCGCGTTGAGGGCGCTGATCAAGACCGCCGCCCACACGAACAGCCCCAGGCGCACGGCGTCGTTCACCCCGAACTGCAAGAGGTGCACCGAGGACGCGAGCAGGTGGGTGGCGAGCCCGGTGGCCAGCAAACCCGGCCCCAGCCCGCCGTACCAGGCGCTCACCATCACCGCCGCGCAGAAGAGGGCGAAGGCGTTCGGGTCGATCAGCGGCCAGAGGAGCAGCGAGGCCGCGTAGGCCGTGGCGGTCGCCGCCAGCGCCACTCCGTAGCGCCGCAGGACCGAAGCTTCATCCGAGAGGATCAGCACGTGTGCGCCCGCGGGTGACCCGCTCTCCATCCTCTCTATCGGCGGGATTCGCTCCCCCCTTGAGGCGTAGCGGGTCGCCATGGCCCCCGCCCGGCCGGCACCGAGGCCCGGGCGCTGCAGCCAGCGCTCTGGCTCCGTGGGGAGCGGCGGACCCCGCATCTGCCGGAGCGAAGGCTCCACCAGCGGTGAGTAACGGCATCGACTGCGCCGAGCGGCACCGAGGGCGCGGCAACCTTCAGTTGGAGCGCGTAGCAAGGCGCTCTCACCGAGAGGACGCCGAACTCCAGACCCGGCGGCCCGTTTTCGACGTGACGCAGCGCCGCGAGCCCGAGGAAGACGCCCAGGTCGCCACGGGAGGCCGAGAGCATCGCGCCCAGCTCATCGACCCAGGTCACCACCCGCCTCCACCGTCCGCCACACGCCGCGCGGGAGTCTCTTACGATGCCTGGCTTTTTCTTGTCAAGCCACCGCGCGTGTGACCGGGAGCGGTTTCTCATGGATACGGTGGTGGTGATTGGCTTACCGCAACTCGGGGGTCTGCCAGGTAGTTGTGGCCCCCGCTCACACGCTTTCGGGTTGACGCGGGCGTCCCCGCCGCCTTGCCCTCCCGGCGGCAACCGTGTTCTCGTCCCCCCGATGGCGAAGGCCGAGGTCGAGGCGCCTGCATGACCGGCCGCGAGCGCCGGGCCTGGCTCGTGGTCGGCAGCCTCTTCGCGACCCTGTTCTTCGTCTTCGGCTCGGGCTACAACACCGCCGGCGTCTTCTTCACCCCGCTCCTCGATCACTTCGGCTGGACCCGCGCGCAGCTCTCGCTGCTCCAGACCACCCTCGCGCTCTCGGCGGGTCTCGTCGTGCCGCTCGTCGGGTGGCTGCTGGACAGGCTGGAGGCCCGGGTCGTGATCGTGGCCGGAGCGGCCGCGACCGGGATCGGCTTCCTCCTCGCGAGCCGCGCCGACGCGTTCGTCCCCATGGTCGTCGTCTATGTCCTGATCGGCCTGGGTCTCGGCGCCGCGACGCTGCTCCCCGTCTCCCTGGTGGTCGCCAACTGGTTCGGCGCCAGGCGAGGCCTGGCGCTCGGCCTTGCGATGGGGGGCACGTCGGCCGGCGGCATGGTGATGACCCTAGTCGCCAGCCGCGCCATCGCGCACGGCGGATGGCGCGACGGCTACCTGGCGCTCGCGCTGCCGATCTTCGTCATCGTGATCCCGCTGGTCGCGACGACCGTCCGGACCCGGCCACCGGCGGGGACCGGCTCGACCGTCGCCGAAGCCGCCAGCGCGCTCCCGGGCCTCGAGGTGGACGCCGCGCTGCGCGGCCGCTCGTTCTGGCTGATCGGCCTCGCCCAGTTCTGCTTTGCCTTCGCGGCGAGCGGCACGAACCTGCACGCCATCCCGTACTTCATCGGCATCGGCTACGGCGCCGCGCGCGCCGCGCTCTTCATGAGCCTGGTGCTCGGGATCGCGGGAGCCGGCAAGCTGGGGATGGGGCTGCTGGCGGATCGGATCGGCGCCCGGCGAGCGCTCGCGCTGAACTTCCTGCTCTGCGCGTGCGGCATGGTGAGCCTGCTCTTCGCCGCCAACGCCGCCGCCGCGGCCGCCTTCCTCGTCGTCTACGGGCTCACGGTCGGGGCCCCGCTCACGCTCGTGCCGCTGGTGATGGCCGATTCGCTCGGGCTCCGACGCTTCGGCTCGCTCTCCGGCCTGCTCGGGCTGTTCAACATCCTGGGCGGGGCGGCGGGCCCCGTCGTCGCGGGCCGGATCTTCGATGTCACCGGCAGCTATGCCGCGGCGTTCGAGGCGTTCGCGCTCGCCCTGCTGCTCGGCGCCGCCGCCAGCGCGGGATGCGTCCCGCTCGGCGCGGCCGCCCCGCGGGAGCCGGCTCGCGTGGCATCGCGAGCGGAAGACGTGGCCGGCGCCTGACCCCGATTGCAAAGCGCGTCCCAATGGTGCGACTCTCCGCGGTGAACTGCCGCGGCCGCGCCCCACCCACCCTCGCGGGCGCATGAGGAGAATCAGCCATGCAGGAGTACCAGCTCTACATCGACGGCGCGTTCAGGGACGCCGAGGGCGGGAAGACCGCCGACTCGATCAACCCCGCGACCGAGGAGCCCTGGGCGCGCATCGCGCGTGCGAGCCGCACGGACACGCAGCGCGCCATCGCGGCCGCCCGCCGGGCCTTCGACGAGGGCCCCTGGCCGCGCATGAGCCCGGCGGATCGGAAGAAGATCCTGAACCAGATCGCCGACGGGCTCGAGGCGCGCAGCCAGGAGATCGCCGCCGTCGAGACGCAGGACTCGGGCGGCACCATCCGCAAGACCTCGGGCGACATGATGATGGGCGCGGCGCAGCTGCGCTACTTCGCCGAGATGGCGGAGAAGGTCCCGTTGCTCGAGGAGATCCAGGTGCCGCAGTTCCCGGCCCAGTCGAAGAACTACCTCCAGCGCGAGCCGATCGGCGTGTGCGGGCAGATCATCCCGTGGAACTTCCCGCTCATGATGGCGGTATGGAAGATCGGCCCGGCGCTGTGCACGGGGAACACGCTGGTCCTGAAACCCGCCTCCGACACGCCCTGCTCGGCGCTCGAGCTGGCGAGGATCATCGACCGGACCGACCTCCCCAAGGGCGTGGTCAACGTCGTCCACGGGAGCGGTGCGGAGTGCGGCGAGGAGCTGTGCACGAGCCCGCTGGTCGACAAGGTCGCGCTCACCGGCTCCACCGAGGTCGGCCGCCGCGTGCAGCAGCTCGCCTCGGGCACCATCAAGAAGGTGACCCTCGAGCTGGGCGGCAAGTCGGCCAACATCATCCTCGACGACGCCGACCTCGACATGGCGGTCGACGGCTCGCTCTTCGGCTGCTTCTTCCACCAGGGACAGGCCTGCGAGTCGGGGACGCGCCTCTTCGTCTCCGAGAAGCTGCACGACGAGGTGGTGTCGCGCCTGGTCGAGCGCACCAAGCAGCTCACCATCGGCGACCCGATGGACTTCGGCACCTGTCAGGGGCCGCTCATCTCCGCGCGCCAGCGCGAGACCGTGCTCGGCTACATCAAGGCGGGCGTGGACGAGGGCGCCAAGGTCGCCGTCGGCGGCAAGCGCCCGGAGCACCTCGCCAAGGGCTACTACGTCGAGCCCACCATCTTCGTCGACGTGAAGAACTCGATGAAGATCGCGCAGGAGGAGATCTTCGGCCCGGTGCTGGTCGTCATCCGCTACAAGAACATCGACGACGCGATCCGCATGGCCAACGACTCGATCTACGGCCTCGGCGGCGCGGTCTGGTCGCGCGACAAGGCGAAGGCGCTCGAGGTCGCGAAGCAGATGCGGACCGGCACGGTGTGGATCAACGACTACCACCTGCTCTCGGTCGCCGCCCCCTTCGGCGGCTACAAGCAGAGCGGCATCGGCCGCGAGTTCGGCCTGGAGGGCATCCTCGAGTACACCGAGGTGAAGCACGTGCACGTCGACCAGGTGGACAACCGGCCGGCGAAGTTCTGGTACGGGGCGCTGTTCGGGGCCTAAAAGTTTTTCACGCCTGCAGCGCCGCCAGGTGGCGGAGGCCGCGCCGGCGGCCGAGCGCGAACGCGAACGCGGTGACCAGCGCGACCGCGCCGAAGGCAGTCGCGATGAGCGCCGACTCGCCGGCCGCGACCGGTCCGCGAGCCATCCGGTGCCAGAAGAGCCGCGACACCGGCCAGGCCTCGAGCGCGACCACCACCGCGATGAGCCCGAGGCAGAGGATCATGTAGAGCACCGCGCCGAAGCTGGTCGCGATCTGCGCCGGGTTCTTGGCGTCGAAGCGGGGGTGGGCGGCGCCGAACGCGATGCCGAGGCTCACGACCGCCGCGATCACGAGGAGCAGGGTCACCATGAAGACCGCCGTCAGCCCCGGGGCGACCCCGAGGAAGCGATTCGTGGCCGCCACCAGCGTCTCGCCCAGCACGGCGAGCGGCACGAAGGCGATCGCGAACTTGCTCCACCAGATGGCGCCGAGCGGGATCGGCGCCGTGCGGAGCACCCACCACGTGCGGCCCTCGAGGCTCGGGGCGGGATAGACGAAGCGGGCGGCCACCGCGGTCGTGACGAAAGCGCTGAGGCCCAGGTTCAGGAGCGCCGCGAACTCCCGCATGGCGGCCCCGAGCGGACTCCCGTCGTCGATCGGGAGCACGGCGAAGTTGTAGACGTAGATGACGACCAGGGCGAGCAGCACGACGAGCTGCGACCACTGCCCGGCGTCGCGCAGGAAGACGGTGAGGTCCTTCGCGAGGAGGAGGCCCGCCGGGCGCGGGAGAGGCGCGGTCAGGATCGGGAGCCAGCGCGACAGCCGCCGCTCGCGCCCATCGCCCGTCCGGCCCTCCTGCGCGCGCGACCACGCCCGCAGGAAGACCCGTTCGACGACGGCCGCGCTTCCCAGGTAGAGCACGGCCGCCGTGCTCGCGAGCAGCCCCAGGTGGAAGAGCGGCTCGCCGGCGCGCACGCCGAGGAGCGGGATCAACACCTCCGCGGCCCAGGTCGTCGGCAGCCAGGGCGACGGCGCCCCGACGTCGCCGAGGAAGGCGGCGAAGCCGGCCAGCCCCGAAGGGCTCGCGAGGCTCTCGGGGCGCAGGAGGCGGATCGCCAGGTAGGCCCCGGCCGCAAGCGTGACGCTCACGACGAGGAGCACCTCGCGCGCCCGCTGAGCGGAAAACACGAGCACGATCCCGGTCGCCGCGAGCACGCCGAGCGCGGCCGGGATCACCAGGAAGGGGAGCAGCGTCGCGACCGTGGCGAGGTAGAAGACGGGGCCCGCCCCGTGGACGATGCCGTAGGCGACGAAGGCCGGCAGGCCGAAGAGGAGCACCATCCAGCTCGAGGCCGCCAGGGTCTCGATGAAGCGCACCTGGTGCACACGCCGCGCGCCGAGGGGCGCCGCCAGGAGGACGCTCACCTCGGGGGCGCCGTAGAACGTGCTGAGGGCGGTCACCAGGTTGCTCAGCGCGAGGACCGCGAAGGAGCTCGCGAACAAGAGGACGAGGAGGCGCTCCGTCAGCACGGGACCCAGGGCGGCGATCGTCTGGAAATACGCGAGCGTCCGCTCGAAGAAGAGGAAGCAGCCGACCCAGAAGGCGCCCGCCATCGCGGCCAGCAGGAGCGGCTTCGTCCGGCCGCGGCGGAGCGCGCCGCGCGCCGCGAGGAGCCGCGGCGAGAGCAGCCAGAGCAGCGACGGCGCCCCGGTCATGATCCGTCGGCCGGCGCCGACGCGGGACTCGTGATCGCCAGGAAAACGGACTCGAGCGAGCCGTCGCCACCAGCCGGGTCGACTTGCGCGGCGGCACGCGTCCGCAGCTCGGCCAGGCTCCCGAGCGCGACCAGACGGCCCCGGTCGAGGATGCCGATCCGATCGCACAGTGCCTCCGCCACGTTGAGGCTGTGCGTGGAGAGGAAGATCGTCACGCCGTGTGCGGAGAGCTCGGCGAGCCGGCCGCGGAGCGCGACGACGCCCTGCGGATCGATCCCGACCAACGGCTCGTCGAGGACGAGGATGCGCGGGCGGTGCACGAGCGCCGCCGCGAGGGCGAGGCGTTGCTTCATGCCGTGCGAGTACGTCTCGGTGAGCTCCGCGGCGCGCTCGGCGAGGCCGAACCCTGCGAGCAGCTCGGCGCTCCGGCGCTCGAGCTCGCCGCCGCCGAGGCCGTAGAGCCCGCCGACGAAGCGCAGGAACTCGCCCCCGGTGAGCTTGTCGTAGAGGAAGGGATGGTCCGGCAGGTAGCCGGTGATCGCCTTGGCGGCCTCCGGCTCGCGGCCGATGTCGTGCCCGCCGAGCAGCACGCTGCCGGCGGTCGGCGCGAGGAGCCCCATCATCATCCGGATGGTCGTCGTCTTGCCGGCGCCGTTGGGTCCGATGAAGCCGAACACCCGTCCCTGCTCGATCGTGAAGTCGAGGCCGGCGACGGCGACCGTCGGCCCGTATTCCTTGCGCAACCCGACGAAGCGAATCATGGCGCGCTCTCCTCGGCGGTGACCCAGGCGCCGAGCCGGAGCTCGGTCCAGGCGTGGTAGAGGACGATCGCGAGAGGCAGAAGGCGTCGCACGGGGGTGGCCCATACGTCATCGACCGAATGAGACGATTTCATGAGCGCCGGCATACGGACCGGCTCGCCGCCTCGAGGCCGACGCTTCATGGACCGGCCCGCACCTCGGCGTCAGATCACGCCTTCGCGGGCGAGGCGTGCGCGCTCCTCCGCGGTGAGCCCCAGCAACCCGCCGTACACCTCGTCGTTGTGCGCACCGAGCCGCGGCGCCCCGGCACGGATCGCGCCCGGGGTGCGAGAGAAGCGCGGGTAGACACCCTGCATGCGCACCGTCCCGATCACCGGGTCGTCCACCGCCACGATGTCCCCGCGCGCCGCGACGTGCGGGTCGGCGAAGATGTCGGCCACCGAGCAGGCGACGCCGAACGGCACCTCGTGGCGCTCGAGGACGTCCTGGATCTCGCGCGCCGTCCGCGCCTTGCACCACGCGGCCACGACGGCGTTGATCTCGTCGCCGTGCTCGGCCCGCTTCGCCATGCTCGCGAAGCGCGGATCGTCGAGCAGGTCCTCACGCTCCATGGCGCGCGCCCGTCCCGGGTCTCCCAGTTGTCGAGCGGGGCGGAGTTCTTGAGCCGGTTGCCCTCGCGCTCGCGCACCATGCCCAGGCGATCGTAGGCCGCCAGGGTGTGCTCCATGATGCGCAGGATCGATTCGTAGAGGGACAGCTCGACCCACTGCCCGCGCGGCGGCGTCCCGCTCTGGCGCGCGCGCCGGTCGCGCTCGTAGAGCGCGGAGACGATCGCGAAGGCGTTGAAGACCCCGGTCAGGTAGTCCGAGACGATCACGCCCGGACGGACCGGCGGCCGGTCGGGGTAGCCGGTGATGTAGAGGAGGCCGCCCAAGGCGATGCCGTTCCGGTCGAGCCCCGGGCGGTCGCGGTACGGCCCCGTCTGCCCGTAGACCGACACGCGCGTCAGGATGAGGCCCGGATTGAGCGCCGACAGGACGTCGTACCCGAGCCCCCACGACTCGAGCGTCCCGGGCTGGAAGTTCTCCACCATCACGTCGGCGAGCGCCACGAGGCGCTTCAGGAGCGCCTGGCCGGCGGGCCGGCGGAGATCGCAGGTGATCGACTTCTTTCCCCGCCCCTCGACCGCCCAGAAGAGCGAGTAGTCGCCCACGAAGGGCCCGATCGAGCGCATGAAATCGCCCTGCCCCGGCAGCTCGACCTTGATCACCTCGCCGCCCAGGTCGGCGAGCAGCGTGGCGGCGAAGGGCGCCCCGATGCGCGTGCCCAGATCCAGCACGCGGATGCCGGCGAGCGGACCGCTCATCGCGCCCGGCGCGCCGCGACGCCGCGATCGCGCGCCGCAATCAGCTGGCGCATCGAGCCGAGGCGTCTCCGCTCGGCGAGCGCGTCCATAGCCGTCTTCGTCCCGTGCATGAACTGGTGCACCATGAAGAGGATGAGCTGCGTGTTCTGCGCGTTGCGCACCTCGGGGCGCGCGAGCGTGATGCGCGCGACCGGACCGAGGCGCTCGCTGCGGACCGCCGGACGGGGCATGCCCCGGCTATCCCGCGCGACCCCGGGCCTGTCAAGGCGCGCGGCGGATCAGCAGGCGGGCCCCGACGTAGACCGCGAGCGTCAGGAAGGTGAGGGACGCTGGCTGGCCGCTCCTCACGCGCGTGACCGCGGCAGGCCGAGGACGCGCTCGGCGAGGATGTTGCGCTGGATCTCCGAGCTGCCCGCGAAGAGCGACGCGGCCCGGTAGTAGAGGTAGGAGCGTGCCAGGCGGCCGCCGGCGACGGCGTGCGGCCCGGGCCGCCAGCAGAGCCCTGACGGGCCCAGCAGCTCCATCAGCGTGTCGTGCATGCGCTGGCTCATCTCGCTCCAGAAGAGCTTCACGAAGCTCGCCTCGGGGCCGAGCGGCTCGCGGCGCTGAAGGCGCGTCAGCGTGCGCCAGTTGTTGAGCCGCGTGATCTCGACCTCGATGGCGTGCTGCGCGAGCCGCTGGCGGAGGACACGGTCCCCGCGGCGCGGCGCCTGGCCGTCGGCGCCCTCGCGCGCCAGGCGCAGGAGGTCGTCGAGCAGCATGCGGTGGATGACGAGCTGGCGCGGCGAGGTGCCGCGCTCGTGGGCGAGCGTCGTGGCGGCGATCGCCCAGCCCTCGTCCTCGCGGCCGACGAGATGGTCGTGCGGGACGAACACGTCCTCGAGGAAGACCTCGTTGAACTCCTCGCTCCCGGTCATCTGGCGGAGCGGGCGCACGGTGACGCCCGGCGCCTGCAGGTCGCAGATGAAGTAGCTGATCCCCCGGGCCCCGGGCGCGGCGGGGCCCGTGCGCGCCAGCAGGATGCCCCAGCGCGCGAACTGCGCGTAGCTCGTCCAGACCTTCTGGCCGGTCACGACCCAGCCGTCGCCGCGGC
>Ga0209268_1001601_pt1 | contig 11039 bp, 9 predicted proteins | sample GraSoiAngelo_143_FD_185900 | JGI IMG/M metagenome (GOLD analysis project Ga0209268, IMG submission 185900) | Grasslands soil microbial communities from the Angelo Coastal Reserve, California, USA - 14_1009_02_30cm (SPAdes) (version 2) | ecosystem: Environmental > Terrestrial > Soil > Grasslands ... | reverse complement strand
GTAGCTCGGCACGCCGACCTCGTCGAGGATGGCGCGCAGGGTCTGCGCCATCCTGACGACGTGCGTGAACGGCGCGCCCTTGGGATCGAGGTCGAGGACGGCCCAGTCCGGACGCTCGAGCGAGCCGGCGCGTGACGCCCACAGGTGGATCGGGATCGTCCCGAGGTTGGCCAGGTAGCGCAGCGTCTCGACGTCGTCGGCGACGACGTAGTCGATGTCGCGCGGCGGCGTGGTCGAGCGGATCCGCACGGTGCGCACCCAGTCCGGAACGAAGTCGGGCGTGTCCTTCTGGAAGAACGACTTGCCGGCGATGCCGTCGGGATAGCGCACCAGCACCAGCGGCCGATCCTCGAGATACGGGAGCATCAGCGGGGCGATCGCCTCGTAGTAGGCGACGAGGTCGCCCTTGGTGAAGCCATCCTCGGGCCAGAAGAGCTTCTCGGGCCGCGTGATCTTCACACGGCCGCTCGCCGGGAGCTTCACGCGCCCGCTCGCCCGGCTCTTCGTCTTCGGCGTTGTGGCCTTGGCCGCCTGCGCTGTCGGCATGGCCGTCTCACGTTTGCAATCCCGCGGCCGTTTGTCGTCGCGGAGCCCGAGGAAGGCGGGATGGCGGAGGCCGCCGTCGTCCGTCCACTCGGTGAAGCGCACCTCGGCCACCAGCTTCGGCTCGACCCAGTGATGGCCGCGTCCCGTCGGTGTGCCGACGTCGAACGGTGACTGCTCGCGGGCCAGCGGCTTGAGCCTGTCCCGGATTCGCTTGAGCGACGTGGCGTCGAAGCCTGTGCCGACCTTGGAGACGTACACCAGCCTGTCGCCGTCGTACACGCCGAGGTGAAGGGCGCCGAAGTACGCGCGGGCGCCCTGGGGATCGGTGTAACCGCCGATCACGAACTCCTGCCGGCGCTGGCACTTGATCTTGAGCCAGTCGCGCGTGCGTCCGCTCCGATACGGCCCGTCGGCCTTCTTGGCGATGATGCCCTCAAGGTGTCGGGCGTCGCAGGCGTGGAAGAACTCCTTGCCGCGCTCCTCGACGTGAGCGCTGTACCCGAGGACGCCGGTGCCACGAGGGATCAGCAGCTCCAGGAGCTGCTTGCGCTCGGCCAGCGGCACGTCCCGGAGGTCGTGGCCGTCGATCTCGAGACAGTCGAAGAACACGGCGCTCACGGGAACCTGCCGGCGCCCGGCCGCGACGTCGCCCGCGTGCGACAGTCCCATGCGGCCTTGCAATCGCTGGAACGAGCTGCGGCCGTGCTCGTCGAAGGCGACGACCTCGCCATCGAGCACGGCGCGCTCGACGGGCAGCGCCGCCAGCGCCTCGACGATCTCGGGATAGCGCGCGGTGAAGTCCTGGCCGCTGCGGCCGTAGAGCTGCACGCGCTTGCCGGCGCGCTCGGCCAGGATGCGCACGCCGTCGTACTTGATCTCGAACAGCCACCCGCGGCCGGAGAAGGGCTGATCGACGAGCGTCGCCAGCATGACGGGCTGGCTCGCTGCGTCCACGTGGCGGCGGGGCGCTCCCAGCGACTCCAGCCGCTCGCGCAGCGCGTCGGTGGTCACCGCAACACCTTGTGGGCCGAAAGGTTCGAGAACCGCGTCGTCACCGGTGGTACCCTCTGGCCCATACTATGCCCCCACATTCCGTCGGCTCCGGGACGATCTCCTTCGGACTGGTCTCGATTCCCGTGCGACTGTACACGGCGACGTCGTCGCAAAACGTGTCGTTCAACCTCCTGCACGCCAAGTGTGGCTCGCGCATCCGCCAGCAGACGTTCTGCCCGGTGGACAACACGACGGTCGATCGCAGCGAGCTGGTGCGCGGCTACGAGTTCGCCAAGGATCAATACGTCCGGGTCAGCGACGACGAGCTGAAGGCGATGGAGGGCGAGGCCTCCCAGGTGATCGACATCACCGAGTTCGTCCCCCTCGCGCAGGTCGATCCCATCTACTTCGAGCGCACGCACTATCTCGGGCCCGACAAGGGGGGTGAGAAGGCCTACCGATTGCTTGCCGAGGCGCTCGCCCAGAGCGAGCGGGTGGCCCTGGCCAAGTTCGTCATGCGCGGCAAGGAGAGCGTGGTGCTCATCCGCTCCGCCCAGGGCGGTCTCATGCTCCACACCATGTACTTCGCCGACGAGGTGCGCGATTTCGGTGAAATCGACAAGGGCGCGTCAGCCAAGGTGCGCGAGAACGAGCTGAAGCTCGCGCTCCAGCTCGTGGATGGCCTCGCGTCCGAGGAGTTCGAGCCCAGTCGCTACGAGGACGAGTACCGACAGCGCGTGCTGGACCTCATCAAGAAGAAAGTCGAAGGCCAGGAAGTGACGACGGCGACGCCCGCGCCGCCGCGTGCCCAGGTCATCGATCTCATGGAGGCGTTGAAGGAGAGTCTGGCCAAGCGAGTTCCGTCCGGCGAGCGCAAGCCTCCTGCGAAGGCGGCCCCCAAGCGCGCCGAGCCGGCGCCGGCCCGGGCAGCCGCCGCGAAAAAGGCGCAAGGCGGCAAGAAATAGCTGTGACGCGAGCCGTCTGGCTCGTCTTTCTCGTTCTGCTCATCGCCGTGCTCGTCGCCATTCCCTTCGGCATCCGCCAGCGCTACGAAGGCTTCTCGGTTCCCTCGGCGTCGATGGTACCCACGCTGCTTCCCGGCGATTACATCCTCGTCGACAAGTCCGTGCGCGATCCCGCGCGCGGCGACCTCATCGTCTTCCAGGATGCGGACGACGCCACCCAGCAGCTCGTCAAGCGCGTGGTGGGTCTGAGCGGCGAGGACGTGCACGTGGCCGGACGGCAGGTGTTCGTCGGCTGCGATCCGACGGCGGCCGACTGCCAGGCGCTGCCCGAGCCCTACGCCGATTTCTCCGACAGGCCGGTCGCGCCCGACAAGTCGGGAATGTGGCACGTGCCGGCCGGTCGCTTCTTCGTGATGGCCGACAACCGCAATGCGGGTGAGGACAGCCGTCACTACGGCACCGTGCGCTGGCAGCAGATCACGGGCCGGCCGTTCCTGATCTACTGGTCATCCGATCCCGGCGGTGGTATTCGCTGGGGCCGCATCGGACGAATTCACTAAGTTGGGGGACCCGTTCCGCTTCCCCCAAACCCCCTCCTGAAGTTGGGGGACCCGTTCCGCTTCCCCCAAACCCCCTCTTGAAGTTGGGGGGCCCCGTTCCGCTTCCCCCCAAACCCCCCTCCTTCACGCGAGGGCATTCAACCTGGGGATCCTCTGTTACGATCCGCCCGTGATCCTGGATGACGGTTCCACGCGCCATCTCGTGAACGGCCAGATGGCCAGCTCGTGACGACGCCGGCCAGCCTTCGCGGGCACGCGGCGATCGTCACCGGCGCCGGCCGGAACATCGGCCGCGCCATCGTGCTGGCGCTGGCCGCGCGCGGCTGTGACGTCGTGGTGAACACCGCGCACCGGCGCGCCGACGCCGAGGCCGTGGCCGTCGACGCCCGCAAGCACGGCGTGCGCGCGGTCGTCGCCGTCGGCGACGTGGGCCGGCGGGACGACGTGAGCGCGATCGTCGGGGCGGCCGGCGAAATCGGGACCGTCGACATCGTCGTCAACAACGCGGCCATCCGTCCCCGGGCGCCGTTCCTCGAGATGACGGACGCGGAGTGGCAGCGCGTCATCGACGTCGACCTCAGCGCCGCGTTCTACATGGCGCGGGCGTTCGCGCCCGCGATGGTGGCGCGCGGCTGGGGCCGCATCGTGAACATCACCGGCATGAATGCGATGCAGGGGACACACGACGGGCGCGCGCACGTCGCCGCCGCCAAGCACGGGCTCTGGGGGCTCACCAAGGCGCTGGCCCGTGAGCTCGGCCCGAAAGGGGTCACCGTCAACGCCATCTCACCGGGGCCGATCCTCGGCGAGCAACAGGAGCACGCGGCCTACATCAGCAGCCAGCTCGGCAAGATCCCGCTGGGGCGTCTCGGGACGCCCGATGACATCGCGCGCCTCACCGCCTTCCTCGCCTCGGACGACGGCGGCTTCGTCTCGGGCCAGATGATCGGCGTCAACGGCGCCGCCGCGACCTGATCGAGCCGAAAGGAACAAGCCTCACGAGGCCCGAGGGAGGAGCGGCCCGCAGCGTACGCGGTTGTACGTGAGGAGCCGCGACGACCGAGAACGAAGTGAGGCGACGTAACTTGGAGCCGAGCAAGGAGCCTCGATGATCGATTACAAGGAATACCAGCACCTGCTCTTCGAGCGCCGTCCCAACGGCGTGCTGCTCATCACGCTCAACCGGCCCGAGGTCCTCAACGCCACCAACGATCGCCTGCACTGGGAGCTGACCCAGATCTGGCTGACCATCGACCGCGACAAGGACACGCGGGTGGCGGTGGTGACCGGCGCGGGCCGGGCCTTCTCGGCCGGCGGCGACATGGACATGGTGGAGCGGAACGCGACCGATCCCCGGCGACTGGCCAATACCGTGCGCGAGGCGTCGGACATCGTCTACAACATGATCAACCTCGACAAGCCGGTGATCTCCGCCATCAACGGCGTGGCCGTCGGGGCTGGCCTGGTCGTCGCGATGATGGCCGACATCAGCATCATGTCGGAGACGGCGCGCTTCACCGACGGCCACACCAAGCTCGGCGTGGTGGCCGGCGACCATGCCGCCATCCTCTGGCCGCTCCTCTGCGGGATGGCCAAGGCCAAGTACTACCTGCTCACCTCCGACTTCATCGACGGCAAGGAGGCCGAGCGCATCGGGCTGGTCAGTCTGTGCGTGCCGGCCGCGGAGCTCCTGCCCAAGGCCTTCGAGGTCGCCGACAAGCTGGCCCAGGGAAGCCAGCAGGCGATCCGGTGGACGAAGAAGAGCCTCAACAACTGGCTGCGCATGGCCGGGCCCATCTTCGACCAGTCCATCGCGCTGGAGATGCTGACCTTCATGGAGGAGGACGTTCGGGAGGGTATCAAGGCCATTCGCGAGAAGCGACCGCCGCGCTTCCCGTCCGCGCGATGAGGGGGCTTTCGCGATGACGGGGCTTTTTGAGGTGCGGGGTACAATGGACCTGGACCCAGCATTTTCATGCCCAGGACGCCTCTCGAACCTCGGTTCAGCGTCGAGTACCTGTCGATCCTCGACAGCGACGGCAACCTCGATTCCGCCCTCGAGCCCGATCTCTCCGCCACCGAGCTGAAGCGGCTCTATCGCGCCATGCTCCTCGGGCGCCGGCTCGACGAGCGCATGGTGCGTCTGCAGCGCCAGGGCCGCATCGGGACGTTCGCGCCGATCAAGGGCCAGGAGGCGTCCCAGCTCGGCTCCGTCTGCACGCTGCGCGAGTCGGACTGGATGGTGCCGTCGTTCCGTGAGACGGCGGCCATGCTGTGGCGAGGCTGGCCCATCGAGAAGTTGTTGATGACGTTCGCGGGCCAGCTCGAAGGGTGCCAGCCGGCGCCCGAGCAGCACGACCTGCCGATCACCATTCCGGTGGGCACGCAGCTCCCGCACGCGGTCGGCCTCGCCTATGCCGCCCAGTATCGCGGTGACGACGTCGTCGTCATGGCGTACTTCGGCGACGGCGCAACGTCGGAGGGTGACTTCCACGAGGCGCTGAACTTCGCCGGCGTCTGGCACGTGCCCGTCGTCTTCGTCTGCCAGAACAACCAGTGGGCGATCTCGGTACCGCTCAAGAAGCAGACCCACTCGCGCACGATCGCCCAGAAGGCCCTGGCCTACGGGTTGCCCGGCCTGCAGGTCGACGGCAACGACGTGCTGGCCGTGTACGCGGCGACCAAGGAAGCGGTCGATCGCGCCCGCGAGGGCAATGGCCCGACCTTGATCGAGTGCGTGACGTACCGCCTGGGCGTGCACACCACGGCCGACGATCCCACCAAGTACCGCTCCGAGGAGGAAGTGCGGGAGTGGGAGCGGAAAGATCCGCTCACGCGCTTCGTCGAGTACCTCAGGAAGAAGAACCTGCTGGAGGACGGCCTCGAGCAGGAGGTGGACGCCGAGATCGCCGCCGCCGTGAAGCGCTTCGAGGCGATGGCGCCCCCCGACGTGCTCACGATGTTCGATCACGCGTATGCGGAGAAGCCCCCGGAGCTCCTGGCCCAGCGCGAGGAGGTGGCCTCGCGGCTGCGCAGCCCCGACGAGAGCACGGCCGCGCCCGAGCCGCCGCCGTCACCGCCCATGCGTGGCCAGCGAAAGACGAGCCGATGGCAAAACTGAACATGGTCAAGGCGCTGAACCTGGCGCTGCTCCAGGAGATGGAGCGGGACCAGGACGTCGTCGTCATCGGCGAGGACGTCGGCGTCGACGGCGGCGTCTTCCGCGTGACCGAGGACCTCCATCGAAAATTTGGTGGCAAGCGGGTGATCGACAGCCCGCTCGCCGAGTCGGCCATCATCGGCACGTCGGTCGGGATGGCCCTCTACGGGCTCAAGCCCGTCTGCGAGATCCAGTTCTCGGGCTTCGCCTTCCAGTGCTTCCACCAGATCGAGAACCACGCCGCCCGCTATCGCATGCGCACCCAGGGGCGCTTCCACTGCCAGATGGTCGTGCGCATGCCCTACGGTGGCGGCGTGCGCGCGCTGGAGCATCACTCCGAGTCCGAGGAGCAGTTCTACGCTCACATCCCGGGGCTGAAGATGGTGATCCCGTCGGGGCCGCGCAATGCCCGCGGGTTGCTGGTGGCGGCGCTGCGCGATCCCGACCCCGTGATCTTCTTCGAGCACAAGGCGCTCTACCACGCGGCCAAGGAGGACGTGCCCGACGAGATCGAGGCGCTGCCGCTTGGCCACGCCGACGTCGTGCGTGAGGGACGGGATTTGACGATCATCGCCTACGGCGCGATGGTGCGCGTGGCGCGCGAGGCTGCCGAGACGCTGGCGAGCGAGGACGGCGCCGAGTGCGAGGTGATCGACCTGCTCACGGTGTCGCCGCTCGACCGCGAGACGATCGTGGCCTCCGTGCAGAAGACCGGACGCGCCCTCATCGTGCACGAAGCGCCCAAGAGCTTCGGCCCGGGCGCCGAGATCGCCGCCTCGATCGTCGAGGGGGCCTTCCTCTCACTGGAGGCGCCCATCCGTCGCGTCACCGCCTACGACGTCCCCTTCGTCGGCTTCGCTCGTGAGCGCGCCAGCGTGCCCGACGTCGGGCGCGTCCTCGCGGCGGCGCGTGAGACCCTGGCGTATTAAGAAAATGGGGGGCCTCCGAAAAGGCCCCCCAAGCCCCAATTCCGAGCGCCCCGGCGCAGCCGCGGGCGCTCCTCTATTCGATGCAGACTACTAAAGCGATTTCAGGTATTCGACGAGGTCGTTGGCCTCCGTGCTGCTCAAGCCGAGGTTGAAGACCTGATTGTAGTGTCCCACGACAGCCTTGTAGTCCTCGAAGCGACCATCATGATAGAAGCCGCCCTTCGCGCGCACGAACAGGCCCTTGAGCGGCGTGGTGCGATAGAACTTCTTGTCGGGTGAGCGGCTCGCCTGAAAATCGTCGACACCGATCTCGCTCGCCGCGTGCATCGGCCAGCCGGGCTCGGTGAACAACGGCGGGACGTGGCACGTGGCGCACTTGGCCTTGCTCTCGAACAGCGCCTTGCCGCGCTGCGCGGCGGTCGCGTCGAACGCGCCCGCCGGCGGCTCGGGCGCGGGAATCGAGAGCTGGTAGAAGTGCAGGGCGGCCAGCTTCGACGTGATGAGGTCCGGCGTGTCTCGCTTGTTCCAATCACCGGATTTCACGGCGAGCGGAAAGCGCTGCGCGTCATTCATGCGCGGGTCGAAGAACGTCCCCTTTCCGTGCATCTGGGTGTTGGCCACGTACGCGTTCCAGTGGGTGACGGAGCCCCAACCGGAATAAGTGTGCAGGTTGACGCCGGCCAAGCCGAACGCTGCCGGCATCACCGTCGTCGCCGGCTTGCCGTCGGGGCGGAACGGCTTGCCGTCCTGGTTGAGCTCGGCGTCGTAGCGGCCGGGCCCCCAGCTCTGAAGGACCTTGCGTACCGTCGTCTCGTCCACTCCGAGCAGATCGGAGAATGGCGTCAACGTCGGCGCCGAGGCCACGATCGCGCCCACGTTGAGATCACGATTGGGCCAGCCGTCCAGGCGGCGGCCAATGCCCCTGGCGAGCGAGTCGTCCACGGTGGAGTGGCACAGCGCACACTGGATGCCCATCGCGGTCATCCGCTTGTCCTTGTCGAAGAAGCCGGTGACGCCGACGACGGCGTTAGCGCGCAGCAGCTCGAGGGTCGTTTCGACCTTGTCGAGATCGACCGAGCGCCCACGGATGGCCTCGACGAGGATTTTCGGCAGAGCACCGATGTCGACCTTCAACCCGAGCTGGAGGGCCTGACGAGCGGTGACGCCGGGGCCCACACCGCCGTGCTTTTCGCCCGCGATGGCTTCGTGCAGACGGAGCTTGCCGCCCCAGAACTCTTCACTGCCGAAGGTGTCGTACCTGAAGATTTTCCTGCCTGCTTTGAGCATTTCATTCGAATGTCGCTCGATTCTCGAATCGAACGAGGGCTCGGGCGCTTGCTGGGCGAGCGCCGCAGGGTTCGTGTCCACCCTCTGGGGCTTCGAAACGCACGCCGCAGTGGCGCCGGCGAGGAGAACCACGGTCAGGCCGAGCGGCTTCAATCGCCTCGTCATGGCATTCACTCCTTGGCTAGGCTCGACGGTTGCCGAGCTACTTTAAGGTGCAAGAAATATGCGAGCTGAGAACGGAAGATCTTTTTGATGGCGACGAGGCGATGGATGTTGGCAGCGCTGCTCGTTGGTCTCGCCGCCGCGGCGCCGGACTGTGTGGTCGCGGGTCCGCCGGTACGCCTGCGCGTCGTGACGTTCAATCTCTTCCATGGCGGAGCAACATCAGGGCTCTGGGGCGACGACCGCCGCCTGGAACAGCGCCTCGCCCTCGTCCTGCGTGAGCTCCGCGCGCTCGATCCCGACATCGTTGCGCTCCAGGAAGCGTCCGCCGGGTGGGGCCGCGGCAACGTGGCCGCACGGGTCGCCGCCGACCTCGGCTTTCACTACGTGTTCGCGCCGGCCACGCCGCGCGTATTGCCGGTGCTCGGCCGCCTCGCCACCTGGGTGATGAACTTCAGCGAGGGCTCCGCGGTGCTGAGCCGGTTTCCGATCGCGAGGTATGAGGTGACGGATCTGCCGCGCTGCGTGAAGTTTCTCGACCCGCGGATCATGCTGCAGGCGGAGGTCGACGCCCCGTGGGGCCGCGTCGGCATCGTCTCGGCGCACACGGCGCGCGCCGACTGTCAGCTCGAGCGCATCGTCGACGTCGTGCAAGCCTGGCCGGCCGACCGCCCGGCCGTCGTCATGGGCGATTTCAACACCGGCGAGGCTGCGCCCGGGCTCGGCGTCTTCAGCCGCGCCGGCATGATCGACGCGTTCCGTGCCGCCAATCCCGACGGCGACGGCGCCACCACGTGGCAAAACGTCGTCGGCCCGGCGCGCACGGCGAGGCGACGTGTGGACTACGTGTTCTTGAGATCGGCAAACGGGCGGCAGTGGCGCGTGGTGGCGAGCCGTCTCGTTCTCGACGAGCCCGAGCGCGGCGCCGACGGCGCGACGCTGTGGCCGTCCGACCACTACGGCGTGCTCGCCGATCTCGAGCTGGGGCCGGTACAATGACGGCGATGGCCCGCGACTTCCGGCTCCCCGATCTCGGCGAGGGACTGACCGAGGCCGAGATCGTCAAGGTGCTCGTCCACGAGGGCGAGGACATCCGCGAGGACGCGCCCCTGCTGGAGGTCGAGACCGACAAGGCGCGGGTCGAGATTCCGTCGCCGATGAGCGGTCGCGTCGATAAGATCCACGTGCAGGCGGGCCAGACGGTGAAGGTCGGACAGGTCCTCGTCTCGTTCGGCGAGGCGTCGGCAACGCCCGGGACGAAGACCGCGCCCACCGATGGCCGCGCTCGCCAGGCGACCCCGGCAGCCGGAGCGCGCGCGACACCACCACCCGCAGCGCGCGTCACCGAAGGGCCGGTGCCGGCCACGCCGGCGACGCGACGGCTGGCGCGAGAGCTCGGCGTCGATCTCCGCGCTGTCTCCGGCAGCGGATCGGGCGGGCGTGTCACCGACGAGGACGTCCGCGCCGCGGTGGCCGGGGCAACCAGGCCTGCCGCCGTGGCGCCGCGTGCGCCGGCAGCTCCCGAACGCCACGAGCCGGGGCGTCCCGCGGCCGAGCGCGGCCCGGCGAAGCCGCTGGCCACCGTCGGCCTGCAGGCGCCACCGCTGCCCAGCTTCGAGCAGTGGGGCCCGATCGAGCGCCAGCCGCTCTCGCACCTGCGGCGGACGATCGCCGAGCGAATGACGCTGTCGGCGACGGTGATCCCGCACGTCACCCACTTCGACAAGGCGGACATCACCGACCTCGACGCGCTGATTCGCCGTAACCTCGAGGCGGCCCGGGCCCAGGGCGTGACGCTGACGCTGACGAGCTTCCTCATGAGGGCGGCGGCGCTGGCGCTCAAGGCTCACCCGCAGTTCAACGCGAGCCTCGACCCTGCTGCCGGCGAGCTGATCGTGAAGCGTTACTGCCACCTCGGCGTGGCCGTGGCGATGGAGCGCGGGCTCATCGTGCCCGTCATCCGCGACGTGGACCGAAAGCCTCTCCTCGAGATCCAGCGCGAGCTCGGCGCGCTCGCTCAGCGTGTGCGAGAGGGCAAGGCCACGCTCGACGACTTGAAGGGTGGCACCTTCACGATCACGAACATCGGCGCGCTCGGCGGGACGGGAGCCATCCCGATCATCAATTACCCCGAGGTGGCGATCCTCGGTGTGGCGCGCGCCCGGGAAGAGGCCGTCGTCCGCGAGGGGCAGATCGTGCCGCGTCTGCTACTGCCGCTGTCGCTGACCTTCGACCACCGCGTGGCCGACGGCGCCGACGGCGCGCGCTTCGCCGCCGACATCGTCCGCCGCCTCGAACACCCCGACCAGCTCCTGCTGGAGCTCTGACGTGCGTGCTCGGACAGCGTCCCGTAGGGTCGCGACTCTGATCGCGCAAACGATGAATCACCGACCGTGGTTGCGGAGGGGCACGGGCGTGGCGCAAGCCCGGGTGCCCG
>Ga0209268_1001598_pt1 | contig 11042 bp, 12 predicted proteins | sample GraSoiAngelo_143_FD_185900 | JGI IMG/M metagenome (GOLD analysis project Ga0209268, IMG submission 185900) | Grasslands soil microbial communities from the Angelo Coastal Reserve, California, USA - 14_1009_02_30cm (SPAdes) (version 2) | ecosystem: Environmental > Terrestrial > Soil > Grasslands ... | reverse complement strand
GCGATGACCAACCCGCCCGGCTACTCGATCGAGTCCGTTGACCTGCAGACCGCGACGAACGCGGAGATCCAAGAGATCGCGCAGTTCCGGCAGGACCTCGCACTCGAGCAGAAGCCTGAGGATCCGCCGACGCCGATCGAGGTCATCACGCAGTGGTTGCGCGCGCGGCCGCCCGGGCAATGGCGTGTGGTCTTCGTGGCACGAGACCGCGACCTCAAGCTTGCCGGCTACGGTGTGGGAGCCCGGAATCTGAAAGACACTCAAAACGCGCACATCCGTTGGTCCGAGATCGCGGTCAAAACCAGAGCACCGGCGCCGGGGACTCGGTCGCGCGCTCTTCGCCCACGTCCTCGGGTCATTCAAAGGGCAGGGCGATGAGCTCACGGTGTCTCGGAGACCACGGACCGCGTGCCCTCGGGTGAGGCCTTCGCGCAGGCGATCGGAGCAAAACCCGGGCTTCCCATGAAGATGAACCAGCTTGACCTTGCCGCGGTCGACCGGAGGAAAGTCCGCGAGTGGAGCGAGGCAGCGCCGAAAGGCTACCGGCTTGAGCAGATCGACGACACGGTGCCCGAGGAGTTCGTCAAGGCGTACATCGAAGCCTCCGAGGAATAAACGACATGCCCCGCGGCGATATCGCGTTCAAAGATTGGAAGCTCACCGAGGCGCAGATCCGCCAGCGCGAGAGCTTCTTCAAGCAGGCCGGGCTGACGTGGTGGCTGCTCCTCGCCATCGACGAGCAGACCGGCGCGGGCGTCGGCTTCACCGAGGTCGAGTTCAACCCCAGCGATCCGCACGCGATCCAACAGGAGGGAACGGCGGTCGTCGCGGCGCACCGCGGCCGCGGCATCGGCCTGTGGCTCAAGGCGGTGATGCTCGGACGCATCCTCGCCCAGCGGCCCGACTCGCATTTCATCAGGACGGGCAACGCCAACGTGAACGCCCAGATGCTCGCGATCAACGAGAAGCTGGGCTTCACCTACGCGTGGCAGAGCACGCTCTGGCAGCTGCCGATGGCGGACGCACGCAAGGCCCTCGCGGGAGCCGAAGCCCCCGCGAGAGCCTGAGTACAAAAGACCTAGCTCTTCTCCTCGCCGTTGCGGCGAGAAGCGAGGCGACCCATCAACTCAGCGAGATCCACCCCGAGCAGTGACTTAGCGATCGCAGTGCCCTCCGCTGCGGTCCGCACGACCGTGTCGGTCAGCTTCGACGCCCCGCTTGGGTCGATCACGGTGAGATTGTCGATGTTGCCGAGCGGCGCCGCTGCTTCGCGGACGATCGGCGGTACGAGCGGCAGCGTCTGCAGGAGGATCGCCGCTTCGTCGAACTTGCGGTACGCCTCGGCGAGAAGCTCCTTCGATCTCGCCTCGGCCTGGCCTCGCGCCAGGATCGCGGCGCCTTCTGCCTCGCCGGTGAGCTGCAGCTGTCGCGCGTGCGCCTCGGCAGCGAGGATCGCGGCCTGACGGGTGCCTTCGGCCTTGACGATCGCGGCACGACGCTCGGCCTCTGCGGGCTTGACCGTCGTGGCGAGCAGCTCCTTCTCTCGGCGGATCGCTTCGAGCTCGGCGAGCTCGGTCTGCTCCTTGATCACATCCTTCGTCGCGGTGGCCTGCGCGAGCGGGCCTGATTGATCCGCCTCGGCCTGGGCCTTCGCGGTCACCTTGTGCGCTTCGGCCCGCGCGATCTCGCGATCGCGCTCGGCCTGGATGATGATCCGCTGCGCCTCGTTCTCCTTGACCGCTGCCTCCTGCGACGCGCTCGCTTTCGCGATGCGCGCATCGCGCTGCACGCTCGCGAGATTCTTCTCGCCGAGCTGCTCGATGTAGCCCTTGGTGTCGCGGATGCTCGTGATTGTCAGTGCGTCGATGTGGATGCCGCTTGCCTCGAGGTCGCCACGCGCGGCCTCCGATACCGCTTGCTGGAACCGGTCGCGGTCCGTGATGAGCTCCTCGATCGTGAGGGTCCCGGCTATCGAACGGAGTGAGCCCTCGAGCACCTTCTTGACCATCGTTTCGATCTGGCTATCGGGCTCGCCGATGAACCGCTCCGCCGCAGCCCGAAGCCGCTCGGGTTCCCGGGCGATCTTGAACATCGCCTGTCCGGTGATGAGCACGCCGACGCCCTGCTTCGTGACGGCGGCGTTCTCGTGCGCGAGACCGATCTCGACCTGACGCGCGGTCAGCTGGAGGCGGCCGACCTTGTTGATCAGGGGCCATGTGAACGTACCGGCTCCGACGACGACCTTCACACCCTGGTCGTGGATGGTGAGCAGATCGCCCTTTTCGTCGCGGACCTTACTCCCCCGGGCGCCCGAGATTACGAGCGCCTCGTTCGCGCCGGCGACCCGATAGCGCTGCGCCGCAACGAGCGCGAGAAGCACAAGTACGGCGAGCGTTGCCAGAACGAGCTCGGTGATGGTGAGTGTCATTTCAAATCCCTTCTTTCTGCGCAGAGACCGCGTGCCGGTCTTCTGGCGGAGGAAGGGAGCGGACGGCGACCGCCATACCGCGGACGGCGACAATCTCGACCTCGTGACCTCGGGCGATCGGCGTTGTCGACGTCGCCGGCAGCGTTTGCACCGCCCCGTCGTATGTCAGCGCGATCGTGCCCCGTCCGCGCTGGCCGATGCTTACGGTGACGCGGGCCTTTCGCCCGACCAGATCGCGCAAGGCGGTCGGCTCGCGGCCTTCGGCTCGCCGCAGCGCAGCGAAGATCGCGAACCCCACCGCGGCGCCGAGGGCACCGAAAGCGAGCGCGATCGCGATCCTACCCAGAGGTCCCAGACCGAACGCGACCGCACCGAAGAGTCCGCCGATCCCGAACATCGCGAGGAATCCGAGAAGCACCGGCGTCGCGGTCGCATCGTCCGTCCGTGTCATGCGCAGGAACGGCACACGGACATGCGGCACGCGCAGGGGTAGATGGAGACGGACGTGCATGCCGCCGCCGAGGCTCGAGAGGAGGAGAAGCGCCGTGCCGAGCACGGCAGAGCCGGTGAAGACCAGCTCCAGTGCGTCGGCGCTCATCGTGATCGCCAGCTTTCCGGAAGAGCTTCTTCCATACCCGATCCTACTGCGCACCACATGTCTGATACGACGAAATGGAAACGGATTTCCGCGCTACGGTCGTAACTTGCTAGTTTACGTTCGGCGGACGTTCCACCCCAGGAGGCCGCAGAACACGTAACCCAGCGCGTTGACGGTCCCGTGCCAGCGCACCATGTCGTCGAGCCCGATCGCAGAGACTCCGAGCGGGTTGGCGACCGCATAGAGCGTCGCGAGCGTCATGGCCACGATGGCGGCGGCCGACGACACCGCGAGGAGAACTCTCGCGAGCACGCCCTGGACGCGCTGCAACACGGCCGCGAGCGCAAGGAGCGCGACGGCCGCCGTTCCTGCGGCGAGGATCGCGGCGGCCGGCGCCTCGATCGTCCGGACGCCAGCGATGCCGAGCGCGACGAGCGCGGGGCCAACGATCACGAGCGATGCCGCGCCAACGTAGACCGGCCAGAGTCGGGTGCCTGCTGCGCGAAGCTCACGGCCGTTGAAACCCACGAGGATCGGCGAGACGAATCCGGCGTAATGGAAATGGATCGCCGTGAGCAGCGGAACGTGCTCGGCGAAGTCCATGACCGCGATCCCGGAGCGCCACAGCACGACCCACCCACCACCGATGGCGAGGTACATGAAGCCGACCGCGATGCAGAGCTCCTCGATGCGCCCGCGGTCACCGAAGGCCCGCGTCAGGCCGTGTAACGCGGCGACAAGAGTGAACGCGAGCCACACCAGGGCAATCGCGGCGGCGAGCACGCTCGCCGGGAGCACGGTAGAGAAGATCCCCGCGACCGCCGCGATCGGATAGGCGGCGATCAGAAGACGGCCCGTGCTGCCTCCGAGACCGGTGGCACGGAGCGCGAGCGGAACACAGACCAAGATCGCGAAGACCAGAGCGAGCGGTAAGGCCGCCAACGCGGTCATCCAAGCACGGCAGCAGCTGAAGGCAAGTCGCTCAGCGCGCCTCGGCCGCGGCGATCCACGCCCGCGCGAGGGCGTGATGCTCACGCCAAGCATCCCAGACCGATCGCGCCCAGCGGCGCACCGCTTTTGCGTACTCGTCCGGCCCAACATCGACGACGTCGGCGATCGTCATCTCCCCGCGGGCAGCCGGTACGGCCGGCTTCTCGAGGTGCCGGGTGCTGGAGAGCCAGCGTTGGACCCGCTCGTTGACGCGCTCGTCACCGCCGTGCTCGATCGCGACCTCGAACAGTCCACTGCGAGACGCCGCATCGCCGCGTAGCGGGGATCGTCGAACGCACGCAGACCGAGGGCATCGAAGAGTCGTTGGCACGCATCACGTCCGCCGACCGGCGCGCGGCACTCGGGACACGACTCGCTGGGGATCGTGGCCTCTAGCGGAGCGAGTTCGCTAGCTGCACGAGATCGGCTACGTCTCGCTGTGATGAGACGAGCCAATAGGCGCTTCCCCGTTCGTTCCAGGTGACCATTCGATAGTCGCCTGGACGGAGACCCTCGCTCGCGAGTCCGATTACAGATCTGACCCGGACCGGTGTGAACTGCAATGGAGGCCACGCCTCATTCGCGAGGCGGTCGGGCACCGCTGACAACAGGACATCGGTGGTATTCGGTGGCAGAGATAGGGGGTCGAGCGGCGCGATGACCACGCGGGCGCCATCGTGATCGAAGACCATCACCGAAAGCACAGACTCGGTCGTAGCGGCCGGACTATCCCGGCCGACGCCGGCGCTGCCAATCGCGAGGCAGAACGCGAACGCGAGAGTCAATGCGCGCCTGCGGTCGCGCCCCGGCGCCGACTCTGATTCGCCGTCGATTTCGATGATGACGCCGCTAGTACCCGACATAGACGACCCGCTGCTCGCTGAAGAAATCGAATGCCGCGGTCCCGCACTCGCGGTCGCCGAAGCCGGAATCCTTCACGCCTCCGAAGGGAACCTGCGCTTCACCGCCCAAGGTGGGGATGTTGACGTGGAGCATCCCCGCCTGGGACTCCTCGGCGTATCGGAACGCGGTGCCGAGGTCATTCGTGTAGATCGAGGACGATAGGCCGTAGCCCACCGCATTCGCCGCGGCGAGCGCCGACTCGAGATCGTCCGCCGGGATCACGCTCACGACCGGGCCGAAGATCTCTTCCTGCGCGAGCGGCGCGCGCGGGTCGACATCGGAGAAGATCGTCGGCTCGACGAAGTAGCCGGCGCGCAGGTCGCGGCGAGTAGGCGTGCCGCCGTCGCGCAAAACTTTAGCTCCGGAGCGCTTGCCCTCGTCGATCTTCGCGCGGACCTTCCGAAGCTGCGTCTCGTCGACGATCGGGCCCATGCGCACGCCCGCCTCCAGGCCGTCGCCGGCACGCCAGGTCTCGGCCTTGTCGGCGAGGAGGTCCGTGAATTCCGCGAGGACGGACCGGACGACGACGGCGCGGCTGGTCGCCGTGCAGCGCTGGCCGGTCGCACCGAACGCTCCTGTCGCCACCGATTCGGCTGCTTTCTCCAGGTCGGCGTCGTCCATCACGATCACCGCGTTCTTCCCGCCCATCTCGAGCTGCACCTTGCAGAGCCGTTCGGCGGCTTGCGTGTAGAGACGACGGCCCACCGCGGACGATCCGGTGAACGAGATCGCTTTGACGCGGTCATCAGATGTGATCGCGCGAGAGAGCGTCTCGCCGACCCCGAGCACCATGTTGAGGACGCCGTCTGGAAGACCGGCGTCGACGAAGCACTGGACCACCTGCGCCGCGCAGAGCGGGGTCAGCGAAGCCGGCTTGAAGATCACGGTGTTGCCCGCGACGAGGGCCGGCGCGATCTTCCACGCGGGGATCGCGATCGGGAAGTTCCACGGCGTCACGCACGCGACGACGCCGACCGGCTCGCGGACCGTGTAGATAAAGGTGCGCCGCTGCGCGGACGGGATGGTCTCCCCGGTCATGCGCGTCCCCTGCGCGGCGGCGAAACGTACGTTCGCGATCGCGCGATCCACCTCCGCGAGCGATTCGGCGAGGACCTTGCCCTCCTCCTGCGTCAGCAGTCGCGCGAGCTCGTCGCGACGGCGCTCCATGAGGTCGGCCGCCTTGCGCACGATGTCGCCGCGCTGCGGCGCCGGGGTCGCGCGCCATTCGCGGAATGCGGCCTCGGCGGCATCGATCGCGCGGCGAACGTCTTCGGCGGTCGAGGCCGTCGCCTGTCCGAGGATCTCGTCCGATCGCGCGGGGTTCCGATCCTCGGTCGTCTCGCCCGAAGACGAGCCGATCCACTCACCGGCGATGTAATTGAGAACAGGCAAGACGGCCGTTTGTGTCATGACCTAGGGCTTCACCATGTCGTCGTACATATCGGGCCTGCGGTCCCGGTAGAACTGCCACGTGTTCCGGACCTCGCGAACGAGGTCCATGTTCAGATCGGCGACGAGAAGCTGCTCTTCTTTGTCCGACGCCTGCGCGATGATCTTGCCACGCGGGTCCGCGAAGTAGCTCGAACCGTAGTACTCGTTCGGTCCGAACTCCTTCTCCTGCCCCACCCGGTTGATGGTCCCGACCCAGTAGCCGTTCGCGATGGCGTGGGCCGTCTGCTCTATGAACCAGAGATGCATCGATAGCCCCCGCGAGGTGGCGGACGGAATGAAAACGAGCTCCGCGCCATGCAGACCGAGCATCCGCGCGCCCCTCGGGGAAGTGCCGGTCGTAGCAGATGTAGACGCCGACCTTGCCGACCGCGGTGTCGAACACCGGTATCCCATGTTCCCGGGCCGGAAGTAGAACTTCTCCCAAAAGCCGTTCACGTGGGGGATGTGCGTCTTACGGTACTTGCCGAGATACTTTCCGTCGGCGTCGATGACCGCGGCCGTGTTGTAGTACACGCCGACCTGGTCCTCTTCGTACATCGGGACGATCAGCACCATCGAGTGCTTCTTCGCGAGCTCCTGCATGAGCTTGGTCGTCGGCCCGTCCGGGATCTTCTCGGTGTAGCTGTAGTGCTTGGTGTCCTGGACCTGGCAGAAGTACGGACCGTAGAAGAGCTCCTGCAGGCACATGACCTGCGCGCCCTGCTTCGCCGCATCGGCGATGTACTTCGCGTGTCGCTCGATCATCGAGTCCTTGTTGCCGGTCCAGGCGCACTGGACAAGGGCGGCTTTCACGGTCGTCATTGATGGCTCCCCTGGAAGCGATTCGCGTGCTCGGATGCTAGCCCTTGACGCGGCTAGCATCGAGTGCGGTGCCAGTCGCGATCGCACTTCACGGCGTCAGCGCGGGCTATAAGGGCCCGGTCCTCCGCGATATCGACCTCGAGGTCGGGAACGAGGTGGTCGCGATCGTCGGCCGGAGCGGCAGTGGCAAGACGACTCTCCTCCGTCTCATCGCGGGACTTCTCGAGCCGACCTCCGGCACGGTCGATCTGCTCGGCGTCGCGCCGGCCATTGCGCGCCGGCGAAAACGCATCGGCTTCGTGCCGCAGGACGCGCGTCTTCACCCGTGGCGCACGGTCCGCGAGAACGTGACCCTTCCGCTCGAGGTGAACCGAGCTGCGCGGACCAATGGCCACGTCAGTCCGGATGAATGGGTCGCGCGGATGGGCTTGAGCGACGCGATCGACGCTTATCCGCACCAGCTTTCCGGCGGCATGCGCCAGAGAGTCGCCCTGGCACGATCGCTCGTGATCGACCCCGAGGTGTTGCTCATGGACGAGCCGCTGGCGTCGCTCGACGAGCTCACTCGCGATGATCTGCGCGGCGAGCTCCTCCGGCTCTGGGAAGGCCAGGCGAGGTCGGTGGTCTACGTGACCCACGACATCGAAGAGGCCGTGCTCCTGGCCGATCGCGTCGTCGTCATCGGCGGACGTCCGGCGGCCGTCCGCGGGGAAGTCCGGATCTCGCTCGCACGACCCCGAACGAAGGCGATGCGACGCGAGCCTCTGTTCTACAACCTGGTCGAAGCGGTCCGTAAGCACCTGGAATGACCGCGCGCCGAACCTTTGTCGACCTCGCCGTGGCGCTCGTAGCGATCGCCGGCATCGCGCTGGTCCTCGAGGTCTGGACCAGGGTCATGAGCGTGCCGTCCTATCTATTACCCGCGCCTTCGGCTGTCGGGGCTCGTATGGCGGCCGACGCCGGGCTCCTCGCGCGCGAAGGCGGGGTCACGCTCAGCGAGGCCGCCGCCGGCTTCGTGATCGGGACGAGCGTCGCGTTCGTGCTGGCCACGGTGATGGCCTCGTCGCGCCCCCTCGAACGGACGCTGTTTCCGCTCGCCATCCTCGTAAAGCTCACGCCGATCGTCGCGATCGCCCCGCTCTTCACGCTCTGGTTCGGCTTCGGCACCGCGCCGAAGGTCGCGATCGCCGCGCTCATCACGTTCTTCCCGATGCTCGTGAACTCGTTCGTCGGTCTGCGCTCGGCGGACCTTCAGGAAGTCGCTTTTCTGGAGACCCTTGGGGCCTCCGGACGCGAGATCTTCCGGCATCTGCGGGTGCCGAGCGCGCTCCCCTATCTCTTCTCGGGCGCGCGCATCTCGCTCAATCTGGCGCTCATCGGCGCGGTCATCGGGGAATGGACCGGCGCCGATCGGGGTTTGGGCCGCGTGATCTTCGTGGCGAACGCCAACCTCGACCTGACCATCCTCTTCGGAGCGGTCCTGGTTCTGGCGGCGATCGGAATCGCGGCAAACGCCTTCGTTGGCGCGGCGGAGCGCCGCCTCCTGCACTGGCACCCTATCGCGGTCGCCACGTGAAAGGGCTCGCATTCGTCGCGGCGGTCTTGCTCGTCGCCTGCAACACGCGCGCGGTCGCTCCGTCACCGACACCGGTACCGACCGAGAAGATCACCTTCATGGCGGGTTTCAAACCACAAGCCGATTTGCCGTTTGTCGCCGTCTACGTCGCGCAGGAGAAGGGCTATTTCCACGACCAGTCGCTCGAGGTCGAGATCCAGCACGCGACGTCGGGTGAGCACATCCAGCTCCTCTCCACGAACCGCGTCCAGTTCTCGACCGGTTCCGCGGGGGATGTGATGAAGCGCGTCGCGAGCGCTGGCGTCCCGCTCGTCTCGATCGCACAGATCGGGCAGCGGGACGAGCAGTCGTTCGCGGTACGTGCGGATTCACCGATCCGCACGCTCAAGGATTGGGAGGGCCGGCTCGTCGGGATCAAGTCGACCGTCAGCGCGGACTACCTCGCACTTCTCCAGGTCGGAGGCGTCGATCGATCCAAAGTCCGAGAGGTGACGGTCGGATTCGATCCTCGGGTCCTCGCCGACGGCCGCGTCGACGTCTATCCGGTATTCACGGCGAACGAGCCCGACACGCTCGCGCGGCTAGGGATCCCCGTGCGGCTCTTCGATCCCACGAGCCTCGGTGTCCCTGGCCTCGGTCTGTCGTTCATCACGAATCAGCAGATGGTCGACGCGAAGCCTGACGTGGTCACGCGGTTCCTGCGGGCGTCACTTCGGGGACTCGCCGACGCCATCGCCGATCGGGACTCGGCCATCGATGTGGTGATGAAGTACGCCACCGGCGAAGACCGCGCGCATCAGCGCTACATGCTGGACACCGAGATCGAGGCCGCGCAGAACGACCTGACGCGCGCCAATGGGATCGGCGCGATGGACCGGTCCCGCTACGTCGGCCTGCGCGACTTCCTGCTCCAGTACGGCGGGATCGCGAAGACCGTGGACGTGGATGCCGTCTTCACGGATCGCTTCATCAAGGATCTTTACAAGGAGGGACGTCTCGTCTGGCGCTGAGGTAGCCGCGGCGTCCAGAGATGGCGCGCCATGTCCACGCGCGGTCCGATGAAAACCACGCCCTCGCGACGCAGGCGCGTGCGATGACGGGCGAACGCCGGAAGGCCGTCCGCGTGGACGACTCGATGGAACGGCACCTCGGGATCGTCGCAGTGCCGCAGCGCATTGCCGACGGCCCGAGCGGCCAGTGGGCGACCGGCGACCATTCCCACGAGTCCGTACGTCGCGACACGTCCCGCGGGTATCCGCCGCACGACCGCGTAGACCGCTCGTGGCCATGCTTCGCCGGCCTCGGCTCGCATCATGCCCATACTGCCGCGAGCGGTGCTGACTTCTCGCGATGTTCGCGCTTCGGTGTGGCTTGTGGCCGTCCTGCGGATCGCCCTCGGCCTGGCCGGCCTCCTCACGATGGTCCTCGACCCGCGCGCCCTGCTGCGAAATATCGCCGCCTGGACCTCGCTCGAGGTCGTGGACGGCCGCCCGTGGACGTTCGTTTTCTCGGTCTGGCAGCGGTGGGACGCCCTCTGGTATGAGGAGATCGCGAGGGACGGTTATCACGCCGGCAACAACACCGCGGCGTTCTTTCCGCTCTTTCCTGTACTGAGCCGTGTCGCGTCGCTGCCGTTCCTTGGCAACGTGGTCCTCGGAGAGCTCGCGATCACCACGCTCGCATGCGCGATCGCGTTCGTCCTTCTCTACCGGCTGGCTCGGCTGGACATCGGCCGGCGGGCGGCGACCCTCACGGTGCTTCTCGTCGCGCTTTCTCCTGTCGGGTTCTTCCTGCTCGCGCCGTACACCGAAGCGCTGTTCCTTGCCACGACGGTCGCCTCGTTCTGGCTCGCGCGCACGCGGCATCCCTGGCTCGCTGGGATCGCCGGCGGTGCGGCCGGCCTTACCCGGCTGCAGGGCGGCCTGCTCCTGCTGCCGCTTGGCTATCTCGCCTGGCGTGATCTGCGGGCCGGCGTGCTCACACCGAAGAACGCGCCGGCGTGGATCTTTCCCGCGGTCGGGGTGTTCCTGGCACTCGCGTACCCCCGGCTCGTCATCGGCGAGACCGGATCTCCCTTCGACCTCCAGCAGGCCTGGGGCGCGCGCCTCGCACCACCATGGCAGTCGATCGGCGACGCCGTCGGTCACATCGCTCGAACCGGCGATCCGATCGAAATGCTGAACCTGCTCTCGGTCGTCGGTCTCACGGCCGTCGCTCTCTACGGGTTTCGGAGACTGCCGCTCGAGTACGGCTTGTATGCCCTCGCGTCTCTGGCGCTTCTGTGGCTCCGCGAT
>Ga0209268_1001597_pt1 | contig 11045 bp, 9 predicted proteins | sample GraSoiAngelo_143_FD_185900 | JGI IMG/M metagenome (GOLD analysis project Ga0209268, IMG submission 185900) | Grasslands soil microbial communities from the Angelo Coastal Reserve, California, USA - 14_1009_02_30cm (SPAdes) (version 2) | ecosystem: Environmental > Terrestrial > Soil > Grasslands ... | reverse complement strand
GTCTACTCTACCTATCTGGGCGGGAGCGGCAGCGACGCGGGCTACGGCATCGCGGTGGATGCCGCGGGCGCGGCCTATGTGACGGGCACCACGAGCTCGACTGATTTCACCGCCGGCTGCACCGCCCCCTGCACGGTGCTGGAAGGGACCTTTGGCGGCGTCCAGGACGCCTTTGTGACGAAGATCAACGCGGCGGGCACGGCGCTCGTCTACTCCACCTACCTGGGCGGGAGCAACGACGACGTCGGCCTAGGCATCGCGGTGCATGCCGCGGGCGCGGCGCGTTGTGGTCGTGGGCGGTCCAGTCGATGCTCGAGAAGTACAGCCTATGTGACGGGCATCACGTGGTCGACTGATTTCACCGCCGGCTGCACGGCCCCCTGCACGCTGCTGGATGCGAGCCTGGGCGGCTTCGACAACGCCTTCGTGGCAAAGATCGCCGACATCACGTCCCCGCCCGACGAGCAGTGCCCTCCGAGCGGTGAAGGCGACTGTGAATAGGGCAACGGCAGTGGCGATGTGAATGAAGGTGATGGAGACAACATCTTGAGCTACGGCGTCTTTAAATCAATGGGACCGTAACCACCCGGCCCTTTGGAACGCCCCGCTTTTACTTGAATTTTGTCAGCACCCTGGAGGCGAACAGTTCCAGCGTACGGAAGGCCTCCTGGTCGGTCGAGCCGCCGAAATTGATCTGCATCGACGGCTCGATCGCGCCGAAGGTGTCGACGCAGGCGCGGATCTGAGCCGCCACGTCCTCCGGCGTGCCGACGAATGCGCCGCCGCCGGCGACGATCTTGTCCGGCGTGGTGGCAAGGATGCTGGCGACCATCTTGTCATAGCCCGGATACTGGTCCGAGGATTTTCCCCGCCAGGACTGCACCGCGTCGGCGAAGGTCTCCAGGTAGCGCTTGCAGATGCGCTCGAACCCGCTCTGTGCCTCGGCGCGCTTCTCGGCGACGTAGGCGAACTGCGCCACCTGCACGTGCTCGGCGCCCGGCTTGTGGCCCGACTCGGCCCATACCTTGCGGTACATCCGCACGAGCTCCTGCAGCTGACCCGGCTTGCCGGCGTACGGCACGATCATCAGGTTGAAGCCGTTGCGCGCCGCGTAGACGAACGACTCCTCGGTCGAGATGGCGGCGATCCAGACCGGCGGGTGCGGCTTCTGCACGACGCGGGGCATTAGATGGACATCTTCGAGGTTCCAGTATTTGCCCTTGGCCGTGACTCTCTCCTCGGTCCACATCCGCCTGATCATGCCGATCGCTTCCTCGAAGCGCTCCCGGCTCTCCGACATCGGCACGCCGTAGACCTCGAACTCCTTCGGCAGGAAAGCGCGGCCAAAGCCGGCGTCGAGGCGGCCCTGGCTCATGTTGTCGAGCATCGCGAGGTCGCCGCCGAGGTGCGCCGGATGGTGAAACGCCGGGATCACCGCGCCGGTGATGAGGCGGATGCGCCTGGTGCGCGCCGCCACCGCCGACAGGAACACGCAGGGATTCGGCGAATGCCCGCCGTAATCGTAGAACGAGTGCTCGACCGTCTTGATCGAGCTGTAGCCGAGCACGTCGGCGCGCTCGGCGATGCGCAGGCACTGCTGGTAATAGTCCGCAGTGGTGCTGTCCTGCGGGCGGAAGGAAGGGAAAAAGTTAAGCCCGAATCGCATCGCGGGCGCTCTCCAGCAACGAGGCGCGCATCAGGAACGACTTGTGCCGCGCCGGGTCCTCGGCAGTGCGGCGCAGCTCCTCGAAGCGCTTCTCCCGCTGCGCGGGGTCGCGCTCCTCGAGCTGCTTCTTGTTCGCCACGGTCTGCTCCTGCACGTATTTGATGTTCAGAGGCCTTCGTCTTCGTTCATACGCATCCAGCTTCGATTCATCGCCGCCGAGCAAATTCGCCAGATCCCAGGCCTCGTGGATGCCGCAGTTGAGCCCGAGCCCGCCGATCGGGTTGTTGACGTGCGCCGCGTCGCCGCAGAGAAATACTCTTCCCTTGCGGAACTGCTTTGCAACACGTTGATGCACGCTGTACAGGTTCAGATGCAGCCAATCCGCATTCTGGGCGTAGCAACGCGCAAGGCGGGCACGGACTGAATCGTCTGACAAAGCCTCCTCATCGGTCTCGTCGGGCCGGGTGTTGAACACCGCGCGCCAGCGGCCCTTGAGGTCGTCTCCGGCCACCTTGAAGAGGTTGGTCCATTCGTCCGGATCCGCCATGTAAGTACGCAAGCAGCAGCCGAGCTCGGCCTGAAAATCGAACTTGGTGGTGATGACGAGAAACCTTTCGGGCCAGGTATAGCCCTCGAATTCGATGTCGAGGCCCTTGCGCAGCGTGCTGCGTCCGCCGTCCGCGGCGATGACGTAATCGGCAAGGAGTTCGCCGTTTTCGGTTTCGATCTTTACCTGCTTGGAATCCTGTGAAACACCCGTGACCCGCGAACCGAGAATGACTTCGGCATCGGCCATGTCCCGCAGGCGCCCGATGGCCATGTTGGCGAGCTTGTGCTGCTCGGTCTGCACCACCATCGGATAGGCGGTCTCGCCGCGCAGCCGGCTGAAGTCGAACTCGGCGATCAGCCGGCGCGTGGGCCGGTCCCAGAACTGGAACGTGCGCGCAACGAGGCCCTGCGCGATGTACTCGTCGATGAGGCCGAGCTGGGCGAGGATCTCGAGCGTCGGCGGCTGCGTGGTCGAGGCGCGCGGGCTGTCGTCGATTCTCTCCTGCGCCTCGAGCAGCGTTACGCGGTGACCGAAGCGCGCGCAGGCCAGCGCAGCGACAGAGCCGACCGGTCCCGCGCCGACCACCAGGATGTTGCGCCGTTGCATTTCGAGCGGCGATTATACTGAGCCGGTGCGCGCTCTGATTTTCATCGCCGCTCTCTTCGCTACCCAGGCCCTGGCGCAGCAATGGCCGCAAAAGCCGGTGCGGCTGGTCGTGCCGTTCCCGCCCGGCGGCGTCACTGACAGCATCGCCCGCATCACGGTCGACTGGCTCGCGCCGCGGCTCGGGCAGCCGGTCATCGCCGAGAACAAGCCCGGCGCGAGCGGCGCGATCGCCGCGGAATTCGTCGCGCGCTCGGCGCCCGACGGCTACACGCTTTTCATGGCGGCCTCGCCGCAGCTTGCCATCGTCCCCCACGTCCAGAAGATCCCGTACGACCCGGTCAAGGACTTCGCCCCCGTATCGATCGTCGGCGCGAGCGCCTTCGGCCTCGGCGTGAACGACAGGCTGCCGCCGAAGTCGCTGGCCGAGTTCGTCGATTACGTGAAAGCCCGTCCCGGGCAGCTGAACTTCGCCTCTCCCGGATCCGGGACCGTGGGCCACCTGACGATGGCGCTGTTCCTCGCACGAGCCGGGCTGAAGATGGAGGCGGTGCTGTACAAGGGCGGCGGACCTGCGATGCTCGACGTGCTCTCCGGGCAGGTGCCGGTCTACTTCGGCAACCTCAACGAATTGATTCCCCACCTGGCAAGCGGCCGCATCCGCGTGCTCGCCGTCTCGGGCGGCAAGCGTGCGTCGCAGCTTCCCGATGTGCAGACGGTCGCCGAGCAGGGTTATCCCAGGTTCCGCACCGGCGCAGGAGATCGTCGAGCGCGTGGCACGCGAGATCGCGCTCGGGTGCAGGGACGCCGGCTTCGTCGGCCGGCTCGACCGGATCGGCGTCGACGCGGTGTGCAGCACGCCGGCTGAATTCGCGGGCGCGATCCGGCAGGACCTCGAGCTCTGGAAGGAGGCGGTGCGCGCCGCCGGAATCCAATGAGCCTGCGCCTCGCGATTCCCGACCTGATTTCACCGTCCTATTTCCCCGCCATCGCCGCGGTCGAGATGGGATTCTTCGAGAAGGAAGGCTTCGCGGCGACGCTCGAGCTGCTCTACCCAGTCACCAGGACCTACGAAGAGCTGCGCGAGGGGCGGCTGGATTTCGTCGGCGGCGCCGCGCATGCGGCCCTCTATGCATTCAAGGACTGGAAGGGCGGCAAGCTGCTCTGCGCGCTCGCGCAGCACATGTACTGGTTCCTGGTATTGAGAAAGGACATCAATGCAAGGCGCGGAGATTTGTCGGCGGTCAAAGGCTTGCGCATCGGCGCAGCGCCCGGGCCGGTGGACGGCCTGAAGCGCATGCTGCAACGCGCGGGCATCGACCCGGCACGCGACGTGAGCATCGGACCGGTGCCGGGCGCTGCCGGAGAAAAAGCGTCCTTCGGGCTGATGGCTGCCCAGGCGCTCGAGGCAGGCAAGATCGACGGCTTCTGGGCGAACGGCATGGGCGCCGAGGTCGCGGTTCGCAACCGCATCGGCACGCTCGTGCTCGACGCACGCCGTGATGGCAGCAGCGAGGTCAAGGGCTATACGTTTCCGGCGCTGGTGACCACCGAAAAACAAGATCCGAAGGCCGCTGCGGCGGCGATACGCGCCGTTGCCGCTGCACAAAAGGCACTGAAAGAAGACCCGGACCGGGCTACCGCGGTCGGCAGGAAGCTCTTCCCGCCGACCGAGGCCGGGCTGATCGCCGAGCTGATCCGGCGCGATCTGCCATTCTATGACCCGGCGATTTCAAAGCAGACGGTCGCATCGATGAACCGCTTTGCCCAGGACATCGGCCTGCTCTCCGGCCAGGTTGCCTATGAAAATGTAGTGTGGAAACCATGAGGCTCGGCGGGAAAGTCGCGATCGTCACCGGCGCGGGCAGCGGCATCGGCAAGGCGCTGGCGACGCGCCTAGCGAAAGACGGCGCGGCCGTCGTTATCGCCGATCTTCGCAATCACGACGTCGCGGCTGGCGAGATCGCCAAGGTGACCGGCGCGAAGACGCTGGGCTTGAAGGTCGATGTTTCGGTTGAAAGCGATGTCGAGCGGATGGCGGCCGAGACCGTGAAAGCGTTCGGCCGCATCGACATCCTGGTCAACAACGCCGCGATCTTCAGCGCGCTCGAGCTGCGTCCTTTCGAGCGAATCGACGCCGACGAGTGGCGCAGGGTGATGGAGGTCAACACGCTCGGCGTGTTCCTCTGCTGCCGGGCTTGCGTGCCCTACATGCGGGCCGCCGGCGGCGGCCGCATCATCAACCTGGCTTCCGGCGCGCCGCTGAAGGGCGTGCCGCTGTTCCTGCACTACGTCGCCAGCAAGGGCGCGGTGATCGCGATGACGCGCGGGCTCGCGCGCGAGGTCGGCAAGGACGGCATCACCGTGAACGCGCTGGCTCCGGGGTTCACGCTCTCCGAGGGAGTAATGAAGCACTCCGCCCATCTCAAGCAGGGAGAGATCTCCAAGAGGACGCGCGCGATCCAGCGCGATGAAAAGCCCGAGGACCTGGCAGGCGCGGTGAGCTTCCTCGCCAGCGACGACGCCGCATTCATGACCGGCCAGACCATGGTGGTCGACGGCGGCTCGGCGATGATCTAGCGCGCGATGAGCTCGCCTTCCTCTTCCTGCTGCAGCGCGAAGATCGAGGTATAGCCCTTCGACCAGTCCGGCGGCACGAGGCAGGGCTGCGGATCATGGTGCGCGAAGAGGGCGCGCTTGCCGCGCAGCATGAACTGGTCGTGCTTGGGCTTGATCGGGTTGACGGTATAAGGAAACGCGTCGGCCGAAGTCATCGTGTTCAGCAGCAGCGGGCGCCCCAGGTCCGACTCGTTCTTCGGCGAGGAATGCAGCGTGCGGCAGTTGTGGATGGTCAGCGAGCCGGCCGGGCCGGTGATGTACACGGTCTTCGACGTATCGAGCCGAGCGACATCCGCTGCCGACAGGCAGCCGGTCCAGTTGCCCTTGCCGTCATATTGCGAAAGCATCGGATCGAGCAGGTGGCTTTTCGGCAGCACCGCGAGCGGGCCCTGCTCCATGCCGCAGTCGTACAGGTAGGTCCCCACCGTCAGCGGCGAATAGTTGGTGTGCGGCCAGAAGCTGATGTCGTAGTGCCATTTCACCTCCTCGCCGCCCTGCGCCCATTTGAAATTCAGCTTGGAGTGATGGAACTTCACGTCGGGGCCGACCAGGTCGGCGACGATGTCCGGCAGGACCGACTTCAGGCAGTAATCCCAGAACACCGGGTGCTGCTCCACGGGGTTCGAAACGCGGCGCAGCCGCGGCGCATCCGGGCGATGCTTGGGCTCCAGGTCGAAAATCGCGTCCGATTGCGTCACCTTGCGGCTGCGCTCGACCAGCTCCTCGGTGGCGGCGCGCAGCCGCGCGATCCATTCGTCGCTGATCGCGCGCTCCAGGTAAAGATAGCCCTCGCTGAAATACTGCTCGCGCTGGGCCTGTGTCAGCACCTTCGGTGGAATCGCAAGAACCTGCTCGGGAGTCATAGCTTAGTTCCTTTGCGGACATTAGATTACCCCCAATCCGGCCAGGCAAGCGGCACGCCTTCGCCGAGCAGGCTCGCCTGGAAGCGCTCGAGCAGCCCGGGTCGCTCCCGCACCGCCGCAGGCGTGACATGTTGGTCCAAGGCAAAGGCAGCCACGGCGCCAGCCGCCTCGCCGATGTTCCACTCGACCGGATGCAGCCGGTAGCAACCGTTGGTGATGTGCGTCGTGCCGATATTCTTCGCACCGGCTAGCAGATTCTCCATGCGCACGGGAATCAGGGCACCCAGCGGAATCTGGAACGGCCTGGTGCGGCAGCTCGCGCCGACGTCGTCCGGCCCGGAGCGATGGATGTCGATCGGATACCAGCCCACGCCGACAGAGTCTGCAAAATGCGCCGCGCGCGGCCCCTTCTGGTGATGCGCTGACACCTCCTGCTCGACTATGGTCTTCTTCGCCCGGATGCGCCGCGATTCGCGGATGTAGGGATGCTTTGACAGCCCGTCCGCGCTGCCCATGACATCCGGCCGCAGGCGGATCTCGGGAGCACCCATCTCGGTCTGCAACCAGTACAGGAATCCCAGGCTGACGCGCTTGGCGTCCTGCAATGCGCTCACCGCCTCGGTCGGGGTGCAGCCGATGAGGCTTCGATCCCGGTAGTCGTTTCCCGGCCAATTGAACATGGTGATTTCGTGCGGACTGCAAACCAGACGGCGGTACGTCCATAAACCGCCTTTGGTGCCGGGCATCTGGTCATAGAGGCGGTATTCAAGCCAGCCGCTCTCCTCGCCGTAGATCTCGCCGCCGTGCACTTCGATCCTGAGGCTGTAGGGCTGCGAGTCCCGGTAGTGCTCGTATTTTCCCGGCTTCGCAATGACGTGGCTCTCGCCCTTCGGCCGGCGCTCGCAGGCAAAGGTATAGGTGAAGCTCTGCACGCAATGCGGCTTGGGCTCCTTGGGCTGCGCTTGCGGCTCACCGGTCTGCGCGATTGTCTCGGCGCCGACCACGTACTCGGCGCCGCTGAGCGGCAGGAGATCGCCGAGCTCCGTCGCATCGATCACCGTCTCCGGGTGGAAACGAACCAGCTTGCCGTCGTCAAGTCCCAAGCAGAGCACGGCCGTGATGCGAGCTCGGTCCGTGCTGACGCCGACCGCTTTCATCCTGCGGTAAATCGACACGGAAGGAGGAAGCATCTGTTCGATCACGCGAAGCGCCACGTGCGGCTCGAACGCCAGCCGCGAGACCCAGCAGTTGCCGGGATTCGGCGTGCCGTAGTGGCGGCGGATCGAGTTGCGCAACGCGTAGTAGCTGCGGGTACCGCCGAAATTCTCGATGTGCTCGTGCTCGTCGAGGGCCGAGACGCCCTGCGAAGTCATCTGGCCGCCGAGCCAGTCGGTTTCCTCGATGAGCGCCACGCTGCGCCCGCGCCGCGCCGCCGCGAGCGCGGCTGCGACGCCGCCGGTGCCGCCGCCGGCGACCAGGATTTCGCAGCTCACATCGCGCACCGGTTCGTGCCGGGGGACCGGCACCACCGCGACGCGCATGACGTCGACTACTTCATCATGGTGTTCGGCAGCCACAGCGCAATTTGCGGAAATGCGACGACCAGCCCGAGCGCGATGACCTGCAGGCCCATGTAAGGCCAGATCGAGCCGAAGATGTCGCCGAGCGTGATGCCCGCCGGCGTTACGCCCTTCAGGTAGAAGGCGGCGGGTCCGAAAGGCGGCGAGATATACGAGATCTGCATGTTCATGCAGAAGAGCACGCCCATCCACACCGGGTCGAAGCCGAGCGCGAGCACCACCGGGACGAAGATCGGCGCCGTGAGGAGCAGGATGCCGATCCAGTCGATGAAGCAGCCGAGGATGATCCACACGATCTGGATCAGGACCACCACGCCGAGCGGGCCGACCGGCAGCCCGGCGAGCGCGTCCTGGATGAGCTTGGTGCCGCCGGCGAGCGTGTAGACGCCAATGAGCGCAGACGAGCCGAAGAACAGCCAGTAGAGCATCACCGTCACCTTGGCCGTGTCCTCGGCCGCCTTGCGCAGCTTGTCCCAGCCAAATTTGCCGTTCCACCACATTGCGACTACCGCGCCCAGCACCCCGACACCGGCGGCCTCGGTCGGCGTCGCCCAGCCGAGGTACAGCGAGCCGAGTACGCTGAACGCGACTAGGCCGGGAAGAATTAATTCTTTAAGTAATGCAACTTTGGCACGCAGCGGGATGGCCAGCTCGGCTTCGCTCGCCGGCGGCGCGAAATCCGGCCGCTGCCGACAGCGGACGATGATGTAGGCGATGTACATCGCGGCCAGCATCAGCCCCGGAATCACGCCAGCCATGTACAGCTGACCGATCGACACGCCGGCCGTGAGGCCGTACATGATGAACACCACGCTCGGCGGGATCAGCGTCGCGAGGCCGCCGCCTGCGCAGATGCAGCCGAGCGCCAGCTCCTTCTTGTAGCCGCGCGCCAGCATCGCCGGCAGCGCGACTACGCCCATCGTGACGATCTCGGCGCCGATCACGCCGACCATCGCGGCCATCAGCGCGCAGGAGATGATGACCGCCACCGCCAGGCCGCCCGGCATGCGCCCGGACCAGACATGCGCCGCGCGGAAGATCGCCTCCGCGATGCCGGCGCGCTCCAGCACGCAGGCCATGAAGATGAACAGGGGCACCGAGACGAGCACGTAATTGCCCATCAGGGTGAACACGCGGCCCACGATCAGGGTCAGGCCGGGCCAGCCGAACAGCACCACGGCGAAGAACACCGCGACCGCGCCGGTGGCGAAGGCGAGCGGCAGCCCGGTGAGCAGGATGACGACGAATACCGCGACGAACAGGAAGCTGATCAGCTCGATGCTCACGACGCGCGGCTCTTGGGCCGCGCGATGCCCAGGTCTCTCAGGAGGTTGGCTATGCCCTGCAACAGGAGCAACACGCCGGCGACCGGGATCGCGAACTTGACCGGCCAGATGCGCGGGTTCCACGGCGTGCCGGTGCCCTCGCCTTCGAGGAAGGATCCCCAGGCGAGCGTGCTGCCGACCCAGATCAGCCCAGCGACATAGATGAAGAAAAAAACGAACGTGAACAGGTCAAGCTTGGCGCGGACGCGCGGCGACAGGCGGTCATAGATCACGTCGATGCGCACGTGGCGGCGATGCGCGAGCGCATAGCCGCCGCCGATGACATAAGCGACGGCCGAGAGGTAGATGGTGGTCTCGTTGGCCCACAGCGTCGCCTGGCCGAACATGCCGCGCGCGAAGACCTCGTACAGCACGGCGACGACGACAGCGAGGATGGAGAGCGCAAAGAAGCGCCCCACCCGGCTGTTGATGCGATCTACGGTGTCGCAGTAGCGATCGGCGAGCGGCACCGGCTCAGCCGTCAAGCAACGACCCCGAGCTCCTTCAGCCAGGCGAGCTGCGAGTCATAGGCCTGCTTGGCGAGCGGCGTCTTCTTCGACCACTCCTCCCAGGTCCTTTGCGCGAGGGCGCGGATCTTGACCATCTCGGACTCCGGCCACTGCGCCGCCTTGATGCCTTTGGCGGCGAGCTCTCTCACCACCCGCAGGTCGTCCACCGCGACCCGCTGCACCTGGTCCCAGGTCCATTCGCGCACCGCGGTATGCAGCAGCGCCTTGAGATCGTCGGGCAGCTTCTTCCACGCGTCCATGTTGACCGCGAACTCCTGGATCGGCATGGAATGGAACAGCTTGGTCGGATACTTGGCGATCTCGTGAAAGCCCATGCGCTGGTTCATCGACACGGTCGCCCAGTCGGCGGCGTCGACCACGCCCTTGTCGAGCGCCGAGTACACCTCGCCGCCGGGCAGCACCACGATCGACGCGCCGAGCTTGGTCAGGATCTCCGCGGTCATGCCTTGCGGCGAGCGGAACTTCACGCCCTTGAAGTCTTCCATCCGCGCGATCTGTTTTTTCGACACGATGGACTCGACGCCCCACCAGCTCACTCCCACCGGATAGACGTTGTACTTGGCATACGCCGAGCGCAGCATGCTGAGCCCGCCGCGGTGATAGAACCAGGCCTCCGCCTGCCAGGGATGCTGGTAGCCGAACACGAAATCGCTGATCACCGCGAGGCCGGCGTCCTTGCCGGTCCAGTAGCCTGGCCACGAGGCCTGTGCCTGCAGCACACCCGCGCTGACCGCATCCAGGGATTCGAAGACTCCGGTGACCGAACCCGCGGCGAACGGCTGGATCACCAGCCTGCCGTTCGATGCCGCCTTGACGCGCTCGCAGAAATCCTCGAAGCACTTGTGGGTCAGCTCCGCCGCGCTCCACAGCGTCTGGGCGCGCCAGGTCGTTGCCTGCTGCGCGCGCACAATCGCCGGCGCGCCGGCAATGGCGCCGCCGGCGCTTGCGACCGCGGCCGCTTTCAGGAACTTCCTTCTGGATGCAGCCATGGCTTTCCCCTCCTCCAAGTGGAAATGTTTACGTATTAACATATCATGGGACCATGCCCAAGCTGCTATCGAACGAAGCCATCGCCGCGTTCAAGCGCGACGGTTTCTATTCTCCGGTGCGCGTCATGTCCGCGGCCGATGCGCAGAGATACCGCAGGGCGCTCGAAGCGCACGAGGCGCTCGCCGGCAAGCCGCTGCAGGGCAACTGGCGGCACAAGACGCACCTGCTCTTCACCTGGGCGGACGAGCTGGTGCACCACCCGAAGATTGTCGATGCGGTAGAGGACCTGATCGGGCCGAACATCCTGTGCTGGACCACC
>Ga0209268_1001585_pt1 | contig 11077 bp, 11 predicted proteins | sample GraSoiAngelo_143_FD_185900 | JGI IMG/M metagenome (GOLD analysis project Ga0209268, IMG submission 185900) | Grasslands soil microbial communities from the Angelo Coastal Reserve, California, USA - 14_1009_02_30cm (SPAdes) (version 2) | ecosystem: Environmental > Terrestrial > Soil > Grasslands ... | reverse complement strand
TACATGTTCAAAGACAAAGCCTCCGGACAGTCCTTGGCGCAGGCGTTTGATGCCGTGGCCGTAGCGACGAGAAATGGACAGACGCCCGCGAACCAGCCCTGGTTAGAGAATCAGCTGCCGGGGTCTGGTGCCGGTTGCGGTGCGGGTGGGGCGAACATTTCCGCCACGGCTTGTCTCGTAGCAGGCAATGGAGCAGCATTCCTCAATAATAACGTTTCGAATCTTTTCCTGAGCATGGACTTTGCCCGGCTGGGGCTCGGACTGCCGGAATATACGAACACACAGGTGCTCGACCTCTTTGTGCGCGCCAGCCGGGACAAATCGAACTACAACGCTTTGGTCCTGACGCTGCGCAACAATAGCTGGCACGGACTGTTCTTCGACTTCAACTACACGTTTTCCAAGTCGCTCGACACGGTTGGCGCTGTTCAGAACGACGCCCGCTACTATTCGTCCAGTTATAATACACGCCTGGACTACGGGCCATCGTTCTTCGACCGGCCGAACGTCTTCAACGCTATCTTCAATTATGATCTGCCGTTCGGAAAAGGGCGTTTCACCAACCACCATTCCTTCATTAACAGAGTCACCGGCGGGTGGTACGCGGCGGGAATCTTCCGGAAGAGCAGCGGTGTTCCGGAACTGGTGACCGTGAGCGGCCAGCCGTTTGGCGGAGGAATCATCTTCGCTACCCCTTCGGGTATGCTCCCAACCGTGCCAGTAGATTCCCTGGGCGGCGGCAGCATCCACGGCGGAGTCAACGGGAGCACCGTCAACACGCCTTTGGGTCCTCAGAGTGTCGGTACCGCAGGCGATCCGAAGAACAGCGGCACCGGCCTGAACTATTTCGCCGACCCCGGCGGGGCCTTCCTGAAGTTCCGTCCGACGCTTCTTGCTACAGACACAAACGATGGGCGAAACAGTCCGTTGCGCGGCCTTAGCTTCTGGAACCTGGACACGCGCTTCGGGAAATCGACCGCTATAACCGAGCGGGTCAAGGTGGAGTTTTCCGCCGACTTCTTCAACATCTTCAACCACGCGAATTTCCTGGATCCTTCTTTCGATACGACGAATCCAGCGACTTTCGGCGTAATCAACACGCAGCTCATTCCAGCCGACCGCATCTCCGGCGCACGCTGGATTCAGCTCGGGTTCCGGATCGATTTCTAAACGATCCCGAGCGCATCAAGAGGGGAAAGGCTGGTTGCGTCTTTTCTCATGTGCGACTGGGAGGGCTGCACCCCCGGCACGATCGGGCTGCCTAATCCGAACCAACGTAGCGTCGCGAAAATACACAGGTACACCGGGCGGGCGGTCGTCCGGGAGAGAATCTTGGCGCTCGGGGGGTGAGGGAGAACCTGGATGGGACAGTCGTCGCGACAGGGAATCGCACTATTTTCGGTGCGGATAGAATTTTGGCGAAGCACAAAGGATGATGAAGGTGGATCAGTTCGCTTAGCGAAAAACCCGTACATCATCGTCCGAGGATACTGGAGGCCGGACTCAACCTGCCAGGTGTAAGCAAGGCCCACTTGACGGTTGCCTTTCCTTACATCTCAGGTCACGTGTCTTCGTGAAAGCTGCATGCGGGACAACCGCACGTGCAGTTTGGGCGGCGGACGGAGGCCAGCGCGCAAGCGCGCCTCCTCCGACCCGACTGTGCCCAAAGAAAATTGTGCCAGCTTAGGGGTCACCCCCTTTTGGCGCGATCTAGGTACAAGTTAGGTACAACTAAGAGGGGGGAAATAACGCTTCTTGCCCCGTAAGCGACGCCAGATAAAGCGTTTATGGGATTCAGATGCCTGGTTCGGGACCAGGAGGTCGATGGTTCAAATCCATTCGCCCTGACCACTTATCTCTCTTGAATCAGACACTTGCAGCCATTTCCAAAACTTGCGCTGTTTCTCATCATCGTGTACAGACTGAAGCACGTTAGCCAGGGCCAGGTATGATCGCTTGCCTTCCGGTTTGGCGAATGGAATAATCCGCCCATGATTATTGGCGACCGCCTTCGCGTACTCCGCGAAGAAAAGAAACTCTCCCAAGGTGATGTTGAAAAGCGCACTGGCTTACTTCGCTGTTACATTTCCCGCGTCGAAAATGGCCATACCGTTCCTGCTGTTGAGACGCTGGAAAAGCTGGCGCGTGCTTTCGAGGTCCCTCTTTATCAACTCTTTTACGAAGGCGACCAGCCCCCTGAGTTGCCAAATCTGCTCAAGCAAAGATCGGCAGAGAAAGACGCTTGGGGTAGCTCAGGAAGAGATGCGCGATTTCTGAGCAAGCTTCGTCGTCTTTTGGGCAAGTCAAGCGATGAAGACCGCAAGCTGATTTTGCACATGGCCCAGAAGATGGCGAGCCGCTAGAGCACCAGCTATCTCTTGGCTTTCGCCAACAGTTCCTTCCACTTGTCTTCCGGCACTTTGTAGGGATATTTTGCGTTGTTCCACCTCACTTCTTCTATTCGCTTAGTCCTTTCGAGCGCCTTCACATACTGGAGTCTAGTGAGTGGTTTCGGGTCCTCCTCAAATTCCACAAAGAATAAGCCTCTGTCTAACTCCCGTAGAAATGCACACTCAACCATCGCCCGCAGAGCATCTTTCGGGACCCCATACGATCTTGCGTAGCTGGTCAGCTCACACCAAAGCGTCATGAGAACGCCCGCGCATGCCGTTTCCAGACATAGCACATCCAAGCCTTGCTCGCAGACCGAGCTTTGCTCCCCATTCGGGCTTTGCTCGATGTCCAAGTCCTGCTCAACATCCAAACCTAGCTCGGCATCCGAGTCTTCGGTGAAATCCAAGATGCATTGGCAAAGGCTGGTTTCCGGGCATTTCAGGGCAGACATACGGTTCGCAGACATACACGCTCCCGCTGGGTGGGATATGTTCCACTTCGGAACACTCTGATGCGTGGATACGCTCTATCGGCCAGGCGTGTCTAGTCGCGTAGATTGTGTAGGGTGTTTAGTAAGTCTCGAATGATGTAGAAGTACGATACTAAGTGAGTGCGTTACGAACGGCGTATACTGCTAGCTCCGCCAGCGAGTGGAAATTCAAATTCTTCATAACTCTTCTCCGGTGCGTTTCAACTGTCTTAACACTTATTCTCAGAATCGACGCAATCTCCTTGTTGCTCTTGCCTTGTGCGAGGAGGCGCGTGACTTCAATCTCGCGGGGGCTTAATTGTTCCATAACATTTTGCCCAGGATCGCCGCGTGGCTTCGAAACTGGGCCGTGATTCGTCGTATCGCCCCGAGCGACCAGGAAGAACTCGAAACTCGTTCGCGGAGTCGTTTCGACAGTGACATTGCCCACATGAGTCGTATTCCCTGCCCCATCTTGAAGGGAATCAGATTCACAATCCATCGCCCTACATCCCGACGAGCGGGCACCTTCGCTATGACCTCCAACCCGAAGATAGGTTCCCCGGTTATGAGAACGTGGCGCATAGCTTCTTCCATCGGGCAAGCAACGACATCGAGAACCTCTGGAACCGTCTTCCCCTTATGGTCTTCGGGCGCGAGATTGTCCATCGCGGCCCAAGCGTTGTTTACGACGACGATGCGGAGGTCACGGTCACAGACACCCACACCAACCGATGAGGAGTCAAACACGGCGTTCAATAGCTGCTGCACTAGTTCATGGGATGCAGGCCCGCGTTTCGTCCCAGCGTCAGGCATTGGCTCTCCTTGAATAAGTGGCCACCAACGTCAGAGGGGCGAGTGCCACAGTGTATGACTGTACTATAGAATATATATCACGGAAGAGAGAAGACAAAGACAGGTTATAACCCTGAATAGACTATGCATGCTAGTAGGCCACTTGCTAGTCATCTATTATGCCTGTACACTGGCCCACGCAAGACTCTGAAATCTCACTCGGAGAGGCCATGTTCACTGAACGTCAGATTTTTCGCTGCCAAAATCGTGCGTGTGGTTGCGAAATGGAAGTCACCAAAACGCCAGTCGAAACCAAGGCCAACCCCAGATGCTTCTGCGGCACGGAAATGAAGAAGTCTTATAGACCGCCAGTTTTCCGAACGCTCGATCCCGATGATGAGCTTGTCAGCCGTTTTGAAGCGGATCGAAATTTAGCTCAATAGCCCCGCCCTCAGAATGGAAAGCCGGTGCCACTCATCAGCGTAATTTTCCCGCTCGCCGTTCTCTTGGCTGGAGCATGGCTCCTCCACGATGGAGTTTCAGCTAGGGACCTCTTGCACTTGCAAATAGAGATCATTGCCGGTGCTACTCTCCTGTCTGCCGGGGTTGTAACCTCCGTGCTCCTGCTAAGAGGTTGGATAAAGTGGAAACGAGAATTAGGGAAATATAGAGAAGGATAGCGCGTCATTTCCACTTCGACCGCGCAATGCGTTTCAACTCCTCTGTGATCTCCCGCATGCTAGCAAGCAATTCGCGCATTAGGCGGGTCGCAACACCCTCGCTAATCAGAGTGCGCGCAGGCTCAGCCGGTGGCAGCGCCCTCCGCAGCGGTACGATCCAGACGAGCATTGCAATATCAAAGGCGACCACGCGCATGGAGACCCACCAATGGAAGTACCTGCTCATCCACTGTTGCATGAACGTGTTGTTGATGACCTGAAAGCAAGAATAGGCCCCAAGCCCAATCACGATGTTTCGTTCCACGGGACCCAACACGGCCATATACCTTGCACCGAAAGCGACGAGCGCAACAAGAATGAACGCAAACGCTATTTCGAGCGCTCGCTCAGACGACAGGACAAAAGTGGTGAGGGGGGAAGAGCTGGCCCTGAATGCTGTGACTGCGGCGTAGCCGAGGGCAACCGCAGCAATGGAGATGAGAATCTTCCGAACCAACGGCCAGATTGCCGGATAAGACCCCAAGCTAGTCCAGCACAGTTCCGCAACGACGAGGGCGCGAGCGAGCAGGACAACCACTGACGCAAACCAATACGTGTACCACGCCGGAATGGACCTGTAACCCCATTCTCGATAAACCAACCATACGACGGTGACTTCCACGACGAGAAATACAACGTAAAGACTGAAAAATGGGAGCCGCCTGAAGAGGCGTCGGTAAAATACCAGGGCGCAAAGCAAAAACTTCAACCCTATGCCTAGCCCCCAGAGCAGGCTTTCTGGGAGGGTTAAGTTCATGTGGAACGGATGGTATCACGAGTATTTACGACTGTCTCAGAATGGAGTCCACAAATTCCACATTGCCGGAATTCTCGAAGGTGGTGAGCATTGATCGAACTCGGAACGCGAGGGTTGCCACGATCTCCGTCAACTGGCGAAGCTCGTGAATGGAAATTCCAACCGTTCTCAGTCGTAACCACGCCAAGGCGCACCAGCAGTAGTATGCAAATTCAATTTTTATGCGGTGCCATTCGAGTTGTGCAAATATGTTGAGTTCAGGCGAATGAATAATGACCTGACCGTAAATTCGGTGGCCCCTGCGAAAGTCTTCATGCACACGATGAAGGTAGTCCTGCACGATTTGAAATTCTGGCTCTTTCCGCCTAAATCGCACGTCCTCCCAGACATTTGAACGGTTCTGTTGTTCCACTGCCTCCCAGAGTGTCCTCTCGACATCGGTGAAGGATTTGTAGTGCCGGGGGACAGGTTGTGACGCTATGCGACGCTTGATGCCTCTTTGGGTGCGTAGGAGAAAGAGCAGTGAAAAGGCGAGAAGGACCGCGAGAGAAATGGATGCCATAACCACTCCGGGCACGTCACTATGAAAAGACTGCCTTTCTTATAACACGCGGCATGGGACTTGTCATGCCATTAAACACCAGAATAGAGACGCGCACCGCAGCGGCTCCCTCGCTGCCACGGTGCGCGATCCTACAGTGCTATGCCGGTAGGCACAACGCTGGCGGTTTCGGCGGGAATGGTGGTGGAGGGTTCCCGTCCGCTACATACCACGGAAACGGCGGCGGTGGGTTCCCGTCCGCAACCAGCTTATGCCGATCTACCAGCGTTGCCCCGGCTACTGCGAGCAGACCTACTGCAAGGAACGTAACAACGAGTAAGCGTTTCATGTTCTTTTCCTCCGAATCGATTTGAATTTAGGCGGGCGTATGCCGCGCCGGTCTGACGATGCCTTATAACCTGACCGGCACGCAGCTATTTCTTGTCTGAGGGGATCGGAATTACGGACAACAAAAGAGCCCCGCCCACCTTTCCTCTTCCTTTCGGAGGCTCGTACGGTCTGTCGAAGGTCACTTGGACGCTGTAGGCTGTCTAACAACCGCCGTCTTAACACACTGTAATTTTGTGGCTGCAGGCGCACTTCGCGTCCGAACGCTTCTATCGACTTCTACAGGTCGGGCGCAACAGGTTTAGCATCAATCGCTTAGGAGCCACAGAATTTCATAGATTTCAATAAGGCGCGGAATCTGGTTCGGGACCAGGAGGTCGATGGTTCAAATCCATTCGCCCCGACCAATTCTTTTAGGGTCCAGCAATTTACAGAACTGGAGTCCAAACTTGCATCGGAGTCGCTTGCCGATTTGCCCACGCGTAGTAGGGAATGAAGGTCAGCGGAACCCGCCGGGTCTTTACCGGCTCCCCCTTGTAGTGAGAGTAGAGAGCGTCACTCGAGCTTGTTTTGTCGTAAGCCGCGCCCATGTGACGCAGCACATGCACCCCGCCGAGCAAATCGCTCCTGAGCTCGCTGTGGAACACTGCGCCCGCCTTCTGGTCCAAATCCACAGCCACATCGGTAAGCGCCACTCCATTCGGCTGGTCGAGTTCTTCCAGGCAGTAAACGAGAGGGCCGCGCTGGATGACAACGCGTCCCGTGTCGTCGACGAGACGAGGATTTGCTTGGATCATTTGCGGGGTCATTTCCATTTGCAAACGAATCGCGTCCCCCGGCGACCAGCGGCGCTGAATCGGCAGATATTCACCGGGCTTCGTGCCCGTGAGCGCCTTCCCGTTCACGGAAACTTGCGTGCGCTCGGACCACCCTGGAATGCGCAGATAGAAAGTGAAATGCGAGATCTGCGCCGGCACGACAGCAATTTCCACGCTGCCGTCCCAAGGATAATTGGTCTTCTGCGTGACCTTCAGGGCCGTGCCATTTTCCAGGCGCCAATCGAGCGCAGAATTATCGTAGAGATGCAGATAAATTCCATCGCTGCTCGTGCTGTAGAAATAGCCCGGCAGCGAAGCGAAGGTGCGTTCAAGGTTTGGTGGGCAGCAGGTCGTGTCGTACCACGGGTTTCTAATCTTGTCCCCGTTGGAAGGATCGAATGCCAGTGGGTTTCGATAACAGTAGAGCGTACCGTCAAGCGACATCCCAGAATTGATACCGTTATACAGCGCCCTTTCGATGACATCGGTGAACTTCGCGTCTGCGGTAGCCGCAAGCATTCGCCAGTTCCACATCATGTTGCCGATGGCAGCACAGCTTTCCCCGTAGGCCCGATAGTTCGGCAGTTCGTAGGCATCGCCGAAGGCTTCGCCAGCCGCGCGCGAGCCAACTCCTCCGGTAACGTACATCTTGTTTCCCGTCATGTCGTTCCACAGCGTGTTGAGTGTTTTCCAATAGGCGGGATCGCCCGTTTCCATATAGTAGTCTGTCGCTCCGCAGCAAGCATACATGGCACGGACAGCGTGTCCTTCAAGCTTGGTTCGCGATGTGAATGGCGTCCCGCTGAACATGTAGATTGTTCTTGGCTTTGGCAGTTGCAGGCGATCGTCTCCCTGGAGGATGTAGGCTGCGAGATCAAGTTGCCGCTTGTCACCGGTCATGCGATACAGCTCGATCAGGCCCATCTCAATCTCTGGGTGCCCGGAAACAATCGGCTTCTTGGGCGCGGGACCGTAATCCGGCAGGAGAAAGTTATTGACGAAGCGGATACCGGCATCCAACATCTTGCGGTCGCCAGTGCCCCGATAGTAGGCGATAGCGCCTTGCAGCATGTGCCCAATGTTGTAGAGTTCATGACCGGTCGTCTGCGTTTGAGTCAGCATGCGCTGTGATACGCGATCATCGACGTAATAGGTGTTAAGGTAGCCGCTGGGTTCCTGCACAGCGACAACATCATCGATGAATTTTTCAGCCATCGACCGCATCTCTGGACGGTCGCCCGATTGCAGCGCGAACCCCACCGCCTCGGTCCATTTATAAATGTCGGAGTCAGAAAAAACGGGCCCTCGCTGATCACCCTTGCTCTTATCAGCCAGTCGGCGGAAATTAATCAGGCGGCCGTTAGACTCGAGCAGGTCGTGCATACTGGGAATGCTTTTCGTGACATTAGTGTCGCGCCGGCGGCCCCAAAAACCGCTACCGATCGTGACAGCGCGCACTGGCACATTGTGCAGCTTGGAGTACGGCGATTTCGCAAGGTTCTCGATACCTTGGTCTTTCCAAGCGGCGCTTTCGGTCAGAACCGATCCAGTTTGCTGTCGAAGTGCGTCCGCTGTCCGTACGCTCTCCGCATAGCCGGCAAGGAGCCCTCTCATCGGCATGCATGAAATAGCGGCGCTCGAGATCGCTGAGTTCACAAACCGCCTTCGCGACATGTCTTTTGCCATAGTCATGCGGTTCTCCTTCAAGGGAAGTCCACGCCATGCATAGCAGAGAACGTCTTCTAAAATTCTGCACTGTTTCAACTATGCGGCGCTTCAAGCAAACGGCCCTGAAGTATTCGAGCCCTAGCAGGCAATCACAAGCAATTCCCCTCTTCCGCCCGGACCGATGAAGCTAACCAATTGGAATTGACTGCACGGCCGGACGAAAGTCTCCGAAGGCCGCTCACGTCAAGGTCAATCGCGGCCGGGGTCGGCGATTTAGACCGGTACGTTCTGATATAGGCGATACGATTCATCACGGATTGCGGCAAAAGGACGAAATGTCACTCTCCCGGCATCGGTCTGCACCAGCCAGTCTCCTGAAGATTGGGATGCAGCCGCAGCGGCGAGAAGCTGTGCACGAGTAAACTTTGCGGGCAGATTGCCAACGCCAAAGAGGGCTAGCGGCCCGCGGACCAGTGCCACCGTACTCGCGTTCTGCGCGTCCACTGCTTGCAGGCGAAGCGGCATTCCAATTTCAAACTCCACCCGATCTCCATTTTTCCAGGTTCGTGCCAGCGCAAAGAATTTTCCCGGGACAATGTCACCTACGGCGCGTTTGCCGTTGACGGAAATCCGCGTTTTGGCGTCCGTCCAGGCGGGAATTCGTAGATAGACCGTGAAGTTTTCAGGACGCGCCATATCCAGCTGAAGCTGCGTCGCGTTGGATGTGGGATAGGAGGTTTGCTGCGTGAGAGTGCAACGCGTGCTGTTCTGCATCCAAGTGACTCGAGAAGGAACGAAGAGGTTGACATAGATGCCGTCTTTGCCAGGATAGTATGAGCTGATGCCATAGTCGGCGGTCAACTGCGGGAAAGTGCCGGAACAGCAGGGCCACTTGTCTTTGTAATAGACTTTCTTGGCACCCTCACTGTTGTAATCTGAATAGTAGAAGCTGGCGCCGTCAGCAAGAATCGGTTTGGCGCCGGCGACCGTGTTGTACAGCACCTGTTCCATGCTGTCACCGTAACGGGAGTCGCGCGTCACCCTTAGCAAGTACCGCGTGATCTTGAACTGCCCGTATGCGCCACACGGAGTCTCGAAGCTGGAGCGGGTCGTGCCCAAGCTTGCGGCAAGCAGGCCCTTGCCTGGTTCAACAAATGCTTCGTTCGGTCCCCATCCTCCCGTGGCGTAGCTCTGTTCCTGCACCATACGCAGTCCGTTCGCAGCAGCGCGGAGATATTTTTTGTTACCCAACATCAAATAGGCCTGCATCGCCGAACTTAATGTGTTGACGTGACTGTACGCGTGCTTGCCGGGAAGGGCATTGTGGTTTTCCGCGAGCGCGTCGTAGTACTCGTGATAGATGAAGCGCACCGCCAAATCACGATAGCGCTTGTCACTGCTCCGTTGATACGCGAGGAAGAGGTTTTCCGGCAGCGTATACGTTTCATCCCACGTGTAGGCGATGGTCTTATGGGGCCGGGCTTCCTGCTCGGCCCGGCTCAATGCCTTCTCGGGCAGATGGGGCAAAACGGCGTCCGTACTTCGCTTGAGCACATCTAGCGCGATAGGGTCCGCCGCAAATTCATGGGCATCGATGAGACCACAGCAGGTTTTGTCGAATGTGTAGCCCGGCAGCCGGTAGTCAACGTAGAACTTCCCAGTGGGCTCTACGGTCTCCGCAAAGGCGCGCACCAACCGGTGAACTTTTTCCTGCGTTGGCTTCGATCTTGTCACAGCATAGGCGCGCGCCAACCCGGAAAGGTATTGACCAAACGTATGTCCAGCAATGAAGCCGTGAAAGTTATTCTCCTCGTTAAAGTCGTCCCCATTGTCATACCAGCCGCCGAGGTCGGGGCCGGGAGCCGACATCCCCTGACGCTGGCGAAACGGTTTGAGCAACCCATCTTCATTGAGATGAAGGAACAGTTCATGGTTCTGCTCGAACTGCTGACGGAAGGGCCCGTCCAGGAGCTGCACATTCGAGTATCCGAAGACCGAAAGTGGAGGGACGATGGACTCTTTCGGCGTTGTCTGTGCCCATGCGGGAATGGAACGCATCGTTAATACACCCGCAGTTGAAACCGCAGCCGACTTTAGGAACTGCCGCCTGGACTTGGTTTTCATGGCGAATCTCCTGAACTGGCCGCTGGGCCGTCATTCCCGAAATCCCGAGAGATGCCCATCAAGCAATCTGCTAAGTAAGGATTTTCAGCAATCGTTTGCTCAACGGACCCATGTATAACGCGAGCGAGCGACGGCGTCAAACACTACCTGTCACTACCTGTAATCGCTTTCCCAGATGAAGTATCCTGTGGCCGCAGAGATTCCAGGTCTGCCCGGTATCTGTGATGGTTCTATTGAGGAAACTCAGTCTCACGGTTGTCCTGTTGGCTTGTCATTCCGTGGCCCTTTCCCAAACCCACGAAAACCAGGTCGAGTCAATCAGTTCGGCGTTGCGTGCGAGGGAATTCGACAAGGCGGTGGAGTTGAGCCGATCCGCATTGCGAGAATCGCCGAACAATGCGCAATTGTGGACCCTGCAAGGCATCGCCCTCGCCAGCAAGGGAG
>Ga0209268_1001583_pt1 | contig 11087 bp, 6 predicted proteins | sample GraSoiAngelo_143_FD_185900 | JGI IMG/M metagenome (GOLD analysis project Ga0209268, IMG submission 185900) | Grasslands soil microbial communities from the Angelo Coastal Reserve, California, USA - 14_1009_02_30cm (SPAdes) (version 2) | ecosystem: Environmental > Terrestrial > Soil > Grasslands ... | reverse complement strand
TCAAGTCCGGGGACGTCGTGACGTACGAGATCAACACCAACTATCGCGACGCGAAGAAGCCGTACTTCAAGACCGTTCAGTTCAAGGGCGGCGGCGACGCGCTTTCCGCTGCTCGCGCGGTCTTCCAGACCGGCGACGTGGACTATGGGTGGAACCTGCAGGTCGAGGCGCCCGTGCTCAAGTCCCTCATTCAGGGGAGCAGCAAGGGTGACTACCTCGGCAAGGCCAGCTCGAACGTCGAGCGGGTCAATATCAACTTCGCGAACCCCGACCCGGCTCTCGGCGACAACCGCTCCGAGCCGACCACGAAGCATCCATTCTTCAACGGACCGGACGGCCTGATCGTCCGGCAGGCTCTCGCGATGGCGACCGACCGGGCCACCATCGGCGACCAGCTCTACGGAAACGGTCTGACCGGAACATCGACGTGCAACCAGCTTCTCGGCAACGACGACTGGACATCGAAGAACACCGCGAGCATGAGCGTCTGCAAGTTCGACACGGCAGCCGCTAACAAGCTGCTGGACGACAACGGCTGGGCGAAGGGATCCGACGGCGTTCGTGCCAAGGGTGGCATCAAGCTGAACGTCCTCTTCGCTACCACCGTCAACGCACTGCGCCAGAAGGAGCAGGACATCCTGAAGGCGAACTGGGAGGCCGTGGGCTTCAAGGTCGAGCTCCGGTCGATCTCCGCCGGCGTGTTCTTCTCGAACGCGGCCGACGGCGCGAACCGCTTCTACTACGACCTGTCCATGTTCACGAACGGATCGACGCCCGACATCACCGGTTACATGGCCGGCTGGACGACCAAGCAGATCGCCCAGAAGTCGAACAACTGGAACCAAAACAACTATCACCGCTACTCGAACCCGGCATACGACGCGATCGTCGAGCAGATGCGCACCACGACGGACCAGGCCAAGCTGAACCAGCTGGGCATTCAGGCCAACGACATCCTGATCAAGGACGTCGTGGTCATCCCGCTGGTAAACCGCTTCCAGGTGGCCTCGGGAAAGAGCAAGGCTCTGCAAGGGACGAACCTCAACCCGTGGGACTCGGAAATGTGGAACATCGCGGACTGGTACAAGACGCCGTAAGCGACGACTAACGGCGGTGCTACGGTAGTGCGGTGGACGACCTCCACCGCACTACCCACACCGCCCGCGATGGGGTGAGGAGCCGGTAGCGTGGGGCGATACATCATTCGGCGACTACTGATCGCCATCCCGACCCTGCTTGTGATCAGCTTTGTCGTCTATGCGATCCTCGCGCTTGCCCCCGGCGACCCGCTCAGTCAGTTCGCGACGAATCCGAACGTGCCACCCGAAGTCCGCGAGCACATCCGCGAACAGCTGGGGCTGAATCAGCCCTGGCATGTCCGATATGTGAAGTGGCTCATCGCGCTCGTCAAAGGTGACTTCGGGTACTCGTTCATGAGCCATCTCCCCGTGATCAATCTCCTCGTCGAGCGGCTCCCGAACACGCTTGCCGTGGTCGGCGTCGCGTACGTCCTCGGCGTCGCCCTGGCAGTGCCGATCGGGATGATCTCGGCCGTGAAGCGCTACTCGATCTTCGACCACCTCGCTACGACCTTCGCCTTCATCGGCTTCTCCGTGCCGACCTTCTTCACCGGTTTGCTCTTGATCATCGTGTTCAGCATCAACCTGCACTGGTTCCCATTCATCTACGACTCGACGCTCAAGGTGAGGGACCTCGCGTCGCTCATCGACCAGATGAAGCAGTCGATCATGCCGATCATCGTCCTTGCCTTATTCGACACGGCGACGCTGGCGCGGTACATCCGCGCCGAGATGCTCGAACACCTTCCGCTCGATTACGTGCGCACCGCCCGAGGCAAGGGCATCGCGGAGCGCCTCGTCGTGGTGCGTCACGTTCTGCGCAACAGCCTCATTCCCGTCGTGACACTGGTCGCGCTCGGTGTGCCGGCGGTCTTCGCCGGCGCGATCGTGACCGAACAGATCTTCCGCGTTCCGGGGATCGGCGAGCTTCTCATTCGCTCGATCAACGACAGCGACACGCCGGTGGTCGCCGCGATCGTGTTCCTGTTCGCCGTCCTCGTCGTCCTCTTCAACCTGATCGCCGACGTCCTCTACGCGGTGCTCGACCCCCGGATCAGGTACGCCTGATGGCGACGACCGCCAACGTCCGAAAGATGCCCGCGGCCGCGACGGCGGACATGCTCCGCCCCTCGCGGTCGCTCTGGAAGGACGCCTGGTACCAGTTCAGGCGTCACACGCTCGCGATGGCCGGGATGGTGACACTCATCATCCTCATCCTCGGCACCACGATCGGCCCGTTCATCTACACGACCCCGATCAACGGGATCGACTTCGGGCGCGCCATCCAGGGTCCGTCGGTCGCGCATCCTTTCGGAACGGACGACCTCGGTCGCGACATGCTCGCGCGTGTGCTCTGGGGCGGCCGCGTGTCGATCGCCGTCGGGATCACCGCCGTCCTCCTCGCCATCACCCTGGGTACGGCGTTCGGCGCTTTGGCGGGCTACTTCAAGAGCCTCGACAACCCCCTCATGCGGATCACCGACCTCTTCCTGTCGCTCCCGATCCTGCCGCTTCTGCTCATCATCATTTTCCTATTCCGCGACACGCTGCGGAAGCTCTTCGGACCGGAGGTCGGCATCTTCCTCATGATCGTGACGGTCATCGGGATCCTCACGTGGATGCCGGTGGCGCGGCTCGTGCGCGCGAACTTCCTCTCCCTCAAGAACAAGGAGTTCGTGGAGGCGGCGCGCGCCGTCGGCGCGACCGACCTGCGCATCATCACCAAGCACATCCTTCCGAACGTGCTCAGCTCGGTGCTCGTCGCCGCCACGCTCGGCGTCGGCGGCGCGATCATTCTCGAATCGACCCTCTCATTCCTTGGGCTGGGCTTCCCGTCCGACGTTCCGACGTGGGGACGCCTGCTCTTCGACGCGCAGAACTACCTGGACCTGGCGCCGCACCTCGCGCTCTTCCCGGGTCTCGCGATCTTCCTCACCGTTCTCTCGGTCAACTACATCGGTGACGGTCTGCGAGACGCGCTCGATCCACGCAAAGGCGGCTGATCGGGGCGCGGGCGCCTTGCCCGGCCGGCGCCTTCCGCGGGACTTCTACGCGCGATCGACCCTCCGAGTGGCGCGGGAACTCCTCGGAAAAGTCCTTACCCTGGAAGGGTCCGGGTGGACGAAGGCGGCTCGGATCGTCGAGGTGGAGGCGTATCTCGGCGGGCGGGACCCAGCGTCGCACGCGTATCGCGGCCTGACGCCTCGGACCGCGCCGATGTTTGGCCCTCCCGGAAGGAGCTACGTGTATTTCGTGTACGGCATGTACCACTGCCTCAACGTGGTGACCGAGCGCGAGGGCATCGCCGGCGCGGTCCTGCTGCGAGGGGCCGAACCGGTCGCCGGATTCGATGACCTCGCGCCTCGGGCGCTGGCGGGGCCGGGCAAGCTCGCGCGCTCCTTCGGATTGACCACCGCGCACACCAACCTCGACCTCGTGGAATCGACGCTCTCGATCCACGACGCGCCGGCCGTCCCGCCGTCACGGGTGATGCGGTCCGTCCGCATCGGGCTGCGGGAGCACGCCACGACGACCAAGCCCTGGCGGCTGTACGTCCGCGGTTCGCCTGGGGTGTCACGGTCTTGAACGAGGGCGCACTTAATCGGCTCGAGCTCCCCGCGATCCGTAGTCTCGTCGCCGAGCGCACCGCGTTCGCCCCGGGGCGAGAGCTCGCCGAGGCGCTCTTGCCGACGACCGACCTCCGCGAGGCCGAGCGGCTTCAAGAAGAGACCGCGGCGGCGCGAAATCTCCTTCGCGCCAGCCCGTCGAGCGGACTCCGCGGCGCACGCGACGTCCGCGACGCGCTGCGGCGCGCGAAGCTGGGCGGCGCGCTCGATCCGGTACAGCTCATCGCGGTAGCAGACACGGTGCGCGCCGCCGAGCACCTGTTCGCGGACGTTCACCCGTACCCGCCACTCGCCGCGCGCGCGCGTTTCGCGCGACCGCCCGTCGACGTTGCCGTCGCGATCGAGAACGCGATCGGTGCGACCGGCGAGGTGCTCGACCGGGCCAGCGGTCGGCTCGGCTCGCTTCGCGCCAACCTCCGCGCAGCCCAGGCGCGACTTCAGCAGCGTCTCGACGCCCTGGTTCACTCTCCGGATCTGCTGCGGGTCCTGCAGGATCCGATCGTGACGCAGCGCGGCGGGCGCTACGTCGTGCCGGTGAAGGCCGAGCACCGGGCCGCGGTCAAGGGGATCGTTCACGACCAATCGGCGAGCGGGCAAACGGTCTTCATCGAGCCGCTTGAAATACTTGAAGCCAATAACGCGCTGCGCGAAGCCGAGCTTGCCGAGCGCCTCGAGGTCGAGCGCATCCTCGACGAGCTCTCACGACGCGTCGAGAAGTCGGGCGAAGACCTTGACGCGATGACGGCGGCGCTCGCCGCCCTCGACCTCATCCTCGCGAAAGCCCTCTATGCCGATTCGCTGCAGGCGACCCGGCCCGAGCTCAACGCCGACGGCGTGCTCGATCTCGTCGACGCGCGCCACCCGCTCCTCGTGGAGCAAGGCGCCGTCGTCGGCATCGACGTGCGCCTCGGCGGTGAGTTCCGCGTTCTCGTCGTCACCGGTCCGAATACCGGGGGCAAGACTGTGACGCTCAAGACGATCGGCTTGCTGACCGCGATGGCAGCGTGCGGTCTCGCCATTCCCGCGGACCGCGGGCGCGTGCCAGTGGTCCGCCGCATCTTCGCCGACATCGGCGATGAGCAATCGATCGCGCAATCGCTTTCGACGTTCTCCTCGCATCTTCGGAACGTCGTCGCAACACTTGCCGAGGCGGAGCGCGGCGACCTCGCGCTTCTCGATGAGGTCGGCGCGGGCACCGACCCGGATGAGGGCGCGGCGCTCGCGATGGCGGTGCTCGAGACGCTCCTCGAGCGTGGCGTGCTTGCCGCGGCGACGACCCATTACCCCGAGCTCAAGGCCTTCGCGCTCAACACACCGGGCGTGCGGAACGCGAGCATGGAATTCGATTCGAACACCCTGCGGCCGACGTTCCGCTTGAGGCTCGGCCTACCCGGTGCGTCCAACGCATTCGCGATCGCGGAGCGGCTCGGGCTGGATAGGAGCGTCCTCGGCCGCGCCGATACCCACCTCTCCGAGCTTCATCGTTCGCTCGAGCGCACCTTGCTCGAGGCGGAGCGACAGCGGACCGAGCTTGGCAGCGCGCTCGAGGAGGCGCGCGTATCCGCCGCCGACGCGGCGGAGGCCACGGTCGAAGCGCGGCGCGAGGCCGACCGGGTCCGCGACGAGGCGCAGCGCGCGCTGCGCCGCGCCCGGGCGGAAGCCGACGAGCTCCTGTTGCAAGCACGGCGCGCGTTGCGCCAAGCCGAGGAGGCGCGCGATCGCGCCGCCAAACGGAACCTCGTCGACGAGGCGCGCGCCGCGCTCGCGGAAGCTGAGTCGGTCCGAGCGGCCGCGACGTCGCCGGCCGCGGCCCCCCTGACGGTGCCGATCGCGGTCGGCGCCCCGGTGCTCGTGGAAGGGTTCGCCGAGCCAGGGACACTCCTCGCGGTCGATGACCGCGGCATGGCGGAAGTGGCCGCCGGCGCTGTCCGCTTGCGGGTCCCGGCGACGCAGCTGCGGCCCGCGCCGGAACCGGTCGGAGCACCGCTCCGGTCGGACCGTCCGGTCGTCCACGGTTCGGCGGCGAGCGTTCCACTCCAGCTCGATATCCGCGGCGCGCGACCCGACGAGGCGCTCGCCGTGCTCGACCGGTATCTGAACGACGCCGCGGTCGCCGGAGTCGGGCGTCTTCGCGTTATCCATGGAAAAGGCACAGGGGCGCTGCGGACGGCGATACGTGCCGCCCTCAGTAGCCACCCGCTGGTCCGGGCGCACGAGCCGGCCGGGCCGTCCGAAGGCGGTGACGGCGCGACGATCGTCACGCTCTAGCCCGCGCTGGCTGAACTTCGGGCCGGAGATAGCGGTATCCGACCCAAGTGGGCCGATATGTCGCGCGCCGCCTCCTGATCGCGATCCCGACGCTGCTGATCATCAGCTTCGTCGTCTACGCGATCCTCGCACTGGCGCCCGGCGACCCGCTCGCCCAGTTTGCGGCCAACCCCAACGTCCCGCCCGAGGTCCGCGAGAAGATCCGCGTCTCTCTTGGGCTCGACCAGCCCTGGCACATTCGGTACGTGAAGTGGCTCCTCGCGTTGCTGCGGGGCGACTTCGGATACTCCTTCGGGAGCCACTCGCCGGTCGCCGGTCTCCTCATCGAACGGCTACCGAACACGCTTGCGGTCGTCGGAGTCGCCTACATCCTGGGCCTGCTCCTCGCCCTTCCGATCGGCATGCTCGGCGCGGTGAAGCGGTACTCCCTGTTCGATCACGCCGCGACGACCTTCGCGTTCATCGGCTTCTCGGTGCCGACGTTCTTCACCGGCCTCCTCCTGATCATCATCTTCAGCATCAACCTGCGATGGTTCCCGTTCATCTACGACTCGACGCTCAAAGTGAAGGATCTCGCCTCGTTCGTCGATCAACTCAAGCAGTCGATCATGCCGATCGCTGTGCTGACGCTCTTCAACACCGCCGCGCTGGCCCGTTTCATCCGAGCCGAGATGCTCGAGCACCTGCCGCTCGAGTACGTGCGGACCGCCCGCGGCAAGGGCATCTCGGAGCGGCTCGTGATCCTGCGACACGTGCTGCGCAACAGCCTTATCCCGGTCGTCACCCTTGTCGCTCTGGGGATCCCCGCGGTGTTCGCCGGAGCGATCGTGACCGAGCAGATCTTCCGCGTCCCGGGGATCGGCGAGCTTCTGGTTCGCTCGATCGGCACGAGCGACACCCCGGTCGTCGCTGCGATCGTGTTCCTGTTCGCCATCCTGGTCGTGCTCTTCAACCTGATCGCCGACGTCCTCTACGCGGTCCTCGACCCACGCATCCGCTACGCCTGACTTAGGAGAGCCGCCGCATCTCGACGCCGCTCTCCTTGAGCTCTCGAAGGATCTCTGCGCGATCGCGCTCGATCAGTCCGAGGTCGAGCAGGGTCAGGGCCAGGTTCGGGTTCGGATCGAGAGTCGACGGCTCCGCCCAGGAGACATCGCTGGGCTGCCGCGTTCGGGCCTCGGCGTGCCGGAGACCGCGCCGCCGCGGAAGAGACTGACGAGGAAATGGAAGCGGCCAGCAGGAGCGCTCCGGACGTCGTACTGAGCGACGGGAATGAGGTCGTCGAGGCGATAGCCGGTCTCCTCGAACAGCTCGCGCCGTGCGGCGTCCTCGAGCCGCTCGTTTCCCTCAACACTTCCGCCAGGTAGGAGCCACGCGCCTGCGAAGGGGCCTGCGATCTGCTTGACGATCAGGATCCGTCCTTCTGCATCGACGCAGCCGACGATCGCGGTCGGCCTGGGCGCGATGCCCACCGTCTAGGTCTTCTTGGGCGTGGGTGTGGGGAAAGGCGGAAGCGTCGGTGGCCCTCCCGGCGTCCGTGTCGGTACCGGGGTCCGCGTCGGCACCGGCGTGAGCGATGCCGTTGGCGTTGGGCACGGATCCGGACCCACGAGGTTCCACGTGTAGCGGCTGTAGGCATGTTTGCCGGCGATCGCGTCGCGGATCCACTGGTCGGTGTACCGCTGGAACGGCGCCGGGGCACGCGTGTCGTTGATCCTCATCGCCACCTTCGCGGATCCATCCGGTTGCGGGCAACCCGCGACGAACCAGTCGTCGGTCTTCGCCGGCTCGGTGCCCTTGATGAACCACTCGGTCATGGAGAACGGCGATAGGGCCGACGGAGCGAGGCCGGAGCCGTATCCGCCGTACGCACCGGGCGCCGACACCACGGTCCCACTGACGACGTTGGCCGGCCGCGGCCAGTCCGTCGCTGGCGTATCCGCGAGCGCTTCCTTCATGTAATCGCGCCAGAGCTGGCCCGGGCCGGTCGCGCTCGCGAAGTCGACCGTGCTCATCTTCTCGCCGTTCGAGTTCCCCATCCAGACGCCGGTCACCAGGGTCGGGACGTAGCCGACGGAATAGACGTCCTTCAGGTTGTCCGTCGTACCCGTCTTCAGCGCTGCGGGGCGTCCGATGTTCGTCCACGCACCGAAGATGAAGTCCTTCGACGGCTGGGTGGTGTCCTTGAGGATGTCGGTCATGATCCACGCGATCCCGGCGTCGAGCGCGCGCTTCTGTTCGTAGTCTTTGTGCTCCCACACCAGATTCCCGCGCGAGTCCTCGACCTTGAGGATGTAGGTCGGCGTCACCCGCAAGCCCATGTTCGCGAGCACGCCGTACGCGCTCGCCATGTCGACGAGATGGACCTCCTTGGCGCCGAGCGTGAGCGAGAGGCCGATGGTCGCGGGATCGATGGGCGTCGTGATGCCCAGGTCGGATGCGGTCTGGATCGTGTCTTCGATCCCGGAATATTCCGCGAGGAACTTCACGGCTGGGACATTCCGCGACTCGCGGATCGCCTGCCTCATGGTGACCGGGCCGTGGTACTGAAGGTCCGCGTTCTCCGGGCAGTACCCGCAGGCTGCCGGGCTCATGCGGGTCGGGTCGGCCTTAGCGCCGAAGTCCGTGCGCGCGTCAACGACAACGGTGGCCGCCGTTGCGCCCTTCTTGAGCGCGGTGACGTAGTTGAACATCTTGAAGGACGACCCCGGCTGGCGGAGGCCGATGCCGGCGACATCGAACTGACCCTGGACCCGTGGATCGTCGCGGTTGTTGTAATCGACCGAGCCGACGTACGTGAGGACCTCGCCCGTCCGCGGATCGATCGAGACGAGCGCGGCATTCCAGACGTTGCGGTTGTGCAGCAGGTCGACCCACTCGCGGACCTGCCGCTCGCCGATCTCCTGCTTCGTCATGTCGAGCGTCGTCGTGATCCGATAGCCGCCGCGCGAGACTGCGGCCTCGTCGCCGCCGAGGATCTGCGCGAGCTGGTTACGCACCTGGAAAACGAAGTGCGGCGCCTTGATCGTCGCGACCGGCGGACCCGCGACCTTGATCTCCTCGGTACCCGCGGCGTCCGATTCGGCCTGCGTGATCGCGCCGGTGTCGACCATCTGGCCGAGCACGTAGGCGCGCCTCTCGGCGGCGCGGTCGACGTTGTCCGCCTGCGTTGGGTCGAGGACCGACGGCGCCTGCGGGAGACCGGCGAGCAGCGCGGCCTCCGCGAGCGTGAGCTTTGAGAGGTCGGACTTTCCGAAGTACGTCTGCGCCGCGGCTTTCACGCCGTACGCCTGGTTCCCGTAGTAGATCTGGTTGAAGTAGAGCTCGAGGATCTGCTGCTTCGAATAGGTGTTCGTCACCTCGACCGCGAGGATCGCTTCGCGGATCTTCCGTTTGAGCGAGACCTCATTGCCGACGATGCGCTGCTTCACGAGCTGCTGGGTGATCGTCGACGCGCCGCCCTGCCCGGTGCTGCGGCCGGTCACGTCCGAGACCACGGCGCGGATGGTCCCGAGGATGTCCACGCCGGGATTCGTCCAGAAGCTCTTGTCCTCGGCCGAGACGGTCGCGTCGATGAGCACCTGCGGGATCTCCTCGTAGCTCACGACCTCGCGGTTCTCCTCCGAGAACTGGTAGAGGAGCTGAGTGCCGGTGCGGTCGTAGACCTTCGTGGATTGGGCAAGGGGATCCTTCGCGAGGTCCTGCGGGGAGGGGAGATCACCGGCGAAAAATGCGAGCGCCGCACCGGCGCCGATGAGGAGGAGCGCACCGGTCGCGATGATGATGGCGAAGAGTCCCGACGGCAGAGCGAGGCGCCAACCGCTGAACGCTCCGCCGCCCCGGCGCCGCTTCGAGCGATATGCCCCGCGCCGGAGCGCGTGGTCGTGCGTGGTCTTCGAACGCAGGATGCGCTCATGGTACGACGCGAGCTGCGCTCTTCCTGTACGTGAGGTCTCGCTACGCGAGACCTCCGTAGGGCCACCAAACGTATCCTGTGAGCGTGCCGACACGTCCAGAACAACGCGAGCTCGATGAATTCCTCACGCGCGGGGTCAGCGCTGTCAGCGTGCTCGGCGATCTCCGCTCAGCGCTCGCCTCGGGCGAGCGTCAGTTGCGTATCAAGCAGGGCTTCGACCCGACGCACGCGAATCTCCACCTCGGTCACGCGATCTCGTTACGCAAGTTAAGAAAGCTGTCGCAATGGGGCCACGAGATCGTGCTCATCGTGGGGGATTGGACGACGCAGATCGGGGACCCGAGCGATCTCGACCAGAGCCGGCCGCTCAAATCGCGCGAAGAGGTGATGCGCAACGCGCAGACATACCTCGATCAGTTCCATCTCATCGTCCCTCGCGAGAACACCCGGATCGTCCTCCAGGACGAGTGGTTCGGGAAATTCGGTCTGCGGGACGTCATCCAGCTGACGGCGCGCTTCACCGCCCAGCAGATCCTCGCACGCGAGGAGTTCCGCAAGCGCTTGGACAAAAAGACCGCGATCCCCATCAAGGACCTGCTGTACCCGCTACTGCAGGCATACGACTCCGTCGCCATCCAAGCCGACGTGGAATTCGGCGGCACGGACCAGCTCTTCAACATCCTGACGGGCAGAGAGCTTCAGGAGATGGTCGGTCAGCCGGCGCAGTCTGTCTTCATCGTCGAGCTGCTCGAGGGACTCGACGGCGAGAAGATGAGCAAGTCCAAACCCGCGCAGAGCATCTGGCTCGTCGACCCACCGAGCGAGGTCTACGGAAAGGTGATGGCGATCGACGACAAATTGATGTCGCATTACTTCGAATGGGCAACCGTGCTCCCGATGGAAGAAGTGCGCTCGACGCTGGACGCCCTTGCGCGCAAGGAGCTGCACCCTCGCGAGGCCAAACGGAAGCTCGCGCGCACGATCACCACCGAGCTCCACTCGGCCGCCGAGGCCGATGAGGCGGAGCGCGAGTTCGATCGAGTGCACAAGGAAGGAGCCGCCCCCGATGCCGCACCGACCGTCGACTTCAGGGTGAACGGGCAGAAGGAGGTCGGCATCGTGGACCTGATCGTCGCGGCATTCGCAAAGAGCAAGACGGAGGCACGTCACCTCGTTGCCCAGAACGGGGTGCGCGTG
>Ga0209268_1001582_pt1 | contig 11089 bp, 11 predicted proteins | sample GraSoiAngelo_143_FD_185900 | JGI IMG/M metagenome (GOLD analysis project Ga0209268, IMG submission 185900) | Grasslands soil microbial communities from the Angelo Coastal Reserve, California, USA - 14_1009_02_30cm (SPAdes) (version 2) | ecosystem: Environmental > Terrestrial > Soil > Grasslands ... | reverse complement strand
GCCGAAAACCGGATGATTGTCGAGAACGAGACACGTGAGATGCGGGCCGGCGTACTTCTTGAAGGACAGGGCCGCGGAAAGGCCGCTCACTCCTCCGCCGACGACAACGCAATCGAACACCTCGCCCGTGTCAATCGTGTCTGGTGGCAGTGAATTAAAAACGCCGTTTCGAATCTGGTGCCCGGCGCTCATTACTTCGAGTGTGTTTCCGTTCGAATTGGCGTAGTCGCCGACACCGCCGTAACCGGTCCAGTCGTCGTCGGCGGTCGCCAACAGTTGCTGTGGGCTTAGAGGGCCAAGCAGCACGCCACCGACGGCCAACAGAGTCGAGTTTAAGAAATCACGCCGGCAAATCGGCTGATTGAGGCCGAGCGCTTTGTCCCGCCTGTCACTCTTCTCTAGCAAAGGTGTGTCTCCTATTTCACTCCCCGGATTCCGCGACGAACTATTTCGGCACACTTAGGTTGTCAGCAGCGAATAGCGGAAGCCTACACTCCTTTTCTCCAATCCGAGTCGCTGCCTTTTTTCAGACGAATTGTTCAGCGAACCGTCGGGGTTCGTCGGCTGCCGGCACGCACACCTTTGACTTCCAATTCAGCGCGAAGAACGATCTGTTGTCCATCCATGCCCTTCGGCAGAATGAGAGACGCTTGGCGAATCTGGCCGGCGCGTGGTTCTTCCGCATCGAGATTGCCTCCAACTTTAACTTTGCCGTCTAGACTTTCGGCGTAAATTCCTAAAACTCCAGGCACGCCCGCCACACCGTCGTTGGCTATACCCAAAATCAGTTCCATCGTGCCGTAGCGTTCTCTTTGCCAGTTGAAAGATGGGCGAACGCGATACCCTAGTCTTTGTTCCATAGCACGGAGCGAATAGGGGTACTTCTCGTATTAGCGGCGAATATTATCGGCTTCGGTCCAGAGGCCGAAGTAATTTGTACCGACATCGAGAACATGAAATGCGGCCGTCTCGTGATACGGTCCTTTGATCGGGCCGCCAATCCGGTGAGGGTAATCATCGTTCGGGTAGGCTTCATTGTCGCTTCCCACAAACGACAGCATTGAGGCCGGCAATTTGCTCAAGCAATCTCTCTCCTCGGCCGCATCTTCGGGCAAAGAGGAAAGACGAATGATCGGCCGTCAGCAGAAACGGGGAATCTGGGGCAAACTATTCGCGTGGCGCGCCGGCCCTCTGAAGAAATCGCAGCAATGCCATTTGTGAGTAAAACCGCCGTCTCAACTGTAAGAATTCTCTGCTGCACGCTTAGTGGCGGCTATTTCCATCAAGAGCAGGACACCGATTCCATAATCGGGCTGCAGCAACTTCTCGGCAACCTGCAGCCAGTCCAACTTTTGCTGCGGGTGGCTCTTCAGCTCTTCTGAGGCTATCCGCAGGGCTTCTCCACTGAGCGGCGGCAGCAGGTTGGAAGGAATGCTGCTCTTTATAGACAATCCCACAATTTGCCGCTTAAACGCTATGTGGGGTTGAGTACGCTTCTCCAGCTCGGCGAAGCCAATCTTTAGGTCGCGGTAGTCCCGCACTGCATCTATCGCGTCCACCTCAATGCCCAGGGCCAAGAGCTTCGACCGCAGGAGAGATAGCTTTTCTGGTCCATGTTTTGCAGGGCACTCGAACTCTCGTACCATTGACTGAGGGTTGTCTCCATACTCCCTGTCCCACGAATGCCAGCGTTTGAGATCGAGTTTCATGGACTTGAATAGTTGAGCTAGCAGTTCGGGTTGGTCCGACTTGAATTTCTGAAATAGCTGCGCCGCGAACGCATTACGCTTTTCTGCCGGTAGCGCGGTAGCGAGCTGTTCTATGATGCCATTTGTGAGTTTGAGGGATTCTTGCATTCTGTTGATGTCTCTGCGGGCCGTGTCTGCCTCTCGCTTCACACTGCCGAGATCGGACCGCAGTTCACCAACGATCTGGTCTGTTTCCTCAAGGCATGCCCGTAGTTTGGATATTTCCTCTGCCCTGGAATTTTTCACAGAATCAACCTGAGCACTCAGCTCAGCAACTTTCGAACGAAGTTCAGCCAGTTCCGTGTTCTCGGCCCGTTTGCGGCGTGCGGCTTTGTTGCTCTCGGCACGCTCCTGTTGGCGCACTTCGTAATCGAGAATGGTCCTGATCAGATTCGCTTTGAATTTTTGATCATTCGTCGGTGCCAACATCTCAACGGCTGACTTCAATGCGGCCTCTGACCACCTATTAATTCGCCCCATCGTGCATCCAGTTCCGCCGGTGTTGGGTTGTGCAGCAACTTGAGATCGACCAATCGCTGGGACCTATGCAAGGACTCCCAAACTCACCAGCAACCATGGTGACCCCTTTTTCATTTATCCTCGGGCCTTTGCCTTTCTTGGAGGTGCTCAAGTTGTGGTAGGCAGAAGGCGCTCTTACCGGCCGGTTTCAGTTCGTATATTTGGTAAAGAACCACGTCGAGCCGAATGTTCTCGCTCCGGAAAGCCTACGTGTGGATTCCGCAGCGGTGAAGGACACGGGCCCTTAATCTGCGCGATTGCGCAGAGTTTGGCGGATATCTGATGTGCGGCACGGCGGACGGACGGCCAGCGGGGAACAGGTAATCTTCAGGCTGCTTCGCACCGTCCCGCCTCAGTCAACCACAAACAAAAAGCGATGTCCCGGATCTCGGAACATCGCTTCTTTCTAAACATTGCGACCTGGTTTCGTAACAGTCTGCCCCACGCGCCCCTTTTCCCCCTCAAGACCCACGCAAAATCCGCGACCCAAACCTCCCGAAAAACCCGCGACCTAGACGCGCAAGACCCGCGTCCCACATCCTCATCTTATATTCGGTGCCTGGCAACGCTTCATCATGCGCCCGCATGTGGACAAGGAAGCCTACTCAATCAAAATCCGGCGCAAGAATTTGAAGTCGTTGAGGGTCTTCGCTGTGCCGAGCACCACGCAGCACAGTGGGTCGTCGGCGATGCATACCGGCAGCCCAGTTTCTTCCCGGATTCGCTTGTCCAGGTTTTTGAGCAAGGCACCCCCTCCCGCGAGCACGATGCCGCAGTCGCTGATGTCGGCCGAAAGTTCCGGCGGCGTGCGCTCCAGTGCCATGCGGATCGCGCTCACAATGGTCGAAACGGACTCGCTTAACGCCTCGCGGATCTCGCTGTCGTCCACGGTGATCGTCTTGGGCCTACCCTCGATGAGACTCCGTCCTTTGATCTCCATGGTCAGCGGCTTGTCCAGCGTATGCGCCGAGCCAATCTCGATCTTGATCTGCTCTGCTGTGCGCTCCCCGATCAGCAAGTTGTATTTTCTCTTCAGATAATTCGTGATGGCTTCATCCATGTGATTGCCGGCGATACGCAGCGAGCGCGAATAGACGATGCCGGAAAGCGAGATGACAGCGACGTCGGTCGTGCCGCCGCCGATGTCCACCACCATGTTGCCGCCCGCCTCGGTGACCGGCAGACCGGCGCCAATGGCAGCCATCATCGCCTGCTCCACCAGGTGAACTTCGGCGGCCTTGGCTCGGTAGGCCGCATCTGTCACGGCACGCTTTTCTACCTGCGTGATCTCGGAAGGGACGCTGATCACGATGCGAGGATGCACGAGCGTCCTGCGCTGGTGCGCCTTTTGGATGAAGTAGTTGAGCATCTTCTCGGTGAACTTTGAAGTCGCAATCACGCCGTCTTTCATGGGCTTGACAACCCTGAGATTGCCGGGCGTACGGCCCAACATCTCCTTGGCTTCCTTGCCGACTGCCTGGACTTCGCCGGTACGGTTGTCGAGGGCAACGGCCGAGGGCTCGTTGATCACGATGCCCTTCTCCCCGGCATAGACCCGCGTGTTGACTGTACCCAAGTCAATTGCCAGGTCCGCAGAGAACAAGCTCAACAATGGGCGCAGATTGTCGAGGGAGATTCGGGTTGCCCAGTCAAAGCGCATACCACCAACTGGTCAGTCACCGAAAAGTTTGGAGTAGACTGGACCACTGCGACACGTTTCGGTCGAACACCATATCAGACGTCCGCAGGAGGTTTATCCACTCTATACTCAGACTCAAGACCACGTGGGCCCCTCGATACTCTACGAGAAGAATGTAGCCGTCGGAAGCAGCGTAGCCCCCAGACTCAAAACAAGCAGAGCCGAGCTCCGTGCACAGGCCCGCCGGGAGCACTCCGTTAGTTACGAGCGCTCTGGGAAGAAAACCAACATGCGCAATCTAATCGGCCAGGCTGACTTGGGGTTTGTGGTCCTGATTGCAACCATCGCAATGCCTCTAGTCGTTCCTCAAGAGGCTTCTGGCACGGCCCAATTTTCGCGGCAGTACAACACTTCCTGCAACACTTGTCACACCCGGGTTTCAGTTTTCCGACGAAGACGTCTCTTTCATTGCGACCGCACGGACGTTGCTCATGCCCACCGTCGTTCCGCATTCGACCAAGATGTCCTTCCACGAGTACGCAGCACCGCCGTCCTCTATTTCTGATCCGACCTTGCGCACATTGCAGCAAAGATACTTTAAAGAGCTGACCGATGTAGGTGCCCAGATAAACGCTCTCCATTTCCTAACCGCTTCTGTTTGAGCCCTGCGCTTGATGTGGGTGAAAGAACGCAAAAGCACCTGGACCAGCGCTCTCTGCGTTTTGCGACCTTGAACGGTGAGACCGTTCTAGAGGTAACCGGAAACTACTATGCGGTTTATCCTCCTGAACGGATGGATGCCAACGAGCGGATCCGACAGACGTTTGAAGACGTCCTGCTTCCAATCTTAAAAGTAATGATATCGAAATTCCCAACCCCCTACGCCCCGGTCCACGGATACGTCTTGGAGGTTTCCCACCGTGTACGGGGGAGAGTGTTAGGGGTTCCGTTTCCAACGACGGAGAATGTCGCCCTTGCGTTGTCACGGGACGCCGATTGCACCACAACCGTCACCGGAGCCGCTTTCTCCAAGTCCTTCCTGCCGCGGAATAGCAACTCCAGGAACATCCCCTGGGCTTCGAGCTTGTCTTTGGTCATGGCCTGGCGTACACCTCGAGTGTCGTCTTCAGGTTCTGGTGCCGGAGCATTTCCTGCACCAGCTTCGGATCAACCTTCATCTTGACCAGGACCGAAGCGAGCGTCCTCCGGAAAGTGTGAAATCCGAGGGTGCGCAGCGGGGCCACGACTTCCGCCTTGTTTGCGGCCACGCGCAGGTAATCGGAGACCAGCATGTTGGCCGCCGACCGCTTCCTGCCTTTGAGGCGAACTGCGCGATTGATGCACTCGCGCCACTTTGCCCAATCTGCCGGACATGAACGGGATGGCGCTCGGTTTCTATGAAGAGACCACGAACGGGCACAGAATCATTGGCCATGCGGGGGACACACAATATCTCCATAGCGACCTGCATCTGATACTGGACGCTCGTGTAGGCCTCTTCCTCTCTTACAACAGTGCTGGCAAGAGCGGAACCAGGGCTCGCGAAGCAGTACGGCATGCCTTTCTGGACCGCTACTGCCCGTATGAACCAGCGCCTGTCAGTGCAGTGGACGGGGCAAGGGATGCACAGCTGGTACATCATCAGCCGTCGCTCGGAAACTACCATCCTCAAAGTGCTGACTCTCTTGGGTGAATCGAAAGTATTTACCAATGCCGACGCCACCATCAGCCTTGATGACTTAAAGGACCCAAATGGGCAACCGAAGAATTCCCCGGGGCCTGCCGTGCCGATTGGTACAAGATGAGTTGTCTCTCCACGTCGACGACGGCCGACCATTTCAACCAACGCCGCCAAGGCAGCGCTGCTGGGTGTGGTGATACATGCGCCGCACTAAGAACGTGCTCACCGCGCCTTGGGCAAGCCCGGTGGCATCGACGGCCACCGTGGTTCGCCTTCGCCGCCTCCCCGGCACCCCGCGACGCACGACTATCCTCGAGGGCGTGCTCCAAGTCGGGTTCCAGGAGACGTCGCAAGAACGGCTGGAGCGTGGTGTAGTCGGGAACCGAAGCCAGTGCGAGCGCTCGGCGCAGCTCTCCGTGTTCGCTCAGACGAACTTCGGTTTCGCGGAAGGTCCAGTCCTCGTAGCGCATGAAGCACAAGATAGCCAACAGTTGCGGCTGCGAGAATTGGCGTTTGCTAAAGCAGGTGCGGTAGGGCGGCATGACCTGAGCCACATCCAAAGCCACCTGCGCGAAGCGCCCCAAACCCACTTCGGCCAGTAGCGAGTTTCGCCAGCGCTGATTGCAGCATAGCCTGGTTTCGCCGCTGTCCGCGTGAAGTGAAACTTAGGATGTCAACAGAGCCAGACAGGTTCTAGCCTTCTCTTCCGCGCGGAAAAGATTCGCACTGAAATAAAAAACGGCCGCGAACACTCGCGGCCGTTCATCAAACAAAATTCGTCTCAGTACAATCGGAACTCCACTTCCACGCTTATCTCGACTGCCACCGGCTTGCCGTCTTTCATGGCCGGTTCGAACTTCCAAGTCTTGACTGCCTGGATGGCCTTCTCGTCCAGTCCCATTCCCAGATTGCGGCTTACTTTAATGTCGCGCGGCTTGCCATCTGGGCCGACGATCAGCCACAGCACACAGGTTCCTTGATATTTGGCCTTCCGGGCTTCTTCCGAGTATTCCGGCTCAGGCTGATAAATCGCCTTGGGCGCGGAGACGCCGCCGCCTACCCGGAATACCCCGCCACCCGTACCACCGCCGCGGCCCTCGCCTACGCCAGGACCGGTGCCCACACCAACTCCGCCGCCGGAACCAGAGCCAATGCCACCGCCCGAGCCGGTGCCGTTCGACGGCGGCCCGGAGGGCAGGCGCGACATGGGATCACCCAGGTTCGGCAGATTGTTCATGGCAATGTGAATCTGCGGAGGAACTGCTACAGCCGGTTCAGCCGTCAACTTGGGGTGCTCATTGCGGACCACCATCGCGGGAGGGGTGATTGGCTGCATGTCAAATTTCGGCAGCTTGCCTTTCGGAGCCTGGAACTTGTCACGATCGCCGCCTCCTCCGCCGCCACCTGAGATCGTCTTCGCCGGGGGCAGAGGAGGAATGTCATCCGTAGCGACATAGGTAACGACTTCCTGCTTTTTCGTTACCTCTTGTACCACGTGGCGTCCCGCTATCGTGAGTCCCACAATGGCGGCAATAGTCAAAATGTGGACGACGGTCGAGCCCACGACGCCGCTCTTCTTATAGTCGTAAAAACCCCAAATATCCTTGACCGGAACGGGCTTCGAAGTGAGTACTAGCGGGGGCTGCTTTTTGGGAAAGAAATAATCGTCCAGGTTCTGAAACAGCGACTTCCACAACGGCTGCTCGGCGCTTTTGGGCAGCAGCAGGTTTAGTTCGGGCTCGGCTTTGGTGCGGGGCGGCTTGAAATCGAGTGTTGCCATAAATTCAACCGAGTGCGGTCCTGTTTGAGGCATTCAGTTCTGCCTCTAGAACTTGATGAGCACATTCCCTGCCAAGTTGCATTTCTTGACAAAGAAACTTTGCCGCTCACCTTCTGTGCAAACTGACCGTGTGCAAGAAGTTGAGCTATTCCAGTTCACGCAATTAGATGCTAATGCTCGGGAAACGTAACCTAGGGGAAATTGTAACGTTATTTCTACCTGTGTGACAGTGATTTTTGACATCCCGCAGACCAATGACCTCCGATTGCGTTGTGGGCCAATGGACGTTCGTTTCCAGGCTCCCTATAATGAAAAAAATCAACTATTTGGGAGAAAGCACGCTCGTGCCGCTCGAACTGAAATCTACCATCAATCTGCCCAACACCGGCTTCCCCATGAAGGCGAACCTGCCGCAAAACGAGCCCAAGATCATGGCTCGCTGGGAGCAGATGAGAATTTACGAGCGCATCCGCGAAGTCCGCAAAGGCGCGCCCGTGTATGTGCTGCACGACGGCCCACCCTACGCCAATGGGCCCATCCACTTGGGTACGGCGATGAACAAATGTCTAAAGGATTTTATCGTCAAATCTAAGAGTATGTCCGGATTTGATTCCCCCTATGTTCCAGGATGGGACTGTCACGGCCTACCGATTGAGATCAAAGTCGACCAACAGTTGGGCGGAAAAAAGCTGCAGATGCGGCCGGTCGATGTGCGCGCGGAATGCCGCAAGTACGCCGAGAAATATGTCGATCTACAGCGTCAGCAGTTCAAACGCATCGGCGTTTTCGGACGCTGGGACGAGCCATATTCCACAATGACTCCGCAGTACGAGTCAGCCGTTGTAGCGGAGCTTTATGCGTTTCTCGAAAAAGGGTCGGTATATAAAGGACTGCGCTCTGTCTATTGGTGCATTCACGATGAAACTGCGCTGGCGGAAGCGGAAGTCGAATACGAGAACCATACCAGTCCGACTGTATGGGTGAAGTATCAGCTTAGGGATGACCCGGCGAAGCTCGATCCCGTTTTGAAGGGAAAGAAGGTCTTTACCGTAATCTGGACCACCACGCCCTGGACGCTGCCCGCGTCGATGGCTGTCGCCTTCCACCCTGATGAAAAATATGTAGCGCTGGAATCCGAACCCGCGGGCGAAGTGTATATCGTCGCTGAGAAGCTCGCCGCGGAATTCAGCAACAAAGCTGGCCTCGCTGCCACGCACAAGCTTGCCCACTTTCCCGGAAAAAAGCTTGAATATTTAAATTTTGCCCATCCGTTTCTGGACCACGCAATTCTGGGTGTGGTGGCGGACTACGTCACGATGGACACGGGTACGGGTGTTGTCCATACAGCGCCTTCGCATGGCGCAGAGGATTTTGCTACCGGCGTTAAATACAAGCTCGACCTCACCGGCAACGTGGATGAAAAAGGAATCATGCGCAACGGCTTACCCGAGTACGACGGTAAGCAGGTTTTTGCCGCTAACGAGCCTATCGTCGAATTGCTGAAAAAGCGCGGCGTACTGGTGCACGCGGAAAAAGTCGAGCACTCGTATCCGCACTGCTGGCGCTGCCACAATCCCGTCATCTTCCGATCGACCGAGCAGTGGTTCATCTCTATGGAAACGCCGATGCCGGGCGGTACGCTGCGCAGCCGCACGCTGGATGAGATCAAGAAAGTGAAGTGGGATCCGGCCTGGGGCGAAGAGCGCATCTCCAACATGATCGCCACACGGCCGGACTGGTGCATCTCGCGCCAGCGTGTCTGGGGCGTGCCCATCGCCGTGTTCCTGTGCGAAGGTTGCGGCAAGCCGCTGAATGATCCGGCGCTCAATCGCAAAGTGATTAACTTCTTTGGCCGCTTCGGCGCCGATGCCTGGTATACACCCGAAGCCGACGCGCTCGCCGCGGGCGCCAAGTGCGGTAAGTGTGGCGGAACGAAATTCAGCAAAGAAACCGATATCGTCGATGTCTGGTTCGAATCCGGTTCCAGCCACGTTGCCGTGCTCGGCCACGAGCCGAACCTGCCGTGGCCCGCCGACATTTATCTCGAGGGCGCGGACCAATATCGTGGCTGGTTCCACTCTTCCCTGCTCTGCGCGATCGGCGCTCAGGGTCGTCCGCCGTACCGCATGGTCGCAACTCACGGCTGGACGCTCGACGAGCACGGCAGCGCCATGTCCAAGTCGCGCGGCAATGACGTCGATCCGGTGGACGTTGCCGACCGCCTCGGCGGCGAGATTGTGCGTCTGTGGGCTGCATCCGTGGACTTCCGCGAAGATGTTGTCGGCTCGGAAAAAGTCATGCGGCAGGTCGCGGAAAACTATCGCACCATTCGGAACAATTTATTCCGCTATGTGCTGAGCAACCTCTATGACTTCGACCCGCAGAAAAACCTAGTGCCGTTCGAGCGGATGGAGGCCATCGATCAACACATGCTGCGCCAGACGTGCGCTCTGGCGGAAGACGTGGTGCGCTGGTACGGGGAGTTCACCTTCCACAAGATCTACCATCGCGTGATCACTTTCTGCGTAGCGGAACTAAGCAAGTTCTATTTCGATGTGTTGAAAGACCGCCTGTACATCTACGCGCCGAACTCACGGGAGCGCCGCGCTGCACAAACAGCTATCTGGAAAATCGGCGAGGCTCTGGTGCGTTTGCTCGCTCCAATCATGAGCTTCACATGTGAAGAAGTGTGGCAGTACCTGCCGAAATTGGATTCACGAGCCGCCAGCGTTCATCTTGAACAGTTCCCGACCGCAAAAGATATCCTGTGCGATGCCGGAATTCCAGAGCGCGACACCAAGCAACAAGCGGATTGGGAAACATTGCTGGCAATCCGCGAGCAGGTGAACAAAGCTCTGGATAACGCTCGAAACGAGAAACTCATTGGGAAGTCTGTGGATGCGCAGGTCCAGGTGACCGCCGCCGATCCGGCCTATTCGGTGCTGAACCACTTCGAAGATCAGTTGCGCTATCTGTTCATCGTGTCAGCCGTAAAGCTGGCACAAGGCTCGGGGAACGGCGCCAGCGTGGTTAAGATCGAGGTGACGAAGGCTCCTGGAGAAAAATGCGAGCGCTGCTGGAATTACTCGACTCGTGTTGGTGAAAACCCTGCATATCCAACCGTGTGCGAACGCTGCAGTGCGGTGCTGAAAGAGATCGAAGCGGAAGACCCATGAGAGTAATCTAACGACTAGTGCTCAATGCCTCACGCGATGCGTAAATTTCATCTTCTTATCGCCTTCGCCATCGTGTGCCTGGATCGAGTGGCGAAGTTGGCGATCTCAAAGAATATTTCTCTTCATGAAAGCATCCAGGTAATCCCGGGATTTTTCCGCATCACGCATGTGGAGAATCGTGGCGCGGCCTTCGGCCTGTTCGCGGATTCGCCCTCCGAGTGGAAAATTGCCGTGCTCGTCCTTTTCTCGATCGTGGCACTGGTGATCGTCTCCGCCTTGTTGTGGCGAAACAGTCATTCCATGAGCACGACGGGCGTTGGGCTGGCACTGATTCTTGGCGGCGCGTTGGGCAATCTGTGGGATCGGCTGGTCAGCGGACGCGTCGTCGATTTCCTGCTCTTCTATGTAGGCCAGTATCAATGGCCGGCATTCAACGTGGCGGACAGCGCCATCGTAATCGGCGCGGGATTGTTGGTCTTTGAAATCTTGTTCACAAAATCGCCGGCGCAGGAAAAATCAGCGTAAACATCAACCGCAGAAACGGCA